>Ga0196965_1000847_pt1 | contig 14190 bp, 10 predicted proteins | sample S1_20metaG_FD_148668 | JGI IMG/M metagenome (GOLD analysis project Ga0196965, IMG submission 148668) | Soil microbial communities from Anza Borrego desert, Southern California, United States - S1_20 | ecosystem: Environmental > Terrestrial > Soil > Desert | place: USA: California | collected... | reverse complement strand
GAAGGATTACAGAATTGCTGAACATGGGTATGAACAGCTTAAAACATTCTTATCTCGAATTGATAAGGTGCTGGATTCCAACAAGCAGTATGCTAGTACAGTTAAGAGTACAAATTTGAAGGGTATTTAGCAACGCTTAGAGCCGGTTCGGCGGCTTTTTTCTTTTCTACCTCTGTTGGTCTTTTGATCTTCAAAGCCTACTATCCTACCTCCTTTATGCGATGCATCTTTTTTATCGCCAACTTTAGCCCTACCTGATTCTTGAGCCTCTCTGTTGTATTTATTGAGTTCAGCCCTGCGTCTCCTATTTTCAGGTTTTGCATTAAATTTCTTTTGATACTCAGCCTTGACAGCGCGACTAGCGGGCGATTTGTCATAGTGTTTCTGGGTCTTTCCCTTGGCCATTGTTTCCTAAAAGTTTGGTTGTAAGTTTTTTGATGATGCTAAGAATCAGCTTGGATAACTCTTCAGGTATCCATACCATTAGAGTGGCTATGGCGCAACCTGTAACTCCCTCCCATACCCAGGTGATCTTACCGTGGTATAATGAAATAAGAGTGACGACAAAGATCGCCACCCCCATAGCTAACATTAATAGCTTTTTGTGCTTGTCTACGAATTTCACTTCTTTGTTCCTTTAGGCTTTATTTTTCTCATATTACTTAGGGTTAAATCTTATTTCTCTTTTATAATATATTTCTTCGTCAGGTGTGCCCCTATAGCACCAAGTCCACCGAATACCAGTGCGAATGCCCCCTTGATTAGAAGTTCCTCGATGTTCAAGGCTATTACTGATAATCCGGCTGCGCTACCTAGTATTATTTCTAGTTTAGCATATAGAAAGGCAGAGATGAGTGCGATCTTTTGAGACATTTATGTGAGAGGTTAGTAGTTACAATAATTGTGCTAGTTTATTGGCTGTATTCTTCGTATTCTAGGTCTGTTGGGTCTATAAGTGTTCGTTGATTTTGGAGCATTCTGTTTAGCGTCCTTACGTTGCTTTAAGTACTCTGAGACGATTGGATTCCTTATATCAGCGGGCATCAATCCAAAAGAGATGAATTCTACGAATGCTGCTAACCCTGCAAGCCTTTGCTGTTCGGTACTCATAGTATCATTACTTGCATCTTCAGCGTAGTCGAAGCCTTTGTAAATGTTATCGACCATAATTCCGTAGTTACCCAGATAGTCGAGCCACCACAGATCATCTTTTGGTTTAGGTCTGAGGTCTAATCCCGTTTCTTTATAGAATTCAGTTTTCTTTAAGTCAGGATTCTCCTGCTTGTGCCACCAGTAGATCAACTCTTCCACTCCATCTATCAAAGCAAGCTTTACAGGCTCGGCTGCGAGAAGGGTAACAGGTACAACATCAGAAATCCAATCTGTGACATCTTGAGCAAATTGTCTGGTTTCACGTTGCTTCTTTTCTTCATCATCCTCCGGGTCATCCAGGTTATATAATTCTCTCAGAGCATAAGTTATACCTGCTCCGAATGAAGCTTGCAAACCTCTCTTTACCGCTATGAATGCGATTGACTCTGCGTATGCGGCTACTGTATCCTTAATAGCGGCTGCTCTCTGTTCTTTTGTTCCGAAGGCTATGATTTTAGCATTAGTAGCAAGCCTCTGTTTTTTGGATAGGTTAAATGATCCAAAGGGCATGAATTGAGCTTTGGCAAGTTGTCCGGTTATAGCCCTAGTCTTAGCGGCTTTTGCTAATTCAGCAGGATTACTTGATACCTGAGTTTCATCTACGCGTTGTTTGGCGAAGGCTCTGGCCTCCCTCCTTTCCGGAGTATCTCTCAAATTATTTTCTTCTGTCAAGCCTTTGTACTCCTGTCCTATTGACTTGAGATGTTGCTTGTAGTAGGACAGCCATGAAGTTTCAATCCACCCCACATCGAGTTAAATACTCTGTCGATTTGATCTGGGAATTGTGAACTGAATAGTTTCTTGATAGTAGATTCGGTCTTGAGGAATTCTGAGGCATCGAGCCAGTTCCCCAGATTCACAACAGAAGCCTCTCGTCCGCGAGAAGAAACAGACTCCCCTTTTATAAGCTCTTTAAAGTCGGACTTATTTTGAGCAATCTCAACAATCGAACTGAACACTACACCTGCGTCTGTGCCTAAGTTGATGGCAGTAGAAGCAAGTACCGTGTACTGCTTAGGTGCTTGTGTAATACCAGAAAGCGTTGCGGTGTATACAAGTTTGTGGACTGCGCTTAGGGTCTTAGCGATATTCTGGTCGGACTTTGACATCCTACCTATTCCGTAAGAGTCATCTAAGAAACTTTTATATAAGCCGTCATTCCTGTCGAATATCTTGTCGTATATATTTTGAGCCTTCTTCAAGGTTTCCGGAATTCCCTTTTGATACCCGAACATCTCCAACACCTTTTCCTTTTGCTTGGCGAAGGCTTCGACTTGAGCCACATAGGGGTGAGCTTTTAATTCAAATGACAGTTTCTTGATATGACGAACAACATTCACATCAAAATTCAGATCGACTATACTACCCTCTGGTACGCTACCAGAAAATCTTCGTGATGAATCAAGCCTTTTAGGTTTAAGTGTTCCTGGCTTATACATCATATCATCAATCTCTGTGAGTTTTATGCCTACAGGACGGACATGCGTTTCTCCGGCATAGTTTACAATATCCTGACTGAAGTCTCCGTAGTAAACCTCGTTGTACTTTTTAACCTCTGGCTTGTACCTGTCGTACCACTTTACAACTTCATCAAATACCTGTTTACTAAGTGGATCTATCCTCTCCATAACCTCAGAAGCTTCCTTTATGGTCTGCACATTCTTAAACGGCTCGTATAAGGCTTCGACTACTTTCGCAGATTCTTCATCTCCAATACTTCTGTAACTCCGGATTGTAGTCTCTATGGCTGGCTTTCCTTTAGTCCGTAAATACTCATCCCCATCAACAGCAGCATCGTGCTTAATAAGGGTTTTATATAGCCCTCTTCTAAAGATACTCTCAGTCGAGAATCCATTGTTTTTCTTATTCTTGAACTCATCGTGCATAGAGTTAAACTTATTTACGATGGCTTCCTCATCTTCAAGGGAATATGCGTGAGCATCTGAGATACCCTTTATACCGCTGTTCTCCTGAAACGTAGCTGCTTCTGTAGATAATCCGAAGATGGATTTAAAGGCTTGTGATAATGATGCAGTATAATCTGCTTCGATTCCGGTCAAACCAATTATATGCTTCTTGATTTTAGGTAAGAGAATTTCAATCCCCTTTTGAGCAGCACCTATAGCTGCTATATCAGAAGAGTCTCCGAAATCATTATTCTCAGTAATGCGTTCAACTACCTCAATATACTTTTTCAGGTCAGTTATGGATAACTCATCCGGTTTTACGGATTTAACCCTGTCCAGGATGTCCTTGTAGTCTTCTGTCGGAACGGTTTTAAGCCTTGAGCCTACTGTTCTGGCAATATTGACAAGCTGATCTTTTAATTTCTCTTTCTTGTTTTCGTCAGCTATTTTGTCTTCAACCTCGGTATCAGATTGCAGTAGTAGTTGACGCTCATCGAAATTTAAACCTAAATCATCAGCGATCTTGTTCACCCTCTCTTCACTGCGTTGCCTGTATCTTTGTTTTTGAACTTCGTTGAACATTTGTTCAGGAGTCATGTTCACTGGTTTCCTACCGAATTCACTCTCATATATCTGAGTGGTTGCATCAGTTACATACCTGTTTACGCTTTCGAGATTCAGCGGTACAAAGTCTTGGCTATTTACGGGTCTGTTTGATTTCTTAATCAAATTCCCTAACGCAATGTGCTTAGGAAGAGATTGGAGATCGTCTGATTCTAGGGCAGAGAATACTTGCAGCACAGACCTTTCTTTTGGAGTTGATTTCTTTAACAAGCCTTTAACATCAGAATTAACTTCTTCTGTTTGTGAAACTTGTTCTGCATACTCAGCATCACTTGAAACTTTGTCAATGAAGGTATTCAAGCGAGAAATAGAGCCGGGAGTAAACAGATTTGTCTTACGAACTTTAGTAAGGATTGTGGAGACTTGTTTAGCCGATAATGGGGATTCTTTGATAGCTTCCTGAACCTTATTTACAAGTTCATTGCTTGCATCTTTGCCTCGATATACGCCTTCCTGGACTCCTTTGTAGAATGTTTGAACCTGCTGTTTAATAGCTTCATTAGGAGTCATCTTAACTGATTTCTCCTGACGGGGTTCAGCAGTCTTGGATAACTTTAATCCAAAGTCCCTTATTGGAGTTGCAGGGTCAATTTCAGTGTCTAGGTTACCAAGCTCAATTATCTTAGAGCTGTTTTCTAGTGTAAGTTTTCCTCCTTGATCTAATTTCAGAGTTCCAGTATTACCCTCAGCATCTGTCACCTTTATCTTCTGATCCACAGCATCGAACAACGAATATTGAAGGTCAGCATCCCTTGGCGGGCCTACTTTAATAAGGTTCTGTAACTTCTCTCTTGCCTCTGTGAACTTGACAAATAGTTTAAAACCTTCTTCTTGAGAAGCTGTTACTGGTAAGTTGGCTATCTGACTCCTTAAATCCTCTACTTCTTTACTTACCTGTTTAAATTCAGGTGTGTCAATCTCCGCTTCTGCGGCGATAGTTGCCGTATTCTCCGCACTTTGTAAATTATTATTAACAGAATCGTCAGTTTTGTTAACTATATCTAACGTTGCTTCTTCCTGTTCTGCAACTTTTATCTCTGCGAGTGCTTGTGATTCTTCCGGAGTTAGTGTTCCGGCTTCATCAATAATTGCGTCAATCTCCGGAGTTCCGGAAGATGTTTCTTCAATGGCTTGCTCTGCGGCTTTGACTGCTGCTTTCTTATGAGTTGACAGGATTGATAGTGGCCCTGCTCCCGCTACACCACCAACAAATTCATTGACAGAAGACTTAGCATTCTCTGTTGATAACAGATTGGATTCTGTACCTGCTCCCTGAGATGCAGCAAACCTCTCGATGTTGCCTTGGGCAGCTTCTGTACTTCCTTCTAGTCCCAAATCCTTTATGACTGATTTCCCTGATCCTGCGGCTTTTCTGAAACGACTTAATACACTTCCAGCACTTGCAGCGTCTAATCCAGCAGCCAAGATTGCATAAGCTTTACTAGCAGCTGGTTCATCAAGACCTTTTTCTATTACTTCCTCTCTTGAGAGGTTGTACTTTTGAGAAAGCTGATCCATCTGTTGATCCCATATAGCTGCACTTTCTTGCACGTAAGATGATGTACCTCTTGTCACGCCCGCTAGGACTAGTTGAGGGAGTCCTTGGCCTACCATACTCCCTAAGAATGAAGAAACATCTCCAACAGACTTCGATTCGAATAAATCCTGGTTTACACCTTCCAGTGTGTTAGAAGTATCTTCATTTTGAGTTGCAATTTCTTGCTCGGCATCTACAGCCTGATCTCTCCACTGTGCAATAGCTCCTCGTAACCACTCCACATTTTTTTGACTTGGGTTAGGCTTTGCCAACTCTTCATCCAACATAGTCTGAAACCTTCGGGCATAATCTAAGTTAGCTTCCTGGTCAACCAGCGCGTGAGTCTTTGGGAGTTGATCCTTGATAAAGGATGCTGCGGATTTGACTAAGCCAGTACCAAATTTTATTAAAGGATGTTCCGTTGGATTGATAGAGTTCCCCCATCCGGTTTTAACTGTTCCTTTTGGAGCTTCTTCTACTACATCCGAAAAATCGAATTCATTTTCTTCATCAGTTACGTCATTAAAGTCAAATTGTTCATCACTATCGACAATATCTGAGAAATCGAACTCTTCGTTCTTTACTCTTTTACCCATTACTTAAATTTTGTGATTATCTTTTGCAGTTCTGTTGGAGAGGGGTCACGTTTGAATTGCATAGTAAATTGAAGGATTGCTTTTTGTTGGCGAGATGTTAAATTATCGGGTACTGTAGATGCTGATTTGACTTGTTTGTTTTGCCATTCAGGTAGCCACTTATTCCAAAAGCCAGATTGATCTACAAAATCCAAGTATTGTTGATAAGTTAAATTCTTAGGTCGGTTGGTTTTATCGTACCCTCCTACCTCTTCCCAATTTGAAAGGTGAACCCCCTCTTCCGGAGAGTGAGAAAATTTATAGATTGTACCGTCACTACCTGGAACATTAATAGTAATGTTACTATCTGGATTAGATACTTTATCAAAATCAGCTTTTAATGCTGCCTGTATTCTTTCAAACCCTGGGATATTTGGTTTTGCTTTTTGAGCTTGTTCTGCTGAACCTTGTCCAAATACAACTCCTGTAGGCACTGTTCTATCCTGTGCTAAAAGTCCACTCTTGGAGAGTTCATTGTAAAATGTTGGCAGAGAATTAGTACCACCGTATTTACCACTATTAGATTCTACAAGAGTCCTGAAAACTTCGTCCGGATTCATTGACGATACATTGATAGTATTTCCATCGTCAAGAACAAAATAAGTTTGACCTGACTGATCTTTTATAGTGTCTGTAATTTTTCTTTCAACTTCAACAGGCATTGTATTTCCCATACTGTCTTGGCGATATACAGTTTTACGTCCAAAAGAGTCACCAGTAAAGGCGTTTGAAGATGCAAACTGTTGACCTGAAATAATTTTGTTTTGATAAGTTCCTTCTGGGAATACGCCGCGAGTGTGGTTAGCTACTCTTTGAAAGAGATTCATTAAAGATTTATCACTACTTCCACTACCACTGCCATTATTATCAGTGTAAAACGAAGGTGATGACTGTTTAATGGCACGTTGTAATGCTCCAATCTGGTATTGCTTATCTGTATCGGAAAGAGTGCTATCATTCTGAATGTTTCGGACAGCATTTTGGAAAAATACTTCGTTAGCCTTGCCTACTTCGTTATCAGTATAATAAGTCTCAGCAGTGCGCTTGTTAGCTTCTACAACTCTAGGGTCAAGCTTTGTAGACATATAATTGCCTTCAACCCAATCTTCATCTGGATTATAATCAGGTAAATATCGAACATCACCTCTGGATTCAGCTTCACTGATTTGTTCTCTGAGTTTACGTTGATTAGCTGCCTTCTGAGCAGCATACATAACATTTGCTTGTGCTGCCAGATATGCTTGATGAGCGTCTCCACCACCTGGTTGGGAATAGTCAGGAACATCATATTGAATACCCCTTCTCTCAAAATCAGATATGACAGATTTCAGCAGACCATAATTTTCATAAAGCTCAGAAAGAGCCTCTCTAGGGCCAGCAAGATTATCAGGCAATTCAAAATCTAATCCACCACCAGATTGTTGTTGTGGAGCAACTTGTCTCTGCTGTTGATTTCTCAATGCCAGAATCGGCATATCGTAGTTAAGCGCGCCTACTTGACCTCTTTCCATTAGAACGTTCCTCCTTCAATCATTTTCCTGTAAATGTCTGGGTTCGTGTATTTGAAAGTATTCTCGTTGATCTTATACATATTATCGCCTGTCTCATCTCCGTAGGTTGCTTTCAAGCGATTCTGGAGATTACGAAATCTTCTATCTGCTGAAAGTTTACCGGAGATGTCAGCAACATTACCTGCGAATCCATACAATGAGTTTCTCAAGTTGGATCGTCCAGTCGAACCTAGTGCTGCCGCTGCTTGTTGATCTTGTCCGTATTGGTATAAGTCAAGCCCGTAAGTAGACGATTGGTTGTCAAACATTCGCTGAGTCTCGTCCATCCTCATACCCAACAGGTTGTCATATCTCTGCTGTTCTCTTGCTCTTATCTGATCCTGGATAGGTGCTAGTTGTAGTGAGGCTCTGTTACGTCTGTTGGCTGCTAATTGAGCATAAGCACCATAAGCTCCTGCCTGTCCGGTAGAAGCTGTTTTGGCATTAGCAATATCATTCTGGTATTGATCTTGAATCTGAGCGCGAGTAGCTGCTACGGCCCTCTCTCCGTCAAACGTACCTTCTTCAGCTTCACGTAAGGCTTGAGCAAGCAAGGCATCTCTTTGAGGTACTGCTGGTTTAGATGGTCTCCGGCTTCGTCTAGCCGCCCTATCACCTTCACGTATCTGGTTAATAGAGTTGGCGATGTCCACACCTCCCAGAACGAGGGAAAGCCCATCCCTAAGTTTTCCGGATAATTCTTGCCCTTCCTTATCAATAGATAATTTTACAGCACGTTCTTTTTGAACAGGGTCAGATTGAACCTTTCTTGCCCACTCAAAAATAGCTGCTTGATACTGTTCTTGAGTAGCAGTACCCTCTTTATTAGCTTTTACAAAATCATCTAAAGCCTTCTGATTTATTTCAGGCGAGTACTCAAGAGCAAAAGCGTAATCTTCATCGCTAACATTAAGGTCAGCGTTCATTCTGCCAATGATCTCAAAAAACCTTTTCAGTTTATCATCCATAATATCCGTTCCTGTATAGGTTATACATTCTGTTATTGTTATTCATACGCTCCAGGTAATCTTCTCTTTGATTACTTGAGCCTCGAAAATCCTGTTCTGCCTTATTAAAATCACTTTGAGCAAGGGCTACACTTCTTTGTATTGCATCCCGCTTACGTTTCATTTTCCTCCTTGTTCCAGTGAATGTAGATGTCAGAGAAGTTATAGGATCAATAAGGTTTTTAGGATCATTCAATTTAGAAATGCCTTTATCTAAAGCTCCGCTGTTTTGATTTGCTTCTAAGATATTGTGTCCTTGATAGACGGGTCTGCCATAAGCATCATAAGTCACACCCTCTACTCCTGTCTGAAGTTTGTCAAGGTTTTCGTTGATCTTTTTGAATTGTCCGAATTGAGCAGTTGCTCCACCCACAATAGCACCTATCCAACCCCCTTGAGCAAGACCTTGCGCTGATCCTTTTAATCCGGCGTAAGGGTCAACAGTGAAATCTGATTGAGGGTTTGAGTGGGCTGCACCTGCGGATAATCCACTCATTGCGTTTTGTCCGATATTTTTATAGAAGTAAGGATTCTGCATTAGAAAGGTGATCTTGCGCTGTTACGAAACTTAGTATATACTGCGTGGAGAGTTGCTAGGGTATTCCTCCAATTAAGGGTTATTTTCATTCTTGTTCCACGAAGTCTTGCTCCGGATGCTCTAGGAGTTGCTATCCTGTATGACCCCTCTCTAGGGGTTACGTTGATAGAAGCGCTGACAGTTTGATTACCGCCGCCATTTTCTGTTACAAGGTCTACAGTGTCTAGGGCTGTGGATGAGGTTATCATTAGATTGTCGAACACCTTAGCGTGATTCTCTTCATTTACCACACAAGTGACAGATGAGTTCACAGTCTCTCCGAACAGAGATTCTACATTTCCGGTATACATTTCGTGAATTGAAAGAGAGGTAGATGGTTTTCCTATGAGATATAGCTTTTGATTAGTAGATACTCCACCCATTAAGCCGGTGAAGTCTAGTGTAGTGATCCAACCTCTTTGCTCGTTGAATACCTCACATTGATCGTTGGCGTAAATCCAATATTCTCTTTTGAGAGGATCGTACACCCCCACAACAGCATTTTGGTCTATTAAGTTCCCGAAGAAACTTCTAAACAAAGTCTCGTTGTCTTGGATTATAGGCTTGAGTTCCTGTCCAGCTAAAACATAAACACTTTTGTTTATATTATCCGGGATGAAGATTACCCCTCCGGTAGAGATAATACCTCTTGGATGAATAGATCCTCTTCTGGAATCCACTACTGAAGGTCTTCCGATAATCTCTCCACTCCTGACAGATAATTGTCCTGAATCAGTAGCTTCTAACTGTCTTTCTCCTGTAGGGATATAAACTATACCTTGTTCTTGAATAGCGTATAATGAGTCTCCTGCTACTGCTAGCTTTGTTATTGATCTTCTGTTTTCTTCTAGGTCGTAGATATTACCTACCCTGAAGATGTCAAATCCTGGTTGATCTGAGTTGTAGATTTTAAGGTCTGAGTATATTAATCTAGCAGCAAAGTCATTTTGTTGAAAGGAGTATGTTGGTTTAGGGAGAAATATTTTCCTGTCGTTCTGTTTACTTAGGTTAAGGTTATATTTGTAGGTAAGTGGCGAGCGTACAGAAGCCTCAGTACTATTGATGTAGATAGGCATACCGTTCTCACTGTTGTTTGATCCCATAGCCTCTACGTCCCGTACTCCTCCGTTATAATCAGATTCAAGGATTACCTGAAGATACTGTCCACAATTAGGAACAGGTACAGGTATACACATAGCAGGGTCAGCATCAATAGGCGCGTAACGATATACAGCAGTCCATCTTTGAGCCATGTTGTATATGTCGTCATACCCACTCCCCAGAGGGGTTTGATTCTTCTGCTGGTCAATCACTGAGTAGGTTGAATCACACACCTTGAATAAGTGGGGGGCTATAAAGCAATCTCCACCCCATACATCGAGGTCTATTGATACAGGATTACCAGCTTCGACGTTGGCTACTTCAGCTTCAGTAAAAGTGTACTTGGCTCCTGTTGAGATGTATTCGTGGGTGGTGTTAATATCTCCGTAGCGTTCATCTCCTAGCCCTAGTTTGATATTGGCAATAGCAAGTGCTGAAACGTAGTTAAGGGTTCCGGAATATTCAAACACATAATCGTTTGACAGCGCTGTTGTAGGGTTATACTGTGCCCCGCTTGAGCCTACGATGTAGTTACTATCCCCAGCAGCATTTAACGTACCTGCTTTGAAAACACGACTATTCTCAAAGAGTGATTGTCCAAGCTGAAATACTCCCATCTTCTGAACAGTGGGTTGGTGTTGCCACAAGGATACATTCTTGGTTTGTAGAGCTTCGTAATCAAGGGCTGAGTTACCGGCTACACTAGCAGGTTGTCCGAGATTGTCGAAGAATTCATAATCCGTAAGAGGTATGTTCTTCAAGTTTGAAGCAATAGTCTTACCTGACCAATCAGCATCAAAGTAGTACTGAGATTCGTTAAGGGCGTAGAAGGTTCCTGTTACAGAGGTTTTAGCATAGTCTCCTGCATTGTAATCCTCCGATTCTACAAAATCATCGTATTCCAGTTTTAACAGTGCATAGTCGATGATGTCAAGCTTTTCTCCTCCTGTGTAAACAAATGGAGTATCTCCGTACATTGATGAAGGTGGGAATACGGCTGCGAAGTCATAAAAGTTTTTACGGCTAAGGTATACCTCAGAGGATGTTTTGAATGATCTCCCTGATCCAGAAACAGCCCCATTCTGAACAATCTCTCTTAACTCAGGCCACATCAGATTTTTGGGAATAAGAATCTTGGATGAAGTCATTGGCTGAGCGTCATCTATAATAACATCAGTGTCAGCTTCAGAGTAATAAGTTGTAGGATAGAACGATATAGCCCCTGTACCTTGAACAGTTGTCATAGGTATCAAGGGAGTTTGGAATAGGATGTTCTTTTTCCGTTTTACCCGGACAATCTCGAATCCTCTTGCCCAGGTAGGATGATTGATTATACCTGTTAGGTTCAAGCCTAAAGCCCGGATAGCTGTTCCTGTGTCGAATAGAGAGTAAGTGTTAGAAGTTGATCTTGAAGGGAATTTAAGATCAGGTACTCCGGAAGTGATCTGGTTTCCGGTAATCTTACCATCAAGGTCTAAAGGTTGAACAGAAGACTTATTCCCGTACTTGTCGAAGTAGACAATTCCAAACCTGTAGACTTCATCTCTCCAGTATCCTAGATGGTTGGATGATGATTCATCACTTGAATAGATGTCCCTTGAAAATAGTGTTTCACTTATAACACTACCGGAAGTGGCTGAAGGAGTACCGTTATCAAATTCAAGGTTTGCGTAACTTACATTTCCTCCGAAGAGTCTGTTTTCCTTAATGGCTAAGGTTTTGACCTTCTCAATTTGAGCGAGGTCTACGACAATATCATCAATAGGTATTGTACCTATCCTTGAATTGGATTTGTAAGCAAAGCTAAGGGAGGTTGAGGGTATAGGCGTGATCTCAAGCAATGATGCTGTAGTAGGTAAAGCAGAGGTTACTCCGTCGATGTCCTGGATAGTTGGCCCTACGTTCTCTACTACAGCTAATTGCAGGTAATCAAAGTTTTCTGTTTCCTCATAAGAGGGTGTGATGGTTAGGTTTAGTTTCCGGGAAGTGGAAAGCCCTATTCCAGATGTTATTGTATCATTAGAATTTGATGCACTGTAAACGTGAATTGGATTGGAGAGAGTTGACCATTTAGTGAACCGCTTGTTCTCCGGATCACACATCCTGTAAGCAAACTGGTAAGTTCCGGAAAGAAGTGAACCCCCTGTAGATGAGATTGAGGTTAAGGTTATAGTTCCGTTAGCCCCTCTTCTGGCAAGGGAGATGTCGTATGAGGTAAGGAAGTTTGCTAAGTAAGGGCTTGGTATCTCACACTTGAGAAATCTTAACTCGTTATGATTGTCCGTAAAATATACATAATCCAAGCCATTTTCGGGATAAGTCTCTGCCTGAATAACTCTATCTGAAGTAAGATAACCAGAAGTAGTTTCCTGATAGAGTTCATACAGTGTATCAGTTTGAGTATTGTAACACCAGATTTTAAACAGGGTGTTACTTGCTGTGAAGACTGTTAAGCACTTATACGCAGTACCACCTATAGAGTATAGGTTAGGCATAACGTGGATACACTCTGTCAAAGAATCATTAATGATCTCCTGAACAGCAGTAGTACCTCGAATGTTTTGCAAGCTAAAGAACTCACCATCTCCAACAGCCTCTACGTTACTGGCAGCAATGTACTGGTCGTTCGGTACTAGGTGATGTGAAACGTCGGTGTTTCGCTTGACAAATGTATTTTTGAATATCAAAACTGAGACCTGTTATAGTTAGGTATTTGACGATTGAAATTCATAGCAATACGCTTACGAACCTCGTTAGAGAAGTCTAGGGATTTTGTTTTACCGATAGCCCAATCACACTCGTGCATAAAATCAAGTTTATTCTGTCTGATTTCAGATTGGTTCTGATTCTTACGTTGTGACCACTTCCATCTTACATACGCACATACAGCATCTACTTCGTGATCGTATACGACCGGAATATTGTCTTTATCAATCGGTAGCGGATAGTAGCGGATAAGGGCATAACTCACTTCAGTAGCGTTAGTACCAAGTGTAAATGAAGTATCAGTTTCAGATAAGTCTACGGGTAGATAGTAAGTAGTTTCTTCATCCGTTCCTTGTGCTGTTGTGTAAGAGTACTGGTCTACGTTAGGGTATATTCGAGAGTTACCTGTATGAAATGCGTGAGGTATAAAGTTACTAGCAGAATCAAATAAAGCTATCTCAATCAACTGCTTCATATCAGTTGGTTTTTTTATTAGGAGAGCCTTAGCCGGAACCTCACAAACCTTAATAGATTGATCCGACGTAGCTAACTTCTTCTTAGCACCATAAACCCACTGTCTAGCAAAATTCTTAGCAATTTCCTCATCTTCCAGGTATCCTAGAGTAGAGACTGCTTCTGCTATCACTTCTTCAAATTCTGCTATCTTCATTTGTCTTCTTGGTCTTGGCTCATATCTTAAATCATTGTTTCGTCTAATACGGGGTTTTACAATTCATCTATCAATCCATAACCAACAAAAAGATCAGCCCTTGTTGTTGAAAATTCTGTTGAAAACATCATAGCCCGGTAGTTACCACCTGCGTTCAGTATTGAAGGATAACCGAGAATGCCCAACCCGTCAGTAGCGTAAGCGTTATTAATCAGTGTACCTTCGTTCCATGCTGTTTCATCGGCGAGTATGGTAGCCGGGTCGTTGTCTATTGAAAGGTAGATTTCATGAAACTCTCTCGATACGTAAAGAATATCTATCTTACCGTTATCATTGAGGCACATAGACGCGTTTGCAACACCTTCAGCTACCAGATTAGTTTTTTGCGGAGAACTCCATGTGTCGCCGCCATCGGTAGAGTATGTTTGCCACAATCCACCGGACGCTCCCTGATCCCTTGCTATTGCCAGTAGGGTATTAGGAAGTTTAACAAGCGCTGCTTCTGCAAGTCGGATAGTGTCATCCTCAAATACCTGAATCTTGCTAACGGTTGCCCAATTGTCCGTAGTCTTGAATACTGAAAATCTGTAAGTACCTGCGCCGTCGTGTTCAAAGAAGGACGCAAAATATTCCCCCGCACTAAATCCCGCTATAACCTTTTCGTAAAATTCATAGCGTGAATATTCCGTTGTCATCGTTGTCATTGCATCGAACGACTCACCCG
>Ga0196965_1000846_pt1 | contig 14194 bp, 14 predicted proteins | sample S1_20metaG_FD_148668 | JGI IMG/M metagenome (GOLD analysis project Ga0196965, IMG submission 148668) | Soil microbial communities from Anza Borrego desert, Southern California, United States - S1_20 | ecosystem: Environmental > Terrestrial > Soil > Desert | place: USA: California | collected... | reverse complement strand
CGATTCCTCGGGCTTTGGACGATGCCTCCGGTTCCATCCCCTGGGCTCGCGGCGACGCCGAGGGAACCGATCCGGGTCCACTGACAGACCGGTTCTTCGGGCCTGCCGTTCCGCGTTATTACATCCAATTCTTCATTACGCAATATGCTAGGGAGTCACTTCCTCAGGAACGACGCGAGGATCAGGGCGACGCCGAGCAACTGGCAGCCGATGAAGAGGGCCAGCTTGACGGAAGTCGCCGGCTGGCGACCTGCACTCAGCCCAGGTCTAACGGTCTGGTACCTATGCAGTCCCCGTTCCTTGTTGCAGTTGACGGGGTCGAGGTCAACGTCCAATCTCCAGGAGAAAAGAGATGAGACCTTCAAGAGTCGTGTTCGCGGCCCTCTTCACCTTTGCTGCTTGGGCAGCCTCGGCCAGTGCCTCCACGTACGCCAACTTCTCCGGTAACTGCATCCGGTTCGACAGCTCCAGCCCAGCCTACTGTGTCTTCGACGGGAATCGGACCTACGACAACGGCCACACCAGCGACACCACTGCGACTACCTGTGGTAACGCCTCAGTCAGTGCGGTCTACTGGGACTTCGGGGACGGGACTGGAACCTGGGATGACCTGTACGTAGGCCATACCTACTCGGACCCCGCGGCGATCGACAACGACGCCATTATCACCATGACCTTGTTCTGCTCGGATAACACCTGGGACGAAAAGGTTAGATACCTGCTCTTCGTCCTTATCGGCCCTGGCGACATGTACTGCAATGAGGGCTGGAACTAGCCTGGATTGCAGCCCGAGCCGAAGCACGGGGGCGGTGCGTTCGGTGCGCCGGGAAGCGTTCCGGAGCGGCGCCGAGCGGTTACTCTCCTCCCAGCGGTAGCCCCGAGGCGGAGGGATCGGACCTCCGCCTACCGGCCATCCTCCTGTCGGACGGAGGAATCCTCAGGGGCGCGGCCTTGGACACGGCGGCGCCCCGTCACGATTCAGTTGTCAATGAGCGAGAGCCGCTGCTCCGGGACCGGGAGGTCCTGGGGCGCCGGCTCTTCCTACGGCGTTCAGGAGCGGCGCCGTAGTACTTCGGCGCGGCGGCGAACTGCTTCGCCGCCGTCCCGAAGTAGTACGAAATCAATTTGCAGTGTTCCGGCGTGGCTCCGAAGTCGTTGGCTGCCGCGCCGTAGTGGCTCGCTGGGGCTCCGAAGCACTACGGAATCACTTTGAAGTAGTCGGCTGCTGCGGCGTAGCAGTTCACTGCGGCGCCGAAGCACTACGAAGTCATCTTGAAGCGTTCGAGGGCGGCTCCGAAGTAGTTCGCCACGGCAGCGTAGTAGTACGGAGCCGCTTTGAAGTGTTCGGGATTGGCGCCGTAGTGGTTCGGCGTCGCGTCGTACTACTTCGTCGGGGTGGGGAAGTACTACGGAACCCTTCCGGAGTGTTCCGAGACCGCGGCGAAGTGCTACGCCGCGGCTCCGGAACGGAGGGTTCCGGGCGGTTGAGCCCAAAAAAAGGGGGCGTGCGGTGCACGCCCCCGAAAGAATGGAATCCGAATCGAGCATGACGGGAGGGATCAGGAAAGGGTGGGGGTGTCGGGCTCTTCGGCCTCGGTGACCTTCTTGGCCTTCCGGCCGCGGAAGGGCTGCAGGCCGAACTCCGCCAGCTTCTCGGCGCGCGGGCCGTAATGCTCCTTGATCCCTCGCCGCAGTAGCGCCGCCACTCGCTCGCCCTCCGCCTGCAGGAGGTCCCACTCCCTCGTCAGCTCCTGCCGGTTCGCGGCCAGAAGGCCCTGCAGATGGACGACTTCCTGCGCCCGTCCCAGGATCCTCTCCAGCTTGCCGCGGGGGATCTCCAGTTGCGGGAGCTCGGCCGCGTTGGCCATCAGCGGCGGGAGCAGCTCCCGCCAGGTCCCCAGGATTCCGGTCTTCGTCGTTTCCCTTCTCGTCGCCATGGTCTTTCTCCTTTTCTGGTATCGAGCCCTTCCGCAGGCCCACTGCCGCTGCCTCCATGGCAGCGGCGCGGAGGAGATGCTACAAAGGAGGCCGTTAACTTGTTAACAAAATCATCATGCGGGCTCCTGTGGTATGCTTCTGGTTCGAGGGAGCGGGGTAGTTTGACGCCAGGCTCCTCAGGCTCTTTGACAACTGATGTACGCGATTCGGGCGCGGCGCCTGAGCGGGGGCCGCCGTGCCTGGACGTGCCCTGGAGTCCAGGGTACCGGAAGAAGACCGCAAAAAGGGGGTTGATTTCTGCCGCTTCCCCGTTCTAGGATTCGGGCATAGGCAGTACGCAGGGTGGTCGGCCAATGATGGCTGACGGCCCGGAAGTGGAGCACCACCTCCCTTCCGGACCTGACCACACACAGTCCAAGGGAGGACTTATGCGTAGCTTTGACGAGCGTAGCACGTCGTCTATCCACCCGAATTCCTTCACCACCCAGTTCCTCGGCCGCATGGCCGAGCGGGACGAGCCTCCCACGGCGGGCGAGGCCGATGTCGCCGGGCCGTGGCGGGTCGAGCCGGTGGCCTGGAACGGGGGCTCGGGTTACGGCCTGTTCCGGATCGGGGAGAGCCTGGCCCGGGGCTTCGCGCCCGTGGGCCTGTACCCGTCCCGCTGGCTCGCCCTCGTCGCCGCCGCCGTGCTCCCCGGCACGGGGCGCGATCCGCTGATCCGCCTCGAAAAGCAGCCGGACGCGGACGGTGTCTATCCGCTGGTCCTCCTGCCCGGTGCGGACGGCGGAGAGGTCGTGGGCCATCTCCAGCTCTTCGACGAGGCTCTCATCGACGCCATGAACGTGGCGATCCACCTGCTCCAGGCGCCGGAGTCGCTCGCCTGGCTGCTGGAGGCGGCAGGGTCGGTCACGCTGGAACGGTGCGGGGCGATCCTCGACGAGCGGGTGGCCGCAGGTGTGGAGGGGGAGGGGTAGGAGGGCCTACCTCTTAGATGGGATGAGCCACCGGCGGGTGCAACCCGCTGGTGGCGGTTCCCGCTTGACACCGTTCTTCCGGAAGGCTACGGTCGAGACATGCGAGCGGTGGCGCGAAGGGCCCTCGAAGACCAGTTAGACGAGTTTCTGCACCTTGTACAGGAGGGAGAGACCATCCTCGTCACCGAGCATGACCGCGTGATCGCCGAGTTGGTGCCTCCCCGGGAAAGCGGTGACCTCCCGGCGATGAACCCGGCACTGCTCGATGGCGTTCGCAAGGGATGGATCACGCCTCCAGCGCTGGCCAAGGAGCCTGCGCCCCCGCTTCCTCCGCCAGTGGCGCCTCTGGAAGACATCCTGCGCGAGTTGGACGAAGACCGGGCCGATCGTTGATCTATCTCGACACCTCTGTGGCTCTCGCTCACCTTTTCGCGGAGAATCGGCGTCCGCCAGCTTCGCTCTGGGACGAGGAGCTTACGTCCAGCCGGTTACTCGAGTATGAGCTCTGGACACGGATTCACGCCCGGGGCGTCACGCAATCGCATTCCGCGACTGCCCAGTGGATTCTCGGACGGACCGCTCTCGTCGCCATGGTGCCGCCGGTCCTCGCGCGGGCTCTCGAACCCTTCCCCCACTCCGTCAGGACTCTTGACGCGCTGCATCTGGCCACGGCTGTCTACCTGCGGGCTCAGGGCGCATCGATTCTCATTGCGAGCTATGACTCAGGGCTGACCGAGACAGCCCGGCAACTCGGCTTTCCAATCGCCACCCTCTGAAAAGGTAAGGCTACTCGGTCGTTCGCTTCCGCGGCAGCGTCCCCGAGATCAGCTCCAGCGTCGTCTCGATGACGGCTTCCATGGGGCCGGCGTCGGCGATGCCTTTGCCGGCGAGGGGGAAGGCGGTGCCGTGGTCGACGGAGGTGCGGAGGAAGGGGAGGCCGAGGGTCCAGTTGGTGGCGAGGCCGAAGGCGGCGGTCTTCACGGCGATCAGGCCCTGATCGTGGTAGAGCGCCAGGACCCAGTCGAACTCGCCGCGGCGGGCGCGGGCGAAGAGCGAATCGGCGCTCTCGGGGCCGTGGACGTCGATCCCCCGCTCCCGCGCCGCCGCCACGGTCGGCACCAGGAGACGCCCCTCCTCCTCGCCGAGGAGCCCCCCCTCGCCGGCGTGCGGGTTCAGCCCCGCCAGGGCGATCTTGCCTCCGGCGTGGCGGTGCAGGCACTCCAGGGCCTCGGTGACCGTCACCGGCTCGACCGCGTCCAGCGCCTCGCGCATCGGGACGTGCACGGTGAGGAGCGCCACCTGGAGCTCGGGCGCCAGGAAGGCCATCAGGTAGTCCCGGCCGTAGCGCTCCAGGCCGCAGGCCTCGGCCAGGTAGTCGGTGTGCCCCTTGAATCCGGGGAGGTGTTGGCGAGCGATGGAGGACTTGCTGACCGGCGCGGTCACCAGGGCGTCGGCGGCTCCGGAGCGGACCAGGGCGATGCCGGCGTCCAGCGCCGCCATGGCGCCGAAGGCGTCGGCGGGGCCCGAGTCGCCCAGGGTGATGGCGCGGCGCGTGGCGACAGGGTCGAGGACCGGGATCTCGCCGTCTCCGAAGAGGGCTTCCTCGGGTCCGGGGGGAGCGTCGAGGTAGCGCAGGCGGTCCCAGGGAGCGTGGGGGAGGGAGGGGCGGAGCGCCTCCAGGGCGGCGCGCTCGGCGACGAGCAGCGGCTGCCAGCCCGGAGTGTCCCCCCGGGCGTCCTCGTGGACCGGCCCTGTCTCCTTCTCCGACAGGAGCTTGAGGAGGATCTCCGGACCGATGCCGGCCGGGTCACCCTGGGTGAGGGCGAGACGGGGCACGGTCCGGGTCAATCTTCGGAGGACTCGTCATTGGAGACGCGGCGGCGCCCCCGCTGCTTGAGCTCTTCCTCTTTGAACATGTAGCGGATCACGTGCTTCTGGATGAGCAGGTTCGGTCCCGAGGTGCGGTTGAGCTTCAGCGCCCCCTTGTCGTACCACTCAATCCAGCCCCGGAGCTCCTCGCCGTCCGTCAGGATGACCACCATCGGCGTCTTGGCCGCCATCTGCTTGAGGTAGTAGAACTCCTCGGCGTTGGTCTGCTCCGGCGGCGACTGCTTGCGGCGAACGCTACGTGCAGGGAGCTCCTTCTTGAGCTCAGCCATGTCGGGGCGAATGAGTTTGCGATTGGCCATTGTGGATTCCAGGCGCCTCTAATACGTGGCCTCCGAGCCGCCGGCGATGGGGCCGGGGCCCGGCTTGTCCGGGTTGCCTTTCTTGTACTGATCGTCTTCATAGGCCAGGCAGCAGAGCAGACGCCCGCACTGGCCGGAGATCTTCGACGGATTGAGGCTCAGGTTCTGCCGCTTGGCCATCTGGATGGAGATGGGCCGGAAGTCCTTGAGCCAGGTCGAGCAGCAGAGGGTGCGGCCGCAGATGCCGATGCCGCCCAGGAGGCCCGCCTCATCGCGCGCCCCGACCTGGACCATCTTCACCCGCACCGAGAAGCGCGAGGAGAGGTCCCGCACCAGTTGCCGGAAGTCCACCCGCCCGTCAGAGGTAAAGTAAAAAGTGGCTTTCTTCCCGCTGAACGAGAAGTCCACCAGGGAGATCTTCATGTCGAGGCTCAGGGCGCGGGCCCGCTCCTGCGCGAAGAGCTTGCCGGCCATCTCGCTCGACCGCTGGCGGTCGAACGCCGCCGTGTCCGCCTCGTCGGCGGCCCGCAGGATCGGACGGGCGCTCGATTTCTGGCACGGCTTGAACACCGGCATCGGAGATTGCTCGACCCGCCCGAAAGCCGGGCCGGACTCCAGGTCCACCACCACCGCCTCACCTCGCGCGTAGATCCTGCCCCTGGTAGAGCAGAGAGTCAGATTCGTCTCCTCCCGGAACCGCACCCCGACGAAGGAGTCTTCGACGGCTGTCGACATGCCCTTGAAAGCACAGCCACTGCATCCCATGGTGACTTCCTATACGACAGCGACCAGAGTCCTATGCACGATAGGTACCAGCCGCGCGAGAGAACACCGGCCCATCAGGGACCGGCGGAAATTTGGGTACGGAACGGCGTAAGCCATGTTACAGCAGTTCCCCTTCAGCGCCGGCGAACCGCTCGCCGGCGCCCGCTCACGTCCCACCCTTCCAAGGCCGGGCCAGCACCCGCGCGCCGATGTCGCGGCGGAAGACCTTGCCCGGCCAGTCGATCGTCGTCACGGCGGCGTAGGCCCGCTCGAGCGCCGCCGCCAGGTCGGCGCCCAGGGCGCAGACCGAGAGCACCCGCCCGCCCGCGCTCACCAACTCGGTGTCCGATTCGGCATCCACCAGCGCCGTGCCGGCGTGGAAGATCTCGACCCCCGGCGGCGATCCGGCCCGGCCCAGTCCCCGGATCGGCTCCCCCTGCCGCGGCTTGCCCGGATAGCCGGGGCTCGCCAGCACGACGCAGGCCGCCGCTTCGGAACGGAAGCGCAGCTCCGGGACCTCGAACCGGCCGGCCGCGCCCGCGGCGAGCACCGGCAGCAGGTCGTCCTCGAGCCGGAGGAGCAGGACCTGCGCCTCGGGGTCGCCGAAGCGGGCGTTGAACTCGAGGACGCGAGGCCCATCCTCTGTGAGCATCAAACCGGCGTACAGAATTCCCGTGAACGGCCGCCCCTCGGCCGCGAGGCCGGCGATCACCGGCCGCAGGATGGTCTCGGCGATCCGCTCGGCGGCGCCGGCCGTGACCAGGCCGGAGGGGCTGTGGCAGCCCATGCCGCCGGTGTTCGGGCCGGTGTCGCCGTCGCCGATCCGCTTGTAGTCCTTGGAGGTGGCCAGGGGGAGGAGGCGCTCGCCGTCGGAGAGGGCCATGAAGGAGACCTCCTCGCCGTGGAGGAAGCCTTCGATCACCACCTGGTCGGCGCTGGCGCCGAAGCGGCGCTCCTCGAACAGGGCGCGGACGGCGTCCTCGTACTCCGCCTCGTCCTGGGCGATGAGCACCCCCTTGCCCGCGGCGAGGCCGTCGGCCTTGAGCACCACCGGCCAGCCGAAGCGCCCCATGGCCTCCCGCGCCGCGGCGGCGTCCGCCACCACGGCGAACGGCGCCGAGGGGATGCCGTGCCGCTCCAGGAAGCGCTTGGCGAAGACCTTGCTCCCCTCGAGCTCGGCCGCCGCCCGGGTCGGGCCGAAGACGGCGAGGCCGCGGGCGGCGAGGGCGTCCGCCAGCCCCAGGGTGAGCGGGACCTCGGGGCCGACCACCGTCAGGTCGACGCGCTGCGCCACCGCGAAGTCCACCAGGCGGTTGATGTCCTCGGGGGCGATGTCCACGGTCGCGGCGACCTGGGCGATCCCCGGATTGCCCGGCGCGCACCAGAGGCGGGTGAGGAGGGGGCTCTGGGCGAGCTTCCAGCAGAGGGCGTGCTCGCGTCCGCCGCCGCCGACGACCAGCACCCTCATGCCGGTTTCTCCTGTGCCTGGACGGCGGCGACGGCCATGGCGTCGACGATGTCCTGGACGTTGCAGCCGCGCGACAGGTCATGGATCGGCCTGGCGAGCCCCTGGAGGAGGGGGCCCACGGCGCGCGCGCCGGCCAGCCGCTCGGTGAGCTTGTAGGCGATGTTGCCGGCGTCGAGGTCAGGAAAGACGAGGACGTTGGCCTGCCCGGCCACCGGGCTGTCCGGCGCCTTGCGGCGGGCCACGTCCGGCACCAGAGCGGCGTCGGCCTGGAGCTCGCCGTCGACGGCGAAGGAGACGCCGCGGGCGCGCAGCCGCTCCAGCGCCGACCGCACCTTGTCCACATGCGGATGCTTGGCGCTGCCGCGGGTGGAGAAGGAGAGGAGGGCCACCCGGGGCTCTTCGCCGAGCAGGAAGCGGCAGCTCGCCGCCGCCGACTCGGCGATGTCCGCCAGCTCGTCGGGGCCGGGATCGGGCACGACGCCGCAGTCGCTGTAGATCAGGCCGCGGCCGTCGGGCATCACCATGAGGAAGCAGGAGGAGACCACCTTGAGGCCCGGCCGCGGGCCGATCACCCGCAACGCCGCGCGCAGCGTGTCGGCGGTGGTGGCGCGCGCCCCCATGACGGCGCCGTCGGCGCGGCCGGCGGCCACCTGTAGCGCCGCGTAGTAGAGCGGGTCGCGGACGAAGACGGCGGCCTCCTCGGGGGTGAAGCGCGGCGCGAGGCGGGCCGTGAGCACGGCGGCGTGATGCGCCAGGTCGGGATCGAGCGCCGGGTCGAGGACCGGCACGGTCAGCTCGACGCCCGCCTCGGCGGCGGCCTGCTCCACGACGCTCCGCGGGCCGACGAGGCTCGGCCGGCAGACGTCCTCGGCGGCGGCGCGCTCGGCGGCGGCCACGACGCGCGGGTCCTCGCCCTCGGCGAGGAAAACCGAAGCGCCCGTGCCGCGGGCCCGGGCGTGCAGGCGCGCCAGGGGATCGAGAGGCTGGTCGGTTGGAGATGAAGAAGTCAGAAGAAGCTCACCCTCGCCCACGGTGGATCTTGGACCGGAGATTCTATAACAAAAGGCAGAGAGGTCAGGCCTGGCCCGCCAGGACCATGGCGCCGGTGGGCTGCGGCGCGCCGCCGCTGGGCTCGACGGTGACCGCCCAAGTGCGCACCCCGTCGGCGACGCCGTCCACCTGCAGGTTGCCGCGGCCGGAGCCGTCGACGGAGAAGGTGCCGGCGGAGACCGGCCGGTCGGTGATGAACCAGAGCTGGTAGGTCTGGTCCGGGGCGAGCGCCGGCAGGCCGGAGGCATAGAAGACGGCCTGGCGCCGCCGCGGATCGACGAAGGTGTGGCCGGCGGCGCCGGGCGCGGCTTCGAGGCCGGCGAGCTGGATGGAGCGCACGCCGGGAGAGGTGATGAAGCCGAGCGCCTGGGCCATGCGCTGCGCTTCGGCGCGGGCGAGGTCGCGCTCGCTCTGGAGGGAGGTCACCTGCCGCGCCAGGCGGTCGCGTTCCTGGGCGAGGTCCGCCGTCTCCTGCCGCAGCCGCGCGACGTTCCACTGGCTCCACACCACCAGGGCGAGGGCGGCGGCCGCGGCGAGCCAGCCCCAGCGGCCTCGGCGGCCAGCGGACCGGGTACGGCGGGGCTCGAGGCGCGCGGGCGCCGGCTGGGTTGCCGGCGCTGTAGCCTCGAGCACGCGCTGCCGCGTCTCGGCCGAGGGCGTCATGGGAGAGACCGAGGCCGCGATCTCCTCCAGGTCGGCTTCCCACATCCGGAGCTGCCGCCGGCACTCGTCGCAGCCGGTGGCGAGGTGGGCCTCCAGCTCGTGGAGCTCGTCCCCCTCCAGCGCGCCCAGGGCGTAGGCGGGGAGCATCTCCTCGAAGCGGGGCGTGTGGCCGGCGCTCATGACGCGGACCTCAGGGCCTGCCGGAGCTTGTTCATTCCGAGCAGGATACGGGACTTGACCGTGCCGAGGGGAGCCTCCAGCCGCTCGGCGATCTGGGTGTGGGTGAGACCGTCGAAGAAGGCGAGCTCGATGCAGCGGCGCTGCTCGGGCGAGAGCTGCCCCAGCGCCGAATGGACCCGATCGCGCCGCTCGCGGGCCTCCAGCCGCTCCGTGCCCACCGGGCTGGAGATTCCGAGACGCGCCTGCTCGTCGCCGGCCTCCTCGTCACGGCGGCGGGCGGCGTCGCGGCGGCGCAGCCGGTCGAGGGCGCGGGAGCGGGCGAGCATCAGGATCCAGCCGCGCGGGGTGGCGCGCTCGCCGTCGTAGCGGCTCCCCTGCGTCCAGGCCTGGAGGAAGACCTCCTGCAGGACCTCTTCGGCCTCCGCCCGGCCACCGAGGATGCGGTGGAGCAGCCCCAGGGCGACCGGCGAGTGCCGGTCGAAAAGGCGCGCGAAGGCATCGCCGTCTCCGGCGGCCATCCGGCTCATGAGATCTCGATCTTCGGCTTCCCAGGGGTCCATCTAGGAGTTGGCAGGGGGTGCGAAAAGACTTCAGGCGCCCCGGGCAGCCCGAGTCTATTCAATCTGCGTGCCCGCGCTGCCGGCGAAGGATGCCTTATTTCGTGGGGAGGTGGAACGTCAGGGATGCCCACTGGCTCTCCCAGTCGGCATCAGCCCCCGCCGCCGCGGGGATCATATGGACCGCCTTGACCAGCCAGACCCCGGGTTGGCCAAGACGCAGCCGGACCCTCCCCTGGGCGTCGCTACGCGCCGACACCCGGGCCGTGGGGTCGGATTTGGGGAACGCGACGATCAAGGCCCCGCTCAGCGGCTGGCCGCGGAAGAGGAGGCGGACCGGCAGCTCGGTGTCAGGTGCCAGGGGCGTCAATTTGTAGGGGTTGGCCTCCGGCACCAGCTCCAGCTCCAAGCCGGCCGCCCGGTCCCAGCCGGAGCCGGCGGCGCCGTCCCCCACCGCGAGCAGCGACTTGGCGGAGCGCGAGTACACCTCACGGGCGCGGGCGGCGCTCTGCCCCTTGGCGGCGCGCTGGGCGATGACCGATTCCAGCCCCTCCTCGGCGAGGTACTTTTCGAAGGCCGGGCCGTCGAGCTCGACGCGGGCGTGGTGGCTGTCGTAGATCACCTGATAGAGGCCGGGGCTCTGGAAGGTCGCCCAGCCCGCCGGGTCCATTCCTTCCACTCCCTGGAGAGGCGTCTCCCCTGGGGCACCGACCGTCACGAAACGCTCGATCCGGCCGCTCATCCGCGGCACGGGCTCCCCCTGGAACCCCTCGCCGACCCGCAGCCGCACGGCGACGCGCTCGCCCGGAGCGGGGTGGAAGCTGGCGGGCTCGATCCAGAAGTCGTGGGCGAGGAGGGGCGCCGCCCATAGGGCCGTGACCAGCAGGAGGACACAAAGTCTAGAGATCATGGGATTCTCCCGGATCGAAGGGACCGGGGCGGCCATGCCTGATGCATTCGGCCGCCCCGGAGCGTGGCCTCGGCTTAGTCGCCGTCGCCGTCGCCGTCGTTCTCGTCGACGCCGTTGGGGCCGTTCGGCGAGCCGGGCAGCGGCGCGCGGAGATAGGGGAAGAAGCCGTCGAACTGGCTGGCATCCTGGAGCGTGCCGTCGGTGAACGGCAGGTTGCCCGACGGGGCGTCGGCCGGGTTGCAGAAGGCGCCCGGGAAGGCGTGGCAAAGGACGCCCATCGCCACCCGCAGCTCGATGTCCACCACGTCGTCACCGGGGCGCCGGCCGTTGGGGAAGCCGGCGTTGTCGCCGCCCAGCGCGCCGAGGTTGTTCTGCTGCGCGGCCGGGACGGCCGGGATGTTGGTGTTCAGGCGCATCATCTCGGCGGGCGAGCCGAACTGATTGAGGCCCGGGAGGCCGGTCAGGAAGGCGGCGACCAGATCGGTGCGCGGGAAGTTGTTCGGGGCCCGCACGCCGGCGGCGCCGAACAGGATTTCCAGCAGCTCGGGCAGCGTCGGGTTGGTGACGTAGTCGAGGAACTGCGCGTCCATGCGCGGCGGGCTGGCATTGAAGCGGTTCTTGTCCTTGATGCCGATTACGACTTCGTTGACCAGCGGCATGCCGAGCCGCGAGACCTGTACGAAATCGCCGGTCTCGTTGTAGGGATCCTTGAACTCGGGATTGCTGTTGAGTCCGCGGTTGCGCGGCAGGGCGGCGGTGGCCCAGCCGCCGATCACCGGGCCGCTGCCGCGCAGGCAGTTGGCCGGCACCTCGAGGGCGAAGGTGGTGATGTTCTTGTCATCGAGAGCGTTGGGCTCGGTGTCACGGTCGCCGATCGGGTCCTCGATGTTGACCAGGTCGAAGATCTCGCCGACGTTGATATAGAACGGCTCCTTGCGTTGGCCGACGAAGACCCGGCCCTGTGAGGTGCCGCAGCCCGGAACCGTGAAGTTCCAGATGAAGTTCCTGGAATAGGCGGCGTAGTTGGGGATGGACTTCTGGCCGATGTTGTCCACCGGCTTGTCGAAGCGGGAGGTGCCGGCGTCCATGTTGCGGGCGAACTCCACATTGCGGTTGCCGGCGTCGACGCGGCCGCGGATTACGGAGAGCGTGTAGCTCTCGAGGACGTTCAGGTTGGGCGAGCGGTTCTGGGGAGAGCCGGTGATCGGCCCGATGTTGATCAACGGCACCGAGACGTTCTTGCCGCCCACCGGTACCTGGAGGTCGCGCAGGAGCTGGGTGACGCGGAACTGGAAGGTGATGTCCTCGACCCCGTCACCGGTGTTGTCGATGTGGAAGCGGTACCGGGCGTCCGGATCCATGGTGAAGTAGTTGGGCCCGCCGAAGGGATCCTGGAACGGCTGGAAGTTGGCGATCAGCGTCACGAATCCGGTACGCCCCGCCTCGTAGCTGTTGAACATGTAGATGTCGGTGTTGTCCACCTTGGGCAGCTCGGTGATCGCCGGCGCCTCCCGGTGGCTGGAAGCCAGGGCCGGACCCGACAGGGCGAGCACCATGGCCAGAGTCAGAAGACCCGCGACACGCACACTTCTCCTCATCATCTCCTCCTTGTTTCTCCTCGGATCGAGGGGGTGAAAGCTTCCGGGACGGCCGTTGCGACTGCTGTTGTGGAACCGGACCGCCGTCGCCGGCGCCGGGGATGATGGACCCCGGCCTCGTCTCTGAAGGGGATACGGAGACCCTGACGGGTTGGATGAGTCGAAAAGAAAGATTTACGGGATCGACGCCAGCGGCAGGCTGCCGGCGTGGAGGCGCGCCGCGTCGCCATCCTCCACCCAGGACAGATGGAGGCGGTCGCCGGCGAGGAGCAGGCGCGGGAAGCCGCTGGCGCGGGCGGAGCCGGTGCGGGCGATCTCCACCGGCTCTCCGGCCTTCCCATTGCGTACCCGGCGGAGGCGGACGGCGGCGCGGCCCCCCTCCAGGAGCTCCAGCCAGCTCACCACGGCGCTGCCGTCGGGCGCCAGGGCGACGTCGACCCGGCCGAGCGGCTTGCCGGCGTCGATCCGCACCGGAGCGCCGAAGCGGGCGCCGCCGTCTTCCGAGAAGGCCACCTGGACCTGGGCACCGGGGGGCGCGCCGGTGAACCAGGCGACGGCAACCTTGCGGCCGGCGGCGGCCACGGCCGGGCCGTTGACCGGGCAGCCGGGGATCTTCCACTCGTCGGCGTGGACGCGCGCCGGCCGGCTCCAGCCCGCGGCGGTGCGGCGGATGATCGAGATGTCGCGGATCTCGTCGTCGGAGCGGTCGCGATAGACCACCACCGGGCCGTCGGCAGCGACGGCGGCGTCGGTCTGGCAGCAGTCGCAGATGCGGGCGTCGAGCCGCTCGCTGGCGCCGGCCTTGTCGGTGACCGTGGCGGTGCGCAGGGTCATGGCGCCGCCGCTCTTGGTCTCGCGGCCGTCGAGCCAGAAGGCGCGCACGCTCTTCCCCTCGGGCACCCAGGCGACGAAGCCGTGCTCGGCGGGGATGCCGTCGTCGTGCAGCACGCCGGCCGGCTTCCAGGTACGGCCGCCGTCGGTGGAGCGCGCGAGATGGACGGCGTAGTCGTAGTCGCCGCCGCCGGTGGTCCTGGCGAGCCAGAAGACCAGCAGGGCCCCGTCGGGCGACTGGATCAGGCCGGGGAAGTCGGCCCAGTTGGCGAAGAAGTCGGGGCCGGCGGCGGCGGTGGCCGGAGCCGACCAGCGACCTCCTGAAAGACGGGAGACCCGCAGGCGGTGGGTCTGGCGGCCCTTCGGGTCCACCAGCGGCTCCAGCCAGGTGAGCGTCACTTCGCCCCCGGCCAGGGAGAGATTGGGGGACAGGGAGCCCGCCACCGCGGGCGGGTCGAGAGGCTTCCAGCCGGCGGCGGGCCGGACGGGACCGGCCCCGCCCGAGATTCCGGGAAGGGCCAGGACCGCCGCGAGGACCACCGCGGGCCGGAGCCGCCGGCTCACTGGGCCGGGCTGCCTTCCATCGTCACCACGCCGCAGGCGAGGCGGTCGCCGGCGTTGCCGGTGGGCTGCGTCTGGCAATCATCGGCGCCGGTGTGGAGGATGATGGCCTTGCCGACCACCGAGTTGGGGCCGGAGAGGGTGAGCAGGTTCGTCGTCTGCTCCGACCGGCCGGCGCCGTTGGTGCCGATCTGGACGTTGCCCAGGTCGCCGGCGTGGCGCGGCTCGTTGGGCGGGCAGGCGTGCTCCACGTTGTTAGGGTTGAAGTGGCCGCCGGCGGAGGTGAAGTGCTTGCCGGCCGCGTCGTGGGAGCAGTCGCCGGTCTCGTGGACGTGGAAGCCGTGCTCACCCGGGGTGTCCACGCCGGCGAAGTCGGCGATCACGATCAGGCCGTCACCCTGCTGGGTGAAGGTCACGGTGCCGGTGAAGTCGGTGTCCTCGGGAGCTCCCTGCAGAGTCGCCCGGGCGGTGGGTCCGGTGGGGTCCACGGGGGCTCCCAGCGGCGGCACC
>Ga0196965_1000845_pt1 | contig 14194 bp, 5 predicted proteins | sample S1_20metaG_FD_148668 | JGI IMG/M metagenome (GOLD analysis project Ga0196965, IMG submission 148668) | Soil microbial communities from Anza Borrego desert, Southern California, United States - S1_20 | ecosystem: Environmental > Terrestrial > Soil > Desert | place: USA: California | collected... | reverse complement strand
TGTTGTAGCGGAACAGGTCCGCTCCGCCGCCGCCGTAGAGGAAGTCGGCGCCGAGATTGCCGTGGATGAGGTCGCCGTTGGCGCCGCCCTTCAGAGTGTCCCTCGCGGCGCCTCCGAACAGCCGGACCGTGCCGTTCGACTCCAGGCTGGCGTCGAGGATCATCGACTCGCTCGCCATCAGCAGGGTGCCGCTGACCGTCAGCTCCTGCCCCGCCCCCACGATCGCGTCGGAGAGGATGAGGTTGTAGTCGAACTCCGTCCCGCCGCCCCTCGCGTAGCGCTCGTCGGTGGCGGAGGTCAGGGTGAGGTTCTCGATGTTGGTGAAGAGGCCGGTATAGCCCGGAGCGTTGAAGTCGATCGTGTAATTGCCCCTCAGGAACATGCCGTCATAGCCGGCGCCGCCGTTCACCGTATCGCCGCTCGCGAACCGCTCCTCGGCGTAGAAGAAGATGTCGTTGCCGAGGCCGCCCAGAAGCGTGTCCTTGCCCTTGCCGCCGTAGACGACGTAGCTGGCATCGGTCTCCGCCGAGCCGTTGAAGGTGAAGTCCTCGCCCTCCAACAGGGCCGCGGCGTTGATCCTGGCCTGCACCCCGGCGGCGAAATTGGCATCGTGGGTGGTGAGGACGTAATCGTGGCGGTTCGTCCCCGGCTCGCCGAAGGCGGTGTTGCTTCCGGCGAGGATCGAGACATTCTCGATCCGGGTGATGTTGGCGCTGAGCGTCAGCGAGCCGTAGGGACCCTGAACGATCAGGGTGTCGACCCCCGAGCCGCCGTTGACGACGTCCGCCGAGGTCAGCGCGCCGATGAAGAATATGTTGTCGTTGCCCGCCCCGCCATTGGCGGTGTCGTCGCCGCCGTCATAGAGGCGAAGGACGTCGTTGCCCGAGCCTCCGGTGACGACGTTGTTGCCCGAATTGCCGGTGAGAGTTTGCGCGCTCCCTGAAATGCCGGTGAGAGTCTCGACATTGGCATAAGCGGCGAGGCTCGCGCTCGCCAGCGAGGTGCGGACCTCGTCCGTGCCTCCGCCGGCATTCTCCTCGACCACGTCGCCGGCATCGTCGACGACGTAGATGTCGTTGTCGGCGCCGCCGCGCATCGTGTCGGCGCCGGCGCCGCCGTCGAGCAGGTCGTTACCGCTGCCGCCGATCAGCTCGTCCGCCTCGCCGAGGCCGTAAAGCAAATCGTTGCCGCCCTGGCCGTCGAGAAGGTTGGCGGCGGCATCGCCGGTCAGGATATTGTCGAGCGACAGGTCAACCGGTTCGTTCGCGGGCCGATAGACCCGGGCGAAGATTCCGCTGTCGGCGGAGTCCAGCCCGATCCAGGCCGAGACGATCGATCCGTCCGGCTGGACGGCCACCACGCTGCCATAGCCGAAAGGCGCGGGCTGGAGAGGCTCGCCGACCGGGGAGCCGGAATCGTCGAACAGCTGACCCTGGACTCCGTAGACGATCGCTCCGTCCCGCTCGCCGATCAGAGGCCAGGTGGCGACGAAGCCGCCGTCGGGATGGGCCGCGAAGCCGACCCGGCCGACATCGGCTTCCGCGACATAGCCGCCCAGAATGAAGGAATTGCCGTCCGCCACGCCGTTCGGGCCGATCAGCTGCGCCATCACCGCGTAGAGGCCGAGGCCGAGATCCTCGCCGGCCAGCTCGACCCAGGTGAAGACATAGCCCCCGCCCGCGAGGGCGAGCAGGGTGGCGGAGCCGGGGTCAATGCCCAGCCCGACCGACAGAGCGGGTCCCGCCGGAGCACCGGCCGGGTCGTAGAACTGGATTTTCGCCTCGCCCGCGGTCTCGCTCTCGGTCTCGACCCAGCTGGCCGCGAAGCCTCCGCCCGGCGTGGCCACGAGCTTGATCGGAGTGACCTCGAAGACCGTGGTGATGGTGAATTCCGCGCCGGCGGGCGCTCCGCCCGGGCTGAAGCGCTGCCCATGAACCTCGCCCTGGGGCGTTACCCAGGCGATCGCATAGCCGCCGGTGCTGAGCTGCACCGCCGAAGGGGCCGAGGGAAATCCGCTCCCGGTCGCGCCGGCGGTCATCGCCGCGCCGACCGCATTGCCGGCGGAATCATAGGCCTGGGCCTTGATGCTGAACACGTTCGCCGGCTCGTGATAGGCCTCGCGGACGATGAGGAAGCCGCCATTGGCGAGCGGAACCATTCCGAAGCCCTGAAGCCAGGTGCCGGCGAGCGTGATCTCGCCCGAGGCGGGAGCGCCGGACTCGTCGAAGAGCCGGAGCACGGTGCGGTTGGGACTGCCGCCTCCCGGGAGCGGATTATATTCGAGCCACATCAGGGCGAAGCCGCCGCCGGCCAGCGCGACCATCTCCGTCGCGAAGCCCTGCGACCCCGTTTCCGTCATGTTGGCGAGTATGTCGTCGCTCGCGGAAAAGCGCTTTTCGTTGCCGATGTCGGTGACGTCGAGGACGATCGCCTCGTCATAGGTCTGGCCTTTGAGGTCCGTGGCCCGGATCGTCACCGTCGCCTGCGGCGCGGTCTCGAAGTCGAGCCTGGCATTGTCGTCGACGACCAGCCGGTCGCCGTCGATCCGGAAGGCGCCGCCGGTGCTGTCGGCGAGGATCTGATAGCTGAAGGTGCTGTTCACGGCCCCGGTCGCCGAAAGCAGGGCGACGGCGACATTCTCGGTCGCATTCTCCGTCAGGGTCTGGCTGGACGGCGCGATGTCGGTGGGAGCGGGCCCGTCGTCGGCGAAGACCTGCGCCCTGACGCCCGGTCCGTCGGCGTCGGTTCCGGTCCACGCGGCCGCGAAGCCGCCGTCGGCGAGGCCGGCGAGGACGAGGCCGGCCTGCGACCCGTCATTGTCGGTGCCGAGGAAGAACTCGATCCCCTGGCGGGCGCCGCTCGAATTGAAAACCTGCGCTTTCATGTCGCCGTCGCTGGTCGAGGCGTCTCGCCAGCCGACGACGAAGCCCCCGTCGGCGAGGGCGGCGACGGCGGAATTGGCCTGGCTGTCCCCGGTGATGGAGTTGACGGTGAACTCGCCACCCACCCTGACGCCCGCCGCGGTATAGATCTGCGCCTTGATGTCGTTGCCGTTGGGATCGCCGGCCCCGCCGATCAGGTGGGTCCAGGTGACGACGAACCCGCCGGAGGCGACCGCGGCGACGCTGGGCTGATATTGCGGCCCGGCGATCTCGGTATTGACCAGGAACTCGCTCCCCACCTTCGCTCCGGCGGAGTCGAACAGCTGCGCCTTGACGCCCTGGCCGGAATTGTCGCCGGCGGCGGAGCTGTTGGTGTCGTTCCAGGTGGCGACGAAGCCGCCTCCGGCAAGAGCGGCGAGCGCGCTGCTGTTCTGGGTTCCGGTGCTGCTCGCCGAGATCAGGGTCGCCGCTCCGGTCGCGGCGCCCGCCGAGTCGAACAGCTGCACGACGACGTCGGAGTCGATGACGTTGTTGGCCGAGGTGGAGCGCGTGTAGCTGACGGCGAAGGCGCCGTTGGCGAGAGCGACAGGCTGCGAGTCGCTGTGGTTGGTGAGGGTCCCCGAGGTAAGCGTCAGTTCGCCGCCCAGCTTCGAGGCCGCGGAGTCGAACAGCTGCGCATGGATTCGAAGGGCCGTGCCGGCCGCCGCGCTGGTGCCGGATCCGTCATGGACGTCGTAGGTCCAGGTGACCACGAAGCCGCCGGTCGACAGCGCTTCCACCCGAGGGTCGCCGAGATTGCCGCTGAGGCTGGTGACCGGGAAATCGGCGCCGATCGCGGTCCCGTCCGCCGCATGAAGCTGGCCGCGAACCTCGAACAGGCCCGCCGAGACGAACGACGTCCACACGACGACGAACTCGCCCGAGGCGAGGCGCACCGTCGCGGGCTGCCCCTGAAAGCCGCCCGTGGCGCCGTTCACGACGAATTCGCCGCTTTCGCGGCCGTAAAGCTCAACCATCTCGAAGATTCCCCTCAGGCGCGCCCAGGACGGGCGCACCCCCCGACTAAGTTACTGACATAGGTCCATAACGGAGGCAAGCCGGGTCCGTCGGCAAGGCTCCTCTCCGGGAAAGGCGGTGGCGGCGGCTAGAGGACGAAGTCCCCCGCTCCCAGCGGCGCCGGCCCCTGCAGGGTCAGGGCGATGATGAGGTCGGCATGGCCGTCGCCGTTGATGTCGCCCTGGACGATCCACTGGGCGCCCGACTGGAAGGCCCGAAGCTCCCCGGCGGTGTTGCTGAACGCGTTGGAGCCGATCCAGGTGAAGGCCTGGTCTCCCGCGAGCGACCGGCTGGCGTCGATGCGGTCGAGCTCGATCCTGTCGGTGCCGGGCGTGAAGTCGACGATATGATCGCGGGCCACCGAATAGGATTCCGTCACCGCCTGATAGCGGAACAGGTCCGCCCCGCCCCCGCCGGCGAGGATGTCGGCGCCGAACGCTCCGTAAAGGAGATCGGCATTGGCGCCGCCCTTCAAAGTGTCGGCCGCGAGGCCGCCGAACAGCCGAAGGATGCCGTCGGTCTCCTGGCTGGCGTCGAGGATCATCGTCTCGCTCGCCATCAGCAGGGCGCCGCTGACCGTCAGCTCCTGCCCCGCCCCCACGATCGCGTCGGAGAGGATGAGGTTGTAGTCGAACTCCGTCCCTCCGCCCCTCGCGTAGCGCTCGTCGGTGGCGGAGGTGAGGGTGAGGTTCTCGATGTTGGTGAACAGGCCGGTATAGCCCGGAGCGTTGAAGTCGATCGTGTAATTGCCCCTCAGGAACATGCCGTCATAGCCGGCGCCGCCGTTGACGGTGTCGCCCGAGGCGAACCGCTCCTCCGCGTAGAAGAAGATGTCGTTGCCAAGGCCGCCCAGCAAGGTGTCCTTCCCCTTGCCGCCATAGACGACGTAGCTGGCATCGGTCTCGGCCGAGCCGTTGAAGGTGAAGTCCTCCCCCTCGAGCAGGGCCGCGGCGTTGATCCTCGCCTGCACTCCGGCGGCGAAATTCGAATCGTGGGTGGTGAGGACGTAGTCGTGGCGGTTCGTCCCCGGCTCGCCGAAGGCGGTGTTGCTTCCGGCCAGGATCGAGATGTTCTCGATCTCGGTGAGGTTGCCGGCGAGGGCGAGCGAGCCGTAGGGCCCCTGGATGACGAACGTGTCGATCCCCGCCCCGCCCCGGACCGTGTCGGCGGCGGTGAAGGCGGCGGCGAAGAAGAAGGTGTCGTTGCCGCCATTGCCCAGCACCGTGTCGCCGCCGCCGCCCGCCCAGGCATGGATGACGTCGTTGCCGCCGCCGCCCTCGATCCGGTTGCTGGCCGAGTTGCCGGTCAGGGTCTGGCCGGAGGCGGAGGTGCCGATGAGGGCCTCGATGTTGGGCAAGGCCGCGAGGCTGTAGACGGCGAGCGAGGTGCGGACCGCGTCCGAGCCCTCGCCGGCATTCTCCTCGACGACGTCGCCGGCGTTGTCGACGACATAGGTGTCGTGGCCGGTACCGCCGACCATCCGGTCGGCGCCCGAGCCGCCGGCGATAAGGTTGGCGAGCGAGTTGCCCCTCAGGGTCTGGCCCGTGACGAGCAGGCCGGTGAGAGTCTCCACATTGGCCGGCGCGGTCGAATCGGCCAGGTAAGTCCGAACCTCGTCAGTGCCGGCGCCCGCGGCCTCGGTGACGAGATCGAGAACATTGTCGACGATATAGACGTCATCGCCCGGACCTCCCGCCATGCTGTCCGAGCCCGAACCCCCGTCGAGCCAATCGTTGCCGCTACCGCCGACGATCGTGTCGTTCCCGGCTTCGCCGGACAATTGGTCGCCGCCCTCCCCACCATCGAGGGCGTCGTCGTCGTTCCAGCCCCATAATTGATCGTCGTCCGCGCCGCCGTTCAATCTGTCGTCGCCGTCGTCGCCGAGCAGCAGGTCGCGACCGGCGCCGCCGTCCAGCAGGTCGGCGCCGGTCCAGCCATATAGGGTGTCCCCACCGTCTCCGCCGTCGATGAAATCGTCCCCGGCGTCGCCACCCAGGACATCGTTTCCCGGCCCGCCATCGAGCCTGTCGGCACCGGCACCGCCATAAACCTGATCGTCGCCCGCGGCGGCAAGAACCACGTCGTCCCTGACCGTGGCCGTGGGCTGACCGGCTGCCGTCACCGATTCCGTGATCACGTCGTTGCCGGAGGTGCCGAAGACGAGATTGCCTTCGCTGGCGCTCTCGACGACGTTGGTGAGCCGCACGGAAAGCGATTGGGTGTCGGTTGCGAGCCCGTCGCTTACCGCCACGATCACTTCATAATCATTGTCTCTGTTCGCGTCGGCCGGCCTCTCGAAATCCGGCGCCGCCGCGAACGTCAAGGCGCCGGTCGCCGCGTTGATCCGGAACAGCGCCGCGTCGGCGCCGCCCTCGATTCGATAGGTCAGCGTGCTTGCGGCATCAGGGTCGCTCGCGGACAGGGTGACCACGGAGATCTTGTTTTCGGCAACATTCAGTGCTGCGCTGATTCCTCCTCCGTTCGAGGTGATTGCGGGGGGGTCGTTCACGTTGCCGACTCGGATCGCAAGCGCCTGATCGCGAGTCAGGCTTCCGGCGGTCGCTCGAACGATCACATCATAGACGTTGTCCCGGCCGGCATCGCCGGGATTTTCATGATTGGGCACGGCCACGAACGTCAGCATGCCCGTGATCGCATCGATGGCGAATCTGGCCGCGTCGGCTCCGCCCACGATCCGAAACGATATCCCCGCGGCCGCCGAAACGGCGTCGATGTCGGCGGCGACGGCCTGATTCTCCTGGACGTCGACGAAGGTCGAGCCGGATCGCCACCCGTCGGTCACGCTTCCGATGCCGACGACGCCTTCGGGATTGCCGCTGGTGGTGAGGAGCAGCCGGGTCCCCGCCAGCGTCCCGTCGGTGCTGTAGACGTGGTAATGGCTCGATTTGTAGACCGCATAGAGGCCAAGGCCGTTCAAGGTGCCGAGCTCGCGCGGCGGGATCGAGGCGTCGCCGCCCGTCAGCGTATCGAGCAGGATCGTGCCCGCGGCGCTGCCGTCGGTGCTGTAGATCTTGCGCGTCGAACCTTCGATCGTCGAGAAAAGATCGCGGCCGCCCGTGCCGCCGAGGTCGACCACGCCTTCGGGATTGCCGTTGGTGGTGAGGAGCAGCCGAGTCCCCGCGACGGTCCCGTCGGTGCTGTAGACCTGGTAATGGTTCGATCTGTAGACGGTGTAGAGGCCGAGGCCGTTGACGGTGCCGAGCTCGCGCGGCGGGATCGAGGCGTCGCCGAACGTCAAAGTATCGAGCAGGACGGTGCCGGCCAGGGTGCCGTCCGTGCTGTAGATCTTGCGCGTCGAACCTTCGATCGTCGAGAAAAGGTCGCGGCCGCCCGTGCCGCCGAGGTCGACCACGCCTTCGGGATTGCCGTTGGTGGTGAGGAGCAGCCGAGTCCCGGCGACTGTCCCGTCGGTGCTGTAGACCTGGTAATGGTCCGATCTGTAGACGGTGTAGAGGCCGAGGCCGTTGACGGTGCCGAGCTCGCGCGGCGGGGTCGAAGCGTCGCCGAACGTCAAAGTATCGAGCAGGACGGTGCCGGCCAGGGTGCCGTCCGTGCTGTAGATCTTGCGCGTCGAACCTTCGATCGTCGAGAAAAGGTCGCGGCTGCCCGCGCTCCCGAGGTCGGAGACCCCTTCGGGATTGCCGGTAGTGGTGAGGAGCAGCCGAGTCCCGGCGACTGTCCCGTCGGTGCTGTAGACCTGGTAATGGTTCGATCTGTAGACGGTGTAGAGGCCGAGGCCGTTGACGGTGCCGAGCTCGCGGGGCGGGGTCGAGGCGTCGCCGAACGTCAAAGTATCGAGCAGGATCGTGCCGGCGGCGCTGCCGTCCGTGCTGTAGATCTTCCGGGTCGAACCTTCGATCGTCGAGAAAAGGTCGCGGCTGCCCGTGCTCCCGAGGTCGGAGACCCCTTCGGGATTGCCGGTAGTGGTGAGGAGCAGCCGAGTCCCTGCGACTGTCCCGTCTGTGCTGTAGATGTGAAAATGGCTCGATTTGTAGACGACATAGAGGGCGCGGCCGCCGACGGTGCCGAGCTCGCGGGGCACGATCGAGCTTCCGGTGCCCGTTATCGTATCGAGCAGGATGGTGCCGTCGGCGGTGCCGTCCGTGCTGTAGATCTTGCGGGTCGAATTCTCGATGGTCGAGATAATGCTGAACCCGATCAGGTTCAGAACGACGTGAGTCGGCACCCTCTCCTCCCATCTCGGGCGCGAGCGTGCGGCTGCGGTCGCCCCCCCACCCGGTCTCCGAAGGACAGGCTTCTCTTCTTTTGATGCAAATTCAAGCGACTTTGGATCTGATCCCCACCAGGGCCGATCGCGCGATCGTCCATTCCATGTCGTGCCTTGCCTTCGGCTCCGCCCGCACCCATCTGGCACCTGCCGCGTTGACCTACCGCGCGTCCCCGACTAGCCATAGAACAGATCTGGAACACGACCGGCCATGCTGACTCACCTTTCCGTCCGCGGCGCGCGCGAGCACAATCTCAAGAATATCGACGTCGACATTCCGCGCGAGACTCTGACGGTGATCACCGGCCTGTCGGGCTCCGGCAAATCCTCGCTCGCCTTCGACACCATCTACGCCGAGGGGCAGCGCCGCTACGTCGAGTCGCTCAGCGCCTATGCGCGCCAGTTCCTCGAGATGATGCAGAAGCCCGACGTCGACCATATCGAGGGCCTGTCCCCGGCCATCTCGATCGAGCAGAAGACGACGTCGCGCAACCCGCGCTCCACCGTCGCCACCGTCACCGAGATCTACGATTATATGCGCCTGCTCTGGGCGCGCGTCGGCGTGCCCTACAGCCCGGCGACCGGCCTCCCCATCGCCGCCCAGACGGTCAGCCAGATGGTCGACCGGATCATGGCCCTGCCCGAAGGCACCCGCCTCTACCTCCTCGCCCCCGTCGTGCGCGGCCGCAAGGGCGAGTACAGGAAGGAGCTGGCGGAGTGGCAGAAGGCCGGCTTCGCCCGGGTGAGGATCGACGGCCAGTTCCACGACATCGAGGAGGCCCCCGCCCTCGACAAGAAATACAAGCACGACATCGAGGTGGTGGTGGACCGCCTGGTGGTGCGCGAAGGGATCGAGACGAGGCTGGCGGACTCGCTGGAGCAGGCCCTGAAGCTCGCCGAGGGCCTGGTCTATCTCGACCCCGCCGACCCTACCCCCCTCCCTGAAAGGGAGGGGCCGGGGGTGGGTTCCGCCGAAGGCGGCCGAAACTCGGACTCCGAAGAAGCCTCGCTGCGCTCGTCTACCCACCCTCAGTCCCTCCCCTCGAGGGAGGGAGGCAAGGTGGTGCTCGGCGACAACGCCCCCCCGGGCCGGATCGTCTTCTCCGAGAAGTTCGCCTGCCCCGTCTCCGGCTTCACCATCGCCGAGATCGAGCCGCGCCTGTTCAGCTTCAACGCCCCCCAGGGCGCCTGCCCCGCCTGCGACGGCCTCGGCGAGAAACTGCTCTTCGACCCCGAGCTCGTCGTCCCCAACGAGACTCTCTCGATCAAGCGCGGCGCCATCGTCCCCTGGGCCAAGTCCAACCCGCCCAGCCCCTATTACATGCAGGTCCTGGGCTCCCTCGCCCGCGAGTTCGATTTCAGCCTGGAGACGCCCTGGAACGACCTCACCGACGAGATCCGCCGGATGATCCTGTTCGGCACGGAAGGGAAACCCGTCACCCTCCGCTTCGTCGACGGCCGGCGAAGCTACGACGTCCGCAAGCCCTTCGAGGGCGTGATCGGCAACCTCAACCGCCGAATGCTCCAGACCGAGAGCGCCTGGATGCGCGAGGAGCTCGCCAAATACCAGTCCGCCGCCCCCTGCGAGACCTGCCTCGGCGCCCGGCTCCGCCCCGAGCCGCTCGCCGTCAAGATCGCCGGCGAGGACATCTCCATGTCCACCCGCCGCTCCGTCCGCCACGCTCTGGAATGGTTCTCCACCCTCGAGGAGAAATTGAACCCGCAGCAGCGCGAGATCGCCCGCGCCATCCTCAAGGAGATCAACGAGCGCCTCGGCTTCCTCAACAATGTCGGCCTCGACTATCTCAACCTCGACCGAACCTCCGGCACCCTCAGCGGCGGCGAGAGCCAGCGGATCCGACTCGCCAGCCAGATCGGCTCCGGCCTGTCGGGAGTCCTCTACGTCCTCGACGAGCCCTCGATCGGCCTCCACCAGCGCGACAACGACCGGCTGCTCGTCACCCTCAAGCGCCTCCGCGACCTCGGCAACACCGTCATCGTCGTCGAGCATGACGAGGACGCGATCCGAACCGCCGATTATGTCATCGACATGGGCCCCGGCGCCGGCGCCCATGGCGGCGAGGTCGTCGCCCGAGGCACGCTCGACGAGGTCCTCGCCAGCGAGAAGAGCCTGACCGCCGACTATCTCACCGGCCGCCGCTCCGTCGCGGTCCCCGCCGCGCGCCGCAAGGGCAACGGCAAGAAGCTGACGGTGAAGGGCGCCCGCGCCAACAACCTCAAGGACGTCACCGCCTCGATCCCGCTCGGCACCTTCACCTGCATCACCGGCGTCTCCGGCTCCGGCAAGTCGAGCTTCACCATCGACACCCTCTACGCCGGCGCCGCCCGCGCCCTGAACGGCGCCCGGGTCGTCTGCGGCCCGTGCGAGAAGATCAGCGGCCTCGAATATCTCGACAAGGTGATCGACATCGACCAGTCGCCGATCGGCCGCACCCCCCGCTCCAACCCCGCCACCTACACCGGCGCCTTCACCCAGATCCGCGACTGGTTCGCCGGCCTCCCCGAGAGCCAGGCCCGCGGCTACAAGCCCGGCCGCTTCAGCTTCAACGTCAAGGGCGGCCGCTGCGAGGCCTGCAAGGGCGACGGCCTGATCAAGATCGAGATGCACTTCCTCCCCGACGTCTACGTCACCTGCGACGTCTGCCACGGCCACCGCTACAATCGCGAGACCCTGGAAGTGAAGTTCAAGGGCAAGAGCATCGCCGACGTGCTGGACATGACGGTGGAAGACGCCCACGAATTCTTCAAGGCCGTCCCCCCCATACGCGACAAGATGGCGATGCTGGAGGAAGTCGGCTTGGGCTACATCAAGGTCGGCCAGCAGGCGACGACCCTCAGCGGCGGCGAGGCGCAGCGGGTGAAGCTGGCCAAGGAGCTGTCGAGGCGCGCGACGGGGCAGACCTTGTACATATTGGACGAGCCGACCACGGGGTTGCATTTCGAGGACGTGCGGAAGCTTCTGGAGGTGCTCCACGCGCTGGTCGACCAGGGCAATTCGGTGGTGGTGATCGAGCATAATCTGGAGGTGATCAAGACGGCGGACTGGGTGCTGGATCTTGGGCCTGAAGGCGGCGACAAGGGTGGGGAGATCGTCGCTGAAGGGACGCCGGAGACGGTCGCAGCGGAACCCCGCTCCTACACCGGCGGCTATCTGAAGGAGCTCCTCGTGAAGTCGTCACGAACTGAAGCCAAGAGCCCCATCGGCAGGAAAAAGCGGGCCTCCGCCGCCTCGATGCGCGAGCGGGAAGCGGCCGAATAAAGGGTAATAGCTCGGGGGCCGTCGCGGGCGACTGGGATCAGGGATTGCGGCCTGACGGGAGAGATGGAGCAGTGAATGATTGAAGCCGTTCAGGCCATTCAGAGTTCAATCGAGATCGTCGGGAAGCTTCGCGAATTATCGAAACGGGTCGGTGATGCCGATTTTAAAATGCTCTTGGCCGACCTATCCAACGAACTTGGCGACGCAAAATTGGAAGCCGCCAATCTCAAAGCTGAGGTGGCCGTGCTCCGGGAAGAAAATAGGGAGTTGAAAGCTCGGTTAGAACAGCGCGAGAGCGCAACACCGCGTCTGGTTGATAGCGTATATCGGTTCGAAGGCGTGGACGGCAATTTCTGTACGGCTTGCTTTGACGTCAGCCAGCGCAGGGTCCGAGTTCGGCAGCTCACGGGAGCGTTCACGGCCTTTGGAAAATGGGAATGTCCTTCCTGTAAGGCAACGTTCGGTTAGACTGGTTTGGTTAAGCCCAGAGGGGTAATCCTTCCCAACCCGGGGGAAACCCAGCTTGGCGGAGTTGGATGTGCGGAGACTGGGGGAACGTGCTGCAATGTTGTTTAAGGCGACCAGCCCACGAACTCGTTGGGTGAATTGTTCTGAGCATGAATTGGAGCGCCGCAGCTACCGCGTACAGACGAGTCTGTGCGTTAGTGTCGTTTGCGAGGTGATCAAGAAACGGGTGATCCCCAACCCTCGGGGGGGAGGGATTGTCTGCCAAAGCGCGATTCCACAGCCGGCTGTGATGAGCACAGGTATTGCGAACGCTATTCATTGCTCGCACCCAACTCACGAGTAGCTGTTCACGCGATACTCCTACGGCACTGGCGAGTTGGGAGCGGTCAGGAACCTTCATCCCTGAGAGGAAGAAAGACAGGGCACCGAAGTCCCAAAATTCTATCGCCATCCAAATCGGGAATTCGGCGTGAGGGTGATTTTTCAGGAAAGGACCTACAAAATCCTCTTTTGATTGCACCTCCAGGCGACGATATCTGGCGAGCCATTTTTCGTGCTCAGTTGCGCCTCTCGTCGTTTTGCGAGAAAAATTTCCGTGCAACTGAGCCGGTTCTAAATACGCGGTCGGACTCCGCTGACCGAGTATGTCTGCGATACGAACCTTCAACCCAACCTCAATCCGTTCGAGCGCATCCAAGATGAGAAGACGGAGCCGCTTGTCGAAGACGTAGAGGTCGCCGACTTGGGAAAAAGTCGTTCCGGGCCGAAAGTCGTCTAGCACCTCGATTAGGGGCTTTCCTCCGGTCGGATTCGGGACCGATTGTGATTTGCGGAGTGGATACCAGTATCCACTCAGCCGGTAGTATCCGATGCGGCGCAGGCACCGTTCCGCTGCTGCGGGATCGGTAATTTGCATGCCACGGCTTTGCAGCTTTTGCAGCAGTTGCGGGATGCTGTGATATGGCTTCGGGTAGGGCGCCATGGTACGGAATGGCATAAACGAAGACAGACCCGTACGCCATTGGCGCAGAGGGGCCTGCCATATCCGTTTCAGGATATATGCAACAAACTGCTGTTGGGAAAGGGTAGTTTCGTGCCGCTATCAGGGATATGGTAGCAACACACTTACGACGTGTGTCGCTACCATATCCCTGTGTCGCCGTCAAGCATGTGGATATCGGGGAAATCTGGACTTTGCGGGCCGTTGCACTTCTGTATATAGTTGCAAAAAAGTGGTTTGCAACATGCCTGACGCCTCATCAAAGCCTTTGGAAGAGCGCCTTCTCGCCGAGATACGCGACGTAAACCGCAAGATTCAGGAGTTGGAACTGGAGAGGCGGGGTCTAGAGAGGTTGCTAACACGCCTTCGGCGGGAAGAAGTCTCCAATCAGGAAGTCGGCCGAAAAAACAGCGCCCGCCGCATTCTTGTTGAAAAAGCGGTGCTCGACCGGCTGACACTCGCTGCCGGAAAGAGTGTGGCGACCCGCGATCTTTGGCGAGCAGCGAACGACATAGAGCTCAATCTAAACCAATCGACTTTCCGATCACATTTGCATCGTATGAAGGCGAAGGGTTTGATCGAAGCAGGACACCTGCAGGGACGATGGCAACTGCCTCCGTCCGGGAATCAACCTAGCGGAGAAGAAAGAGGCCCACGGGCCTCATTGCCCTAACCCCATCTCGATCAGGCGCCGGATCGCTTCAGATCGGGAGGGCTTGGGGTCGGGCTGGCGCTCGATCCAGGCGATGATCTTCGCCTCCAGCTCGAGGGGGATGCGAACGCCCTTCGTGGGGGCCTCGCCGGTCCGCGGGCGGCCGCGGGGTCTTTTTTCGAGATCGGCTATTGACCCGCCCCTATTTATCGTGCACGAAAAACAAGACCGGCCGAACCAAGGCGCCCACCTCGCTTCGGCCCTGACCAGCGAACGACTCCCGATAAAAGGAGGCGAAGGATGGCTGACGGGCAGCATAAGCTGTCGCGCCGCGCGCTGCTAGGCGCTGTCTGCGCTTCCTCCGTCCTTTCCCGTCATCCTGAACGCGTTTCAGGATCCAGTTTCTCCGCCTCCCGGAAGGATGACCAGCTGGACCCATGATCGGGTGGCACCGTCCGGGGGACGGTGCCACCCGATCATCAAGTTCAGCAACCATTAGCTGGGCGAGGTTTGTTTTTGCCAGGCTGATCCTCTGGCGAGGACGGTGTTGACGAAGATGAGGAGCTTGCGGGCGCAGGCGACGAGGGCTTGTTTGTGGGGGCGGCCT
>Ga0196965_1000844_pt1 | contig 14207 bp, 11 predicted proteins | sample S1_20metaG_FD_148668 | JGI IMG/M metagenome (GOLD analysis project Ga0196965, IMG submission 148668) | Soil microbial communities from Anza Borrego desert, Southern California, United States - S1_20 | ecosystem: Environmental > Terrestrial > Soil > Desert | place: USA: California | collected... | reverse complement strand
GCTGCCAAGAAATGGTCAATGCCAATCCGTGACTGGAAGCCCGCTCTGAATCAGTTTATGATTCTCTATGAGGATCGGTTTCCGGAGATTTTTTAACGGCGGTTTACACGGAAATTTTTACACCCTCTCCAACGGTGCGAAAACTCACGTTAGCGTCTATGTTAAGGCGCTTTTCAACGAACTGTGAAATAGTCCCTAATTTTTTACCCCACTCATCCAGGAATCGAACCAACGCGGCATCGGCTTCTTTATTCGAACTCGGACAACCCTTCGTAAGTGAACATAAACCTGACTATTTCCTCAATTTTAAATAACGATTTATCGTCCAGCATAGTGCCGTAAGCTGGAGCATTATGTTCGCAATAACTGGCCGCTAATCTATAGCCTGCGGCAGGATCAGCAGTGTTCCCAAGATAAATTCTCAGACCTTCTTCAATCAAGTAAAGATTGTGATTTTTTGGGTATTCATTTCGATAACTTGATAAGGCCTGCAAAAATGATTTTGCTTCATTCGCAGGAATGCGTGGATCGCAAACCGGCGCATTTTTCAAAAGCTCACTGGCTTGCTTGAATAAAGCAGCTGCTTCGCCTGTCGTTTTACCTTTCCGGCTGCAAGCCCTTCTTGCTATAAAAATGGCAAATGAACTTAACCGTAGCGGATCACTGAACCAGCGTTTTAAGATCGTCAATCTTGTTAACTCTTGCGGTCCTTTCGCCTCAATATCTGAAGCAATTCTGAGCAGTTTTTCGGGAATGTCGGTTCTCACTATTCAGCTACCTTAAATTAATAGCAAACCTGAGCCGATGGCCCGGAGTTGGCCGGCAGAATACTTCCTCAAGTGCAGCCTCGATTATTGGGTCGTCTCATTCAGCGATTTGTACACTGTTGATCGACCAATGCCCAGCTGTCTGGCAATGTCGGTAGCGCCTACGCCCTGCTTATGCAAGGCCCTGATTTTTTCCGTATTGACGGTGCGTTTGCGGCCGAACTTCACCCCTTTAACCTTGGCCTCGATCCGGCCTTCATTGGTGCGCTCAAGAATGCGTTGACGTTCCGCCTGCGCCACGGCTGACAGGATGGTGACGATCATTTTGCCCATGGTCCCTTCGGTGCTGAGGCCGTCATCCAAAAACCGGACAGCAACGCCCATGCTATCGAATTCCTTGATCAGGGCGATCATGTCGGCCGTATCCCGGCCTAGGCGATCCAGTTTTTTCACCAGGATCACATCGCCTTCCTCGACTTTGAGCCGCAACAGGTGCAAGCCATCCCGATCGACATGGCTGCCGGAAGCCTTGTCGGTAAAGATGCGGCTGGCTTTGACGCCGGCCTCTTTAAGCGCCTTGACCTGGCTGTCCAAGGATTGCTGGCTCGTGGACACGCGTGCATAACCAAAGAGTCTCATCGCCTCAAACTGTCTCCTAAATCGATTCATAGACGAGCTGTCTATGAATGCCCTGAAAAACGATTTAATAGACAGTCTATGCCTGAGCCATTATCCTGTCCACTAATTTATAAGTTTGTGGACACTTATGAAATATTGCAACTTACTATAAAAGTTAACGTTCATTTTCACACCGCTGGACTTCAAATCCCTAGATTATTATGCCACCAACTCACTAGCCATCATTTCAGCCTGTTTCAGGACAGTTTCAGTGGCAAGTAACTGCATATCTGGCGGATAGCCATATTCACGCAATAGCCGTTTCACAATGACTTTTAGTTTGGCTCTCACACTTTCTTTGATCGTCCAATCAATCGAAGCATTTTCTCGTACCCGCTGCGTCAACACGACCGCTAGCTCCCGTAACTGGCCATGTTTCATGAGCTCTCTTGCGCTATCATTGCAGGCGACTGCTGTATAGAATGCATATTCAAAATCAGTCAGACCAAGTTTTTTCGCCTCATTATCAGACTCGACAATTTCCTTACTGATTCTGATTAACTCATCCATGACTTCTGCAGCGGTCAGAATTTTGTTCTGATATTTTTTGATCGCCGCCTCCAGCAGTTCCATCAATGTTCTGCTCTGGACCAGATTCTTTTTAGCCCGGGCCTTAAGCTCATCATTGAGCAGCTTTTTGAGAACTTCGAGGGCTACGTTTTTATGCTCCATCCCTTTCAATTCCAGCAAAAACTCTTCGGAAAGAACGGAAATATCTGGTTTTTTGATTCCTGCAGCATCGAAGACGTCGATTACTTGCTCTGATACTAAAGCTTTGTCGATCACCTGCCGAATAGTGGTTTCGATTTCTTCGTTAGTTTTGCCAGAGCCAGTACTATCGAACTTAGCTAATCGAGCTTTGACCGCCTGAAAAAATGCTACTTCATCTTTTACTGCCATGGCCTGTTCATGCGGAATGGCAATGGCAAAGGCTTGAGAGAGCGCCGTTACTTCATTGATATAGCGCTTCTTGCCATCCTCCAGACCTAGAATATGCTCTTCAGCAGCCAGAATAAGCGACAGTTTTTGGGAGGTATCCGCATCAAAATAATTCTCATAAGCGAAGCCGTGATACATCGCAGAAACGACCTCGATCTTTTCCAGCATGATATGAACGGCCTGTTCCTGGGCCAAAGTCGGATCGCCTCTGCCGCCTGCGTCAGAATAAAAAGACAAGGCTTCCTTCAAGTCCGAAGCAATGCCCAGATAATCCACGACCAAACCGCCAGGCTTGTCCAGATAAACCCGATTTACCCGTGCAATGGCTTGCATCAGGTTATGGCCTTTCATCGGTTTGTCGATATAAAGTGTATGCATACTTGGCGCATCAAAACCAGTCAGCCACATATCCCGAACAATCACGAGCTTTAATTCGTCATTATTGTCCTTCATCCGTTCGGCCAGGACTTTACGTTGCTTTTTGGTGGTGTGATGTTTGGCCAATTCTGAACCGTCTGAAGAAGCAGCAGTCATCACGACCTTAATGATGCCTTTATTCAGATCATCCGAATGCCATTCCGGCTTGAGTTTGATGATTTCATTATACAAACTCACGGCAATCCGGCGAGACATGCTAACAATCATCCCTTTGCCTGAAAACACTTCCTGCCTTGCTTCAAAATGACTGACGATATCTTGGGCTATATTCTGGATACGCTGATGGCTGCCTATCAAGGCTTCCACTTGCGTCCATTTCGCTTTGGCTTTTTGGGTATCCGTGAGGTCTTCCTGGTCCACCTCCTTGTCCAATTCGGCAATCAGCTTTTTGCCTTCGGCACTCAAACTGACTTTAGCTAGACGGCTTTCATAAAAAATCCTGACTGTAGCCCCATCTTCAACCGCCTGGGCAATATCGTAAATATCAACATAATTGCCAAATACGGCGGGCGTATTCACATCAGTTTTTTCAATTGGTGTACCGGTAAAACCTAGATAAGTAGCATTAGGTAAGGCATCGCGCATATATTTGGCAAAACCATAAACAATTTTTTGGCCGATCACTTCGCCTTGATCGTTTTTCTCATCAACGGTTTTAGCCTTAAATCCATATTGGGTACGGTGCGCTTCATCGGCAATCACCACGATATTCCGGCGATCGGACAATTGTTCATAGACATTACCCTCTTCCGGCTGGAATTTCTGAATCGTTGAGAAAACGACCCCGCCAGACCCTACCTTCAATAGGTCTTTGAGTTGTTGTCGGTCCTCTACTTGCTTTGGCTCTTGTCGTAATAATTGCGCTGAAGCTGCAAACGTATCAAATAATTGATCGTCCAGATCGTTGCGGTCAGTAATTACCAACACAGTCGGATTGTCCAGTGCCAGCACGATCTTACCAGTATAAAACACCATGGAAAGCGACTTGCCTGAACCTTGGGTATGCCAGACCACGCCGGCTTTCCGATCTCCTTCGCTACCGCTAGCTCGTAATGTAGAGACAACAGCGGCATTAACAGCGTAGTACTGATGATATGCGGCCAGTTTTTTAACCGTGCTGATACTGACAATGCCAGTTTTCGGATCTTCTTTTTTGGATTTCTCGAACACCACGAAATGCCGGATCAAATCCAGTAAAGTCGCTTTGTTCAACATTCCATTAATCAGGGTTTCGAGCTGACTGACTAAATGCGAAGCTTCAGATTTACCATCGACGGATTTCCATGCCATAAAGCGGCTAAAACCTGCCGACAAAGACCCCGCCTTAGCTTCCAGCCCATCGGAAATCACTAGAATGGCGTTATAAGTAAACAAACTGGGAATAGCGTGTTTATAAGTATCTAATTGCTTATAGGCCGATTTAATTGTGGCGTTTTCGTCAGCGGGATTTTTAAGCTCAATGACCACTAAAGGGAGGCCATTGACGAAAAGAACAATATCGGGACGCTTGTTCTGGTTGTTTTCAATGACCGTAAATTGATTGGCTACCACGAATTCATTATTTTCAGGATAGGCAAAATCAATCAGCCAAACTAGATCACCGCGGTCCTGTCCGTCTTGGCTGTAACTGACTTTAACACCTTCTGTAAGCATGCGATGGAAGGCTTCATTGTTGGCAAGAGCATCCGGCGAATGAATACGTTCAACCTCCTTGAGTGCCTCTTCCAGAACCATGGGCGGAACATTCCGGTTAATACGTTGAACGGCTGATCGCAAGCGGCTTCTCAGGATGGCTTCATCATAACTACCACGTTCCGGATTTTCCCCATCGGGGGCAATATCTGGTGCGTAAACATAGTCATATCCAAGCTGTTCAAATAGCTTGACAGCAAAATCTTCAATTGCGCTTTCGGTAAGTTTTGTCATACTGCCACCCTCACTTCGCCATTCATAATTTTGGGTAACAGACTATTACGGAGTCTTTCAAGAGTTTGGATTTGCACAAGATTTGATTGGGTTTTATTGAGACTAGGCATAACCAAATTTGAATATAGTTCAGCAAGCTCTATCGAAGGCAGATCTGTCTTGATATCCAAAATATCTTCTGGTTTTACCCGCTGGTGACTACCGCTAGTTCCAGATGCAGCCATGATTAGTGAATCTACAGCATCACTTGAACGAAGCAGAAAATATAAATATCCATATAGTTTGCAACTTTTGGGCTTGAGCACTTGAAATTCTGTTGAGCAAACAGCGTTTTTGTCTTGGAGTTCGCCGATTGGCCATATTCTTGGCACTCTTGGATTTAGTTTGGAAACTAATATCGAGTTACTAACTACTTTATATTTGTTGCTAAGTATTGCACCGCCTAGTTCAACTGCCGGCCTTTTACCCTCATCAAAAGCTGGTAGGCTGTAATGAAGGAACGTCTCACTACTGAATTTAGCGGGTGTAACATTGCTCTTAATGTGATCGGCAAAATCAGATATTGAATATTCCTCCCAATCCTCTTGGGTCTCTTCAACAAACCACTGCCGGAAGAGTGCTTCACCCATGGCTTCGAGGGTTTTGTTCTGACGGTGCAGCAGATCAATTTTATCATCAAGACAGGACAGAACGGCGGCAATGGCTTTTTGTTCTGTTACTTGCGGTATTACGATGTCTTCTTGGTGCACATCGTTTCTGTTCACACCAGGAACGGCGCTTTTATCGCTATATTTTTCCCAATCTAATTGCTGTAAGAAATAGTAAATGAATAATTCATCATTCCCTTTGAAATCTTGAACATATAAAGTTGTATTCAGCGGCCAATATGGTGTTTTAGAGAAAAAGACCTGTCCTATAGTGCCGTATCGACCTGTTATTACACCAGGGGCATTACACATTTTTTCATTATGAAACCCAGTAATACCAGAAGATGAAAAAATCGGTATCTCACCGTCTTGACGTAAACGAGCCGGCAGATCATATCCACGTTTTAAATTTATTTGTTCACCAAGCTTGCACTCACTCCACTTACTCATAGCTTCACCTTAGCCAGATTTTCAGCAATGGCTTTATTCAGTGATTCCTCTTCCAATAACTGCGCTTCAAATTCGGCTTTCAGGGTGGTAAAGCGTTCCTTGAAGTCGAAATCATCTTCTTCATCGGGCAAGCCTACATAACGCCCTGGGGTCAGGACGTAATCGAGTTCTTTAACGCGCTCGAGGGACGTGGATGCGCAGAACCCCTTGATGTCCTCATACTCGCCTTCACCAGTGCGCCATGCGTGATAGGTATCGACGATTTTCTGAATGTCCTCATGCGAGAGTTTACGGGTGCGCCGGTTAATCAGATGTCCCATGTTGCGGGCATCGATGAATAGAATTTCGGTTTTGCGCGGATGGCCGTTATTTCTGGTACGGTTCATAAACCAGAGCGCAGCCGGAATCTGGGTATTCAAAAACAGCTTGGCGGGCAGGTTGACGATGCAATCAATGAGGTTGCCGTCTTCGATCAACGCACGACGGATATCGCCTTCGCCACTCGTCTTGCTGGTAAGAGCCCCTTTAGACAATACGATACCAGCCTTACCGGTCGGCGATAAATGATAAGCAAAATGCTGTAACCACGCAAAATTGGCATTACCAGAAGGGGGCGTTCCATATTGCCACCGTCCATCATTGCGCAACAGTTCACCGCTCCAGTCGCTATCATTAAACGGCGGATTGGCAATAATGAAATCCGCTTTCAGATCTTTATGAGCATCGTTCAGGAATGAGCCTTCGTTATTCCATTTGACTTGCGAACTATCAATGCCGCGAATGGCCAAGTTCATTTTGGCCAGCCGCCAAGTGGTCTGATTGCTTTCCTGTCCGTAAATGGAAATATCATCAATTCGACCTTGGTGTTCCTTAACGAACTCTTCCGATTGCACGAACATCCCGCCCGAACCACAACATGGATCAAGAACTCGCCCCTTGTAAGGCTCCAGCATGGAAACCAGTAATTCAACGATACTGCGGGGCGTATAGAATTGGCCGCCTTGCTTGCCTTCGGTTAAGGCGAATTCACCGAGGAAATACTCGAATACATGACCCAAGACATCGGCGCTGCGGGCTTTCGCATCACCAAGTGCAATATTGCCGACCAAGTCAATCAGTCCACCGAGGTTGGTGGGATCAAGGTTTTGCCGGGCATAAACTTTGGGCAAAACGCCTTTGAGCGATGAATTCTCTTTTTCAATAGCATCCATCGCGGCATCAATAGATTTGCCAATATCCGGCTGTTTGGCTTTTGCGAGTAAAAATGACCAGCGGGCTTCAGGCGGTACGAAAAAGACGTTTTCAGCTTTATATTCGTCCTTATCTTCTGGGTCTGCGCCGGCATATTCGCCTTCGCCCGCTTGCAGTTTAGCGAAGTGCTCCTCGAATGAATCGGAAATGTATTTAAGGAAAATCAGACCCAATACGACATGCTTGTACTCGGCAGCATCAATGTTTTTACGCAGCTTATCGGCTGCCTTCCAAAGTTGTTTTTCTAATGGTTCTTCTTTAATAATTTTAGGCTTTGCCATGTTACTTCCGAGTTAGCGACTATTAATAGCCACAGTTTGATAATGTTTAAAGTAATAATATTTTAAGCCAGCGTCCAAATATCGGCCGCAGCTTGAGCTTGCTCTTGGCGCAATCGCTCAATTTGTTGTTGTAGCTCTGCCTCTCGCTCAAGAGCTTTTATTGCGTGGTTTGCTGTATTAAGATCGGGGATGAGTATCGAAAGATGAATAAGTTCTTTCAACTGAATTAGTTGAATCGCCGCACCTGAAACGATCCCACTCAGAAGTTCTTTTCCCAAAGGAGAGCGTAGTTGTAATGCGAGTACACGCGGATCGATATATTCTTTTTGATCAGCGCGCAAAATGATGGCTGATTGCCCGGCTATCCAACCTCCAGGTCCAGGAGGTGGAACATTAGTTGGTACTATGCCAACTTTTCCCACACTACCTTTGACGATAAGCACAATGTCATAAGGGTGCAGAAACTGATGTTCACTCTTTAATGCAACTTGTGATTCAACCTTAACCGGTCGACCAGGCGCACTGATATAACCAAACGGAGGCAGGTCGGCTGCGCCTACATCCAAAGCATCAATACTATCCTCCTCGTTTGATGTGGTTGGCATAGGACGAACAGTGGTAACCAAATCGCCTAGCACGGCAATCTTTGCGCTAGCCAGTTTCGCTTGAAGCCGTTTTTTAGTTTCAGGTAGTACATAACGATTAGCTTGTAGTTGAGCATTATTTGCTAGCACTTCACTGACAGAAACAATGGCCGAATCCTCCGACACTTTAGGTTCAAGTGCCAGTTTTACCAGCGCTTCAACATTTACTAATCGTGATTTCGCTTTTGAAATTGGTTCGTAAAAATGGGGGGAGTCGGCGGCATTGATGAACTTGATATGTTCGTTCCCACCCTCTGGATCAAGGATCAGGATAGCGAATGCAATATTGGTAGTTGGAAACAAGCCAGCAGGCATGGCGATGACAGCTTTAATATGGCCGCCTTTGAGTAAATCTTGTCGAAGCGACAGCTCTGTGCCACTACTGAACAATAAGTTATTTGGCACCACCACAACCACACGGCCGCTGGTTTGAGAGAGTAAATGTCGAATAGAGAGAACCGATCCCAATGGTGTGCGCTCGGGGAAACGCCCGAACCAGTCTTGCTTAACCACATCAAGGTTGTAACGTACATTAAATGGTGGAGCGGCTACAGCCACATCAAATTGACGGAGCTTACCGCTATCCATTGCCGAAGGATTTTTGATGGGTTCTGCGTAATGAACTTCAAAAGGTTTTTCTGCAAGCAGGCTAATTAATGCTGGAATAGCCGAGTGACAAGGATTCTCAAGATAAACTGTTGCAGCGCTCTTTGCAGCCTGTGCAGCTATCTGACCACAAGAATCCCAAGGAGTATAAACAGAATCGCCAGGGCAAATGTTTGAAAGCGCAACTAATAGTGACACTACTTCTATAGGTAAAGGAAATTCCCCACTATATTTATCCCGGGATAAGACAGTCATGATCACATCTATAATATCAAGACCTTGTAATATTCCCGTATCGTTCAAGCGCAAAGCCAGACCAAGAGCCGGTCTAAGGGAAAGAGGATCGAGGCGATTTAGCCATTTTCCGTCCGAAAAAGCCTGGCGCAGCAATTCATTGTCCTCTCGCCCAAGTTGATTCAAAACTTCCAATGTGCGAGAAGGATGGTCATTTAACAACGCGGCGTTTAACTGTAATTCTTCAGGAATAGCTTTAGTGGTGGAAAGCTTAATCCAAACTAAAATCTGGATAACTAACTCTAGTGACTCAGTGAAAGTTAACGGAGTAGTAGCGTGAAAACTTTCCAGCATTTGATTAATGACTTTTTCTTTCATGTTCATCTCGATGATGGCAATGCTCATTCACAGTTATAGGTTGTGATTAGTGAATCATCCTTGGCCACAACAACAACCCCACCTTTATCCATAACTTTCATCAACTCACGCTGCTTTCTTTGAAAAGAGCGGAGAAGATTTTGAGCCTCTTTGCGCCCGAGAACATATCTGTCTTGTTCAAGCCTTCCATAGTTAAGAACTAGATCTACCATTTCGCTATTAATACCACGTTGAGACATGCGTTGTTGAATGTGCAGAGTCTTTTTCATAGAGCCACTTTTCCTTGGTTACTAAAAACATGCTTACAATTATATATAACAAGTAAAAAGTATCAATAACTTTTGGAAAAATTTATTAACTTTCTTTAAAACATATTAACTAATGTCACACTAAGCGCCACATTCAACTTCTGATGTTTCGATATAGTTATTTTTAAAAGGACAGGATGTATTAATAAGCTGAAACAAATGAGACGCCAATTAGCGAGCATAGAGCGGAGCTAGAGCCAATTTGACAGTAATTAGAGGTGAGATATGATTTAAATGGCTATGGAAGTCTCCGGAAATAATCGATACCGGGGAACTGCCACGTCCTTACAGTAATGAAGCTCCCATAAGCTCATTTTCCTAATTGATTCTATTATTGCTCAAAACAATAGAATCACTGCTTTTTGCAGATCCATCAGCAAAATAGCTATCCTTTTCTAAAAGATTTGAAACTTTCAACTTAGACAATAGTCTTTCACAATGAATGTGATTAGTGTGTAATTTAATGTATAATTTCTATGTTACTCACAGGCACACACAAGAGGAAAATTACTCGTGGAAGAATATAAAATACTAAAAAATCAACCGCTTAAGTTGGTGCTTGCTGAATTTCGCTTTTCTCAAGTGATGCAAATAGCAGAATTCATTCCCAAGCTTCAAGAAGCTTTGAGAAAGAAGTACCCAATACCAGATAAGAAGAGTGAACAAACAATCCACGTTCAACCAAGCGGTATAGCCGTATCGGCCTCTGATCGTTGGTCTTTCTTATCTGCAGATAAGAGGAGCGCGATAGACATCAATCAAGAAAGACTCATCTATATCACTTCTGAATATCCACGATTTGAAGGTTTTGCAGCGGCATGTAAAGAAGCTTTAGATGCGTTAGCATTCATTGTAGAACCAAGTCTCATACTTCGAATTGGTTTGCGCTATAGCGATTTAGTAAAAATTGATGACGGCGAAAAAATATCAGATTTGGTTGATCCGCATTTTGCATTTCCCCAGTGTATTGAGGAACTAGGCAGTGCACAGCATCAAAGAAGTGAGACTTTTGTAGCAACATCAATAGGGAAACTGGCTATTAGAACTTTATACGGCAATCATAACTTGACGTGTCTCCCTGATATCCAAGATTTACCTATAGTTATCGACAGCGATGATACAACCAGTGAACGTATCATTCTCGACTTCGATCACTTCTGGGAACAAAGAGAAGAGTTTGCTAGCTTTGAAACCAGTGACATACTAGAGAAATTGCGCTTGTTACATGAAACTTCAAGAGAAGCATTCTGGAAAGTAACGACAGACTATGCGAGAAACGAAAAATGGGCTTAGCAGCAGCTGTAGATGTATCCATAGACACATACTTAGCATCAGGGGCGTTTAATCATTATGTAAATCGCCCGGCTATTTACTTGTCACTCTCGAAAGAAGAGCTGGAAAGCGCTTATTCGCTTTACCAAGGCTCGGGCGGAGTTGTCTCCAGTATAGTTAGCGCTTCCCCAACTGGAGCGAAAATTCACATTAAACAAGAGCCGCAAGGAGGTCTGGCCGCAACTGTCCAAGAAATATGTTCCGCTTTCGGATTGACTAAAGAAGAACTTACCCAAGTTTGCAAAATAAGTAGTAGAAAAACTTTATATAACTGGATCAATGGTGATGCTACACCAAGAAAATCAGCGATGAGCAGAATATTTGATATTCTGGCTATTGCTCGATCTATACAGAATTCTGGGTTTAAAGGTAGCAGAGAGCTACTGCATCGGCCTGTGATTGACGGCCGAAGTATATTCGCAATGCTTAGTGAACCTGAGATTGATAAAGAACTTATCCTTTTTGCTGCCTCAAGGTTGAATATAATGTCTCCAGCCAAAACTTTGGCGGATCCTTTTGCTTGATGGAGAATTTTCAATTTGACTGTAGGAACTCAACTAGAAACAGCTGGATGGCTACAAGGCTCCATTATAAAGCCAGAAGATCTTTCATCAATCCTTGCTAATACCGAGATTGAATACAACGATAAACTTATTTGTATTGTTGCATCCCAATCATGTGATATTGCTCATCATAACGTAGCTGCCGATCCCTACATTGAGATTTCAGTCGCGAGAATTATTGAAACTCAGAATGGCAATTTAACATACAACAAGAATCCTCGACTCTTACACACAACTATAATGTGTCGTTCTGGCGATGATTCTGAAATTGTTTACACAGATCTTTATGTTGAACTTAAGGCGTATGAGAAAATAGCTATTCCTAAAGAGTGCTTAGCTTCTCTTTTTCCAGACAATCATCGGATATTAGAAGCCAAACAACTGGAAAGTTATATTGCCTGGCTTGCAGCCAGATATTCGCGTCCCGCATTGCCAACGGAATTCAATGACCGAATATCAGCTGCAGATCCGAAAGACAGCCGTAAAAAGAAAGCCAAAAAGGCCAATGCATTACTGTCAGGCATATATGTTGAGGTAATACCAGACAGAGAAATCTCTTCGAAAGAAACATACCGCGTTAACCTGTTAGGCCTAGTCTCGCCCGACTTTAACGGTAATATTGGAGAGGTTGAAGCGCTTTTAGAAGAATATGCTACCATCATGCGAAAAGCCAAAATGGAGGTCAAAGCCATTTTACGCAAGGAGGATGAAGTTTCAATTGCTCTGATAAAGCGTTTCAAACGCTTTTACTATGATGACTTATCGTTTAAAGACGAAACACCTCTGCCGCCAGAAGTAGGATCGATACTGTAGCCTTCGTCATCTTTGTTTACACCGGGAGTCACTAGATCATAATCCCAGTCGACTTCCGGAAAAACTGCTGTCACTTTTGCTCCATAAAACCCTAGTTGTAATGGCTCGCGTTTGAAAATGGCCGGGCTCGCAATTATCGCGTTTTTCGGCTCGGATTAATTGCCACTTTGCGACACGAGGTCGCTTGGAGAAGTTGTTTCCACAAGGCGGTCGGAAACCACCCGTGTCACCGGGTGAATCTAGGGGCATGAATCAAGAGCTGCCCTGACAACGTAACGAAGCATGACAGTAGTCGTGCGGGGTGCCAATCGCGAGAGGCGCACCCTCCTGGTAACCACAAACCAGGTAAGTGCCAGATAGCTGGTATGGTGAAGATATCTGAACCTGTGATAAAGATCGTTACTAATGACAAGCGGAAGTGGTTGATACGCTTAACCAAAAAGGTACTGGAGGCGGGCAGAACATTTAGTGGCTGCGTTCTCGTGACCCATACACTTCCCGGTCGACAGCAGGCACCTAACCCGGCGCACTTCCCAAGGGAAACGTGGAAATCCCGTATCGCTCCCGGCCTTGGCCGGGACAGCGTGCCGTGAGGTATGCCTATGGCGGTGCGGGTTTGGGATGTCGGAAGAAGCGAAAGCCGTGCTGTAATGGCACGGATACGGGTTTAAACGTTACCCGGCACGAAAGTGTGCCCACGTCCGACGGGTCTTTTATTGCAAGAGAAGAGGTAGAACCAACCTTATGAGGAAAAGCAAATGATGACGGCAGCGATGCCTGTTGGTGCATCCTCAGCCGCATTATCATGGGAAGCCATCGACTGGCAGACTGTGACCATGCAGGTGAGACGGCTGCAGCTGCGTATTGCAAAGGCAACCCGAGAGCAGCGCTGGGGTAAAGTGAAGGCTTTACAATGGCTGCTCACCCATTCGTGGGTGCATTTAAACAAACGACAGAATTGTTTCATAGGATTTTTTGCAACGCCATAACTGGCGTGGCTTTGAACCAATTTCTAACTACCCAATTTTAGCCCGATTTTCAGTACGAATTTTTGGGAAGTCGATAATTGACGCCAAGCCTTGTTGTCTATGGGTTTCCTCAAAATACTATGGGACTTTAGTGGCATTTGTTTAAACTCACCCATCTATGAATCACACAAATAATACATTTTTCTATCGCCTGTGTTGTACTGGTTCAAAGAATATAGACCAGTAGTATTCTGCCGCACCTTCATTAGTAAGTGGCCTTTTATCAGTTCGCAGTAGATGCGACGTACCCATTGGTTCCAATCCAAATATATTGCCATTATCTTTTATGCTCATGCTTTCGTTCCAACTGCTTTTCTGTCCCAGTCCGGTATGGCTATAAATGATTGATGCTGAACCCCTTGATCCAAATATACCGCCTAACCATATTCCGCATTTAGTGACTTGATGACCATTAAAATAAATTGAGGCTTCAAATGAGTTTGCATCCACATTCCTAAAGCTTGTTTTAATTTCTGGATTGCGTCGTTGAAGTTCATCTAGTGAATTTTCAAAGTAATTTGAAATAAAAGAAAACGCTTCGGTTACAAAGGTATCGCGATCATGATCGGTAAAGGTCTTGGGGATAGAGAGATTGCTTGAGCGGGGTGATTCTGACCTTGCAGGTGCGGGTTGAGATATGCCGAGATTTCCAGATGGAGCGGGAATAGTTAAAGCGATGATGTTTGATTTATTACTTTGTGCAGAAAGACGTTTAGCGACAGCTTCAATTCCTTTTGTAATTTCAAGGAATGCATCATCAAAACTAGGGTATTTCTCTACCGGCTTGCCTTCTCTGGGAGGGTGTAAAAATTTCCGTGTAAACCGCCGTTAAAAAATCTCCGGAAACCGATCCTCATAGAGAATCATAAACTGATTCAGAGCGGGCTTCCAGTCACGGATTGGCATTGACCATTTCTTGGCAGC
>Ga0196965_1000843_pt1 | contig 14215 bp, 13 predicted proteins | sample S1_20metaG_FD_148668 | JGI IMG/M metagenome (GOLD analysis project Ga0196965, IMG submission 148668) | Soil microbial communities from Anza Borrego desert, Southern California, United States - S1_20 | ecosystem: Environmental > Terrestrial > Soil > Desert | place: USA: California | collected... | reverse complement strand
TTGATATGTCAGAGAAGATATTAAAGTCACCAAAGTAGTTTTACTCCTGATCCGGCTGAAAACCCTTTAAGTGTTGCGTCATTGAATTTCGTGAGGGCCGTTTTACCACTGGCCAGGTACAATTCATCTACCCCTTCCCCCGTACTCCATTTGAAAAATTTTCCTGACAAAAAGACAAAAACTGATTTGGAGACTTTTAGTCCCATTTTCATATCCATTTCAATTCCATATCCTTTTGCCTTATGCCTGAAGCTGACAGGATGTTGGAATGCTTCAATCATGTTCCAGTTTGCTTTGGCTAAATAATTTACCTGGTGATAGGCAATGTTTCCTTCAATGTTTATCTTTTGAGAAACCTGAAAATCAGTATTTAGGTAAATAAAAGGCCCCTTCCATAAGCTCTGGTAAATGGATTTTAACCCTTCGTTTTCATTGTCTAATAAGTAAAATTTTTGTTGACAAACACCATATCCCACAAAAGGATTAATCTGAATCCGTCCTGTTACATTAAAGCCATATCCCAGGGAGGGAGAAATTGCAAAAGAACTTCCCTTATCACTTTGAAGATCTGCATAAAAAACGGTCTGAGTTCTATTATCTTCCGCATAATCCGTATCCGTAACAGAACCAGAGACAATAAAGGAGTATGAAAAGGCCGTCCGCAAGTAAACTTTTTGGAGAAGTTTATATTTAAAATCTATATCGAGCCGCGGGCCGGCAAGATTTTTCCAGGTCAATTCTGAATAAATATTTGGATTTATTCCTTCAAGGTTTCCGGCAATGGACCATTTAAAATCTTGTTGCCGATAGTTGATAGAGGTTAAGATTCTTAGTCTTTCTGATTTAAGGGCTTGCCCATTTGCATTTGACAATAAAAGAAAAAAGACACAAAGCATAAGATAATTCAGGCGTGTCCTACTTCCAATGAATGTTGTCTTTTTTGAATGCATAACTTTTAGAACAAAAAAAGAAATATAATTTTTGTTAGCTAAGCAACTTTGAATACAGTTTTAAAAATTGTATTACCACGCTTAGGCTTAATACAAATGGGTAAGTATTCTACTTCTCCTTGTGCGATTTATATCTCATTAGTGCTTCCAGAAAGTAATAATCGGCATAAACAATGGGCACGTCTATTTCAGAATTATGAGGTTTGTGACCTGTGCTGTGTTTTAACAAGAAAAAACCGTTGGTACCAGGTTCAGCCAAATATTCTTCTGAGTTCAAACTTTGAAGCATTTGTTCGGCACCAGTAAAATATCTTTTATCCTCACTCCATTGACTTAACTCTATCATGGCCGAAGCGGCTACTGCCGCCGCCGAGGCATCTCTGGAAACTTTTGGAATCGCTGGATCACTAAAATCCCAGTATGGAATGTTATCCTCGATCTTGTTTATTTGAGTTAAGAAATAATCTGCCGCTCTTTGTGCAAGTTCCAGGTACTTCCTGTCTTTTGTTTCACGGTAACACATGGTAAATCCATAAATCGCCCATGCCTGACCTCTTGCCCATGAAGATTCATGACTGTTCCCCTGATGCGTATTTTTTTTAAGTACTTCACCGGTTTGAGGATCATAATCGAGAACATGATAGGAACTGTAATCAGGTCGAAAATGATTTTTCATGGTAGTATTCGCATGGCTCACCGCGATATGATAAAAAGACGAATCGCCTGTAAATCGGGTAGCAGCAAAAAGCAGCTCAAGGTTCATCATATTATCTATAATCACGGGATTGATCCATTTATCCTGGTTATGATCCCATGAGCGAATTACGGCTGTTTTAGGATTGAAACGTGTACAAAGAGTTTTGGCTGATTGAATAATAATGTCTTTGTAAGTCTCATCTTTTGTAAGTCGATAACCATTGCCATAGCTGCAATATATTTTAAAGCCCATGTCATGGGTCTTTCCATTCCATTTTTCAGGTTCCAGTTTGGCCGTAAACTTTTGAGCCTCTTTCAACCACTTTTGATCCTTTGTATATTCATATAAATACCAAAGTTCACCAGGGAAAAATCCACTTGTCCAATCTCTTGAAGGTACCATGACCAATTCTCCATTTTCAATAGTTCGTGGAGATACGGGCTCTGATTTCTTGTTTTCTGATTTACTCCCTTCCATGTAGGCATCAATTGCTTTAAGCATCAGTGCTGTTTGCTTTTCAGCAAAAGCAAAAGTTTGATCTACTTTAATATCTTTAAGCAGCATGGCTGTGCAAGACAGGAGCAAAATGGCCATCAGATATATTTTCAGCTTAGGCTTGTAAGCAAAGAGATTCCAGCTTCTCTTCTTTAAATAATAAATTATCTTCATTTTTTTGTGATAAGGTGAATAAACGTTCCAAAAGTTTAAAACTCTTGGAACGTTGTCCTATACTCTTTTTAGTTTTAATCCGTAGAAGTGCAGCAAGAATACTCACTGCACTTCAGACAGAATGGCCCTTTAAGGAAATTTAAAAGCCAGGATTATTTGGAAGTAGGTTTGGATTCAACGTGGTTTCCGATTGTGGTATAGGAAATAAAAGGTATTTATCTTCAAGGTTTAGACCATACGTCTCAAGTTGTTTTTCCTTTAATCGTCCAAATCTCAGCAAGTCAAACCTTCTGTGTCCTTCAAGGCATAGTTCCCAGGCTCTTTCGTCTACAAGTGCGTCGATAAAATCTTCTTTAGTAGGCACAGTTGCAGCATCAAGGGGCATTGTCAAACCTGCTCTTTCGCGTACTAAATTTATCCCTGTAAATTTCTCATTGTTAGCAGGATCAATATTATTGATCGCCTCGGATTGCATTAACAGTACATCTGCATATCGCAATACCAACCAATTGGCCCTTGAATTATTTCCTTGTCTAATAGGATCTCTGTATTTATAGAAGAAGTAATTTGACAATTTCTTATCTCCCGCCGAATCAGAAACATTCCATGCCTTACGTACATCATTGGCAGCATAAGACTCTACAAATGTTGGATTTACCTTGAAAGAACCTGCTCCAGCTCCGCCAACCAATGCTTTTTCTGCCGGATATTGCATTTGAATGGTAATGTTTCCGATGCTTGGAGGCAAATCAAACTGGATAGAAAAGATGTGTTCTTCTCCGTTTTCTTTTTCCGGGTCAAAAATATCACTGTAAGTTGGCAATAATTTATATTCATTGGAATTGATCACCTTATTACATGCTGCAAGCGCTGCTTCATTGTCGCCAGGCTGAGCAGCAGATGTGGTAGCTCTTGTAAGATAGACTTTAGCCAGCATTGCAGAAGCAGCGCCGGTTGAGATACGTCCTTTTTCACTTGCAGGAATTTCACTTTCCTTCAAACAATTGGCTTCAGCAAAAGTCAGGTCTTCTACTATTTGAGCATAAACTTCAGCAATAGGTGTTCTGGAAGGACGCAAATCATCACTTGGACTTTTTATGGTAACCGTTACTAGCGGCACATCTCCAAAACTTCGAACCAGATCAAAATAAGCCATTCCTCTTAAGAAGCGGGCGTTTCCAACAATGTTATTCTTTTTGACCTCATCCATTTCTATCAGAGGCACTTTCTCAATCAAGTCATTGGCACGGTTAATCATTGAGTAAGCGCTTCTCCACCAGTTATTGATCTCACTATTGGTGTCGGTATAAGTATAATGCTCAAGCTCCTGACGGGGAGCATTTACCAAGGCGGTTTGTAAATATTCACCTGTCAGTTCAGTAATAAGCCAAACCGTTCTTTGATAATACGTTTGTGCCTGCAATTGACCAAACACTCCATTCAATCCGATGTCTGCATCTTTTTCATTCTGATAAAAGTTGGTTCCCAAAAAATCCTCAGGAGTCTCTTCCAGAAAGTTTTGACAAGACAAGAGGGTTGTTAAAAATATAGCAACGAATCCTATATACTTTTTCATGTGTATGTAATTTGTTTTTTTAATTGCCACATGGAATACGCCATTGGATATTCATTCTCGTGAGGGAATTTTACAATTATGGCTATTTCATGATTCAATATTTTTTAAATAATTGTTTAAAATCCAAACCTTATACCAGCTATGTAGGTCTTTGAACTTGGATAAGCATTGTAATCTGTGTTCGGACTTAAGGTTTCAGACCCAAATGAATTAACTTCAGGATCATAACCTGAATATTTGGTGAAAGTGATCAGGTTTTGACCAGTCACGTAAATACTTGCAGACTTGATGGTATTTTTAATACTTGAAGGAAGAGGAATATCATATCCCAGGGTTATTGTTTTCACTCTTAAGAAACTTCCATCTTCTACAATATCACTGGTAACTCCGGTTGATCTTCTTACCACGCTGTTTGCTTTTGGCATTGTATTGCTTGTTCCCGGACCGGTCCAGCTATCCTTAACTGATCTCACCTTATTGGTGGTAGTAAAACCATTTTCAAGTTCATACCTGTTAAGATTTAGAATATCAGCACCCTGCACCCCTTGTATCAAAACAGTAAGAGTCAGCGGGCCATAAGAAAGATTGTTTACAAAACCATAAATAAAATCAGGTTGTGACCTTCCGATAATAGAACGGTCATCTCCATTGATCAAGCCATTGCCATCAAGATCTGCATACCGTGGATCACCAGGACGAATTTTAGTGTCTTTCATACCGCTTGCTGCAATCTCCTCTGGCGTTTGCCAGATCCCAAGGAATTGATATCCATAAAAAGATCCCATTGGTTCCCCGACCCTTAGCACGTTGGTTCCAGGATTGGATCCCGCAAAAATGCTGGAACTAGAGCTTCCTACAAATCTTTCAGTTTCTCCGCTTAAATCAAGAACTTCATTTCTGTTACGGGAAAAATTGATACTACTTGACCAGTTTAATTTTTTCCCTTGAAGAATCTGCGCATTAAGGCCCAATTCAAAACCTTTATTGCTTACACTTCCTGCATTAAGCAATATAGAACCATGACCTGAAGTAGCAGGAATAGATACATTCAACAATAGGTCGGTGGTTTTTTTATTATAATAATCGGCAGTAAAAGAAATCCTGTTTTGGAGTAATCCGACATCAATTCCGATGTCAAAAGATGCTGTGGACTCCCAGCTTAAGTCACTGTTACCGATATTTGCTCTGGCAACACCAATCATTCGATTTGAACCTGAAACATAATCTGTCCTGTTTGAATGTCCGCCAAAGTTTTGGTATCGGGTAATGGAATTATAAGAACCGATTTCCTGATTACCGGTAAGTCCATAACTTGCTCTAAGCTTCAAATCGCTGAAAGTTGTAAGATTTTGCATAAAACTTTCGTCAATCACCCGCCATGCAAAGGCGGCAGAAGGAAAGTATCCCCATTTTTTATTTTCTCCAAAACGAGAAGAACCATCGGCCCGCATAGTTACTGTAAGAAGATATTTGTCTTTAAGCCTGTAATTGACCCTTCCAAAATAAGAAGCTAAAGCATTGCTGGATTTATTTGAACTTATACCTTGGATTTGTGCACCATAAGAAAGCTCATTGGTACCCAAAGCATCTGTAAAATATTCTCTTGCAGAAAGATCATAACCTGAATTTGAAAACTCCTGCACGCTTGCTCCAGCTACGATATTAACACTATGGTTATCATTAATTTGCTTATCGTAGGTTAAAGTGTTTTCATTTATCCAGCTATAATTATTATCCGTAGCCCTTGAGGCAATACCATTGGTTACCATATTTCCAAACCACAAGCCCGATGGAATATAACTTTGTTCTTCCCTGAAAAACATATCCGTGCCGGCACTGATCCTCAATTTTAAACCGTCAATAATCTCGTACTCTCCCGCTGCATTCAATAGACCGCGAAACACATTATTTTTATCCGACACCCTGTTTGCATAAGCCACCGGATTTCCTTCCTGCGCACCTACATAAGGCAATGGAGCATTTCTTAAAGTATATTCACCATTCTCGTCTCTTACCGGAACGGCTGGGTTCATTCGCATGGCGTCCATTACCACGCCTCCTGAAGACCCACCAGCAGTATTTACCAAAGCTTGTTTTTCCCATGAACGGGTAATCTGACTCGTAAAAGTAAAGTTTAACTTTTTGCTTACTTTTCTGTCAAGGTTCAGACGAACCGAAGCACGCTTAAGACCGGAATTAATGATTATCCCCTGCTGATCAAAATAATTGAAACTTAAGTTATAACGGGTAGCTTCGTTTCCACCGTTAAATCCAAGCTGATAATTGCTCATAGGAGCCACTCTGAAAATTTCATCCTGCCAATCTGTTCCTTCGCCTAAGCCTGCAATTTCTGCTTCTGTGTAAGGTAATGGAGCGTCGGTAGCTGTAGGTGAATTCTCCAGATTATTCAATGTTTGCACTTCATTGAGATAGGTCGCAAACTCTGTAGCATTCATCAGATCATACTTTTTTCTCACTTGCTGAACGCCATAATAAGCTTCGAAATTAACATTGTTTTGTCCGGCTTTTCCTTTTTTGGTGGTTATAATAACTACACCGTTTGCTCCTCTACTACCATAAATAGCTGTGGCTGAAGCATCTTTCAACACATCAATAGATTCGATATCATTCGGATTAATTGAATTAAGATTTCCGGCTCCTGGGAATCCATCAATCACAAACAATGGTTCATTGCCCGCATTGATTGAATTGGTACCTCTGATCCGGATGGAAATATTACCGCCCGGGGCAGCATTGGTTTGGGTAACCTGAACGCCACTCACACGGCCTTGCAACATCTGGTCAGCACGCGTAATGGGCATATTTTCTATTTCCTTCATAGAAACAGATGCTACAGACCCTGTCAAGTCTTTTTTCTTCTGTGTGCCATATCCTACCACTACAATTTCCGAAAGCGCCTCCAGTGAAGCAGCAAGTTCCATATTAATAGTGGTTTTGGTTCCCACGACAACTTCCTCCGGAGTATATCCTACATAGGAAAATACCAACACAGCGTCTTCACTAGGAACATTAAGTGAATAAGAACCGTCTACGTCAGTGACAGTTCCCTGGGTTGTACCTTTGATGACGACACTTACTCCTGGCAATGACTCTTTCTCTTCAAGGGAAACAACAACACCTTTTACAGTCCTTTCCTGAGCCAGGGAGGAAAAGTTAAAAAAGGTAAGTAAAATCAATACCCAAAGGTATCGAATGCTTTTTTCTAAGTAATACATATTTATTTTTTTTGATGAGGGTTTTATTACCATTTGAGCAAGACAATAGCCTTAACCACCCAGATGGTTTAATGAATTTTTAAATCATAATGATCTAACTGATAGTTTAGAAAGCTAAATTCAAATGCGTATGTCTAAAGCCAACGGTACACATATACATTTTAACACAAGCAACTAAACTGAATTTTACTTTAAGGGTAATGTGAGCAGTAGGATTGTTTTCATAATATTAAGTTTTGAGGTTAATGATCCATGAAAGTAAGAAAATTCTAAGGACAGGAATACAGGAATATGAATATTTTTTTACGGAAACGATCCCGAAATCGATTTCGTAAAAAAGGCTTGAAATACAAGTAAAACAAAGGATTTATTAACAAAAAGGCCCTTATATAAACCCACGAATTCAGATCTGAATCTATTAATATTTAAATAAAGACCTTTTGAGTCGGAAGTGGGAAGTTGGAAGAGGGGAAGCGGGAAAATACTTTCACGAATGAATTAGTTTATCATTATTACTATTGTTTTTTTAAAGGTCTTCATCTTTTCTATATAATAATTGTATGATGTTTTTAACAGATAATCATTTTTGAAGTTCAAATATCAAATCCAGCCTTTTCCCCTTTACTATTGTTGAAAATGCATGCGACCAAAATGCAAAATTTTCCATCAAATCCTTATTATTTAAAAATTTAAAGCCATTTTATTGTTACTAATGTGTCGCATAATTGGAAGGCTTAAACATTTTCAATGCCTTTATTTGTTTAATTCTTAGTTAATCTTCAAATTAGTTCTCGCCCTATTTTATATTGGTAAGTTATAACCCAATAAACCCCAACTTTAATATCGAAGATTATGGACAAAGTAAATATTAAAGGTCTCGCTAAAGAATTAAACCTGGCCATATCCACAGTTTCCAGAGCTTTAAGAGACAGCTATGAAATCAGCCCAGAAACAAAGCATCGAGTAGTTACCCTTGCAAAAAAACTAAACTATCAGCCTAATCCATATGCCACTAGTTTACGAAATCAAAAAAGCAGGACGATAGGTGTAGTGATCCCGGAAATAGCCAACAATTTTTTTTCCTTAGCAATTAAAGGAATACAAGAGGTAGCACAACAAAAAGGTTATCATGTCCTGATCTACCTGACCCACGAAGATTATAAAAAAGAAGTTTCTATTGCCAGTCACCTTGCTTATGGACGCGTGGATGGTATACTGGTTTCTATTTCCAGTGAAACTAATGACATCGCTCATTTGGAAGAGTTGAACAATAATAAAATACCCATTGTCTTTTTTGACAGGATCAGCGAAAAGATAAATACCACTAAAGTTACTACCGACGACTACAAGAGTGGTTACAGTGGGACAGAACATTTGATCCAGAAAGGATGTAAAAAGATTTCCTTCTTATCTATATCAGAACACCTGTCTATCGGTGTTAAAAGAATGCAGGGTTATATTGATGCTTTGAAGGACAACAATATTCCGGTAGAAGAAAGGCTGATTCTTAAAGCTTCAAATGACAATGAGGAAAATTATAAAAACATATCAAAGCTGTTGAAATCTCCAGGGCGTCCGGATGGCATCTTTGCTTCTGTTGAAAAACTGGCCATTTCCACATATCATGTATGCGCAGCGTTAGGATTGTCTATACCTGGGGACGTTAAGGTTCTGGGATTTTCGAACTTAGAGACAGCCTCTCTCTTAAATCCGTCACTGACTACCATTACTCAACCTGCCTTTGAAATAGGTAAAGAAGCGGCAACCATTTTATTTGAAGGACTGAGTAAAAAAATAGTGCATCCCGGCAATAAACATATCATCGTTCATTCGGAACTGATCGAAAGAGCATCAACACGATAGCTTTCAGGTTTCTATATGGGTTTTATTAGCCTTTCTCAATAAATTAATAGCCTCCTGATCACTTAACTGAGTGAAAGATTTATAAAATTGACCCACTGCCTGAAAATCATCCGGGCAGGCTTCACATATTACCAGGTCTACGTCTGATTTAAGTACCTGCATAATACGCGGAGAAGCGACAGGAACGGCCACAATAATTTTGGCAGGACTATTTGCTTTCACTACGTTAAGCGCTGAAAGCATAGTCTGCCCTGTAGCTATCCCATCATCAGTGAGTATAACCGTTTTATTTTTAAGTACGACCGGTACTCTTTCCCCTGCATATTCTTTATGCCTTTCTTCTAAAAGCTGTTTTACCCTTGAACTTTCACTTTCTATATACTCATCTGAAATACTAAAGCTTTCATCAATTGTCCTTCCGTATTGACTCACGGCGCCAATAGCCAATTCTTTATTTAAAGGATGACCGATTTTTTTAATAAAAATAACATCCAAAGGAAGGTCAAGTTTTTGAGAGAGAACATAACCTATTTCTACTCCACCGCGGGGTATAGCCAGAATTACGGCATCTTTTAAATTATACCTTTTAAGCCTCTCGGCCAACTGGGTCGCTGCATCTACTCTGTCTTTAAACATATCGCTCGATTTTAATAACCCTTTTAAATAAAAAACACAACCTCAACTTTACTTCCACTGCCAGTATTTTAGGACTACTTATTTTTTAAATTAAAGTTGTATCCTTGGTAGAGCATTACGTACATTATCCTATTTTACGTTTTCCACAGCCCTTCTTATTTCCATAGGTGATTCATACACCTCATCAGCTAAAGCTTTCAGTGCCTTAACCACCCGTTCATCTTCCTCATTTCTGGTTACCCGGTTAATAATATCTTCCTTTTTTGCAGGATACTTAAGGCCTTCCAGGTATTTTTCAATTTGATAAGAATTAATTTTCTCCATAATAGCTGAGTTTATTGGTATAATATAAATCTACAATCCGGGTTCTATTCGCCGTAACGTCTTTCTCCTTCTACCTTTCCTTGTTTGGTATGTATTTTTACTTCAGAAGGTTGGTTTTCTTCTGCCAGTTTTAAAGCCTTCTGAACTGCATCTTCTTTATTGTCAGTTTTGAAAAGGGCTTTTACCTCTCCTTCCACTTCGCATTTCCAGGTATCATTCCTGTCAGGAATAACATGATAAGTTTTTCGGTTCATGGCTTTGTTTTTTATTATGATACGCGTTCAACAGAGAATTGGATTTGCTTAAATTGAAATCCTTTTTTATACTTTCAGGTTTTTCTTTCTTATCAAATTAAAAAATACGGAAAGCAAGGCGACAGCTACAAACAAACCTGCTGTTAAAGTGTCAACTAAAGAGGTGTTAAAGTCTTTTCCTGTTACTTTTTCTACAAAATATTCGATAAAAGAATTTGGCAAATTATGTTCTCCTAAATTGGCCTTAACCTGCCATTGCCAGTCTGTAACAGGACAATAGCCTAAGCCAAACCATATTCCCAGTACCAGCCATGAAAAGGCAGTTAACAATATGCAAATCAGGTGAAGCTTCCTTGTTTTAGCCCAAATCCAGCCCAGAAGATTAAATCCAATAAGTATCAGATGAACAAGGGTTAATAGTATATCTAATAATTGCAGCATAATTGTTTAGGTTGATAAAGATTTCATCAATAGTTCACTTTTTTCTTTTACATAAATCTATCTCATTATCAACAGGTTTATATGTGAAAATTACTGATTTTAACGAATAAATACGGAATTAAAAAACCTAGCGGCTAAAGTTATGTAGGTCAATATATAGACCTTTATTTTTAACTTAAAAAGACCCAAATTATGGCGGTAAATTTCATTAAATATGCTGAAGAAGCTCATGAGTACATCAAAAAGATGGCTTTGCAATTAGGCTTTACGGAAGAAAGAACTTTGAGGGCTGTGAGAGCAGTATTGCATGCAATAAGGGACAGAATCGGAGTTGGTGAATCTCTTAACTTAATTTCCCAATTTCCATTCTTTTTGAAAGGGTTGTATGTAGAAAGATGGAAATTAAGTGAAAGGGTAGAAAACTTTAGTACTTTGGATGAATTTGCCGAAAGAATAATGGCAGGTGCAGGGAGAACATTTGTGGTCGATTTTGAAAGTAAAGAACAAGCCGTTGGAGTCAGTAGAGCGGTTATGCATTCATTGAGGCGGTATGTTTCAGAAGGAGAACTGGCCAACGTGTATAAAAATTTACCAAAGGAATTAAAAGCGATATACAATCCTGAAATCAACGTTTGAGGCTACTTCAGAGAGAAGAAATTTTTTCTCTGGTATGAATAATTAATGGAAGTTAGTGGGAAAAAGCATTCAAACCTTTTCTCCTTTAGTCAATAATTAATATAAATTTTAAGATTATGGAACGAAAGAAAAATCAAGAAGGCAAACAGGCAGAGAATAAAGACGAAAAAAATATAGCCGGGAATACTTCAAGCCCTGATACTACTAACTCGGACCCCGATACCATTATTGAAAACAAAACGCATAAGGATAGTGGAATGCAAAAGGATGCCAATAAAGAAGAAAAAGATCCGAGCACGTGGCCGGCAGGTGACGAAAGCCTGGAAGATCTGATCAAAAAAGACAAAGGAGAAACCAATATAGGGATTAATGGAAGTGGTGTGATCAGTGGAGGAGGTTAGATATTGTGGTACTTTGCTCAAAAACTTAATCTTGTTTTTTTTATTTTTATGATGAAATTAGGTTTTGGACAAAATTTGGATAAAAATAAAAAAGCGCCCTCAGGCGCCCTTCTTTCTTAAATTCATATTTTCAATTTTTCAATTTATTCTCCTGTTTCTGGTTCAGGGCTTTGACCTTGCGGTTCATCGCTCATGTCTTCGTTTTTCATAGGATCATTTATATTGTCCTGATTCCTGTTGTATTCATCCTGAAGGCCCGTCTCGGTGGTATCTTCTAATGTACCGGCAGTATCCCTCAAAACACCTGGTTCCTCCTCAATAATGGCGGTATCAGGCACTTCCTCTGATTCATCAAACAACGGATCTTCATCTGTTTGCGATGGCGGCTGATTCACAGGATCTTGGTCATCTACCTGGGCGTTTGCTGATAGCAATCCTACCGCTACGGCAAAGATTGCTGTTAAAAATATTTTTTTCATAGCTGATTTTTTCTTTTCTTAAATGTACGGTGGTTTTCTATGAAGGTTATCAAGAAAGACAGCATCCCTGAATTATTATTTTCTATCCTCTATTCATGCGTCTGTTTATGCTCATTTCAGGTGTTTGTTAAACCAATTGGTGGCATGATTTGCCACTTCATCGAGCGTTCCTGGTTCTTCAAACAAATGTGTGGCGCCTTCAATTATTATCATTTCCCTGTCCTTCATAAGCATACTGTAAGCCTTTTCATTGAGATCAATTACATAATAGTCCAGAGAACCAACGATTAAAAGTGTAGCTGCTTTTACGTCTGGCAAAACCGGTATGGCAAGGTCCGGCCGACCTCCCCTGGAAACTACCGCTTTTACAGTTTCTCCCAAGGTAGCGGCCGACCACAATGCAGAAGCGGCTCCTGTGCTGGCTCCAAAATATCCGATGGAAAATGTATTACTTATATTGTTTAAAAACCAGGTGGTAACTGAAGTGAGTCTTTGAGTAATTAATTCAATATTAAATCTATTCTCATATACGGAATCTTCCTCCGGAGTTAAAAGATCAAAAAGAAAAGTTCCTAAATCTGCTTTCTGAAGACACTGGGCCACATACTTATTTCTTGGGCTAAAACGGCTGCTTCCGCTTCCGTGTGAAAAAAGAACAACGCCCTGAGCAGTTTCGGGAATTACTACCTCGCCGCTCAGAGTTACATTGTCTATTTTAACCTCTACTTCTTTACTAATCAGTTGACTTTCCATATCAGTTACTACTGGCTTAAAGAATGTTCCTTTTTATAAAACTACGGCCATATTGAGTTGACGTTGCCCTAAAATATGATGAGAAAGTGTATTCCTAATTCTCCTTCCAAACCCAATAATAAGTCCACACGTAACCTTATAAGCAGTTTTTACTAAAACCCTAAACACAAACTATTTTACTAAATGGCAAAAAACTGGTTCAAGAATGCAATTTTGTACTCTGTAGATGTCGAATCCTTTCTTGATACCAACCAGGATGGCATTGGCGATTTTATAGGATTGAGCAGAAGTATGGATTATTTGGCCGGACTAGGCGTAACCTGTGTTTGGCTTCATCCTTTTTTTCCTTCACCTGACAAAGACAATGGTTATGATATTTCAGACTATTTCAGTATTGACTCTAAATTCGGCACTTTCGGCCATTTTGTCGAATTTCTCGACATTGCCAATGAAAGAGGGATAGATGTGTTGGTCGACCTGGTAGTCAATCATACTTCCAAAGAACATCCCTGGTTTCAGGAAGCCAGAAAAAACAAAAACTCCAAATACCGAAAGTATTATATATGGGTGGATGAGAAACCTTCAAATGACAAGGAGGACGTCATTTTTGGGAATATCCAGGGAGGAAACTGGGAATACGACGAGGAAGCAGGACAGTATTATTACCATACTTTTTATCGGCATCAGCCCGACTTAAACATATCCAATCCTGAAGTTCAGAAAGAAATAAAATACATTCTTCACTTCTGGCTTAAGCTAGGCATTGCAGGATTCAGGATGGATGCTGTTCCTCACATGATCAGAGAAAAAGGTAACGAAAAATTTGACGGCGACCCCCATCAATTTCTGCGGGATCTGAGGGAGTTTGTAGAAGAACAGCGAAAAGATGCCATACTGCTTGCAGAAGTGGATACTGAACCCGAAAAGTATAGGGACTTTCTTGGAAATGGGGACCAGGTGCATATGTTATTCAACTTCTACCTGAACAATTATCTCTTTCTGGCATTTGCCAGGGAAGAAGCAGAACCAATTGCTAAGGCAATTAAAGCTTTGCCTCAAATGTCTCAAAGGGAGCAATTGGGCACTTTTCTGAGGAATCATGATGAGCTGGACCTGGAGCGCCTCACAGATAAAGAAAGGAACGAGGTATACAAAGCTTTTGCTCCTGATGAAAATATGCGGATTTATAACAGAGGCATCCGACGTAGGCTGGCGCCAATGTTAAAAAATCACAGACAAAAAATGGAACTGGTTCCATTTTTTGTCTGTGATTTTTTAACATTGGCGCCAGCCTACGTCG
>Ga0196965_1000842_pt1 | contig 14215 bp, 7 predicted proteins | sample S1_20metaG_FD_148668 | JGI IMG/M metagenome (GOLD analysis project Ga0196965, IMG submission 148668) | Soil microbial communities from Anza Borrego desert, Southern California, United States - S1_20 | ecosystem: Environmental > Terrestrial > Soil > Desert | place: USA: California | collected... | reverse complement strand
GAGATCGCCGTACTCGACCGGGTGGGCGGGGGCGACGGCTTTGTGGCCGGCCTTGTCTGGGCCCTGCTGTGCGGCCTCGGCCCGCAGGCCGCCGTCGACCATGGCGCGGCGCACGGCGCCCTGGCGATGACGACGCCGGGCGACAACGCCTCCGCAAGTCTCGCCGAGGTGCGCGCGGCGGTGGAGGGGCGGGGCGCAGCGGCGATCCGCTGAAGCCCACAGCCCCGGCCTTACCGAGGACCGCGGTCGCCCACGTGGCGATTCAGCCAGGTGGTGATTTCCCACAGCGTGTGCTCCAGCGACTCGCGGGCCCGGTAGCTGTGACCCTCATGGGGCAGCAGGACGTAGCGGGCCGTGGCGCCCTGCCCCTTAAGGGCGGCGAAGAACCGTTCGCTCTGCATCGGCTGCGCCCCGCTGTTGGAGTCGGCCGCGCCGTGGATCAAGAGGATCGGCTCGTTGATCCGGTTGGCGAAAGCGAACGGGCTGATCGCCATATAGTGCTCCGGGGCTTCCCAGAACGTCCGGCGTTCGGTCTGGAAGCCGAATGGGGTCAGCGTGCGGTTATAGGCGCCCGACAGGGCGATGCCGGTGCGGAACAGGTCGCTGTGAGCCAGCAGGTCGGCGGCCATGGCGGCGCCGAAGCTCCAGCCGATCACGGCCGCGCGGTCGCGGTCGACCGCTCCGGTGGCGGCGGCGGCGTTGAGCGCGGCGGCGGCGTTGGCGACCACCTGTGGCGCGTGGCCCTGCAGAGTGTCCGTCCCGCCGTCGGCGACGACGGGCATGGCGACGCGCATCACCGCATAGCCTTGGGTCAGCAGGTACAGTTCGATGTCTCCGAAGCCGTTGGGGCGGGTGAAGCCCGCCGGCTCGCGCCCTCCGGCACGGACGGCGGCGCGGTCGGCCGCCAGCAGCGGATAACCGGTGAGCAGAAGCGGCAGCGGATCGTCGACTCCCACGCGGTGACCGGCGGGCAGAAACAGGGTGGCGCTCAGCGGCACGCCGTCCGAGCGGCTGTAGGTCAGGACGCGCTGTTGCACGCCGGCGAATTGAGGGGCCGGATCGACGAAGGCGGTGACCGCTCTCGCCTGTTGGTCCGGGCCGAAGGCGACATAGTAGTTGGGCGGCGCGTCGCCATCCTGCCGCCGGACCAGCAGCCGGTCGCCGGCCTCGTCGAGCAGCGCCACCAGCACGGTTCCGTCCCCCTCGGGGATCCGGTAGGGTGTGCGCTCGCCCGTCTCCAGATTGACGCTGAGCACACCGCCGCCGCCGCGGACCAGCAGAGCCCTGCCGTCGGGGGTCAGGTGCAGGCGCTCGCGGCCGCGCCGGTCGGTTCGCATCAGCGGCTGCCCGACGGCGCCGATTCGCAGTTCGCGCCCTTCGCCCGGCCGGGACGGGTCGACCAGCGTGCGCCGGGGGCGTCGATCGGCCGAAGTGCTGGCGACCAGGGCGAGGTCATCGCGCCCCCAGAAGACGCCGCCGAAGCGTCCCGCCAGATCAAGCAGCCGGGTCGGTTCGTCGGTGAACGGCGCCGAGAGCATCAGCAGGCGGTCGTGGACGGCGACATCGGCGCTGAGGTCCCCGCCGTCCCGTGCTTCGGCCCAGACCAGGGTCGCCGGGGCGTCCTCGCGCCATCGGATCGACCGCGGACCTGTCGGCACGGCGCTGGACGCCAGCTCCTGGAGCGGCCGGTCGGCGATCCTCCGCACGATCTCGCCGCGCCTGTCGCGGACCACCACGACGCTCGGAAACGAGCCCGCGGCGACGCTGTAGCTGAACGGGCGTTGCAGTCGGGTCTCAAGCACATATCGCCCATCCGGCGACGGCTGGCTGTCGATGATCAGGCCGCCGGGCCCCAAGGGGCCGGGGGTCACGCCATCCGGCTCGACCCGGGTCACGCTCGAGGTGAAATAATATTCGAAAAGGGCCTCGTCGGCCGGGCTGGCCAGCAGGTTCTGGAGCGTGGCCAGCGGGGCCGTCCGGCCCGGTTCGCTCTCCTGAACGATCGGCCCGACGGGCACGCGGTCGGGCTCGGGCGGCGGCCCGCGCCCCTCGGGAACGAGCCGGACGAGAAAGCCGTCGCCGTCCGGCAGCCAGCTGTATGATTGAGGAAAGGCGGCGTTGACCCGGCCGGTCACGCGGCGCGCCGCGCCGGTCGCGGCCGAGGCGGTCCACAACTCGACCTCGTCCGTCTGCAGCATCAGGAAGGCGAGGCTCTGCCCGTCCGGAGACCACAGCGGCGCGATGATCCGGGCGTTCGCCGGCAGGGCGGCGTGGCGTTCAGCCCCGCTGTCCAGATCGATGAAGGCGACGCCGTCATAGGCGGATATCCCGCCCGGTCCGTTGTTCAACGGATCGATCGTGTGGCCGGCGAGGCCCAGCACCGGCGTGGCCAGTTCGGCGATGGGCGGCGCGGCGGGGCGTTCAAGCAGGGCCAGGCGGTCCCGGGCCGGGCTGACCATGACCATCGGCTCGGCCGGCGCCGCCAGAAGCGCCGGAATGGGGTCCGGCGGGATCTGATAGAGCAGCGGCCGGTCCTCCGGCTCGGCCGCTGCCGCCGGACTTGCCGCGAGCAGCAGGGCGGCAACGACGCCGCCCGCGATCCGGCCAACCCTGCTCACGTCGCCGCCGGCCGGTCGGAGCCGGCGGTTCGTGGGCAGGGTTCCAGTCCCATCACCTCAGAAACGGGCCCGGAGGCCGAGCGTCACCGTGCGTCCGCCGCCGTACTGGTAGGTGTTGGGGAAGAAGAAGCTGGCGTCCGAACGATCGAAGCTGTTGGAGACCGCGCTGCGGATATCCGCATCGTCCGCATCGCGGAGGAGGTCGTCACCCTCGAGGAAGACAGTGTAGCGATTGTCCTCCGGCCCGCCCCAGGCGTAGCTCATGCGCAGGTCGAGCGTCGAATAGGCCGGCACGATGGTGTTCAGGTCGTGCACTTCGTAGGCCGTGATTGAGTCCGACTGTTTCGTGTAGATCAGTCGGCCCTCGAAGCCGCCCTTCGCATAGGTCAGGCCGGCGTTGTAGGTCCACGGGGCCTGGCCCTGCAGATCCCGATCCAGCTCAACGACGATGGTGTCTCCGTTCTCGTCGCGACCGTTGACCAGGGTCGGGAAGTCGCCCTTGGTGTAGGTGACGTTGCCGATGAAGCCGAAATCGCTGAGGAAGCCCGGCAGGAAGTCGAACTGGCGGATGACCTCCAGCTCAACGCCCCAGATGGTGCCGCCTTCGCCGTTCTCGGGCCGCCGGTACAGGAACTCGGTGTCGGCGTTGAAGGCGATCAGGTCGGGGCGGCTTGCCGCAAGGGGCGAGAAATAGTCAAGCACGCGGTCACGCACCTCGTTCGCCGGAACGTCGTTGGTGAAGAGGTTGGTCCAGTTGTTGGTGATCGTCTTGTGGAACACGGCGGCGCGCAGAACGCCCGGCGTCTCCTTGAAGTAGTAGGCGACGTCGAGGTCGAAGTTGTCCGTGATCGTCGGCTCGAGGTCCGGATTGCCTTCCGCCAGGATGACGCGGTTGTTCGCCGGTCGCAGGTCGATGATGTACTGGGTGGCGCGCCGCAGCGTCTGCAGGTTGGGGTGAACCGTCGAACGGAAGTAGCCCAGTCGCGCCACGACGTTCGAGGTCGGGCGGTAGTTGATCAGGAAGCTGGGCGTGACCGTGGTCTCGGTGGCTTCCACGTTGTTGACCTCGATCATCCCGGCCTCGGCGAAGGTGGCGCGCGGCTCCTGCTGGAAGGTCGGGGTGTTCAGGGTGACGGTCGGGATGGCGAAGGTCGCCCCGGCGCGGTCGATGCGCTCGACCCGGCCGCCGGCGATGATGTCGAAGTCGCCGATCTCGAAGTGACCCTCGACGTAGCCGGCCCAGCGCTCCTCGACCGAGGACGCCGGCATCAGGGCGCCGGCGGTCAGGGCCGGGTCGAAGTCGGAGGCGTCGGTGAAGTTGAAGCGCTGCTCGTTGAAGGGCGTTGACGGGTCATCGACCAGCAGGCCTTCCAGGCCGCGGAAGATGGCCGCGTTGCCCGCCTGGCTGATCACCGGAATGCCGAAGCCGTCGAGGCCGAACAGGCCCAGGTCACGCGACAGCAGCAGGCCCGGGTCGAGATCCGACAGGAAGGTGTTGCGGCCGGCGATCGAGGTGAAGGTGTTGATCTCGCGCAGGGCCGCGGGGTCGGTCGTGAAGGTGTCGTCCAGCGCGGTGCGCTCGCTGCGGTCGTACTTGGCCCCGACCTCGATGTAGTCGATCCAGCTCTGCATGTAGCGGCGCGCGCTGAACTCGCCGAAGTACGAATCCGTCGGGCTGTCGGTGATGGAACGGCCAGCGCTGGAGATGCGGTAGGTGGCGGGGTCGGACAGGATGTCGAGGCCCTGCTGCGTCAACGAAGGGATCGGCACGCCGTCCGCGCCTTCGATGAAGCCGCCGCCGATGATCCGCTCGGTCTGGGCGGCGTCGTCGTCCCGGGCGAACTGGATGGTGTTCGGGTCGATCAGGTCGCGCAGGTTGGTGAAGGTCGAACCCAGCAGGGTGACGTCATTATTGCTGGAGCTGGAGGACGTGCCCGAATAGCCGGCCTTGTAGCGAAACTGCCACTTGTCGACGTTGGTGTCGCCGCGGAAGCTGAGGGTGTTGGTCTCCAGCTCCACGTCCGACGAGGCCAGCGACATGCCCGGGCGCAAGCTGTTCAGCACGAACCGCCGGCGCACCTCGCCGCCCAGCTCCGGGATCGGCATGTCGAAGCCGCCGGTCAGATACTGCACCGCCGTGCGCGAGAAGAAGGTGTAGGCGTCGCGCTTGTTGTGGGTCAGGTCGAAGCGCAGGCGGGTGTGGTCGCCGATGTCCCAGGCGGCGTTGACGCCGATGGCGAGGTTGGTCTCCTCGCGCTCCCGGTCGATGTAGGTGACGCCGGTGTTCAGTCGGGTGGCGAACTCCGGATCGAACGGGAACTGCTGATTGTAGGGAATATTGAAGACCGAGGTGTAGCCGGCCGGCAGCACCGGCGGGAGGGCGCCCGCGCTGTTGTTGAAGACGTCGAAATTGGTCCGACTGGTGTCGCGGTAGGAGACGTTGGCGGCCAGGCCGAAGGTAGAGCTGAGCTTGCCGCCGACGGTGGCGTTGAACTGGGATTCCTCGCCGAAGCCGCTCTCGACCGGGCGTTCCTGCTCGGCACTGGCGCTGAAGAAGAAGTCCCCGTAGTCGAGGCCCGAACGGGTCTCGATCTCGACCAGGCCGCCCGAGCCGGTGGCCTCGTGGCTGGGCAACAGCGACTTGTGGATGGTGACCTGCGAAATGTTGTCCGCCAGGTAGCCGCTCAGATCGACTCCGCGGGTGAAATTGGTGCCCTGCAGATCGGCGCCGTTGACCTGGACGTTGATGGCTTCGGCGTTGAAGCCGCGCACCAGGATTTCCGAACCCTCCCCGGTATCGTCGGCGCGCTGGAAGGCGACGCCGGGGACGCGGCGCAGGGCCTCGGAGACGGTTTCCGCCGGGAAGCCGCCAAGGGTGTCCTCGGACACCACGGTCGAGGCGTTGTTGGCGGTGCGCTGCTGGTTCAGCGCGCGCTGGATGGCGCTCATATAGCCGGTGACGACGACGTCCTCGACCTCGAGCACGCCGCCTTCGCCCTGCAGGAAGTTCAGCGTCGCTTCGCCGCCGGCGGCGACAGTGACCTGGCGGGCCTGGTCGCTGGAGCCGAGGTAGTCCAGCACCACCGTATGCTCACCCGCGGGCACGCCGGGGATGCGAAAAAAACCACGTTCGTCGCTCACCGCCGACAGGTTGGAACCCTGGACGCGGATCGAGGCGCCCGGCACAGGAGACCCGGTCGTGGCGTCAGTGACCGCTCCCCGGATCGCGCCTGCGCCGACTCCGCGCTGCGCCGCCTGCCCGGCCGCCTGCAGCACGAAGACGTTGCCGCCGGTCTGGCGAAAGGTCAGGTTCGTCCCGGCCAGCAAGCGCTGCATGGCCGCCTCAGGGGTGAACGAGCCGGAGACGCCGGCGGTGCGGCGGTTCGCGACCAGCTCGGGCGCATACAGCAGCTCCACGTCCGTCTGACGCGCGAACCCCTGCAGCCCGGCCGCCAGCGGCTGCGGTTCGATGTTGAAGTCGACGGCCTGGGCCAGAGCCGCGGACGGCGTGGCGACGGCGACGATGGCGGCTCCGGCGAGCAGGGCGTTCCGGAGGAGATCGCGGTGGTCATGGTCATTTCCCCGAGGATGCGAGACCGCCCTTTTTTGGCGTTCACATCGGGTAAGACGCGCCAGCGCCGGAACCCCTCACAAAAAAACTCGTTCCGCGCGCGGACGGCCTCAGCGGCGGGTCAGGACCACCACGTCGCGGCGCTGGTCCACCCTGGCCTCGACGGGGAAGCCGATTTCGAGGGCGGCGACGAAGCGATCCGCCGAGCCGGGCCGGAACACGCCGCTGACCCGCATCTCGCCGAGATCTCCATCGCCCAACACGACCTTGCGGGTCGAGTAGCGGTTGATCTCCTCGACGACCTGAACCAGCGGCTCATTCGAGAACACCACACGACCCTCCCGCCAGCTGACCGCCTTCTCGACATCAGCCTCCCGCACCAGGAAGGGGCGCTCCTCGAGCGCGACCAGCTGTTCTCCGGCGGTCAGCTTGCGGGCCTCCGGCGCGACCGGGAAAAGGGCGGTGCCGTTGACGCGCTTTACCTCGATGCGGCCCTCGATCAGCGTCACCCGCGTCTCGCCCGACCCGACCCGCACGTCGAAAGCCGTGCCCAGGGCGGTGATCTGCTGACCGCCGGCCTCGACCACGAAGGGCCGGCTCTTGTCGTGCGCCACTTCGAACAGGGCCTGGCCGCGCAGCAGCTTCAGGCCGCGGCGGCCCTCCGCGTAGTCGACCTGGAGAAGGCTGTCGGTATTGAGCTGAACCACCGAGCCGTCGGCGAGGGTGATGGAGGACCGCTCGCCGACCTCGGTGCGATAGGTCGCGGCCGCGCCGCTGCTGACCGCCTGCGGGGCCAGCACCGGAGCCTGTGTGAACATCCAGCTGCCGACGAGGGCCACGGCGATGCCCGCCGCAATCGCGCCCAACGGGACCCAGCGAGGCCGGGCCCGGCGCGGCCGGTCCGCCATCCGCAGCGCCTCGCGGCGCATGGCGAGGATCGGGCCGGCGGCGGCGACGTCGTCGAAGTCGCTCCACAACCCCTGATAGTCGGCATAGGCCGAGACGTGGGCGGGATCCGCCGCCAGCCAGCGGGAAAAGCGCGCACGGTCCTCCTCGCCCAGCTCGTCCGAGCGCAGGCGCGCGAACCAGAAGGCCGCCTCCTTCTCCACCGCCGCTGTTTCGTTCTCCGCCTTCATCGTCTCAGTCGTGCTCGAAACGGGCTTTGATTCGCCGCATCGCTTCCATCATGTGCTTCTCTACGGAGCTGACCGAGATATCCAGCCGCCTGGCGATCTCGGCGTATTTCAGCTCCTCGAAGCGATGCAGAAGGAATATCACGCGCGTTCTCTCCGGCAGTTCGCCCAGCACCCTTTCAAGGATCGCCACGCGCTGCTTCCCCAGTAAGACGCGCTCAGGCGAAATCTCCTCAACCGAATTCGCGTCACCGGTTTCGAGGGCGCGGTCAGCCGCGGCGCGGGTGGCCCGTCGGCGCGCCCGATCCCTCAGCAGATTGGCGGCCATCTGGAAGATGTACGCCTCGGCGTTCTCCATGGCCCCGGGCTGTTCACGCGCGGCGAGGCGGCAGAACACCTCCTGCACCAGGTCGTCCGCTTCCTGTTCGTTATAGGCGCGCTTGCGGAAGAAGCTGCGCAGGGGGCGGGCAAAGCGCGCACTGATCTCGGCCAGTCCGTCGCCTTCCTGTCGCCCCGCCTCGCGGCGTGCGTTCTGCTCCATGCCGCCAAAATCCGTGCCGCCCGCTCGCACAAAGGATAGCGCCGGGCCGGGTTTGTCCAGCCCGGCGAGAGCAGCGGGCCGTGACGCCGCGGCTCACCGGCGCCGGCTCTTCCAGACGATCGCGACGATGATGATCAGGAACGCCAGAAGGCGCAGCAGGTAGAACGGGCTCTGCTCCTCGCGGGGAACATTGAGCAAGGTCGTCAGGAGCGGCGTCGTCGCCATCAACAGGAAGGCGGCCGCGAACGCCAGAAACAGGAAGTCGCCGGTGCGGCGCCAGAACTTGGCGAAAAAGACCGCGGCCACGGCGTAGCCCATGATGATTGCGCCGCTGGCGACGAAGCTCAGGTTCACCGGTCGACCTCCCAGATGAAGCCGTAGATCAGCACCCCCACCGCCGCGAGGGCCGTCACCTGCCGGGCGACGGAAAAGTCTGTCGCGCGAAACACCACCATGTCGAACACGACCAGAAGATTGTTGATCGCCAACAGCGAGAAGCAGACGGCGCTCCACAGCAGCAGAGGTTGCCGCGACCGGCTGTACGACCGGAAAAGCAAGGCCGCGCATAATCCGCTTGTCAGCAGACAAAGTCCGTAGACGGCCCCAGGTCCCCAGCCCATCACGACTTCCATCCTCCAAAGCGGAACGAGTCCGCGAACCCTTTCAGCGGGTCGGGGCGGCGTCTCGCGATCGTGTTTACGACCGCGACCGGTCGCTCCCGGTACGCCGTTTCAAGTTCGTCACACAGCGCCGCCAGCGTCGGCGAGGCGGGCGCGTAGCGGAAGGCGCCGTCCTCGCCCATCGCCAGTCCGCCGCGTTGGAGGCCGGCGAGGCAGTCATTCACCAGGGTGACGTTCGCTCGCAATTCGGCGACGAGCCGGTCGACGGTCCAGCCTTGCTCACGGTCACGGCGGAGCAGCAGCAGGGTTTCGAGCGCCCACACGGAAGGCACGGCGCTCTCGATGAAGGCCGACAGCTCGGTGTTCAAGGGAACCGAGTGGGGCGTGTTCACGCGCACAAGGCTCGGGTTGGCCGGGACGACATGACGCCGGACCCTAGCGCCCGTTCGCCAAATGGCAACGGAAGAGATTTCCGCTCCCGCGCGGAACAAACGCCGTCCCTCGTGGTTTTTCGCAGTTGGTTCGGGGGAAGCAGCGCCATGAGGTGATCGCAGCCAGGAGTCGGTCGACCCCCGTCGGACGTCTGCTGGCTTCGCCTTATCGGTCCTGCACCTCCGGCCGAGGGTTTTCCCCGCTCCGAGGTGAAGAATGTCGATCGCCGCCCTGGCCCCCGAACCCGCTCTCGATACGCGTCAGCTGCTTGCGGCCTTCCGGGCCTTCCGCCGTGGCGACTTCTCGATCCGGCTGCCGGACGACCTGACCGGCATCGACGGCGAACTGGCCGAGGCGTTCAATGACGTCGTCGAACTGAACGACCGGATGAGCCGCGAATTCAGCCGGCTCGGCGAGGCCGTGGGACGCCAGGGCAAGATCAACAACCGCGCCCGCGTGCCCTCCGCCACCGGCGCCTGGGCGGCCAGCGTCGACGCCGTCAACACCCTGATCGCCGACATGGTCCACCCGACCGCCGAAATGGCCCGGGTGATCGGCGCCGTGGCCAAGGGCGACCTGTCGCAGACCATGGACCTCGAGAACGAGGAACGCCCGCTGCGTGGCGAGTTCCTGCGCATCGGCCGGGTGGTGAACACCATGGTCGGCCAGCTGGGCTCGTTCGCCTCCGAGGTGACCCGGGTGGCGCGCGAGGTGGGCACCGAGGGCAAGCTGGGCGGTCAGGCCAATGTGAAGGGCGTCGCCGGCGCCTGGAAGGATCTGACCGACAACGTCAACTTCATGGCCGCCAACCTGACGGGCCAGGTGCGCAACATCGCCGAGGTCACCACCGCCGTCGCCAACGGCGACCTCAGCCGCAAGATCACCGTCGACGTGAAGGGCGAGGTGCAGGAGCTGAAGAACACCATCAACACCATGGTGGACCAGCTCAACGCCTTCGCCTCGGAAGTGACCCGGATGGCCCGCGAGGTGGGCACCGAGGGCAAGCTGGGCGGCCAGGCCCAGGTGAAGGGCGTGACCGGCACCTGGAAGGACCTGACCGACAATGTGAACTTCATGGCGGCCAACCTGACCAGTCAGGTCCGCAATATCGCCGAGGTCACCACCGCGGTGGCCAAGGGCGACCTGTCCAAGAAGATCACCGTCAATGTGAAGGGCGAGATCCTCGAGCTGAAGATCACCATCAACACCATGGTCGACCAGCTGAACGCCTTCGCCTCGGAGGTCACCCGCGTGGCCCGCGAGGTCGGCACCGAAGGCAAGCTGGGCGGTCAGGCGCGCGTGGAAGGCGTCGGGGGCACCTGGAAGGACCTCACCGATAACGTCAACCTGATGGCCGACAACCTGACCGGCCAGGTCCGCAACATCGCCGAGGTCACCACCGCCGTGGCCAAGGGCGACCTGTCCAAGAAGATCACCGTGCAGGTCCGCGGCGAGGTGGCCGAGCTGAAGGACACCATCAACACCATGGTGGACCAGCTGAACGCCTTCGCCTCCGAGGTGACGCGCGTGGCCAAGGAGGTCGGCACCGACGGCAAGCTGGGCGGTCAGGCCCAGGTCGAGGGCGTCACCGGGGCGTGGAAAGACCTCACCGACAACGTCAACCTGATGGCCGACAACCTGACCGGCCAGGTCCGCAACATCGCCGAAGTCACCACCGCCGTGGCCAACGGCGACCTGTCCAAGAAGATCACCGTCGACGTGAAGGGCGAGATCCTCGAGCTGAAGTCGACCATCAACGTCATGGTGGACCAGCTGAACTCGTTCGCCTCCGAAGTCTCGCGCGTGGCGCGCGAGGTGGGCACCGAAGGCAAGCTCGGTGGTCAGGCCAATGTGAACGGCGTCGGCGGCGCCTGGAAGGACCTCACCGACAACGTCAACTTCATGGCCGCCAACCTGACCGGTCAGGTCCGCAACATCGCCGAGGTGACCACCGCCGTGGCCAACGGCGACCTGTCGAAGAAGATCACCGTCGACGTGAAGGGCGAAATCCTCGAGCTGAAGTCGACCATCAACGTCATGGTCGACCAGCTGAACGCCTTCGCCTCGGAGGTCACCCGCGTGGCGCGCGAGGTGGGCACCGAAGGCAAGCTGGGCGGACAGGCCCAGGTCACCGGCGTGACCGGGACGTGGAAGGACCTGACCGACAACGTCAACCTGATGGCCGACAACCTGACCGGCCAGGTGCGCAATATCGCCGAGGTGACCACCGCCGTCGCCAACGGCGACCTGTCGAAGAAGATCACCGTCGACGTGAAGGGCGAGATTCTCGAACTGAAGTCGACCATCAACACCATGGTGGACCAGCTCAACGCCTTCGCTTCGGAAGTGACGCGCGTGGCGCGTGAAGTGGGCACCGAGGGCAAGCTGGGCGGGCAGGCGAACGTAAAGGGCGTCGCCGGGACCTGGAAGGACCTGACCGACAACGTGAACTTCATGGCCGGCAACCTGACGGGTCAGGTCCGCAACATCGCCGAGGTCACCACCGCCGTGGCCAAGGGCGACCTGTCGAAGAAGATCACCGTCGACGTGAAGGGCGAGATCCTCGAGCTGAAATCGACCATCAACACCATGGTGGACCAGCTCAACGCCTTCGCCTCGGAAGTGACCCGGGTGGCCAAGGAAGTCGGCACCGAAGGCAAGCTGGGCGGTCAGGCGCGCGTGGAAGGCGTCGGCGGCACCTGGAAGGACCTGACCGACAACGTCAACTCCATGGCCGCCAACCTGACGGGCCAGGTGCGTGGCATCGCCGACGTCGTCACCGCCGTCGCCAACGGCGACCTCAAGCGCAAGCTGACCCTCGACGCCAAGGGCGAGATCGCCTCCCTGGCCGACACCATCAACGGCATGATCGAGACGCTCGCCATCTTCGCCGACCAGGTCACCAACGTGGCCCGCGAGGTGGGCATCGAGGGCAAGCTGGGCGGACAGGCGCGGGTGCCCGGCGCCGCCGGCCTGTGGCGCGACCTGACCGATAACGTCAACCAGCTGGCCGGCAACCTGACCACCCAGGTCCGCGCCATCGCCGAGGTCTCAACCGCGGTGACCAAGGGCGAGCTGACCCGCTCCATCACCGTCGAGGCTTCGGGCGAGGTGGCGGCGCTGAAGGACAACATCAACGAGATGATCCGCAACCTGAAGGATCAGACGCTCAAGAACACCGAGCAGGACTGGCTGAAGACCAACCTGGCCCGCTTCACCCGCATGCTGCAGGGCGAGCGCGACCTGGCCACGGTCTCCAACATGGTGCTGTCGGAGCTGGCCCCGCTGATCAATGCCCAGCACGCCGTCTTCTACGTCGCCGACAAGGACGCCGACGAGGAGCCGATCCTGGTGCTGGCCGCCGCCTACGCCTCGACCGAGCGCGAGCAGCTGTCTCCGACCTTCCGCCTCGGCCAGAGCCTGATCGGCCAGTGCGCCAAGGAGAAGGAGCGCATCCTGCTGACCAATGTGCCCAGGGACTATGTGCAGATCGGCTCTGGCCTGGGCGGCGCGGCGCCGCTGAACATCATCATCCTGCCCGCCCTGTTCGAGGGCGAGGTCAAGGCGGTGATCGAACTGGCCACCTTCGGCGAGTTCTCCGAGACCCACCAGTCGTTCCTCAGCCAGCTGATGGAATCGGTCGGCATCGTGCTCAGCACTATCGCCGCCAACATGCGTACCGAAGGCCTGCTGTCCCAGTCGCAGCTGCTGACCGCCGAACTCCAGGCCCAGCAGGAAGAGCTGAAGATGACCAACGACCGGCTGGAGCAGCAGGCCGCCAGCCTGCGCCAGTCCGAGGAACTGCTGCGGGCCAAGCAGGAGGAACTACAGCAGTCCAACGCCGAGCTCGAGGAGAAGGCGGTCCTGCTCTCGGCCCAGAACAAACAGGTCGAAGCCAAGAATTTCGAGGTCGAACAGGCCCGCTTCGCGCTGGAGGAAAAGGCCGAGCAACTGGCCCTGACGTCGAAATACAAGTCCGAATTCCTGGCTAACATGAGCCACGAACTGCGCACGCCGCTGAACAGCCTGCTGATCCTGTCCAAGATGCTCAGCGAGAACACCCAAGGCAACCTGACCGGCAAGCAGGTCGAATTCGCCAAGAACATCCACGCCGCCGGTTCGGACCTGCTCGGCCTCATCAACGACATCCTCGACCTGTCCAAGATCGAGTCCGGCACCGTCACCCTCGACATCGGCGAGACCCGCTTCGACGACCTGCGCGACCAGATGGAGCGGACCTTCGCCCAGATCGCCCAGGACAAGCGGCTGGACTTCAGGATCGACATCGACCCCGCCCTGCCCACGGCGATGTACACCGACGACAAGCGGTTGCAGCAGATCATCAAGAACCTGCTGTCCAACGCCTTCAAATTCACCGCCACGGGCGAGGTCCGCCTGAGCGTGCAACGGGTCGACGCCGGCTGGAGCCCCGGCAACGAGCACCTCAACACGGCGGGTCAGGTGCTGGCCTTCTCGGTGCGCGACAGTGGCATCGGCATCCCCGAGGACAAGCAGCGGATCATCTTCGAGGCCTTCCAGCAGGCCGACGGCACGACCAGCCGCAAATACGGCGGCACCGGCCTCGGCCTGTCGATCAGCCGCGAGATCACCCGCACCCTGGGCGGCGAACTGAAGGTGGTCAGCGAGCCGGACAAGGGCTCGACCTTCACCCTGTACCTGCCCCTGAACTTCAGCCCGACCCCCGTCGCCGCCGGACCCTCGGGCCGGGATTCCGGCCAGGCCGTCACGGTGCGCACCCTGCCGGTCGAGGAAGAGGTTGAGGCGGTCGAAACCGTCAGCGACGACCGGGACGGCGTGACCAACGGCGATCCGGTGGTTCTGATCGTCGAGGACGATCCGCGCTTCGCCTCCATCCTGCTCGCCTTGGTTCGCGATCGCGGCTGCAAGGGGATCATCACCCAGCAGGGCGCCGCCGTCGCTTCGCTGGCGCGGCGCTACGCGCCCGAAGCCATCCTGCTCGACGTCGGCCTGCCCGACATGGACGGCCTGGCCCTGCTCGACCTGCTGAAGCGCACGCCCGAGACCCGCCATATCCCGGTCCACGTCATCTCGGCGGACGATCAGGCGTCACTCGGCCTCGCCATCGGGGCGTTTGGTTTCACGGCCAAGCCGATCGACCGTGAGGGCGTCGTGGCCAGTCTGGACGAGGTGCGCAGCTTCACGACGGCCGCCAACCGCCGGCTGGTCTTCGTCGGCCCCTCCGGTCCGGCGGCCGCCGATCTGAAGCTGGCCTTCAAATCGGTGACCCGGGTCGACAGCCTGAAGGCCCTGACGAAGGC
>Ga0196965_1000841_pt1 | contig 14224 bp, 9 predicted proteins | sample S1_20metaG_FD_148668 | JGI IMG/M metagenome (GOLD analysis project Ga0196965, IMG submission 148668) | Soil microbial communities from Anza Borrego desert, Southern California, United States - S1_20 | ecosystem: Environmental > Terrestrial > Soil > Desert | place: USA: California | collected... | reverse complement strand
TTACTGCTCCGGGTGCCATTCCCTTTTGTTTTCTTACAAACTTTCTCGGTGTATAGATTACAGGACAATGACTGTCTGTTTTACGTTTTGAATTATACGCCGCAATTTCCGCTGCTCTTTCAATTACGTGTACAGGAAAGTTATTCCCTGATTTATACTTCAATATAACGTGTGAACCAGTTACATCTTTCGCGTGAAGCCAAAGATCATCTTTGAAAGTATGATTTTGCAAAAGCTCATCATTGCTTTTTGCGTTTTTCCCAACAAAAATTGTAAACCCCTCATACTCCACCCTTTTGTAAGGTTTTATTTCTTCCTCCTGCGGATGAAGCTTGGTAATTTCTACCGTCCTGGTAAAAATTTTCAATTCCTTTCCTGAAGAAACACTTTTTAACTTAAGATACTCATCCTCTATTTGAAACAACCTTAATTCTTTTTGTGAAATACTTTCTTCCAGGTTCGAAACCTCCAACTTCTTATTTTTCGCTTTTCTATAATAAATCTCTGCATTCTTCTGTGGGGAAAGTCCATCTTTTAGGGGAATTGTTATTTCTTTATTGTGGTAAAAATCGTATAGTGAAGCAGTCTTATCTTCTGATCGTACGTTGCTTAAATTAGCCATAAGAATATTCGCATACTCGTCATATCTGTTATTGTTTAGCAACTCATCTAACTTTTCCCTGCTTTTTAACAGATAACTTTTTGTACGTTTTATCTCAGCCTCATAGTCTTTTAGCAACTTATTCTTTGTATTTTCAAAATAGAAGGTGGAGGTAAAAAAATGAAAAAAGGCGTTGGCTGCATCCATTGAATTCTCCAATTTTTCTTTCACCGCCCCTATTTCTACAAGACTTAATTCAGGTTTATTATTAAATATTGTAAGATAAAACGTGGGACTATCCAGATAAACCAATAAACTTTCTACTAATTGCCATTGGTCCTCATGACTAAGGTCATGAAAGCCCTTGTTTTCCAAATATTTAATTAAGATCTGATCAAAAGTTGGAATAGTCTTTTTCAGGTTGTAATCACAGGATTGAAATCTATCAAAAGAAAAATCTAACGGGAGATTTAAATCTTTTAGGTTTTTATTGAATCCCCTGGAAAGTTTTTTATTAAAAAAAAGTAATGGTTCTTCTCCTTTAAATAAGACAACATTAGATCTTGTCCCATGAAGCAGTATGGCCAAATGATAGTCATCAAATGAAATGCCTAAACTCCGGTCATTTTCAAATTGGACAACGGTAGTAACGGTTAAATTTTTAATCTCATCAAACAGGTTTACACTGTTCTTTTTTGTTCTGTTGAATTCATTGGGAAAAGAGATACAGGAAAGCTCCGGAAGTGTATTGATCCTAATATAAGATAAATATGACCCTCTTGACAATTCTAATATTAACTCATTTTTATTTTGAGTAAAACAACTGATTAATCTGGACCCTACAATTTTACTTTCCAAGTCTTTAGAAATCTGCCTCAAAAAATAAAAATTATTGTGCATAGTGATTGGTTTAAATTCAAAAGTAAGGATAAGAAAAATCAATAAAGATTATGGTATCGAAATCTGGAATTACAAAGAAACTTTCAACCCATCGTATCCTAAAAAAATATTTTCAGGAAGTACTGCTGAGACTTTCTTGTGACTTCCCAAATTATGACTTATATGAGTAAAAAAAGTCTTTTCAGCTTTTATTTTTAAAGCAACATCAATGGCTTCCTGAAGGGTAAAGTGACTTATGTGGGGCGAATTTTGAAGTGCATTAAGTACCAAAACTTTGGTTCCTTCAATTTTTTCAAGTTCTTCTTCAGAAATAAAGTTGGCATCTGTGATGTAGGTAAAATCCTTTATTCTGAATCCTATTATTGGAAGCCGATAATGCATGATCTCAATAGGCATTATCTTTAAATCATTTATAAAGAATGGTTCTTTTAAAATTTCATGCATCTGGACTTTAGGAATACCGGGGTATTTTTTATCTGTAAAAATATAGGCAAACTCCCTTTGGATCTGATGAATCACTTTTTCCCTGGCAAATACAGGCATGTCTGTCTTTTGCAGGTAATTAAAAGCACGGATATCATCTAATCCGGCAGTATGGTCTTTATGTTCATGGGTAAAAAGAACGGCATCTAATTTTCTGATTCTTTCTCTTAGGATCTGCTGCCTGAAATCAGGGCCTGTATCAATAATGAGGTTAAGGCCGTCTGTTTGTACAAAAACGGAAGACCTTAATCTTTTATCCCGATAATCTATTGAGGCGCAAACTTCGCATCCACAGCCAATGACAGGAACTCCTTGGGAGGTTCCTGTCCCAAGAAATGTTATAGTCAAAAATTCAAGTTTGTTTGGGTTATTTCAAAATACACCTTTTTGCTTTTAACGCTAAATTTTGATACGTCCAAAGCAACGGTACGGATAATTTCTACTAAAGAATTTATTTTCCCTTCTAAGGTAAAGTATTTGTTTACAATTGCAATTTTAGTATCCTTCAGAACACAATAGCCAGATTTAAAGTTACCTTTCTCGTACCTTAAAATATAATCTGATTCTGCAAAAAGTTCTTCTAAAGTATTCAGAAATTGACTTGTATACTTTACTTGCATTTAGGCAGTGTATTTTTTTACAAGATTTACCAAAGTATCAAAATTAAGAGGCTTTTGTAAATACTCGTTTATTCCCACATTCTTGAACTCTTCAAGCGTGTAGTTCTTAGCATTGCCTGTAATGGCTATAATCGGAACATTTGCTTTCTTCGGATCTCCTAAAGATCTTACTTGCTTAGCACATTCCATACCGTCCATTAAAGGCATGTTAATATCAAGAAGGATAATATCAAAATCCTCTTTTCCCAGCATTTCTAATACTTGTTTGCCATTTTTAACTGCTACAATATCAAAATTCTGAAACTGGAGAATTTTTTTTGTAAGGTTCTGTATAACAGAACTATCCTCAGCGACCAAGACTCTTTTCGTTGCCATTATAAAGATTTGGTTAGGTATTGTTTATATGATTGATGAAATTCAATAAAAACTTTTTCTAAAGCTTTAAAATCCCGTAAAAGGTTTTCAAAATCTCCGTGCTTCAACTTATTCTCAAGCAATTTAGCAAAATTCGCTAATTTTTCAATCCCTAATGTTCCGGCATTTCCCTTCATGGTATGTAATACGCTTAACAAATTTTTAGTATCACTTGTTTTCAGCGATTCAAAACATTCCTGAATTTGCTCTTCGGTTTCGACGACAAAATCTTCATATATTTTATAAAGCATTGCTTCGTCCCCATATTTTAAAAGCTGGTGTATAACCTCTTGATTGATTAATTCATCTTTTGCCATTTCGGTAACTCCACTTTCCTGGATTTCAATTTTTAAAGCCATTGGAATCCACTCTTTCACTTTATCAATAAGAGTGTTCGCTTTAATTGGCTTAGCTACGTAATCGTCCATGCCGGCATTTAAGAAACGTTCCCTATCCTCCCTCATAGAATAGGCTGTCATGGCCAGTATTGGTGGAAGATCCCTGATCCCTAATTTCCTGATTTCTTTTGTAGCGGTAACACCGTCCATTTCCGGCATTTGTATATCCATAAAGATGATGTCATACTTATTCCTTTTGACTTTTTCTATTGCTTCAATGCCGTTACTCGCTACTTCCACTTTACAGCCTGATTTATTTAAGATCTGACTTGCTACCTTTTGGTTTATGAGGTTATCATCCACCAGTAAAATTTTAGGCTGATAATTTTGGAATTGATGAATTTCATCTAAAACTTCCTTGCTTTTTGCATGAACATCCTCTACGGGTTTATCGGCGCCTTCAGTTTCAAAGGTGAACCAAAAAGTACTTCCCAATCCAAAAGTAGAGTATACGCCTATGGTTCCGTTCATTAACTTGGCTAACTCTTTGGATATTACCAGTCCAAGTCCAGTACCGCTGTAGTTTTTAGTAGTGGAATTATCCACCTGGGTAAATGAGGTAAACAATATTTTCTGATGTTCTTTTGAAATCCCGATTCCTGAATCTTTTACGTCTACCCGTACCAGAATTTTTCCATTCTCCTTTTCCTCCACTTCCCTGATGCCTATATTGACAGAGCCCCCGCTTTCAGTAAATTTTATTGCATTAGAGGTCAGGTTCGAAAGAATTTGCAGTAAACGTGTTTCATCTGCCATTACATATTCCGGCAGCTTTTTATCATAATAATAGTAAAGTCTTAACTTTTTGGAATAGGCTTGTTGTGAAAACAGGGCGTAGAGCTTTTCCAATAGAGATTCCAGTCTGATAGGACTTTCTCTTAGTTCCATTTTGCCGGCTTCTATTTTGGAAAGGTCGAGGATATCATTCAGAATATTTAAAAGCGTTTCAGAAGACTTTTTTATGGTTTGGATATAATCCTTTTGCTCAGTATTGAGGGAAGTGCCGTTTACAAGATCTATCATCCCAATAATCCCATTCATAGGCGTTCTGATCTCATGACTCATATTCGCCAAAAACCTTTCTTTAACCGCCAATGATTTTTCGGCTACTTCTTTGGCTGCCACAAGCTCTTCTGTTGCCTTTTTTATATCTGTAATATCTCTGGCTACACCTTCAATCGCAAAGGGCTTTTTCCTCTTGGTATAAAGTAGCCTGACATTGCAAATAAACTGGATGATTTTACCATTCTTATTAATAAGCGATGCTTCAAAATTCCTTACTCTTCCCTTTACAAGTAATTGCTTAATAAGGTCTTTTGTCCTCTTATTATACAAATAATAATCGGTGATGTTTTTATTCAGGACATCCTCTTCACTATACCCAATCAATTCAAGCACAGAAGGACTTACCATTTTTATAATGCCATCCAAATCGCATTGAAAATAAAGATCCTGAAAAGACTCATATATATTTCTGAATTTCTCCTCGCTCTCCTCCAGCTCCTGCATCACCCGCTTCCTTTCAGTGACGTCTTCTGCAACAATGGTTAACCCGACAACATCGCCCTTAGAGTTTGTAATAATGGTAGAATTAAAACGGATTATTATAGGACTGCTGCTCTTTGTTCTGATGTAAGCTTCATTGTTTTCAGATAAGGTCCAGGATTCCAAAAGTTTTAAAAAATCGCTGTTTACTCTATTGTCCCTTTCAAGAAAAAGAACTTTGAAAATATTTTTATTGATTAATTCATCCTTCCTAAATCCGGTTGTTTTTAATAGAAACTTGTTACAATAAGATATGTTAAGGTCCCTGTCGATAGTAAAGGCTATTAAATGTGCGCCTTCTAATGTATTTTGTAATTTCTGCAGAGATTCAATTGCGGCTTCTTCTTTCCTCAGCTCTTCTTCCGCATACTTTCTTTCGGTGATATCAATTGCAGAAGAAATATATCCTATAAAATTTCCCTCACCATCAGTATAAGGAATGCCTTTATCCAAAATCCACCTGTAAACTCCATCATACCTTCTTAGCCGGTAGGATATTTCAAATTTCTTTTTAGAAGTAATGGCCGAGGTTATTAATGGGATTACTTCACCCGCATCCTCTGGATCTATATTTGAAACCCATCCGTTGTTCTGCTCTTCAGAAAGATCTTTTCCTGTAAAAGCAAGCCAGGGTTTATTGAAATAATAAAATTTATTTTTATCGTCTGTCATTCTTAATAAAACCGGCGCATTATCAGCCAATGTTTTAAAAAGGATGTCTTTTTCCAATATTTGTTTTTCAGCATTCTTTTTATCTGAAATGTCTCTGATAAATGTCAAAACAAACTCCTGATCATCAATATCTATTCTTGTAATGCTTATTTCAGAATGGAAAGAATGTCCATCCTGTTTCCTGCAAATCCAGTTAAAAAACTGGGGTTTGCCCAAAAGGGATGTTTTTATATGATCGGTAATTTTCCTTTTATACTTATTATAATAAGAAGAGTCGGGGAAAAATTCTTTTAAAGAGGCATTTAAAAACTCTTCCTTGCTGCAATTGAAAACTTCTAGTGATTTATTGTTGCAGTCGATAAATCCATTTTCATTCATTAATACTACTGCATCCGTCGCATTTTCAAAAAGCGTAGCATATTTTTTTTCAGATTGAACCAGTTGGTTGGTGAGGGCTAGTTTAAGCAGGTAAGTGTTTAATTCTTTGATTAAATATTCTATTATAACAAACTCGTTTTCTAAATTCTGATTTACAATAAACAGAAAGAGGACATTCAGATCATTGTCTATTTCTGCAGATAGAAAATAGAAACTTTTGTCAGGGTCTGGGAAATCCGAAATTATATCATTTGCCTTTCTTATTTCTTTGGTAAAAGACCTGTTAAATAGAGATTTAAAATTTGGATCTGAATATTTCAGGGTTTTAATTTCCTTTTTTATGCTAACTGGAAGATTAACCTGTGATTTCAACAAATAAGACTTCTGATTTGACGAAAGATGGTAGATCCCTGCAGATTCAATAGTTAATATTTCGGCAATTTTCTTTAGGGCACCTTCTAAAATTGTGTTGATGTTTTTGCTGCCGGCAACACTTTTCAGAACTTCACTAGTATAGTAGTAAAGTTCATTTGTTAACACCCCACCCCTCATGTTTTCCTTATTGTATCGAATCAGCGACTCATTTACCTCCTGTGTGTTAAGTTCTTCCGGATCATTTTCATTTTCTAATATTCTGCTATAAATATTCTTATTTGCAGTCACCTCCCTGTTTAAAAATATCACAACCTCCTCATCATTATACAAGGACTTTTTAAATACCGACTCAAAAATTCTATTTTCTATCCAAGGGGTTGGGTGCCATATAATTGACAATGATCTACTGGCAAAAGCCTTTTCAATTGATAGCTTCAATTTGTCGTAACTTATCCCTAGCAATTCACTCAAATCCCTTAACTCTTTCCCGACTACATTGTTTTTTTTTAAATCATACTGCTTTATCGCTGAGCGGTTTATATCCAATACGACACCTTCTTTATTAATGATAAATATTGGCCTACGGCTAGTACTAAAGGTTTTATTGGTTTTGCCGGTTAATTTTTTATTATTCTTTCCTTTCAGCCATTCATTCGTCACGTCTTTCCCAATGCCATGTACATAAGAAAAATCGCCCAATGTTTTTAACTCCAGCTCTATTTCCAAGACCCTTTCCTTCCCCTGGTCATTCAACACTTTTACGTGGCCCTTATATTTAACCTCTTCCAGCAAAACACTTAGGTATATGTCAAAATCAGCTTTTGCTTCAGGTCCCAGGAAGTTTTCCTGCAAGTAATAATTGCCATTTTTAGATGGGCTTCCATGAAGGTATTTTTTTCCTGAATTATTAATGATCAGTATTTTTCCTTCCAGGTCAAAAAGACACACAATCGGCTTCTTTTTATCAATACCGGCAGTTAATAGTGATAATGTCAGCTTTGAAATTAACTCTGCCTCCATTGAATTACGCTGAAATGAATATAAATTTTCATTCGTGAATGTGCTAGTTTTAATTGTACTCATGGAACCATTTGACATTTTCATCCTTTTTTGTGAAACTGTGTTACACGATGGTTTCATTTATGATCGAAGTAGAAATAACTTTATCCAAAATTTTTGGTAGCTCCATTAAAAGGTGATAAAATTCTTTTTAATTGAAGAAATGAGGATGTTATAAACCCAAATGTATTAAAAAGCATGATAGAATAATTTAACTCCTGGTATAAATAACAATCATTTGAAGCAAAAAGCAAAATATTTAATAGTAATTGTTGGCCCTACAGCAGTTGGCAAAACTGCTTTAGGTATAAAACTGGCTTCTTTTTTTAAAACAGAAATACTTTCTGCTGATTCAAGGCAAGTATTTAGGGAAATGGAAATTGGCACTGCAAAGCCTTCTCCTGAAGAGTTATCGGAAGTAAAACATTATTTTATAAATTCTCATTCCATCTATGAGGAGTTTAATGCCGGAAAGTTCGAAGAAGAAGGATTGAAGGTTTTGGAAGGGATATTGGACACACACAATACAGCAGTTATGGTAGGCGGGTCGGGCCTTTATATCGACGCAATTTGTAAGGGTATGGATAAAATTCCAGCAGATCCCGAGATAAGAAATCAGCTTATAAAACAGTTAGAAACTGAAGGACTAGAGAAACTGCAAGAACAGCTTGCCCGACATGATCCTGATTATTTTGGAAAGGTAGACAAACAAAATCCTCAAAGAGTAATGCGGGCATTGGAAGTATATCTCTCTACCGGAATTCCATACTCGGTCTTAAGAACCAGACAAGAAGTCGAAAGGCCATTTTCCATTATCAAAATAGGACTGGACCTGGAACGTGCTGTTCTTTACGAAAGAATTGACAAAAGAATGGATGAAATGATTGGAAAAGGGCTTTTCAGGGAAGCAGAAAAGCTTTATCCGCTCAGACATTTGAATGCCCTACAAACCGTAGGATACAGTGAAATTTTCGATTATTTCGCAGGAATTCACAATAAGGAAGAGGCCGTGAGGCTCTTAAAAAGAAACAGCAGAAGATATGCAAAAAGGCAACTTACCTGGTTTAGAAGAGATAGTAGCATTCAATGGTTTAAACCTGAGGAGGATAAAAAAATCAACGAATATATAAGTGGTCTGATTGAAGAGAAAAAAACCTTCAATATTTAAGTATTAAAATTTCAATTTTTACTATAATTCTTCTCGACAAAATCTATACATTTGGTTGGTTAAATTTAAAACAGACATAAACATGAAATCAACAAAGTTACTACTAGTTATTGCTTTAGGCCTATTGCTTACTTCAAGCGGCTACGCACAAAAGGTAAAATTAATTTCGGGAAAGCTTGATTTCCTTAAAGGTCAGAAAGCTTTAAAATTACAATATACCTATGACGGAATGAGTGTAGGAAAATTTGACAAAGAAGAAGATTATTTGGCTAAGAAAGTAGCGGACTACAATGAAAAAGAAGCCGGAAAAGGAGACAAATGGGCTGAATCATGGAAAGCGGACAGAGACAAAAGATTCGAACCTTCATTTGAACAAATGCTTACAGAACAACTTTCTTCTAAAGAAATAACAGAAATAGGAGAAGACGTGGACGCGCCATATACCATGATCATCAGAACCAAAAGAACCGAACCAGGCTTCAATGTTTATGTAACAAGAAAATATGCTGAAATTGATGGAATTGTCGAATTCGTTGAAACTGCAAACCCCGATAAAGTTCTGGCAACAATTGAATTTGAAAAAATGCCCGGAAGAACTTATGGCGGATATGATTTTGATACAGGAGTGAGACTTTCTGAGGCTTATGAAAAAGCGGCAAAAGATATCGGTAAGTTCCTTGTAAAAAATGCCCTTAAATAAAAATAATTATTAATTTTAGTTTAGGTTATTTATTCTTGAGTTTTATCTCAATGTAAATAACCTAATTTTTTGTACCTATGAACGAAAGTACAATCGAACGATGAATACCAATACCATATAGCGCATCCATTTTGGCAGCTGAAAAACAAATTATACCTATGACAAAGACATTTGCAATATTATATTTATTAATCTATTCATTTACAGCTTTTTCACAATCAAAAGAGGCCATTTTTAAGGCAGATGAAATTGTCTGGTTCGGATTAGATTTTTCTCATGCAAAAATGATAGGATCAGAAGGCTTTAAAAGTCCTCAGGAGGTACAAAATAAATTCTTCGACTCCTGGAACCAGTTGATCTTAATGGAGCCTGAGAAATATAACTTGAAGGAAACATTTAATAAACAAAACATCATTTACGACCTCACTATTGTTGAAAAAAGAAATGCCAATGTCAAGGCAAGTGAATTGGTCATAAATAAAGATTATTCTCTTGACAAAAAGCTTATTCCCCAAATTATTAAAACCTACAAGTCTGATCAAAAAAAGGGGATCGGCTTGGTCTTTATCGTAGAAAGTTTTAACAAGCTAAGAGAAAATGGAACCGTGTTTATCACCTTTTTTGACTTGGCTACCAAAAAAGTATTACTAACGGAAAAGGTTGCAGGGGCGGCAGGAGGATTCGGACTTAGAAATTATTATGGAAGATCTATAAGTAATATCCTGAAACAAACCGAAAGTGATTACGATCGCTGGGAAAAACAATAATCAAAAAAGGATGCCCAAAAGTAAATTCAGTAAGACCGAAAAGCATCTTTTGAACATCCTTTCATTATCTACTTTTTTCCAACCTTAATTTTTGCTTAGTTCATCATAAAAATCTATCAATTCGATAAGGTGATCTTTATTTTTTAAACTATACCTGTTTTCTTTTGCATACCTCCTGATGTCTGCATATTTCCCTTTGGTAAGGTAAGAGAGCAGGTAGGGCGAAACATAATTTGCGCTTGTTCCAAACTTATTTCGGTTAATTACTACATAAGGTTCTATGTTTCCTTTATCATCCGCAAGAAATAATGTTTCAGATTTTGCCCTGTTAGTTGCTGCTGATTGATTGTCCGAATAATAAGCAGTTGTTTCATCTGCAGATTTAGAAATATAAGCAATCGCTTTGGCTGAGGAAATATTCTCGCGCGACAATAAAGCCAGGTTGGAAGCTTCTATTAATAATTCAAAAAAAGTAGGGTGATTGCTGTAAAGCAGTGAATAAAACTTACGAATAGTATTTCTTTCAAAATCATAAAACTCAAAGTATGAAGCGCTCCGGGCATTATAATATTCGGTTTCCTTTTCATTTTTCAGCATTACCCTTCCGGTGGAGGCATCATAAAAAACCTCTCCGATAACAACGTCACCCGAAGCCAATTCAATCTTTCCATTATACTCCATCCCGTCAAATCCCTGGCTTTGAAGAGATGATATAATTACCACCATTAATAAAATCAAACAACTTAACTTCTTCATTTATTTATTAGACTACTTTATTTATTAAAACAGTTAAAACTAGCCGAGGAAAAAGTCTGGGACCACCGAAATCCTGTGATTATATTACACTCAACTTAAAAGAATCATTTTTGAACCCAATCAAATGGTTACCTTCATGGATCCTTATTCTCACCCTCATAAAAAATAATAAAAGACAACTGGTCTTACTATGAAAGGGTATTATCTTTCAATTTTTCTATGCATCTTTGTTGAAACAACCCTGAAGAGCTAATTTTAAATGAGGCTTATTTACCTGACATTATTAGTATGCTTACTTTTTTGCTTCAATAGCTTTTCTCAGTCTCCTTTACTTCAGACACAGGTTTCATTAAGGTTTAAAAATGTTAGCCTGAGTGAAATTCTTAATAAAATAAGCAAAGATTATCAGGTTAATTTTTCATATGTAAATGACTTAATTCCTACAGAAAAAAAAATAACTGTAAAGTGCAGGAACCAGGAACTATCAAGTGTATTAAAAGAGATATTGCTTAAAGCCAATCTGGATTACCAGCAGGTGGGTAATCAGATTGTTTTGAAAAAAATCCATCATCAGATCAAAAGCATAAAACCGACATTGTTTCAAACCATCAGAGGTTCGGTTATAGATAAACACTCACAAGAGCTTTTACCGGGTGCAACAATATTTTTGTTGGGGGAAAAAGAATACAAAGCCACCACTACCGATAATTACGGCAAGTTCAGAATGGAAAAGGTTCCGGTTGGAAGATATGACCTAAAGGTGACCTACATCGGATATAAGGAAAATATTGTATCTGACGTAATAGTAAACTCTGGAAAAGAAATTGTTCTTTCTGTTTTCATGGAAGAAAATATCGTGGAAGGAGAAGAAATAACAGTTTATGGCCAAAAGGACAGGGCCTTGCCCAATAACGACCTGATTATATCCAGTATAACGAACATAAGGCCGGAGTCTTTAACAAGGTTTGCAGGAGCTAGAATGGACCCGAGCAGAGTAGTTGCAAACTATGCGGGTGTGATCAATGGCAGAGATCCCCGCAATGATATAATTGTAAGAGGAAATTCCGCTTACGGTTTATTATGGAGAATGGAGGGAGTGGATATTCCAAATCCAAACCATTATACCTTTATTGCTAACTCAGGAGGAGCATTTAGTATACTTAATAATAACCTTCTTGCCAGTTCTGATTTTATATCCGGAGCATTTCCTGCAGAGTATGGAAATAAAACCTCTGCCGTTTTTGACCTCAAATTAAGAAATGGGAACAATGAAAAAAGAGAAAACACTTTCCAGGTAGGACTAAATGGATTAGAATTAATGACGGAAGGCCCTATCGCCAAAAAAGGCGCTTCTTATTTAGCCAGTGTCCGTTTCTTTAATTTTAAAATATTGGATGAACTCGGCATGAATGTAGTTCCATCTGGAATTCCTCAATTCACCGATGCTACCTTCAAAATCAATATTCCCACAAAGAAGAACGGTTCGGTAAGCCTTTGGGGTATTGGCGGTCAAAGTGGAATAAGCTTAGAAGAAGCTGATAAACAGGATACTTTAAAGTGGGGGAAAGCCAAATACATAAACAATAATTCTCTGTACTCAGCCATGTATGCGGTTGGAGGATCGTATACTCACTCCTTTGGCCGTCGATTTAAAGGAAGACTAAACATATCCAGTTCAGGCAGCGATATAAGATATTCGAACAAGGAATTTTACAGAAACAATATCCATAATTCTACTTTTACCTTAAAAAGTAAAGAAGGACAAAATGTAATAAATTACTCTTTATTTTTTAACAAAAATACAAGTCATCACTTTAAAGCAGGTGTCACTTTTAAACACCTTTTCTTCAATAATTTTGACTTGGCGCTGATTCCCGAAGACACGCTTTACATAAGCGGATTAGACCATAAAGGTTTCTCCTATTTTTATCAATCTTTTCTTCATTGGCAATATAAAATAAGTCCAAAGGTAGAATTAAATACGGGGGCATTCTTTCAATATTTCGCGTTTAATAAAAAGTGGGCATTGGAACCAAGACTTGCAGTAAGATATAAAATAAATGAAAAGCACAACATAACGCTCGCTTCCGGATTACACAGCCAAACCCAGCCTTTGCCTTACTATCAATATAAAACTCCGGATTCCTATTATAAATTTTCTGATTTCAACAGGAAACTGGGTTTCACAAAAAGTTTACATCTGGTTGCTGGTTATAATTATGCGATAAATTCCGATTGGAGGTTAAAAGCCGAAGCGTATTACCAATACCTTTATGATGTACCTGTAACCCTTTCAAAAAATTATGGCAGCTATTCTGCTATTAACGAGGGATCAGAATATAGTTTTTCAGTATTTGACAGTACTGTAAATAAAGGAACAGGGAAAAATTACGGGATAGAACTAACCATAGAAAAGTTCTTCTCAAAAAAATACTACCTGCTCTCTACCATCACTTTTCTTGATTCTAAATATACAGGGGCAGATGGCATTGAAAGAAATACCACATTTAACATCGGACATATTTTTAACATTCTTGGAGGAAGGGTTTTTGACCTGGATGCGCAAAAAAGGAAGCAATTGCATGTGGATGCTAAAATCAACTTTTCCGGCGGAAGAAGATACATAGAAGTAGACAAAGAAAGGACGAATAATGATGAGGATGGGAACATCTATTACGATTTGAATAATGCTTTCCAGGATAAGGTAAGGGATTATTTCAGAACAGATTTAAAAATAACCTACAATATCAATCAGCCGAAAGCCACACATAACTTTTTTATTGCACTTGATAATGTATTCAATACCAAAAATGAAAGCAGCTATGACTGGGATAGATTTGAAGGAAAAGTCAAGCCATATTATCAGTTGGGAATATTTCCCTATGCAGGGTATAAGATCCAATTTTAACTTTTTAAGAGAAACAAGCACTTAATTGTTTTCTTTTATTTCTTATTTTTAGCCTTTATCTAGCATTATACGGTATATGAGAAAACTCTATTTTATAATTTCTATCCTGATTCTTTCCTGTACAAGTCAAAAAGAAAACAAAGAGTCAGTAACCTTAGACGACATATCCATTTCTTATATTAAACTGGCGTTAAAAATAGGCCAGTATTCGCCAGATTATATAGATGCTTATTACGGCCCCGAAGCATTAAAACTTAAACCCTTGGATAGCGGCTCAGTTAAAACTTTTCCTGCAGCAAATCTTCTTAATGAAGTTAACATCTTAATCAACCAGATAGAAGCGATAGATACGGCCGGGCGTGATAAACTCGAAAAGCTGAGACACGAATACTTAAGATCTCAGATATCTTCAGTAAAAACGTATATCAGAATTAAGGATGGTCAAAATTATACTTTTGACCAGGAAGCGCTGGCGCTTTA
>Ga0196965_1000840_pt1 | contig 14229 bp, 7 predicted proteins | sample S1_20metaG_FD_148668 | JGI IMG/M metagenome (GOLD analysis project Ga0196965, IMG submission 148668) | Soil microbial communities from Anza Borrego desert, Southern California, United States - S1_20 | ecosystem: Environmental > Terrestrial > Soil > Desert | place: USA: California | collected... | reverse complement strand
TGAATCTATATAATTTGAACTAAATTTAACAAAACCAGTACCTCCACTATTAAATGTATTATCAATTGTTTCATCTGGATTTACTTTAACAAGGTAAGTGCAAGCCTCACCATTATAATGATGAAATGCTCCCGCAAAAAAACGTTTACCATCATTCAATTCCAACACATCGTATACTGTCTGATCGAAATATTCATTAAATTTATAATTTTCAAAAATTTCCCCTTTACTATTTTTATAAGTAATTAAAGAATTATCATCTGTTGTTAATTTAATAGTATTCGTTTTTAATTTAAATTCTTGTGTTGAACCACTCAAAAGTACATCGTCATATAAAATTCCTCCTAAGTTTGCAGTGTCTCCTGTTGACAGCGTTAAGCCATTAGATGTGGTGAATAAATTTGTAATGAATTGTTTTGGTATTAAACTATTACTTGACAGACCAGCAAGATAGTTTCCACCATAGACAATTCCTTTTGTTTCACCAGTTGTTGTATCGGTGAAAGTTGCGCCGGTATGAGTTAGTGTTAATTTTGTTCGTTCAATACCATTTGAACTACTACCAATTAACGACACATTTCTTCCCTTTAACAACACGTTTCCAGTAGTTCCGGTAAAATTTAAATCAAAGGTTGATAAATTCAATAATACATTTGAATTTAAGGTTCCACCAAGACTTACAGTCTGACCACTCAGTGCTAATCCATTATTAAAGGTTCTGCTTGCTAGAGAGAATTGATCAACTACGTATTTCTTATGGACTAGAGTTAAATCTGTTAAATTTGCTGAAATGTCGCTAGTGTAATTTAACCCGTTAGGTGAGTTAATTCTATAACCTTGTGCGTCGGATTGTAACCTAACCAAATTGGTCGAAAGGTTATTATCATATGTTTGGAAACTACCTCCAATGACTATTTTATCATCAAAGAAAGCTATAGAATTAATCGTCGTATCGAAACCACTTCCCGCATTTAACGAATTCAAAAGGTTTCCATTAGAATCTAACTTTATAAAGTTAGGGCATTCTACATCTTTATATTGAGTGAATTGTCCTTGAACAAGGATATTTCCATCAGGGTCAAGTTCCAATTTTGAAACTCTACCATTAAATCCACTTCCCATATTAAATGAAGTATCAAAGGAACCATCTGGATTAATTCTTAGAATTCTGTTTATAGTATAACCGCTATTAGCAACTAAATTATTGAAGTCAGTAAAGGAACCTCCTATAACTATCTTATCATCATCTTGCTTAATAGATGTAATATTAGCTAAGTCATTAATATATGTTAATCTAGTACCGCCACCAGTTAGTCCAAATGTTGGGTGTAGAGTCCCGCCGCTAGTTAGCGCAATAACACCTGAAGCATATGATGTTCCAGAATCAAATAGAATATCCAAAATTCCAACAAGAATAATATCACCGTTAGATAAAATATGTATATTTTCAAAACTGTTTACAAAATAATAATCTTCAAACGTATCCCCTCCATTTGCGGTATCAAGCAAATCTTGTGAGGAAAAACTATCGTCTATAGTTCCATCTGAATTTAATCTGATTACATTATGTGCGGTTTGACCGCTATACGTTGTAAACGCTCCTGCAACGATTATTTTACCATTATCATATAAAGAAATCACATCAACGTCGCCATCGAATCCTAACCCACTACCGGGAACAATGAAAGAATCATCTAAAAACCCATTACTATCTGTTTTAACTAAACTTAGCTTATTTGCATTTCCGTCAAATTGAGTAAACGATCCTCCAACAAGAATTTTACCGTCAGATAAAATCTCAATATCATTTATATCGCTATTTGGAGCGGAATTATTGAATGTTTCGTCTAAGGTACCATCGGATAGCAATCTAATAAATCTATTAGTACTTGAAATATCATTATATGAGCCAAATGAACCGCCTAGTAAAATTTTATTATCTTGATTAACTACCTTATTTATTATACCGGAACTAAATCCAGAATTTTCTATTTTAAAATCATCTCTCAAAACACCAGTCTGATTTAATCTGGCGATGAATTTATACTTATTGTCGTCCTTTGTAATCAAAATACTACCAGATACTAAGTAATCTCCGTTAGTTGTTTGAGAAATGGAAAGAACAGCACCACTCTGTGTTGTGAAATTTGGAGTAAATGTAGTATCATGACTACCATCAGAATTTAATCTTATAATACGATCAACCGTAACATCGTTGTATTGAGTAAACTGACCACCTATCAAAATCTTTTGATTTGAATCTATAAAAAGACAAGTTGGATTAGTGATAAAACCAGTACCTGAATTAAACGTTGTATCTAAAGTTCCGTTAGGATGTAGTCTTGCTATTCTATTAATGCCTGTGATGCCAGAATAAGTAGTGAAAGAACCTATCACTACTATTTTACCGTCATCCTGAATAACTAAATCACTAACACTCCCACCAAAGCCCGTACCAATTATAAAAGAAGTGTCTCTACTTCCATCCGTGTTCAATCTAACTATGCGATTTGTCGTAACCCCTGAGAATGTCGTGAACGTTCCTCCAACAATTATTTTACCATCTGTTTGTATTGCAAGTTCTGTTGGTGTTGAAGAAAATCCGCTTCCGACTGTAAACGTTGTATCTAAAGTTCCGTTAGAGTGTAATCTAAGCATTCTGTTAATACCTGTTATACCTGAATAACTAGTAAATGCACCAACAAGTAGATATTTACCATCTTCTTGTTTGATAATATCATTCACCACACTATTAAAACCAGTACCAATTAAAAATGAAGTATCTCGACTACCATTACTATTTAACCTGACTATACGATTTGTGGTAACACCTGAAAAAGCATTATAAGAACCAAAAATCACTAATTTATCATCGTCAATTATTGCATTAGTGGTGGCGTGACTGAAACCGACACCTACATTGAAACTTGAATCTAATGTTGTATCTTGATTGAGACTTGTTATAAAACCCAACGAAGAATCAGATTCATATCTTGTAAACGAACCTCCGGCAATAATTTTATCACCGAGTTCTATTGCAAAAGTTACAGCATTGTTAAAACCACCACCCAATTTTAAGGTTGAATCATAAGCACCTGCTGCAAGTGTATCAGGGTCTTCCGAAAATGTTAATCCATTAGAAACTATTGATAGTGTAGGACTTCCTTTAACTGTAGAGATGTTGTTTGTTCCAAGCAAAGTTAAGGTATTGCCTGATGATTGATCAAATTTATTATCGCTAAGAGTTTGTCTTGTTTTAAACATTTTATTTTTATTTATTAATTAATTTTATGCAAAGGCGATAACTGACCAATTAACTGTGTTATAAACCATTGTTATAGAACCGTAATTACTGTCGATTAAGGCTGTTGATGATCCATTTATTAATTTACCACCACCGTTGATTGTAATATTTTGGCTTAAAGCATTTCCTTTAATATCTGCTACTGTTATTCGCTGATATTCCAAAGGCTGTGATGGTAAATACACTATAAATGCAGTACTACCACTTACCCCGACAAAATCAGAATTGGTTGTTGCGGTATATGTGGTTGTTACATTTACTCCGTTAACTGTATTGCTCGTTAGACTAGATGTTAAACCAGTTACATACGCAACATCAGGGATAGAACGTGCTGTAAAACCAGAACTATAATCACCACCATAAGTTAATCCTGATGGATTAAATCTTACGGTTTTTGGTGAACCATTATAATCTTGAGTTAATACAATATCACCCACAGAACCCACATAGATTGTGTCGCTTTCAACAACTGGTCGATAACCTCCTGTTGATGATATTGTTGAAGGATTACCGATAACCATTACGTTATTAAACGCTAATGTTGATAAACTCACGCCAACACTTGGCCCGATGAAGGTGTTACCATTACCAGTAATTGTTGAAGTCATGTAACCTCCATACGGGCCAATACCCATATTATGATTACCGTTTATTCTTGGAAGTGACCATGATCCGTATCCGGTATTTTTAAGACCTATAACAACTCCTTGTCCAGATTCACAACCAACAAAAGTACCCTTTTCAGATGGGCCTGAACCTTCCATTGCGTGAACCCCAACAGCTACGTTAAACTGGTTTGTTCCAGTTCCAATACTACCCGGAGAGCCACCCATTGAACCCCACAACGCCCTTTCACCAATACCAATATTACCACGGCCAAGTGATGCTCCCTGACCAGCACCACCGATCAAAATTTCATAGTCTTCAAGCATTACCGCATCCATACCAGCAGCGTTACCAATTAAGACAGTTCCATAACCATCTCTAATAACTGCATCTTTACCAGCATAAGGCCCAACTGCAGTTAGATAACCATACGAACCAGTAGCACCAGAAAGAAATTGAGCATTAGCTAACGCATATGTACCGATAGCAAGAACACTTTCCCATGTTGTTGCATCGCCAGTTATATTTGCAGAAGCTTCAAATCCTGCTACAAAACTATAACTAAATGGTTGTGTGGTTTTACCTGCACGAACACCCATCATAATGTTAGATGTACCTTGATTTGCACCCATGCTTGTCCATCCGGTCGCGATGTCAAATCCAATACCTATATTTCTATCGCCTCTAAATGTTGAAAACCAAGGTGACGCTGTGAACGTACCTGATGTTACTAGTGAAGTTAAAATATTCTGACCAATGGTGATATTACCACCAGCAGGAGAACTTGCATTACCTGAATTTGTACCGAGCCTAATATCAGTAAAACCATCATTTAATGTTCGTGTTGAATTATGCCTAAATGCTAAATGCGTGACATCATTTGTTCCTCCGACTGTGGCTCTAACGATAGAAGTACTACCTGTTTCAAATGCGGTACCATAATCAAATATTAATGTTTTATTATTAGTATCGACTAATGTTGCACTGCTTAAAGTAGTTGTACCAGTGGTTTTCCAAAAATTATTAAGACCAATAGATGATGCACTTCTAATTTTTATTTCACCTGTTGAGGAATCACGGACTAATAGATTATTATTGCTATCATCTGTTGAAATAGAAGCATTATTTCCTAAACCAAAACGAATTTTAGGCATGTGTACCGTATTGAGAACAGATGCTGCAACCTTGATTGTATCACCACCGATGATTGCAGAACGTAGAGAAGTTGATGGTATATTATGATCCCTACCACCTAATATCGCACTTTGATTTGCCAAGGCACCGTGTCCAACGGTTTGCGAAGTTGAATTTTCAGAAAACGCAAATGATGTTTGACCTCCTGCTCGTACCCTTTTATCTATCGTAGTTCCTTGTGTTGAACCCCACCCACCTGCAAAGGATTTTTGACCAGAAGCGAGTGTGTATTGTCCCATTGCAAATGATTGATTTCCACTTGCCTGAGTATATAATCCTGTTGTAAATGAGGTTTGACCATTTGCCACGGTAGAACCACCAAAGGCAGTACTAAAATTTCGAGCATATGATTTATTACCAAAACTAAAGGAATATATGTCTTTCGCATAGTTCGTAACTATTTTATAAGGATATGTTCCGGTTGTACCTGTGTAGGTTGAAGAACCATTGAAAGTAAATCCATTGGCTTGTATCTGATTTTCTGAAAATACCTGATTGATTGTTGCCCCGGTATTACTCTCTATCGATGCCAAATCGACTCGATACAATCTATCGGAAGAATCTATAATATGTAGTGAATACCAATAACCAACCCCTATACCAGTGGTTGCGTCTAAAAAGGCAGTAGCATTACCAGTTATAATAGCCGAACCGTTGGTTAATGTAACAGTACCCGGCCCGATTATATCAATGTTAGATTTTAACGAATTTACAATTCCATCACCACTGACTTTAATTACACCAGTATTTCCACTGTAATAACCGTAATCAATGATTGATCTAGGAGTGAGATTTTCCGATTTATCTGCAGAAAATTGGAGATTACCAAAAATAGTGGTAGTACCGGATAGATTCAGCGTATCCCCGGAGGCTTGTTCAAATTTTTGATTACTAAGATTTAATTTGGTATCTAAAGCCATGTTTAAGTACTTTTAAATAAATACTTAAAACAAGGCTTTTAATTGTTGAAAGACCCGTAATATGAATCTTCTTGATAGATTATATCTTGGATTATACTTTCGATAATAGTAGGCTGATTTCTAATTATAAGGAGGAAAAAGTCAAATTGTCCCATTGGATTTAAAACGTGATTTCCTAGGATATCTGTCATCTGCATCTCTTTGATAACATTTCCATTTACGTCTTGACCCAAAATAATTTCTTTTAATTCACATACTCGACCATTGGCAGGATTAACCTTCCTTTCATTTGCTGCGAAAAAAGTTTTCTCAAATGGCTTCAATCCTTTGGTGCGAATCTCTTTCCCATAACCATCCTGTGAGAGTTGACTGCTTTCGAAATAATGGCAAACAGTGGTTAATTGAATGACTTTTTGCTTTTTTAAAACGACAAAACTGTCCCACTTTACCGCTCTTTTAATATCTAAGATTGGATCATCGGATATTGGTGTGAATTCTATGGATAGCATCTTCTTTTCTTATAAATACATATTATTATGCATTTATATATGCATCTAACTGAGCCAAAACCCAATCTTTTCGACCCTGAGTTAAAATCGCATCGACTGCATAACTATTCATAATGGCCCTAGCTACCGTTATGTCACCAAATTGGAGGGTGGTTAAAAATAAATGTATTTTATTTAATAATTGACCACGTTCTGAGAGAGTCATTCCTTGAAGATTTTTTATTGTGTCAATTAGAGTGGTGCCAAAATTAATTCCAAAGGCACGATCTCTAAATATTTGTTCTTGTTCTGGTGTCATGTTAAATTCTATATTATTTGTTGTAAAATGATCAACAACTTCCTGTAGATTGAGTCCAATTGCGATTGACATTTGAATCAATGTGTTAGGATCAGCCTGTAAAGCGCAATGTGTTGTCGCGGGAAATGCGGTAATTGAGCTATCATCATCCGTTATAATAGTAACCACTACCAGTGTTGTTTTTTCATATATTATTCTCATATCAATTTAATTGAAAGAAATATTTAAGGTGATTTCATAATCCAATTAGAGGAAGCATGACTAACTGCAATAAATTGGCCATTACCATAAGTAATTCCTTGCCATTCGTTATTTATTGTTCCGGCACTTGTTCTAATTGTCCAGTTAATACCATCAGGAGATGTCATTACTCTATTTGTTCCGGTTCCAGTAGTTGATACTGCAACAAACAAACCACTGCCGTATGTGACTGATTTCCAGTTGTTATCCGCTGCACTTGTCCTAATTGTCCAGTTAATACCATCAGGAGATGTCATTACTCTATCACCAGTACCGCTACTAGCAACTGCAACAAAAAGTCCATTTCCATATGTTACGCCTTGCCAATCATTATCTGCAGCACTAGTTTGCCCTGTCCAAGTAATACCATCTGTCGATGACATTACTCTGTCGTTACCACTACCGCTACTAGCAACAGCCACAAACATACCATTGCCATAGGCAACCGAATTCCAAGCATTATCTGAAGCACTTGTTCTACTCGTCCATGAAGTGCCGTTAGTAGAAGTCATTACTCTACTTCCACTGACACCACCACTGGCTACTGCAACGAATAATCCATTACCATATGTCACCGAACTCCATTGATTAAACTCTCCGGCACTCAATCTACCTGTCCAATTAATACCATCAGGAGAAGTCATAACTCTATTTGATCCATCAGCACCCACCGCAACAAATAATCCATTTCCATAGGTTACCCACATCCAATAATTGGTAGGACTCGTTCTCATTGTCCATGTCGCACCGCTATCTAAAGAATACATTGTTCTATCACCACCACCACTTTTTGCCACTGCAACAAAAATACCGTTATTGTAGGCTACTGAACTCCATAAAGCAGAGTAAGAACCAGACACAATACTCCAATGAACACCCGCAATAATTTGTGCGTTAAAAGTTATTGTCCACGCATAATTATTAACTAATACATATATTTGTTCTGCTGCGGTAGTTGGAGTACCATCCGCAGAACCTTGAATAAAACCAGATGGTGCTTCATACAAACCAGTTGCGTATGAGTTTGTACCACCAATATTTAAACTTTTCGAATTATTTAAATATAGACTCCATTTTGTTTTGTTTGCAAATATATTATCAAGAGTCCCATCAACATTACTAGTATCTAAAGCGTTATCGTTTACTGCGATTATAGATGGAATAAAATTATTTATTCCAAATGGGAATTCAACATTAAGTATATCATTTCCAGTTATAGTAACACCATTATTTCCAAAGGAGTTATAATTAATCTGATCAAAATTTACCAACGTGGTTAATAATGGATTATCATTTATAATACAATTATTAGAATTACTATATCTTGCCCTTGCTTGAGTTGTAGGATACGTAACTGTAGTTAAATTAGGACAATTCTCTGCAACTACGGCTATTAATTGTGAAGTAGTGTTTTTACCTGAAAGGTCAATACTCGATATTAAACTCTCCGATATTCTAACGTCTGTCAAGGCAGTAAATGAACTTCCGATAGTTGCTGTCAAACCAGAACAACTTAAAGCTCTAAAAATAATTAATCCAGTATGTGAGTTAAGATTTGTTATTCCTGTTAAAGCTGGATTATCGCCAATTTCTAAATTCGTTAATTTATTAACATTGGGAAGAGTCAATGACGTGATTTTACACTTACCTGCGTAGAATATAGTTAAATTGACAAGACCTGATATATCTACATCACCTAAACCATTCGTAGAATTTTGTCCAATAACGTTGGCGAGTATTGAGCCAGTAGAAGAAAAATCTAAGGTGGTTAGACTAGTATAACCATTTATTTTTGTGATTAGGTCGGTATTCGTAACAGTATCGAATTTATTGTCATATGCTACTATACTTGTCAGGTTTGGTAGTGATGCAGGTAATGTCAAGTTTGAACATTCAACACCCTGCAAATGTAGTGTTGTCAATGCTCCACCATTTAATCCTGTTAGATCAATATTTGCGAATCTATTGAGTTCGCTCTGAGATATACCTAAACGCAAATCTTTTAATGCAGTTTTAGGATTAGTGATTGTTAAATCTCCGGTTATGCGATTGCTATAAAGATACAATCCAATAAGGGATGGGGATATATCTGCATCAACAAAATCTTTAGTCCATAATCTATTGGACTGATGTATTCCAAAAAATTCTAAATTAGAGGAACCTAATACACTATCCAAATCACTGTCTGCAATTGAAGCCACTAATGTGTTACACAGCCACATCATAAAAATGCGCCAATTGTTAGCAGGTAACGTTGGCAAACTTATCGAACTTAAACTGCTTGAACCAAGAGCCAATTCTTTTAAATTCGTCATGTGGGCAATATCGAAATTACCAGTTAGGGCATCATAAGTATTTAAAAAATTAGGTGTTGGTGCCCAATGGCCAAGTTGGACAACTTCGCAATTAACCGCCTCTGAAATAAAATCATTTATATTACTTAGTGGAGTTATTGCGCCCATTTTAATTTTCTTGACGCTAGATGGAATTTTGCCATTCAACACGCTAAGATTCAATAATTCAGTTAAATCAACTATCTCCAATTTAGTTAATAGGTCGGCATTAAAGTTTAATGTATCAACCCACATTTCATTTAAAGTGATAGAGGTAAGGTTTCTAAAAAGATTCAAATTTAATGTAAGTGTACCAGTACCATTATTGTTAGTAGATGTCCGACCTTGATTGTTTGTTCTAGGGCTAATTGATATTACTTCAACCACATCAGGATCAGGTAATACAAATTTAAATTTACGTGTTGGTGGTGATAATGTGGAGGTACCATTATACTGCCACCCCCTAACAGTTGCATTTCTATTTAAATATGTTTCATCAAATAATCGATTACCTATTTGACTTGCTTCATTCCAAGTGCCAACTAAACGTGGAGATGTTTCTATACCATAAGGGTCTAAAGTGTCCTTTTGTGTATTATCAGGTTTGGTTGCACTGACATTTTCAATATCAAATAACATAAAACCTAAACGATTGTGCTGGTTTGCGCTTACAATTTCACTACCAAAATAAACATCAAAATAACGATTAGTACTTGGTAATCCATTACTTTCAACTATTATCTCCCCTTGTTGTTTTCCTATAAATCCAAACATTACCAAATTTTAGTTTTCGATAAGATTAGATGTCGTTACAATATCCAAACGTCCCGTAGATGTACATATTGCAGATATAATGTCCTCTGAGTGTGCAGGGTCTGATCCGTTTGTTGTTGGGTTAGTCATTAAAGGTGCAGTTCCAAAAGGAAAACGATATCTTCCAGCAGTCCATGTGAATGTTTTTTCAGTCGTATCTTTAATTATTTTAAATATATACTGTTTCCCAACGGTTTCACCTGTAAAATTAAATGTGGTATTGCCAGTGAGAGTTAATATGAAAACATCACCACTACTTAAATCCACTATAATACTTCCAGTAACACCGCTAGTTACAACAACAGGATTTACACTTATACTGCTTGTTAAACCAGTTACATAATTTTTATCAACCAATGAATGTTTTGCAAAATCGCTTGCATAGTTACCACCATATTCAATACCATGTGGTGTTGCTCTCCCATCTGTAAATGTGGTACCTGTTTTAGTTATTATGAATCTTGCGAGTTCATCATCATCATCATTTCTAAAAGTAACGTCAAAACCATATTGTGAAAATAAGACATCATCAACAGAACCGTCTTCTTCAATAATTTGTTGATGTACTTGAGGCTGTTCATCTGGTTTACCATATTGGTTAGCATTACTTACGTCAAAGAATGCATACTTAGCAAAATTATTTCCATTAGCAGTTGCTTGAATACCTGCAGACCCAACTTTAAATTCGTTATAGTCACTAGTTAAATCGTCAAAAGCGATAGTTGTACCGTTAAAATGTTTTACCTCAAACGTGGAACTACCCATAGTAAATCCATCATCATATTCGGTTGATATACCAAGTGCGGCAACAAAAGAAGTACTACCAAGTGAAATCGTATTAGTATGAGTTGTACCAGTGGCCTCTATAGTTGTATCATTAATCAATAAACCACCGAGAACAATAGTACTACCATCTTTACTCAAACCATTATCAACATCAGCACTTAAAGTTGATGTAAGACCAGTAACATAGTGCTTATCAACAAATGACCTTGGTGTAAAATTAGCGGAATAATCTGCATTATAACCAACTATACCAAATGGTGAGCCTGCTAAAGAAAATATAATACCATCATTATCTAATTCGATTTGTCGCGAATGTGCACTTGGTCTTGTCCAATATATTCTTAAAAAGTGGCTTCCAATCACGTCACTAGTTTGGGTATTAACACCAGCACCATATGAACTTCCGTTAACGATAATGCTAGTTAAATTTTCTATACTCGAACTTGCAGTTGAACTACCAGCGGAGCCAAAAACAGAACTTGTGCTTTGGTAGCTGGAATTTGTTCCTGATCCGAGCATTTGAACAACATAATCGAAATTACCTTGTAAGGCAGTGTTTTCTGTGATTGATCCACCCAATTTATAACCACCGGATGTCACAGTTAAACCGTTACCGTTAGAAAGAGTGGATAAATCATATCTAGTAGTTCCACTATTCCATTTTAAAAACCAATTGTTATTTGAATTAGATGGATTTGAGACTGTACTCGAAACTAATTTTGAGGCAATACGAGCATCGGCGTAACCTTTATCTATTATAGAACGAGCATTGAAATTAGCAGAATAATCTGCATTATAAATGAAACGATCACCACTCGCTAAAGTAATATCAATACCGCTTGCGTCGAAATGCAAAGCATTAGCATAGCTGTCAGTACCAATATAGGTTTCAGAAATACCATTTAATGCGACAGCATGTCCATCTATTCCAATTAATGCTGGAAATCCTTGTGAAGCATCCGCACTACCACCAATAAAAATGTCATATGTATTATCATTCGCTAAAGATGGATAAATTGCTACAGTACTATCTATTATCGTATCCCCTGTAGTTTTCCAATAATTAGCAGAACCAGAACCACCGCCAGTACCACCAGTTATATCTGATAGATAAGCCAGTGTTCCGTTAGCATCTCTTAAATTGATTATTCGAGGCGTAGTAATACCGGAGAGTGAGAATTTCACCTCTTTAGAACTATCACCATTTACTATATTTAATACGCCAAACATGTCTTCCTTTTTACATAAATACTGGTAAGGTAGTTGTTAACAAAGCCCTAATTCTAGCATCAAAAATTAATACTTGTTCAGGTGTGTATCCTGTCCAATCATAAATTAATAAAACGCCTAGATTTTCATATTCGGTTAGTGAACTGGCGGCTCCAATAGAAAAAGACTCATGATCAGCAGTATTATATTCGGACATAGTAGATATATCAGTCGATATTACCTCTAAATCACCCAATCTCATTATTTGATTATTTGAAATATTCGCACCTAAAAATACTTGAGATAATACGCGAGGTTCCAACGGCTCAATTTCATTTGGAAAAGTTGGCAAAAGATTGCTAATCGCTACAGTTCTTGGAATTACTCCTTCGTTTCGTATTATAACCGACACTCTTCCATTTGACACAGTTTGTTGAATTAGAAATTGCATTCCAGTACTTTGCGCTCCCGTTGTTGCTAAAAAAGTATGTGTCACTGGCACATTCCAAGTCCATTTGACAATACCGTACACACCATGTGGAGAACCATTATGTAAAAAATTGAAATTTAGTCGAGACGATCTTAAACTTACGATTGGCCCGCTTTGACCAATAAATTTTATCCATTTTCCTTCCTCAGTTTGTGGTTTTCTTTCAGAAGTTCCTTGAGTAAAATTATTACCTTCAGAACTCAAATCTCCAACAAACGACACTAAATTAGATTGAGAGACTACATTATATCGTCCATCTAGCCAAGTTTTTAAACCCGGTACTGCTAAGAAATTATCATCACCTCTAAATATGAAACTCATAATCCAGTTCTAAATTCTTCCAATAACGTTCGTACTCGTAAATCGAAATTAATAACTTCAGATTCACTATATCCTGTCCAATCATAGACAAGAGTAAGATAATTTCGTATAATTAGATTTCCACCAGTATATCTAGCACCCATCAAAAGAATCGGATTATTATATACTGGACTTTCATTTAAATATATGGTGTTCGTATGCTGATTTAAGAGCGTGTTATTACCGTATAATTTTTCATTTAAACTATTACCATTTCCAGTATTTAAGAATCCATAGCTGCAAATTGCAAAATCATTTGTAGGTGTTTGAATTGCATTAAAAGTTCTCGAATTATAAATAGCAGTAGACCCGTCAAAGATTTGTTTATAAACTCTTCTTCTAACGTTAGCATCAGCTTCTGTTATGAATCTTATCCCTCTTATTGCTGTGCTACTCAACGTTAAACTACTACATGTGGCTATAGGGCTTATTCCACTGTTTGTATTTGCAATTGAATTACTCGAAATAAAGTACACACCATTAGGACTACCATCTTGAAGAAATTTAAATCTTTCATTTTTTACCTTACTCAATACACCAGTTAAATTTCCAGTGTCTGAAAAATTCGTAATGTAATTGTCAACCACAACAGGTCTTCTATAATTACCGAAATCTTGTGTTGTATATGTGAAGCCATCATCCGATAATGAACCTAAAGTAATAACTTGCTCGGCAGGCTGTCCCTCAATAGTTGCTTCTACCGTTGTAATAGCTTTAGTCGGATCGAGCCACACGATACATCCCGGAATCGATAAAAAATTACTTACTCCAACAATTGTATATCCTTGCATTCTATAACCCATGATTATTCAACTATTGGTTTTGATCTTTTAACATAAGTAATATCAACCCACACTACAAAAGTTTTACCAACAGACGTATTTTGAAATCTATATTGTATCTTATTATTTACGGTGTCAAGATTCCAATTAAACCCACCAGTGGTTAAGGAACTTGGTAATCTGCTTTGGGTTGCAAGCAGAGTATTACCTTGAATTGTATCTCCGCTTATCTTTCTAACATCTGCACAATCAATACCTAACGATGTTATTGAACTACTATCAGTTGCAGTAGCATCTGCATGTAAAACTTTAATGTCATAGAATTCAAAATCTTCGACTGTAAATTCAAAAATTACATGTTGAGCATTATTGACCGTATCCGTTG
>Ga0196965_1000839_pt1 | contig 14232 bp, 8 predicted proteins | sample S1_20metaG_FD_148668 | JGI IMG/M metagenome (GOLD analysis project Ga0196965, IMG submission 148668) | Soil microbial communities from Anza Borrego desert, Southern California, United States - S1_20 | ecosystem: Environmental > Terrestrial > Soil > Desert | place: USA: California | collected... | reverse complement strand
AAAATTCTGAAACACCGTTTCCTGTTTCCCATTTCTCATCAGCGTAACTGGACGTTCATTTGCGTAAAACGGCTCACCATTGGAATAGACATTTGCCATAATTTCTTCGAGTCCCTGTCCGCGTGCATCGGGAAGCCCATCGAAGACAGGTCTGTTCATTACTTCTTTCGGCGTCTTTCCCCAAAGCTCGATCATCATATCGTTGGCGACTTCAACAACATGTTCAGGCCCGATGAGTATACACATCGCAACAGGAGCTTGTTTTACCATGTTGCGAAAATTTTGTTCACTACGTTCAACTTTTTGTTTGGCTACAACGAGATCGGTTACATCAGCCGCTGTGTTCATTACGCCATACACTTTCCCTTCCGAATCAAACAAAGGGGTAAAGCTATAATTGAAATAAAACGCACGCAAAGTTCCATCCACCATCAGATCCACCCGTTGATTACGAGCATGAAAAGGATTACCTGTCATGAAAACCTGATCAAGCTTAGCATAGATCTGTTGGTTTTCAAGTTCGGGCAAGATCTCGTGATATGTTTTGCCAATTACATCCGGGCCTTTTCCCCATGCATCAATAATCGATTGATTCAACATTTCAATCCGCATTTCCCTTCCTACATACACACCAATTGGAAACGGCGCGCTTTCTATGAGCGCACGGATCTGACTTTCTCTTTGTTCTAATTTTTTTTGTGCTATTACCTCTTCTGTAACATCTACCGCCACCGCCATAACACCAGAGATCGAATTATCAGTTTCGCGCAGTGCTTCATAAACAAAATGGATGTAAGCTGTCTCTGTGCTTTCACCACGATATAACGTGACGGGCGCTCCATAGGCGGTATATGTTTCACCCGTTGTGAACACGCTGTCTAATAAAGCCTGGAATCCTTCAAACTTAGCATCAACCAGGGTATCAAAAATTGGTTTATGCAGCATTACATCAGCTGGTTTTCCCCACATGTTAAACATGCGGTCATTGGCTATCTCAACAACATGATCAGCACCTTTTAATATGCACATGGCCACCGGGGCCTGAAGAATCATATTTCGCAAATTCTCTTCGCTTAACCGCAATTTTTCCTGCGTCCGAAGCTGCTCTTTCTGGAGGAAAACCTTTTGCGTGGTTTCATGGCAAACGACCAACACACCTGCGACCTCTCCGTTATCTCCAAGCACAGCGCTGTAGCTAAACGTCCAGTAAACATCTTCAATTTTGCCATTTCTGAAAATCGGGATTAATTGATCTTCGGAAAAAAATGACTTTTTCGTTTCTTTAACCTGTTTGATTAGTGGATAAATAATATCCCATATCTCGGGCCAGCATTCAATCCCATTTTGACCTAAAGCATGCGGGTGTTTTCCATTATCTCCTAAACTTGGACGATAGCCATCGTTGTAAAACTGAACCATATCGTCACCCCACCACAAAAACATGGGGAAGTCAGAAAGCAGCAGAATACTTACCACAGTTCTCAAACTTTGTGGCCAGGTTTCCGGAGCCCCTACACTCGTCTTAGACCAGTCGAACGCGCGCGTTAATTCAGCCATTTCGCCGCCTCCCTCAAGAAAAGGGTAGGATATCATTTTCTGCGTTGTGTCTTGCATTGTCATCATGTCTTTATCTGGAAATCATTAAGGATTTCACAAAGCATCGTTTCCCATTCTGAATACTTATCTGGTTTTGTAATAAATTGTCTTGCCCCTAACTCCAGGACGGACGCTTTTGTATCTTGATCAGCACTGGTCGATAGCACGGTAACCGGAATACTACAGAGTCTTGTATGTCGATTTACCTCTTTCAAAAACTGGCGCCCGTTCATTAAGGGCATGTTAAGATCGAGAAAAATCACATCCGGAGAAACTTCTCCCGAAAGCAGTTTATCGAGCGCAACCTGACCGTTTCCGGCAGTAATGCATATAATTTTTGGAAAGAGACTCCCGAGCACAGTGCAGAAAATTTCCTGATCATCTGTGTCATCATCTATTAAAAAACATGTAAAGGTATTCACTGACGAAGTGTACTTGTTTGATCCAGTAAGGTAAGACAAATTCAGATTAAAATGTTGGCACTAAAATTTATGGGAGGGGAAAATTTAAAAAATTTAATGATTGACGTTGTTACTGGTTCAGAGGAGTTGCTTAAAACATCTTTGTGTGGGAAGGGGTATGCTATCCGCGCAAATCCCCCTGCCAGACCAAAGATAATGTTATGCGACAACACAAGTATGCTGAAGGATGGGGTGGGTGTGAGATTCTTACTTGGATGGGTTACATTAGTTTGTTTTATTTTTCTACATGGGAGTGATTTTCCTGAAGAGTATGGATGAAATTTTAAATCTTCTTTTACCGTTGTTGACAGTTCTACTTGAGCGTTTTGAAAACTTGTAAATAACCTTCCCGAACAAATTAGCTCCGGCGTTTTTAAAATTTTCGAATAAAAATTATGGAAAGAGGCGGCCTCGTGCATCTGTTCTTAAAATTACAATGAGAACCGCTACATTCATCTGTTTCCTGCTCTCTGTCACCACTTTCGCGCAAGGTCCGAAAGAAAGAGAATTAAAAACTACCATAAACGAAGTCACCGTGTTCCTCGATGGCGCGCAGATATTCGAAACGGGATCGGTAAGTATACCCATCGGAAAAAATAAGATCCGAATTAAAAACCTGTCTCCCTATATCGACGAAAAGAGTGTGCAGGTAAAAGCCACCGGAGATTTTACCATCCTCTCGGTAAACCACCGCCATAATTACATCAGTGCCTTGAAGAAAGACCAGTCTCTCGATAGCCTGCGACAGGCAAAAGAAACACTTCAGGCGAAAATTGCCGAAGAGTTGTCCCGGCTCGATGTGCTGAAGGAAAAACTAAATCTGATGAATGAAAACAGGAACCTTGGCGGAATAAACAATGGTGCAACCCTCACGCAGTTAAAACAAGCCATGGATTTTTATGACGCTGAGATCACTAAAATTAAACAGGAAGAGATTCGTATTAACAACCAGATAAAAATTTACGGCGAACGCGAACAAAGTATTGATCAGCAATTAAAAGAAGAAAATGACAGAAAGGTTCTTCCCACGGGTGAGATCGAAATTCTAGTTTCGGCAGCGCAAACCGTGACCGGTAAATTTTCAGTTTCATACCTCGTGGCGAACGCAGGATGGTTCCCCAAGTACGATGTACGGGTACAGGATATTAACAGTCCGTTGCAGCTGACTTATAAAGCAGAAGTTTTTCAAAACACCGGTGTTGACTGGAAAAATGTAAAGCTTCGTTTCTCCAACGGAACGCCTAATCAAAGCGGATTGATTCCCGAGCTGAGACAATGGAATTTATCGTATGCCAGAAATACGATTTATGATAAGTCAACGTACGCGCTGGCGAGTCGCGTTCAGGGCACTGTGAAAGGCCGTGTTTTTGACGACGCGGGCAACCCGGTGCCTGGTGTAAATGTAATCGTGAAGGGCACCACACTCGGCACCGTAACTGACGCGAATGGAAATTACTCGCTCACGCTTCCGCGTGATGGTTCTGTACTGGTGTTTTCGTTCATCGGCTATGCTACACAAGAACGTGAAGCCAACAGTGCATATATGGATGTAAACCTTAATATGGATGTCGCGCAGCTGAACGAAGTAGTCGTTACCGGTTACGCATCAGCGCAACGGTTGTCGATTCGGGGTGTCAGGTCAGTGGTGCCGGAGGCGAAGCAAATCGTAACCACGTTTGTTGAAAATCAAACCACGGTAGAGATTGAAGTGGCGGAGCCGTACTCCATCAAATCAGATGGCGAAAAGTTGCTGGTAGACCTGAAGTTGTACGACATCCCCGCTTCTTATGAATACTATGCCGTGCCGAAACTCGACAAAGATGCTTTTCTCGTAGCACAAATTGTAGACTGGGATCAGTATAGTCTGCTCGAAGGCGAGGCCAATCTCTATTTTGAAGATGCGTTTATCGGGCGTTCCATCCTCAATGCAAAATCACTCACAGATACGCTGAAGATCTCGCTTGGCCGCGACAAAAGTATTGTCATCGACAGGGCGAAGATCGATGAGTTCTCCAAAACAAAAACCATTGGCACCAACAAAACTGACACGCGAGGTTTTAAGATCACCGTGCGCAATCGTAAATCACAACCCATCCGGCTAAACCTTTACGATCAGCTTCCGGTGTCTGTGGTAAGCGACATCACCATTACCCCCGAAACGTTATCCGGCGCACAATTAGAACCCACCACCGGCAAAGTGAGCTGGACGTTTACGGTCGAGCCCCAGAAGCAGAAAGAGGTGATTCTGAAATATGAAGTGAAGTATCCGAGGAGGGAGAATGTGGTGTTGGAGTGAGAGGGCAAATTCGGACAACTGCGATTAATCTTGACTTAACAAAGTGTTCAAAAATAGATCCGCTCCATGCGAAATTCTGCTGCTAAGGCTAAGTTTAAAGCGTAAAGCATAGTCCATTTTACTCATGGTGAGAACTATTTTTAAGGTAAACAAAATAGATTCGTGCATTCCATTCTTTGAGTTTATGAAAAATGTCATGTCATTCTTCTCATCGGGTACTTAAACTGAAAACCAGAAACTTTTTCCATTTAAAAAACCACAGGAAGAAATACTTTCGATCGTAAAAGAAGGGCTAAAGCCTTCAAAGTTTGTCAAGAATCTATAATTGAAGTCTTTTGGGAAACCATTAGAGTTAAATTTGTCTTAAATTCACAAATTCCATCCACACTCAATCTGTTGATCACGAGGGGCTGGAATTGCTTTTAAAACGCTTGAGATGACAAACAACTATATTTCCACCTGGATGGTCAGGGCTGGTGAAGGGGCATACCTCGCCGAAGAATTTGAAAAGGAAAAGATCGTCTCGATCGGCTGGAAACATCTCGGTGACCTTTCGAATGTAGGAGACATTGAAACGTTGAGAACTCTGTACCGCAAAACCTACCCCGATCATAAATCTGGAAAAATGGTACTCACTGCAGGGCAAATATTTCGGTTTAAGAACGAGTTTAAAGTTGGTGATTATGTTGTTACGTATAATGCCCAGGAGCGTAAGTATCTGCTCGGTACTATCGAGTCAGATTATCACTACGTTCCGAAAAATACAGAGCACCCAAATCAGAGAAAGGTTAGGTGGTTAAAGAAAATTGATCGCGATGGGTTGTCAACAGCAACAAAAAATTCACTTGGATCAATAATGACAATATTTCAAATAGATGCTGATGTATTAGATGAACTTAATGGCACTGCGCGCGCAATGCCTCCTGAGAACACGGCAATTACTGAACAGCAAAATGAAACCTTAGATACGATTAAGGAAGAGATTGAAGAAAAAGCCCATGAATTTATCAAAGACAAAATTCAGGAACTTAATTGGGAGCAACTTCAAGAGCTTGTCGCGGGTGTCCTTCGCGGAATGGGTTACAAAACTATAGTTAGTCAACGTGGTCCTGACCGGGGCAAAGATATAGTTGCTTCACCAGACGGACTTGGCCTGGAGGACCCCAAAATAAAAGTTGAAGTGAAACATCGCGAGCAGGCTATGGGCTCTGCCGAAATAAGGAGCTTTCTTGGCGGTTTACGCCCAGGCGAAAAGGGTCTTTATGTGTCGACAGGTGGATTTACTAAGGAAGCTCACTACGAAGCTGAAAGAGCAAATGTCCCGTTAACACTGATTGATTCTGATACCATTGTGACATTAGTCGTTCAGAACTATGATCAATTTGATGCGGACGCAAGGGCGCTACTGCCATTGAGAAAAATTTACTGGCCGATATGACAAAAAGCTAATCAGCTTTAAAAGCACTCTCCGGCACAATTTTCTTTTCTATCCCAGGCCCTTCAAACAAAAGTGTCAGATCTTTTCCTCCACCGCCATCGAAATACCGGAGAAGAAATGGATGCAGGCCTTTTCTTAGTGCAATCTGTCCGCTTTTTTCAACATTGCCATGAAAGCCATCATGGTTTATAACCATACGTTCGCCGATCTGTAGGGTGCTTCCATCGTCGGATGATAAGTAGAAAGTATAAATGCCGTCGGAATGGACTTCGATTAGTCCGCTATAGGTGAGTGCGAATCTATTTGAATTCGTCTGAGAAGGAAACATGATTTGGGTTACGTGTGTTTCATGCTTTAAATCTTTTTCTGAAATTTCTGATACGGAGCTATACTCGCCTTCGTAGTAACGACAATGGAGTCCGCTTTTTGTTTTTTCGACTGCAACAGCTTCTTGATAGGATTGTTTTTCGTAACGGATGGTGTACCGGTTTCCTGGTCTTCCTTTATGGCCAAGCGTTAACAGCTTAAGTGTTAGCGATGAGTCTGTGACCAACCGTTTGGTGTACCTCTGTGATTCCATTGTTGGTTCTGAGCCATCGGTCGTGTAATGTACTGCTGTTATTCCGGCGGGATTGTATAATGCGATTGTTGTGCTGTCAATAAAAACATTGTGCTCTTTTATGCCCGTAATATCCGGAAGGCGATAATGGATGTTCATGGTATCCAGTCTTGCATAGTGAGAAGCGATGCGGTTGCTGAAGTCGTTCCAGTCTTTGGTTTTACGCCATGCGTTCTCTGCCAATGCAATCATGCGAGGCATGGTCATGTAGTCGAGTCGCGAAACTGTGGGAATCCATTCTGTCCAGATATTGGCTTGCATACCAATGACAGCGTTGCCCTTGTTCAATCCTGCGATAGGATCGTATTCATAGACGCGTTGCAGCGTTGTGTGATCGGGTTCGTAATCAAAATAGTGATGCGATACCGGACTCATGATCAACTCATGACCTCGAGACACTGCCTGCTGTGGTGCATCTTTAACCCAGGCTCTCCAATTCATTACTGTTATTGAGGTATCGGCGAGGCCGCTGTCAACAAGTTCATCCCATCCAATGGTTCTTTTTCCCAACGACTTTACAATAGCGTTAACACGGTTTACAAAATAGCCATGCAATTCCTTTGTAGTTGTGTATCCCTTTTCCTTCATAAGCGTTTGGCAGGTAGGAGACTTCAACCAGGAAGATTCGTCTACTTCATCAGCACCGATGTGAATAAATTCACCTGGAAAAATTTCAGCCACTTCTTTCAAAACATTTTCTACAAAAGCATACGTTGGCTCTTCACACGGACACAAAGGAATGGTGAAGAGTTTCCCCCAGCCACTTTTATCAACACAGGTGAGTTCGGGATTGGAAAGAATAGCCGCGTTCATATGTCCGGGCATGTCAATTTCCGGCACGATGGCAACATGCCTTTCGCTTGCATATTTAATCACCGCTTTCATTTCTTCCTGCGTATAAAAACCGCCATACATTTTCTTTCCGTCTTTCACCTGGAAGAATTCTTCAGGAAGTAAAAAATCCGGATTGGTCTTCGCGCGTTCAATACAAACAGAATCCTGGTTATTCAAAGTTCTCCATGCGCCTTTATCTGTCAACTCGGGATATTGCTTAATCTGCAGGCGCCATCCCTGGTCATCGGTTAAATGCAGGTGTAGTTTATTGAATTTATATAAGGCAAGTCTGTCGATAAACGTTTTAAGAAATTCTACGGAAAAAAAGTGTCGCGAAACATCAAGGTGCATACCGCGCCATGCATATTGAGGTTCATCTTCAATTTCAAGGACAGGGAGTTGCCAGCCTGATGTAGCGTTGTTTTTGTTCTCAATACCAGGGGGCAGAAGTTGCCGAAGGGTTTGAACACCATGGAACATACCGGCTGCCATCGCCGCTGAAATTCTTACCTCGTTCTCAGTGATTTTAAGCGAATAGCCTTCTTCACTTCCCGTGTCATTCTGCTGAAGAATAATTTTTTGTCCGGTGGTATTTCCTGAAGTGGCTACGGATAACTCAAATGTAGATGCTGCCGATATCATTTCTTTTAGATACCGTGCTACTTCCTTAATGTGGTCGTCTCCTATGCTTTCAATCATAGTTTCTGCGTTGATCATAAACGATCCACCTTTCGCTTCAACTTTAAGAGGCAGGGGGATGATGGCGACTTCATTGTTATTTGATATTGTTTTTTCACTGTTACAGGAGGTCAACATAACGATGCTGACCGAAGCAGCTAATAGTACGGAAAGTGAAATCTTCATAAAACAAAAATGGTTCTCTTGCGATAAGTACGTATTAATAGATTGCTACATTAGAAAGCAGCGGACATGCTTTGGATGCTGTGATGTTGATGCGGACTTTATGGGTTAATACAGGCTCTATCTTAACGATTCGTTTGTATCCCACTGTGGTTTCTGCTGCAACACGTTGCCACTCGTTGTCTTTCCATATCTCAACATTAAATGATTTAATCCGTTGGCCCAGCTTGATATACTCTTGAAGCAGTACATACTTCACCGGCTTCTGCGCGCCGAGGTTTACCACCAGGCTACCGGTTGTAACTTCATCGTCGGTAGTCCAGTATGTTTCTTTGTCGCCATCAGTGACATTCGTCGGCGAGTATGTTTCTGACGATCCGCGATAACTATCGGCTTCGACTTTTGCATCCCTGGCAAGGTTGTTACTGAACGCAGCATCCAGCATCCCGCGAAATCCCGCCAAAGACTTTACGTCATTTTCATGAAATACACCGCGTTGATCAGGGGGAACATTGAGCAGAAGTGTTGAACCACGTCCTACGGAAGTCAGGTAGATGTCAAACAGTTTCCGGGGTGTTTTTACAAGGGAATCTTCTTTCGCATGGTAAAACCAACCCGGCCTAATAGATGTATCCACTTCACCCGGTATCCAGTGTGTTCCATTTTCAGAACCGGTATTGAGAAGCTTTTCTATTCCGGGCTTTCCTGCGTATAGCGTATCCGGTGTAATGTTGTTCCAGTTCGTTTCACCCATCACACCGGTTTCATTTCCAACCCATCTCACACCGGGACCACTATCGCTGAAGAAAATAACATCCGGCTGAATAGATTGCACCATTTGTAATGTTGAAGGCCAATCGTAATACGTTGCGCCGTTGATCTTTCGTTTCTCATTAGCGCCGCCGTAGTATCCGTCACCGCCATTGGCACCGTCGAACCACATTTCAAACACAGGACCATAAGCGGTAAACAATTCCTTTAGCTGATTTCGGTAGTATTCAATGTATGATGGTTCTCCATAGTCAGCGCGATTCCTATCCCAGGGTGAAAGGTAAATCCCAAAACGCAGTCCATACTTTTTACACGCGTCCGATACTTCTTTCACGATATCACCTTGTCCGTTTTTGTACGGAGAATTTTTGATGGAGTGCTCGGTGTACTTCGTCGGCCAAAGGCAAAACCCGTCGTGATGCTTCGCGGTAAGGATGACACATTTGAATCCGGTATCTTTCAACATGCTGATCCATTGATCAACGTCGACGTTAACCGGATTAAAAAGTGCGGGACTTTCATCGCCATATCCCCATTCTTTATCTGTAAAAGTGTTAATCGTGAAGTGGATGAATGCGCTTAGCTCCATCTCATGCCACTGCATTTGTTGGTCTGTTGGTACGGGAAGTACCGGAGAAGGTGGTGCTACTTTCGACGACTGCACGCTACACGCAGGTTGCAATGCAGCTGCCAACACGATACCAATAAATATTTTTTTTATAATCCGAATTTTCATTGTGATTTAGAAATGGTTAATGTTTTTGATTTTTCCCCTTCATAAACAGAGGCCTTGTCATCGTTCCTCGAAACGACGATCTTAGCAGACCCATTGTTGGATTTTAGTAACGCGATGTCGCGGACATCACCGATGATCGACAGTGGATGATCGTTTTTGTATTCGGTCACCTTACCATTTTTGAACTTCAGGAGTACACCCATCGATGCATCGCTCCTACCCAGTTGAACGCGATATGGATAAAAGTTTCCGGCAGCCAGAACTTCATTGGCTTCGTCGTTATCCACGTCAGTGAAAACAAATCCCCGGATGGAGGAGATCTGTGCCATCGCGGGCAATGCCCTCATCGTGAATTTTCCTGATCCCGTATTTTCAAGCCACACGGACTCCAGCGTATTTGCTTTTAGCACAAGCGACTTGGCAAGTTGTTCTTCTCCAACAATATCAGCAATGGTGGCGTCAGCGTAAAGTGCGTAGCTGGTAAATCGCTTTCGCAATGATGGCTCCTGTTCGAGAAGCTCATCCCTGGAGGGCAGGGGATAACTCTTGTCGCCGTAGAAATAACAGAGCACGGATTCAAAACTCGCATCGTTGTTGATGTCCTGAGCGAACATGGTTACCGGCTTATCTGCCGATGCTTTCATCTGCATATTACGGCCTGCGTTGCCGACAAGAAGGTCAACATCACCATCTTCATCGACGTCACCCGCAAAAACTGTCGACCACCAACCATGCGTATCTGCCAGCCCGAGATCAGTTGTTATCTCTGTGAATCCGGTTCCGTTGTTATTCTGAAAAACGCGCAAGGGCATCCAATCGCCAACCATTACGAGATCTTCCCAGGTATCGTTATTGACATCAACCCATACGGCACTGGTCACCATGCCAGCCTTGACCAGTGGTTCAGCATACTGCTTTGTCACGTCGGCGAAAGATATCCTTCCATCTTTTGTATCATTGCGCAGGATTACGCTTTTAGGAGAAGCCGGGTACAATCCCGCCACCATTCGGTTACCCACGAAGAGATCTGTATCACCGTCTTTGTCAAAGTCATGTGCTACGGCGCAGCTTCCACTGGCGGTTTCGCTTTCCAGCGCATAGGGTATGCGTTGAAAATTTCCCTTTCCATCGCCTTTGTATAACCGGTCCTGGTAAAGCGGATCACCAAGCACAAACTCACTGCCTCCGCTTACCACATACAAGTCCGCGTTTTTATCACCATCTGCATCGAAGAAGGTCGCATCCATATCCTCATGATATTGATCAGCTTCCCATGGTTGTGTGGCGGCCTCATAGAATGTACCATCGTCGTTGCCGAGGAAAAGTTTGGCTGCAGTGCCACTAGCGCCGCCGAAAAACACATCGTCATTACCATCGTTGTTAACATCACCGGTTGCGAGTTTACCTCCCAGTCGTGATAGCTGATACGGCAGAAGCTTCTGATGTTTGAAGTCGACGTAATCATTTTCCTTGTGCGTGAATGTGATGCCCGATTTATCGGTAACCTCTGTTAGAAATTGTGCTTTAAGTTCAACACCTGTGTCTCCGGCAGGAATCGAATTTACTTGATCAATCACAACTGTTTCGTTTGCCGCCACGTCGTTAACGACGGACACCGACCGGTCTGGCCAAATCACACGAATTGTGTTTACCTTTTCAGCGTTGCCTATGCCTACCGTGATAACAGGTTCTACAGATGACTGATATCCACGCGTATAGTAAACTTCCTGCGTTAGTTCGGCATCGCCTGCCGAAACGATCACTTTCGATCCGAGCCCTTGCGTATTAGGCTGCTTTCCTTGAAGTCGAATTTTAACGAAATGGTTTCCTTGAATTCTATCCTGATGATTTTGCAAGATGGTTACCTCATCGTTTAGATTTCCGATCACAAGATCGTAGTCACCATCGTTGTCGAGATCGCCATATACAGCAGCATTTGAAATTGCCTGCACATCCATTCCCCATTGTGCAGAAGCGTTTGAGAAGTGAATGCCATCTTCATTTTTGAAAATGTAGTTGGTTAGTTTTGTTGTGGGGATTTTTTGAATCGCTGCGAGCAGATCGACACGACGATTTTCGTCATTTGCTTTTTGTACTTCCTGGTGTATGGTGTACTTCTGGAAATCGAGGCTGGTATAATCCCGCAAATAGCCATTGGTGATAAAGAGGTCCTTCAATCCATCGTTATCAAAGTCTGCAAACAACGGAGCCCAGCTCCAATCTGTTGCAGACACGCCAGACATCTGGGCAATTTCACTAAAACGCGGCAGTGTGTCATTGGCATATCCCCTGTTAAGCTGAAGGGTATTGCGCATGTATTGATGATGATAACCACTGTCAACAAAGATGGAATGCTTATCATATTCATCACCACCCTTTAAAAGCTTTTGCCTGTGGTTATCTTCCGGAAGCATATCAGCCACAAAAATTTCCGGCAGGCCATCGTTGTTTACATCGGCAATGTCAGATCCCATTCCAAACTTTGACAGGTGTCCGAAAAGTTTGTGAGAGACCTCTGAGAATGTTCCGTTGCGGTTGTTGATGTAACAAAAGTCCTGTTCGTCGTAATCATTGGTGACATAGATGTCAGGCCAACCATCAGCGTTCAAATCTGCGATAGAAGCACTCAATCCGAAATTCAATCCGCTGCCATGGATGCCAGCCAACTCACTTACTTCACTGAATACCCCGTTGTCATTGCGATAGAGCTTATTGCCAAAATAAGGGTGCCGCAAATTCCTAAGCTTCTTAACATTAAAGGTAGACCTGTAGAACATGTTTGCGTGATTAAGCAGAAACATGTCGAGATCATTGTCAAGGTCATAATCCAGGAAATACGCCTGCGTTGAAAAAGTCCCTATTGCGTCAAGTCCGAATTCCTTCGCGCTTTCTACGAAGGCAGGTACTTCACCGGGTTTACATTTCTGGTTGATAAAAAGCTGGTTCGCTCTTTTTGGATGATCTGAAATTACCGGTTTGTTGAAGCCTTCCTGTGGCGCATTTCCCGAATAGCACTGGTATATATCGAGCCAACCATCTCCGTTAATATCCACGAAAGTAACGCCGGTCTTCCAATCGCTTCGTCCTGCTACGTGAGCTTGTTGTGTAATGTCTTCAAACTTCCATTCTCCTTTGTTTAGGAATAATTTGTTTGGCACGGTGTTTCCCGAAAAATAAAGATCAGATAATCCGTCGTTATTGAGATCCCCTACAGCAATACCGCCACCATTGTACGTGTATTCATACGTAAGAATATTATTCTCCTTCGTTTCGACGATTTCATTTCTGTATGAAATGTCTGTATGAGACGCGTTCATCACTTCGAATCGGGGCTTCTCCGAACATTGAAACATCAGCAGCATACCTGCCGCGAAGGTGAATATTTTCGTAAAGCTGAAACTTGAATAATGCATGATATTGGATTAGAAAGAAGGAGGCGTCGTGCCTCCTTCAACTTACTCATTAATCATTGAAAACCCGTGCAGTGTGATTCTTTTTAATTTCCATAAAGATCATTCTGCGTAAGCGTATTATGACTTCTTTCTATTTCAGTTTGCGGAATAGGAAGCAGATACATCCGATCATGCCATACCCGCGTATCGTCAGCAACTCTGCTATAGTCGTATTCCATGGTGTTCCCATCTTTATAAATGGTGACCCCCATAGCAGGTTGACCAATCGTTTCCGGTCCGATTTGCCACCGCCTGATATCGAAGAACCGATGGTCTTCAAGTACAAGTTCGACACGTCTTTCGACCCGGTATTTTTCGAGCAATTCTACACCTGACTCCATAACAACGGGCATGCCTACACGTCCGCGGAGGACGTCAAGTGCAGTGCGGGCTTCCTCATCATTTCCGAGCGCTATTTCAGCTTCTGCATAGTTGAGATAGAATTCTCCAAGTCGGAAAATGATCCACGGTCCTTTGTTTCCGGCATCCCAGTTCACAGCTTCCTGCGTCCATTTTCTGAACGTATAGCCTGTACGTGATGCATTGTGTCTTGAGATAGGAGAACTCGGTGAATCTTTTCCTGCTTTATCGGGATTTGCCGGCTCAGCTTTATCTACCCATGGATCGTAGGTGCCGCTTTTAAACGGTGCCCCGTTGTACAGGATAGATTCGTAAAACCGAGGATCCCTGTCGACGTAAGGGTTCTGAGGATCATACGAAGGTTCGTCGGCAGGTAGCTCTCCCGTTGTAAGTTCGTACGAATCAACAAGATCCTGTGTTGGCGTTGTATTCGACCATCCTCCTTCGCTGTTGGGAAACAGCCACACATTAATGCCCCAGCCCTGATCATTCACAGCTGTAAAGTATCTCGCCCAGATCACCTCATCTTCATTTTCACCACGAAACATTTCACCATATTGGGTTGCATTGTCTACCAGGTTGTATTGGGGCAAATCCATCACGGCTTTGTTCGCATCTCTGGCCGCGGTCCATTTGCTCTGATCGTTTGAGGGGTTAAACAACGGACTGGCCAGGTAAAGCAGCGTGCGCGCTTTCAGTGCCATCGCTGCTTCTTTCGAGGCACGGCCTTGCTGATAGCCGGGATCTGTCGAACTGTTCAGTTGGGCAATTGCGAGATCGCATTCCGACACGATAAACGCACCGACTT
>Ga0196965_1000838_pt1 | contig 14234 bp, 18 predicted proteins | sample S1_20metaG_FD_148668 | JGI IMG/M metagenome (GOLD analysis project Ga0196965, IMG submission 148668) | Soil microbial communities from Anza Borrego desert, Southern California, United States - S1_20 | ecosystem: Environmental > Terrestrial > Soil > Desert | place: USA: California | collected... | reverse complement strand
TTATCACAATGTCGGCATTTTGATCGACACCGGCCTGAACGGCATCATAAGCCACTGCCGAAGGGTCGGTATTCATGCCGCGTGCAATTACCGGTACGCCTACACGCTCACCCCAGAGTTTAAGCTGGTCTACAGCAGCGGCGCGAAAAGTATCAGCAGCTCCGAGTACAACATTTTTACCCTTATTTTTGAATTGTGCAGACAACTTGCCAATGGTTGTCGTTTTACCAACACCATTCACACCTACAACCATGATTATGTAAGGCTTTTTATCAGCGGGAACTTCGTAATCCTGGAGATCTTTTGTATTGCTTTCGGAAAGTAAGGCGGCTATCTCTTCTTTTAAGATCCGATCCAGTTCGGACGTACCCATATATTTATCGCGGGCAACACGTTGCTGAATTCTTTCAATTATTTTTAACGTGGTTTCAACACCTACGTCGGATGAAACCAAAATTTCTTCCAGGTTATCCAGCACCTCATCATCAACAGTGGATTTACCAACCAGTACCTTCCCTAACTTGGAGAAGAAATTGTCTTTGGTTTTTTCTAACCCTTTATCAAGGGTTTCTTTCTTTTCTTTGGAGAACCAGCCGAACATAATACAAATTCAAAATGAAATCCTTTTTATCGCACTCAACTTATAGGCTTTAATATTCGTTCTTTTTCGATATAAAACAAAAAAGTCCCACAACGGGGACTTTTCAATTTTTTTCACCTTCGAAATTATTTCTTCGCCAGTGTTTCTTTCACCAGATCAGCGGGAACAATTTCCTCTCTGAAGGTATAAGCACCTGTTTTTTCAGACCTTACTGCACGGATCACTTTCGCAAAGCTCTTTCCGTCTGTTTTCTTGAGGGATGCAACTACTTTCTTTGCCATGGTTATTTAATTTCTTTATGAACAGTAACTTTTTTCAACACCGGATTGTACTTTTTAAATTCCAATCGCTCGGTTGTGTTTTTACGATTTTTTGTGGTGATGTAACGGCTCATCCCGGGTAAACCGGTTGCCCTGTGCTCTGTGCACTCTAAGATCACCTGAATTCTGTTGCCTTTCTTTGCCATTTCTTTATTCTTTAAAATTAACGGTCATGACATTGGATGAGTCACGCGTTAACGTTGTTTTCTATAATACCAGGTTACCGTTGGCGCGCGCTTCTTTCAATACGGCTGAAATACCATTTTTGTTGATGGTCTTGATTGCCTTCGTAGAAAGCTTTAACGTAATCCACTTATCTTCCTCAGGAATGTAAAAACGTTTCTTCTGAAGGTTCGGAAGAAATCTGCGTTTCGTCTTGTTATTCGCATGAGAAACGTTATTTCCAACCTGTGGTCTCTTACCTGTAATTTGACAAACTCGTGCCATATCTGCTCAATGTTTAAGTACCCCCTCTGAAAAGGGATTGCAAATATCGGTAAAAGCCACCCAATTATCCAACCTCGACCGAAAATAATCCTTGACTAACGGTTAAAAAAGCCTGGAAACCAAGTTGTGGGGATCTAAACCGATAAAATTTTCGATAATCAGGTTAGTTTCACCCAGTTCTTCCGCCGTGTGTGTGGTGGTGATGCCCACTACTTTACATCCGGCTGCCTTTGCAGATTGAACGCCCGAAATGGAATCTTCCAACACCACGCAGTCTTTCGGATCATATCCTAGCGCTTCTGCTGTTTTCAGGTAAATTTCCGGATCGGGCTTCCCTTTATTCACAAAAGATTCATCCAAAATGGTTTGAAAGTATTTACCAGTATTGGTCTTCCGGAGGGTAAAATCAACATTTTCACGCGGTGCTGATGTTGCAATGGCCTTTGCATAGCCTTGTTTTTCAAGTTTCTCAAGAAAAGAGAGCAAACCATCCACCGGCCTGATGGTATCCTCATAAAGATCGCGGAACAGCGCCTCTTTTTCGTCTGCGTAACGCTTAACCTGATCCGGACTTATTTCTCCAAACACTGCCGGAATCCAGTCTTTGTTCGTACGGCCATAAATTTTTCCGCGCAGCTGATCCTCGGTAAGGTTATGACCATGCTTCGTGCAGAATTGTTTCAAGGCAATTTTATGGGCAGGATTGCTATCCACAATCACACCGTCCATATCAAATAAAAATCCGGTTTTTCCCATTGGCCATTATTTCACGGCAAAGATGCAGTCTATTCATAAACAACCAATCTGCGAGAATAAAATTTATTGCCCACACTAAAGCGGAGCACATAAATACCGGCAGCGATCGATTCCAACGGCATTTGATTTATCTGATTTGGAATTAAAGGCATGGGCAGCGGCACCTCCTGGCCGTTAGAAGCATATACTTGTAGTGTAGCCACCCGGTTGATTAAAATATTTACATGATCGGCTTGCCTTTGCGGATTCGGATAAACCTGGATGATCACTTTTTCATCTTCTGTGGTTGCATTATTTTTTAGCACCCGCACACCGCCCAAGATACTACCCACCACGATGGCTGGCTTTGACGTGCCATATAAGTTAACGATCGCGGGCCATATTCTTCCGCCAAGATCTGGACTGTAGTAATCGCCGGTTTGTTCGTTCAACACGACATTTAACATGGCAGTTTCTGAATCAGCTGCACTTTTATAATTGCTGATTATGCGAAGCTTTCCTGTTTGATCTGTCAGGATGAGGTCTGTCTTTCCATCGGCATTAAGATCACCCGTAGCCGCGGCGAGATTCGTCTCCATAACGCTCGCACCAATTCCAAGATATTGCGCAGTGCCGAGTACGAAGTTCAATGCTCCCGTGTTTTTCCAAAACTCCAGCGCGCCATTGCTTTTTCCTTTTAAGATATCGGGCCGTGCATCGTTGTCGACATGGGTGAGTAGCAGGTTTTCGGTTGCCGATACCGAAAACGGAATCGGAACCAGTGGCTGGGATGTAAAGTCGAGACCGGTTCGCGTTTTGTTTGCTATGTAGTATAACGAGGTGGACGCTGTTTGCGAAGAAGTGGCGGTAAACACAAGATCGGCTTTTCCATCTTCGTTCACGTCGATAAACTGAATCTTTAGATTCCGGAATAAATACGTGCTAAGGCCAGCGAAATCATCTTCGTAAAATTTAAACTCCGGGCTGATTGCTGTTCCGGTATTTTCGTATAGCCGTATCGTGGCGGGCAGACTGTTGTTGCTGATGAAGAGATCGTAGTCCCCGTCGGCATCAAAATCCGCGAAAGCGGGAACCGCATTGTCGCCAACATCGAGCATCGTTTCTTGCAGGAAATTCTTCTTCGACAAAACAAATTCAGGATGTTCTGTGGTGCCTGTATTCTTATAGAACCAGTTCGATTCCTTTAGATTAATGAACTGCCCGGGCTCTTGCGAAAAAATATTCGGTGACACCATCAGATCCTTTACGCCATCAAAATCAACGTCTTCAAAATACGGTGCAGGGTACACCGGAAAATGCGCCGGCGTTGCTGATGGGAAAGGAAAAAATTGCTGTATGACAGGATTGTCGATATCCCCTTCGTTGGGCAGCGACCACAGAGAAGCACATTCTCCTTCAGACAATAACAGATCCATGCTAGCATCTCCATTGAAATCGAGCGCAAGCAAACTTTTTCCGCCGGCGTGTTCTGTTCTTCCCGACGTCGAGCAGGGATCACCATTAAATGACATCTCGCCGCAGTGACATTCGCGCACATTTCCCCAGGCTTGAGTAACCAGTTTAAATTTTAAGGAGTCGCAGGTACCATAGTTTTCAAAACTCAGATTTTTATGAAGCTCAAATGTTCCTGCCGTGCCGAATTTCATACAAAAAATATCAAGGTCACCATCACCATCCACATCAGAAATAGAAGGGAGATCATCAAACTGAAGTTGTACGTTCACCAATCCCGAAAGGCCTTGTGAAAGCAGTGCATCGCTGCTGGAAGTTGGCGAAACGTAAAACCGGAAATGCTCCCATTGGAGGGTTTGATCATCGGAAATATTGGTGAACACGCGGATGCCAAAAAGATCGCCTGTAAAAAGGTCTTTCCGCCCGTCGCAATTGTAATCCCGGAGCAACACCCAGTTAAGCAATTCTTCCGGAAACAACGCTTCGTACTCCGGCGCATACTGATAGGTATTATTTACGTTGAGATACGTAATTATCTTTTGCGCCATCCGATCGAATATCACCAGATCATCTTCGTTGTCATGGTTGAGATCCATGGTATTGTATTGCGCTGCATTCAAACCGCCGCTCCACGGTGCGCTTAACAATTCCTGGTTCTCGTCGGTTAGTGGTACTGCCTTATCCAAAACATACGTAAACTGCGCCTGCAGCAGCAGCGGAAACAGCAGAAACGAAACAAGAAGGAGACGGATCATTAAAATATTTTTCATTTACAATAACGTAAGCCATGAGCAGCCTGTTATCTTTCCAGCAAGATAATTATGCAAACGTAAATCACTGTCTGCCGGACAGCAAATTTTAGCCATGAATACAAATGAATTATACACGCGGTACCTCGAATCGTCAGGTATTTCTACCGATACACGCCATATCAAAACCGGTTCAATCTTTTTTGCTTTGCGCGGCGAGCGCTTCAACGCCAATGAATTTGCCCGTCAGGCCCTGGATAATGGCGCAATTTACGCCGTGATCGACGATCCGAAATATGCAGATCATGACCATTGTATCCTGGTGCCCGATGTACTGAAAAGCTTGCAAGATCTGGCACGCCAACATCGTGCAAACCTGAACATCCCCATTGTTGGCCTTACGGGATCAAACGGAAAAACAACCAGTAAAGAACTGGTGTGTGCCGTGTTAAACAAAAAGTTTAAAACGTTCGCCACACATGGTAATCTTAACAATCACATTGGTGTTCCCCTAAGCATTCTTTCCATCGACAAGATGGATGAAATGGCGGTTATCGAAATGGGCGCCAACCACCTCGGTGAGATTGCCTTATTGTGTACAATTGCCAATCCGACGCACGGATTTATTACCAACATTGGAAAAGCACACATCGGTATGTTCGGTGGATTTGAAAATATCATCCGTGCAAAATCAGAATTGTATCAGCATCTGCTTACGACAGGCGGAACTGTTTTTATCAATTCACAAAATGAAATCCTCTCCAACATGGCGAAGCGATTCCAACATCCTGTCATGTACCCTTCTGCTGGTGACTTTTTTCATTGTACCCTCGTTTCGGCGGATCCTTTTATCAAGTACCAAACGGAAAAAAATGAATTAGTTGAAACCCATTTGATTGGCGCTTACAATTTTGAAAATATTGCCGCGGCTCTGTGTATTGGAAAATATTTTGGTGTTGACTCGACGAAGGCTAATGAAGCGATTGCGGATTACCTCCCACAAAATATGCGTTCGCAAGTAGTAACGAAAGGGACGAACACCATCATCCTCGATGCATACAATGCAAACCCAACCTCAATGCAGGCTGCAATCGAGAACCTTGCAGCCATGAAGGCAGCGAGAAAAGTCCTCATTTTAGGCGATATGTTTGAACTTGAAGCCGAAGCCGAAAAAGAACACCAGCTTCTTGGAAAGCTTATCCAGGAAAAAGGATTCAATGAAATTTATCTTTGTGGCACGCTGATGAAGATTGCGCAACTGGAAATTCCTTCGGCAAAACAATTTTCCAATCGCGATGATTTGATTGAAACACTTAAAGCCAATGACTTCTCCGATGCCGTTATCCTGGTGAAAGCTTCACGCGGAATTGGACTGGAAGCGATTGTCGATTATTTGTAATGGGATCCTTGTACAATTACATTGAAAAACAGATTAAGTTCTTAAAAAATAATACCTAACGCAAAAATGAATTTCGAAGCTGCTTTTAATTTCCTGCAAAAACTTTCAAAAAATAATAACCGCGAATGGTTTGAAAAGAACAAACCAAAGTACCTCGACATAAAAGCTGATTTTGAAACGTTCGTTACAGACCTGTATGAGGGGATGCTTGAATTCGACGACTCCCTTGCCGGACAGGATCCTAAAAAACTTCTGTTCCGTATCTACCGCGACGTTCGTTTCAGCAAAGACAAACGCCCCTACAAGAAAAATATCAGCGCTGCATTTTCCTCTGCGGGTAAAGGCATGGCCCGTCCCGGATATTATTTGCACATAGAACCGGGAGATAAAAGTTTTATTGGTATCGGATTGTATTCACCCATTCCAGAAACATTACAGAAAGTGCGGCAGGAAATTGATTATAACGGCGACAACCTGAAACAAATTCTTACCGATAAAAAATTCAAGAAATATTTCCCAGCGCTCTGGAATGAAGACACCCTAAAAACATCACCGAAAGGTTACGACAAAGATCATCCTTACATGGCATGGCTAAAACTAAAGAGCTTCATTGTAACGCATTCTTTTCCGGACACGATAGTGACGAGCAAAAAATTTAAAACACAAGTGTTAACCATGATGAAAGAAGGAAAGCGGTTGAATGATTTTTTGGGAGAGGCGATGGGATAGAGGTTTTTACCGTAACGGATACGCGAGCTACTTTGCTCATAACACAAAACGCTTAGAACCAAAATCATTTGTTAACTTAAAGGGACCAAAATGGTTGGAGGCCATGGAAACTAACAAGATAGACGTAGCGGAAACTATATTTCGGATGATTAAAAATCTGAGTGCCGAGATAAAACTTGAGCTCATCAGCAAAATTACGGACTCCTTGAAAGGAACAAAAAACGAAGCCAGGGATGATTCGTGGAGGCAGTAGTTTGGCGCATGGAAATCTGACGAAAGTGCTGAAGAACTTATTGAAGAGATAAGAGCAAACCGACATACCAGATAGATGTCAACTCAATTTAAAGCTGATTTTTCAGAGACCTCAACATGGATAAACTATTCAAGCCCGAACACGTTAGCCTAAAAGACCATCCAGAAATAACGGAGCGAACAATTCAAGATAAAATTGCGCAAGACCCGACAATTCTTGGACTTGGTGACCTAATACTAAAGGATAAAGAACGGATGCAACCGAGGGCGGGACGTTTAGACATTTTATTACATGACCCTGAATTAAATAGAAGATATGAAGTTGAGATTCAGCTCGGCAAATCGGACGAGAGCCATATTATCAGAACAATTGAATATTGGGATATCGAGAGAAAAAGATACCCACAATATGATCATTGTGCCGTAATTATTGCGGAAGATATAACTAGCAGATTTCTAAACGTTATTGGACTCTTCAATGGTTTCATTCCCTTAATAGCAATCCAAATGAAAGCCTACAAGTTTGACGACCGAACTGCGCTTGTATTTACCAAAGTTCTTGATGAAATGACATTGGGGTTTGAAGAAGATGAGGAGAATGAAATCGAACAAATTTCAACAAACCGGGATTTTTGGACTCAAAAGAAGGCATCGAATGAAACAGTACAAATAGCAGACAAAATATTAGGAATCTTTAACGACCTTTCACCAGGCCATGAGTTCAGATATACGAGAGTTGACATTAGGTTGAGCGTAAACGGACAACATATTCCCTACATTATAATTAAGCCAAGAAAGAAGAAACACATTGTATTAATAATCCGGACTACAAAAACTGACGAAATTGATAAACTCATTGAGGACAACGACCTTGACGATATGGGTTACATGGCTAAAGGGACAAAGTATCGTATAAGAATCAGTAACGAAGATGTGAACACTAAAAAAGAAGCAATAAAAGAAATAGTAGAACTGGCGGAAAAAAAATATAATGACTGATGAGCTGCCCAGCGCAAATCGAAAAATCATGAAAAAAACCAGTGTTTTATTTTTCCTAATCTTTATTTGCCCAACTATCAAATTATATTGTCAAAATATCTTTCCAGAAAAATTTGATGATTGTAATACAGACCGTTTTGCGTTAGAAAGCGACACCACCACAGCTAAAATTCAGGATGAACAGTTATTTAATATCCTGGCATCATTTGATGAAAAAACGAGAAAAAGAATAAGAGGAACGCTCTCGCTTCAAATTATAGTGAGTTTAGATGGAAACTCTTGTTTGATAAGCTTGAAAAATGACACCAATATAAAAACCAAAAACCTTAATCTGAAGCAAAAGATTGATCACGAATTAAAATGGAATAATCTACACGAAAGGGTTGCTGCAATAATTGTCTTTAGATTTGAAGAAAATGGAACAAAGTTCAAACGTTTAGGGATGAATGCTAACAAAGGCATTCATGAATTATCCAACAACTGAAAAATTTACATTTGCACGAAGTTTTAACACAGGGCACACCGAACTTGCTTCACGACAGGTGCTACGCTAAAGGCGAAGCTTGTTAACAAATTCCATCACCTCGCCTGTACAGGAACTTACACTTTTTCAAAAATCTGTATCCTTCGATACCTTCGTCTCAGCCGCGGAGTATCCTATTGCTAACGATAAAACGCAGCATCTAGTCAGATAAAAGGTGCCATGTTGAACTGATAGAGAATTCTATTAAACCTCTTTGCCTTCAAATCATCAGGAAGAAAAATGCTCTCGCGGAAATAGCCTGGATCTTTTTCATACCATACCATTCATTCCCAGTGCACACTGTTATAAACCACGGCGAGCATGGTATGAAATTTTCTGTTAATTTGGAGTGTGCCTGGCTTTTAGCCTTTATCGTTTAGCAGCCAGGTTCATCCTAACAGCAGTCAACAACTCCAACATCAAACAAATGAAGCGAAAAATAAAATTACAAATTCAAATGTCAGTAGACGGTTTTATAGCCGGACCCGATGGAAACATGGAATGGATGCAGTGGAATTGGGATGATCAACTAAAAGGCTACGTCAGGCAATTAACCGAATCAATGGACTGTATTATTCTTGGGAGGAAACTTGCCGAAGGTTTTATTCCATATTGGTCCAGTCATCCGGATGACGAAGGCGCAGAAAATATTAATAAAACACGAAAGGTAGTGTTCTCCAAAACCCTGAAAAAATCTCCATGGGAAACTGCGACAATAGCATCAGGAGATTTGGTTGACGAAATTACAAAACTAAAAAATCAAAGTGGCAAGGATATCATCGTGTATGGCGGTGCCAACTTTGTTACAAATCTTATAAAGCATAAACTTATTGATGAGTTTCATTTCTTAGTCAATCCAACACTGCTGGGAAGTGGTATGAGTATATTCAAGGCTATACCACAATCGAACTTAAAATTGAAAAAGGCCATGGGTTTTGAATGTGGCATTAGCGTGTTGAATTATGAGCTCGTGTAAGCGTAATCGAATTGCTAATCGACTAAACAAATCCTAAACCGGCGGAACAAAAGCGCCGCTCATACGACGGTAGATTTCAAGACATCTGCAAAGGCGGCGGCTTGGATTCGGCGAAATATCGCAAGTAAAAAATAAACCGTTGTCGTCGAGTGCAAAGTGACCTGCGCCACATGGAATAATTTTGTATTTTTTGATACCTTGTATTCATGGCAGGCATGATCAATACGCATGCGCGGCCGTTTCGCTCATGAAAATCGTATTTACTTTATCCAGGAATAAAACTGGAACTGAATGAAAGATGTCAAGGAATTTTTTAAGGACTATGCTTCTGCATCGTTAACTGGAAAGGCAAATCAAGTTGCTGCGTTCTATGCGCAACAATTCATGGCCACCACAAAAGATAATTCAGCAACGTTTGAAAATGACCAAAAATTTATTGCGTGGCTAAATAGCGTATTCGAATTCAATAAAAAATTCGGCTTGCAAAAAATGGAGGTCAAGCATGTCGATTCCCTTTCAATTGGCGAATATTTTTATAAAGTCACAGTCACGTGGGAAACCGTGTTCGCGAAACGGCCGGATGAAAAAATGAATTTTAATATTCACTATATTTTAAATCGTGTGGATGGAAACTTTAAAATTGTACTTTACATAAGTGAAGAGGATCAGGAAGAATTAATGAAAAGTAAAGGGATTTTGTAAAATAAAATGATGGCCATGACAGCGCATCATTCCCCCATCGGACTTTCGGCTGCGGCAATTAAAAAGCTTCCCGATATAAAAAGCTAAGAATCAGACACAAAAATCCACTATAACGCAAAGACATTGAACACCTCCGACAAACACAACGAGCGTATTGCAAAATTGACCTTTGCTTCGGTCTATCCGATGTATCTCGCTAAAGTGGAAAAGAAAGGCAGAACAAAAGAAGAATTGGATCGGGCGATCGCATGGTTAACAGGTTTTAGCAATAAAAAAATGCAGGAATTAATTAAAGAGAAAGTTACCTTTGAAACTTTCTTCGAACAGGCTTCTTTAAATCCCAGTGCTTCACTGATCACTGGTGTAATCTGCGGGGCACGTGTAGAGGACATTGAAAATCCTTTAACACAAAAAATTCGATATCTTGATAAATTGGTGGATGAGCTGGCAAAGGGAAAAACAATGGAAAAGATATTACGTAAGGTTTAGGCTCAGGAAGTTTTTTCCAATAACTCCGACCGGAAAGAAGTACACTCAATACATTTTGATAACAATGGAAAAAAGTAGTAGCATAGACTATTCCCAGACATTTTACCACGGCACGAAAAGCGACCTAAAAACCGGCGACTTAATTGAACCGGGCTTTAACTCTAACTACGGCAAAAAGAAAAAGGCGAAATACATTTATCTTACCGCAACCCTCGATGCTGCTACCTGGGGAGCTGAACTTGCTTTGGGTGAAGGACACGAACGAATTTATATCGTAGAGCCAACAGGCACAATTGAAGACGATCCAAACTTAACGGACAAAAAATTTCCGGGTAACCCAACAAAATCGTATCGTTCGCTGTATCCGTTAAAAGTTATTGGGGAGGTAACTGATTGGCAGGGACATTCGCCAGAGCAACTTAAAGCAATGAAAGACCATCTTGCTGAGCTTGAGCGACAAGGTATTGAGGCCATCGAAGACTAAACGTAAGCGCGTAAGCAACCGCGTTTTTTTAATTACATAACCACCGAATAAACAGCCTTGGCCGAAGAGCGTACGATGGCTTCACAACAATGACTGATAAACAAATTCAAAGAACGAAAGACGAGATCAAAAAAATAAAGGCCTTTTTAGCAGCTGAAAAAAGAAAATTTGGTGGCTACTTTGACAACAGGGCGCTTCGGTATGTACCCACTTCACTGTATGTTAAGATCGGAGACTTCGCCGGGGGATTAAGGTATTTAAGTTGGTTTAGAAAGAACTTTCCTGGCGACATCGGTTTCCCAAATTTCTTATTTGAGTCAACAATAATTTTTTTTGAAAACGGAAAAATTAAGGAGGCTGAAAAGTCGGCGCTCAGAACGTACTGCTCAAATGCGCTTGTTATTGACATCTTGTTACACCCTGTTAATCAAAACAGCCATGAAGATAAGCGCTTTTACCGGAAGGAAGATGTACCATTGACGTTTATTGTATGGTTAGAAGCGTTTGTGAATTCCCAAGGCTTCATAAACGCTATGCAAAAATACAATTCATTAAAAGAGCAACTTGACTTAGAGCCTGTAGGTCCAAGACGATCGTTGTTGGTTGAGAAATTGTCTCGCTTTGAAGATGGAGAAGCATTGTGACAGGCAGGCTTCTTCAAGAATACATAGTAGGAAAACCCTGGCATAGAATTAACAAAACGATATTAGACATTTCCAAAGAAATGTTAGCCTGCAAAGAAGTTTGTACTTTTAATAAGAAATTTATTACCTACTTCATCGGTACAGCAGTCAACCCAAAATGCTAAGGAAGAATTTAATATAAATCTTAAAATAAAATACCTGTCACCATCCAACTTTAACCTACTACACATATTACACATGATTTACATTACCCAACTCATTTACATCATTCCCGGACAGGAAAAAAAATTTCATGAATTTGAAGATGTTGCTATTCCGATAATAGCAAAATACAATGGCCGGCTTTTGTTCAGGGTAAGACCCAATGACGATGCCTACATTGAACATCAAATCGACAAACCTTATGAAATCCATCTGGTGGAATTTGATGCCGTAGAAGATTTCGAAAACTTCAAAAAAGACGAAGAGCGAAAAAAGTTTCTGCACCTGAAGGAACAATCCATCAAGGCGTCCATCATGATACAGGGTACAAAGCCATGAACTGTTAGAGGCAGCTTACAAAAATACCTTAAGCTTAATTTTTAATTACTATATACGGCCATGATATCGGGAAGCTCGTCTTTGGTAATAACCAGTTCATGATCATAAACGTGCTTTAAGTATTCTTCGTCAATGTCTTCCAGGTGGTCGGTATGCCATTCCATCCACCACAGCCACATGGCACCCTTGTCGAGGCATGAATCGGGATCCGGAGGAACGCCGCATTCATGATAACAGATAGGCATGGGGTTGCTTTTAGTAATTTCCTGAAGTTTAGTAAACATACGCACGTGCGGATCGTCCCCGCCATCGTATGTATCGGATCCGACAATATCTACATATTCATTTCCCGGAAACCACTTTTCATCTGGAATACTGGAATAACAAAGCACCCAAATGACGTTGTTGAGTTTACGTTCGTGAACAAAATAATTGTACATGGTGATCCAAAGTCTTTTGAACCTTTCAGGACCCTGCTTACCATACCAGAACCAATGACCATTTAACTCATGGTATGGCCTCCACAATATGGGCACATTTGCATCCCGAAGTTTTTCTAATAGATCGGCCTTTGTTTTAAGCTCTTCCCAGAATGCCTTATGTTCTTTCGTTCCTTCGATAAAACATTTGTCGATGTCGATTTCTTTTTTACTGTTCTCATACCCTTCGCCAATACCCGGAGCGCCCCAATGCCACATAATGGTCGGGATGCCTCCGCTATTCCACCAATCTATCGCATGTCGAACTTCGGCAGCGTTGTCACGTTGATGAATAAAATCAATTCCCCGTAATGCAGGTTCTTTTCCTGTTTTCTCTTTGAGATATTTTAACTCATCCATACCCCACGGCGCCCACATCTGACCTGACAACATTCTTCTACCCCAGATATCAAGTAAGTATTGATACAATGCCTCCGCTTCTTTGGAAGGATCAGGCGAACTTAGCTCTCGTTCCAGTCGCGCAATATTTCGTGTTGCCAGGATTGAATCGTAATCTCTATCCTTTACTATAGCAGAACTATCTCGCTGTGGTTTCGAACACGAAGCAATGAAAATCAATACTAGGATAAGTGTCGCGGTTTTTATAAAGTTATTCATTGCACACAGGGTCTATTGTTGGAGACTAACAAGGTACAGAATTTATTTAAAGACTTAACTTTTGGGTTGATCTTCAACTTCCAAACAGGCTTGCGATAATTTACTTTTGCGACGTCCACTTGAACATAAACCCACTGATCGCGAAGAGTAGCATTCCCGTAAGTAAGGGTACTGCTATTGGCAAAATCATTTCAGTTATTGGCGCTTCTTTCCAAAGCGCCATCTCCATTGCTTTCACACCCCACGTTAGCGGATTCAGATCAGTAATGGTCACCATCCATGAAGGCATCATGGCAACCGGAAACATCACGCCACTAAAACAAGCCAATACCTGAAACACTGTCCAACTCAAGGCGCCCGCGGCACGTTCTGTTTTTGCAAAATGTGCTAACAACGTCATCAAACCTGAAAATAAAACTGCGTTTGAAAAAAAAACTAAAAGCAATAATAAAAATGAGTTTGTCCTTATATCAAAGAATAATGAAGCAAACAACCAGGACATCAGCGCACTGACCATTAACATGGTAATGCACGCCAGTACTTTCCCTGATAACAATTGAAATTTATTGATCGGCGATAGCTGCAGCCTGACAATTGTACCCGAATACTTTTCGACTGCTATAGAACCAACTGATGATGCAGCGCCGCCGATTAATCCCCAGAACATCACTTTCGAAAAAGCATAATCATAACTTGTAATGCCTGATTGAATAGGAAAAGTCGACGCGAAGATGGTCCCAATCAAGGCTACCAAAATCAAGGGTAGTGCGAAAGTAACAATGAGACTTGTTTTATCCAGCAAAAGTAATTTCAGGTCCTTGCGGGTAAGCGTTATAATTTCGTTCATAATTAATCTCTTAAATGTTTTCCGGTAATGTTTAGAAAAGCTTTCTCCAAGCTTGGACTTTCTATCTGCAGCGAAAGAATAGTGTCTTCTTCATTGATTCGGATGATATCCTTTACGGGATGATCCGTTTCCATTCTGGTTACTCCTTTGGCCGTTTCCACAATCAGCAGACTTTTTCCACCAAATTTTGCAATCAATCCATCTACGGTATCTTCGGCCACAAGTTTG
>Ga0196965_1000837_pt1 | contig 14237 bp, 17 predicted proteins | sample S1_20metaG_FD_148668 | JGI IMG/M metagenome (GOLD analysis project Ga0196965, IMG submission 148668) | Soil microbial communities from Anza Borrego desert, Southern California, United States - S1_20 | ecosystem: Environmental > Terrestrial > Soil > Desert | place: USA: California | collected... | reverse complement strand
AAACCAGTACACTCTCCGGCAGATGTCCGGGACGGAAACCGTCTGCTTTTACGTGTTCACCAAGTTTCTTGAGAGCAGCCTGACGTTGTTTTGCGAGTTCGCTCTCCGGTATTTCTCCGATCACCTTAACTTGAGAGCCGGCCTCTTTAGTAATAGAAAAGTTTTTGACAAAATCATTAGACATAGTGCCGCATTAAAGCATTGAGACCGAGAAAAAGCAAAGCGGCGGAGCCGAAGGCCCCGCCGCTTTAAAACTTAATTAAGTATTACTCTAATCCCGCTTCAATTTCTGCTTCGATAGCGTCTAGTTCCGCGTCAGTTTCAGAAAGTTCTGCTTCAGTTGAAGATGCTTCCGCTTCAATTTCTGCTATTTCTTCCTCGGCAGTTTTTGATGGAGTTACTTCTTTGTCCGTTGTGGTCCCGGTATCCATCGCGGCATCCATCATCACGGGGGCTTGTTCCATAGGCATCAAGAGTTCAATTATTTTGTCACCCCAAAAAATTACTGCTCCGAGTAGGGTCAGTGTAAAAATGAGCAAGATTATCAAGAGCGGGGAGATGTGAAATTTAGGAGCCGGGGCCGAGCTTTCTGCCGAAGGTACCGTCTCAGCTGGCATCTTTAATTCACCCTGTGGGATTTCTGGTACTGGCGTAGTCTGTGGTTGGTTTTGATTATTATCCATATTTAATAATTCTTTAGATTGGCTGATAGGCTACTATTGCTCAGTATTGGTGTCTTCGGCGACACTGTTACTTTCGGTATCATTTTGTCTTGTGGCTGCGCTTACGCCCTGATCTAGATCAGATGCCTCAACGGCTGCTTTAAGAGCGGCCACTGCTTCGCGTAGTAAGGAGTGCGCGGTACGAACTTGTTCCCGTACTTCTTTATATTGAGCCTTGGTATCTTGCCAGTCAGTCTTAGGATCATCTGATGTGACTGCGTATTCAATATTTACATCAATACCGGCGAGAGCTGCTCGAGCGGTGTCTAAAGTGTTGGTCGCTTCATCCAACAGCGCGTCGACTTCAGTGGTGTCTACACCGCGGTCTGCCAGTTTGTCTGCACGGGCTTGTAGACGATCACTTAGTTCACCAATTTTATCAATTGCTCGGTTCAATGCGTTCGTGACTCGAGCCCCGGCTTGTTCGATCTTTTTTTGTATCCGTTCCTCGAGAGCGGCCTTCCGCAGAGCGGTGCTGCTAGCCAATGTTAAACGTTTTTGTTCTATTTTGGCTTTGCGGTCGGTCATTTTGGTTTCCCATGCGGTTCGTTTAGCTTCCATTTCCGTCTTGCGCGCCGCTATTTTTTCTTCACGGGCAGCTCGATTGGTTTCGAGGGTACTTTTGCGCTCTTCAATTTTTGCATCGAGCTCAGCTTGTCTGGATTCCAGCTCTGCTGCTTTAGTGGCTCGGGGAGCAAGCACCTCCGTGCGTTCTATATTCGTATTGGAAGAATTGCTGTTGGTGCTGGTGTCTTGCGCGCTGGCGGCACTGGCGATTGTTAGTACTAGGGCAGTGATGCAGCCCGCCCACAGGCCGGATGATAGTGATAAAGGCTTTTGTTGTTTGTACATATATTTATAGGGGTCTAAATAAATTTGACTGCGCTTAGCAAACTAATGTTTTTGATACCGAAAGCTAACCGCCAAGCGGCTGCGTTTCATTCGCCTATTATAAAACGGCTGGGAGCATTGCTCCCAGCCGTTTTATGCACAACATTTATTTTATTTATTTCTTGGCGTTGTCGTACATTTCACGACTCTTGGCAAACGCGGCCTTCGCTTCAGCGGCACCGTGCCAAGCTCCTACGGACACTTCTTTGTTCTGAACTTTCTTATAGGTCTCAAAGAAATGAGTCATTTCTTTTTGAAAATGTGGATTCAGATCGTTGATGTCGCGGACATTCTCGAAACGTGGGTCATCCACCGGTACTGCCACCACCTTATCATCACGTTCACCACCATCAATCATTTCCATAATGGCAACTGGACGCGCTTTTACCAGAATTCCTGGCGCCAGTGGGTGAGTGGTCACCAACACAACGTCGAGAGCGTCTCCATCATCAAACAAAGTCTGTGGCACAAAGCCGTAATCGAAAGGATAATCCTGAGCCGAATGCATCACCCGATCAAGCGCAATGATGCCGGTTTCTTTATCTATTTCGTATTTGTTTTTTGAAAATTTCGGAATCTCGACGATCACATTCATTTCGTCGGCACTTCCTGAAGTAATATCGTGTAATAAGTTCATAGTGTGAATTTAACTACTAAGATTGCTTACGAACATCTTAACCCAATTCTTTTTCAGCCTCTTCCGGAGTGTCGATATCGTTTTCTTCGTCAGAAGCAACAGTGTCACGGTCGGTAGTTGGCTCATCAGCTTCGCTGGTTACCGCTTCAACAGTGTCATCAATAGCGACTGAAGTTTCAGCTACTTCCTCGACTTCCGCTGAAGTGGCAATTGGAGTGGTTGTATCTTCCGCGTCAGCTTCAGCCAATTCTTCACCTTTGGCAGACATAATGTCCAACTTCCAACCGGTTAGTTTTGCTGCCAAGCGAACGTTTTGTCCACCACGGCCAATAGCCAGAGACTGCTGGTCTGGTGAAACTTCAACAATGGCACGGCCGTGTTCGCCGGTTACTTCGTTAGGTTCTTGGTCAATTTTGACAGACAGGACACGAGCTGGAGAGAGTGAATCTTCAATGAAAGCGGTTGGTTCAGGAGACCATTCGATGATATCGATTTTTTCGCCACCAAGTTCGCTCATTACGGTGGAGACGCGCACACCACGTTGACCGACTAGAGAACCGACTGGATCTAGGTGCTGATCTCGTGCTACTACCGCTATCTTGGATCGGCTACCGGCTTCTCGAGCCACGGCCTTTACCTCGACAGCACCGCTCTGAAGCTCAGGTGCTTCAATGGCAAACAAAGCAGCCAAGAAATCGGGATGAGAACGGGAAAGTTTTAGAAATACGCCGCGAGAAGTTTCATCTACTTCCAAAAGTAGGGCTCGTACTCGCTCACCCGGACGAAAGCGTTCGCCTGGAATTTGTTCCTCATAAGGCATTACTGCTGTGATGCGTCCCAGGTCAACATAAAGATTACCGCGTTCAAAGCGTTGAACATGTCCCATTACGATATCGCCTTCTTTTTGGCCGAACTCTGACAGTGCGGCGTCTTTTTCCGCTTCGCGCACCTTTTGGATGATTACTTGCTTAGCGGTTTGAGCGGCAATTCGTCCGAAGTCATCTTTAGGTTCAAGCGGGAAGATCATCTCTTCACCAACGGCCACGTCCTTTTTGATGAGACGGGCATTATCAACCATAATGTGTTTTTCAGGATCAAAGCGCACTTTTTTGTCGCCTTCAATCTGTAAAGTGTCTTCTGGCACTTCCTCTTCTTCATCTTCGTCGGTTTCCGCTTTCAACATTGATTCGTCAACCACCAGCTTCACTTGTTCAAAGGAAGTGGTACCGGTCGAGATGTCGAAAACAGCACGCACGATTTGACCGCGCTTACCGAATTCTTTCTTGTAAGCAGTCGCCAAGGCCTGCTCAATTGCCTCGAGCATTTTTTGTCGCGGAATGCCGCGCTCTTCTTCCATTTCGGCCAATACTGCGTTGATTACTTTTAAATCGAACATAAATAATCTGGGTTCTAGGTTTTTAAATAAAATGAAGGCCCGGCCAAAGGCCGAGCATTTCAGTCGTAAGTTCAATGTATCACTTTACATTTAAAGTTGCAAAGATTCTTTTGGACCGGATTCTTTATTTCATGTCTGAACCAAGGTCGCACCCCTACAGGGTGTTAGTATTATGAATAATATAAGTAATAAAACAATTTATGAAAGCCGCAGACTTTTACTTAGGTAGACGCTTGCTGGTCATGGTGACCTTAGTTGTATTCATCGTTTGTGTATTTTTACTTCATTTCTTTTCATATAGATCGCAGCCCGCACAGCAACCTTTCCAGTCAGTCGAACTAGGTTTGGCTGAAGTATCACCACTTGGTGAAGCGGGTGGTTTTGCTGTACCTGCATCAGGAGAATCATTAACTATCAATACTCCAAAAGCAAAGATCAGTGACAATAAAAGCCCGACATACTGGGAAGAGGAATTCAAAGTCTGGTTTGGTCCAAAAAACAACGATCAGAATGCTGATGTCTGCGAATTGTATAGAAAAAGTCCCAATGGCAATAACTGGGACAGGATAGAAGTCGCTGGTGCTGGTCTCACCAAGTCAAAATCCCAGACACCAACACCATTTGGCACTTGGCATTATCGTGCCCACTGTGGTGTAAACGTGAACATGTGTGAAGGACCAGACAGTATTTTCAATAGTCACTCCCGACTCACCAAACCTAAAGTGTTTGGTCTTGACTCGCTGATACCCCACGCAGAAGCGGCCGGTTGTGAGGCTATGTTCTACGGACCGTGGGTATATCTTCACCATCCGGTTGTGCCGCGACCTCCGGTAGCAGAAATATCTCAAAACAAGGCGGTAACTATACCGAATGAAAACTTCCGAGTTACTTATGGTCCAAAGACCACGGGTTACAACGGAGGTAATCCAGATTCTTGCAAGCTGCAAAGAAAGCATCCCAACCAGACTGACTGGGTGGACGTAGACACCAGTAATGGCAGCACTAAGAGCCCACAATTTTCACCAGCCGTATTGGGTACTTGGCAGTTTAGAGCACGATGTCACAATGAAGGAGGTAATTCTGCCTGGGTGAAACTTGACCATATCGTAACAAATAACGACAATGCGCCGACGGTGATTTTGGAGGTACACAATGTGACCGAGGATGATTCTTGGACCAGTGATAACATCACCATAGCTGGTGGTGATCAGATTGAGTTACGTTGGCAATCAACCAACGTTTCAAGTTGTTCAGGAGGTAACTTTGCCACTGGTGGAGCCACTTCAGGTCTTGATAGCAATGTGACAGAACCAGCCGCCAATACCAGCCGGACCTACACCGTCAGCTGTACCGGTAGTCGCGGTAACGCCTCTGACGTCTTGGTGGTGACTGCCGGAGCCGGTACTGTTGGAGAAGTGGAAGTAGACCCTTCTATTGTGCGCAAGGGTGATCCGGTTGAGGTAACTTGGACCGGAGCGACAGATGCCTGTACTCTCACCGGACCAGGCGTAAATATGACCACTTCGGAACCTTCAGGCAGCACACAAATAACGGTAAATGGTGAATCAACTTACACGTTAACCTGTCCTGGTGGCACGGACACCGCCACGGTCAAAGTTCTACCAGTCATACAAGAGACTTAAAAATAGACACGAAGCCAAAATGACAGCAAGTCGCCACGAGGAATGACCTCGTGGCGACTTGCTTTTTTGGCAATAGTCGGCTATATTTCTGACGTTATGGCAATTACTAAAGGCGCCAAAAAGGCCAATCGATCAAGCTTGCGTAAGCGCGTGTTTAACTTGCGCCGCAAGAATGCTTTGACTGACTCAGTCAAAGAAGTACGTAAGTTAATTGCTACCGGAGCCAAAACGGAAGCGGAAAAGAATTTGTCAGCAGCCTATCAAGCTATCGACAAGGCCGCTAAACGAGGTGTTATCAAGTCCAACACTGCTGCCCGCAAAAAGTCACGTTTGGTTGCAGCAATAAACAAGATCAAATAACAAAAACATCCTCTTCGGAGGATGTTTTTGTTTGTATACACCAGTGGAGTGTTAGAATAGTGGAATGCCAGAGGACCGTACACGTGCCATTGTTTGGGAAGCACCCGAACATCATCATTTTCATAAAAACGCAGATTGGTACTGGGCGCTCGGTATTATTGCGTTGTGTGCTGCTGTGGCAGCCTACTTTTTTGGGAACTTTATGTTCGCCGTTTTGATACTGGTCGGAGCGGCAGTGATGGCGCTACAATCAGCCAAACCGCCGCGTATCGTGCCTTTTATGGTCGGTACACGAGGTGTTCGTGCCGGCAATCAACTCTTTACGTATGGTTCGCTTGAGGCTTACCATATAGACGAAGAAGATATTTGGGGGCCACAGTTGTTGCTCCGTTCCAAACGATTGTATATGCCCCTCGTTGTGATCCCGATTCCGGAAGAATATTTGAATGAAATTGAAGACCTACTACGCGAGCGGTTAAAGGAAGAAGAATTGGAAGAACCGTTGGCGCATAAAGTATTGGAAATGGTTGGTTTCTAGTGTATATTTGCACGGTCTGGGACTCGCTTCAGATTAAATGCTCCCGTAGTTTAATGGATAGAATGCAGGTTTGCGGTACCTGCGATTCAGGTTCGATTCCTGGCGGGAGCACACAAATAAAAAACGGCCAACAGGCCGTTTTTTTGTGTGCGCCCGTAACAAAACGCCTGCGCGTCTTGTGTCAGGAATCGAAGCGTCGCAGGATGTTTTGTGAGCATTCAAAGCGAACAAAACCCGAGGCGCCGACCAAGAACACGAGCCTATTTTATAAGCGAAGCGAAATAAAATAGCCGCGATTCTGGGTCGATTTTGTCAGTAAGATCGAATTTCCTAGCGGTAGCACATAACCAAAAAGCGGCCTTGTGCCGCTTTTTTATTCTAAAACCATCCAGTCAAAGCTTGCCAAAAGCGGGAGAAGACTTCTAGTAGAGAACCGAGGGAGGGCTCAATGCCATTCATGTTTTCAAGTGTTGTGGTGGCGGGTGCTGGCTTTACGTTCTTAATTTCACGATCCAGTGGTTCGTATTTCTTTTCAGAATCAATTTTGGGTGGAAGGGGAGAAGTTGGCTTTTCAGAACCTTGACCGAGTTCTTCATAGGTACATTCACCTTCGTGAATGAAGGTTGCTCCGTCACTCTCTTGTGCACAACGGTTGCCGTAGGTTTTGTACTCGGTGCAGGTTGCGTCTCGCTCACCCAGACCGTAAGTCATATCAGGCTTGATGCAACTCACACGCTTGGTGGCGCAGACAGGCCGGTATTCCATGGTACAGACTCCAGCGGCCTCTGTGGGCACGCTGGTCTTGATCGCGTAAACAGCGAAGACGGAGAGTAATGCCATTCCCAGTAAGAGGTATTTCATATATTTACATATGACGCACCAACTGGGTCTATATTACATTTGGGCCAACGGTTTATTTTGCGGAAGCGGTGAGATTCGAACTCACGGTCCCCGTTAAGAGACTCCTGTTTTCAAGACAGGTGCAATCGACCACTCTGCCACGCTTCCGTGACACCGATACTAACAAAAAATATCAATTATCCAAAATGTGATAATCTAGCGGGATGAGAATCATGGGAATTGATTATGGTACCAAGCGGGTCGGGGTGGCTCTCTCGGATGAGAGTGGCACGATGGCTTTTCCGCATATTGTGCTCGACAACGACAATAAACTCCTTGAACGGCTGGAGAAAATTATCGAAGAAAGAGGAGTAAAAGAGATCGTAATTGGACATTCACTCAATCGGTCTGGTCAACCAAACATTGTCCATAGTGAAGTCGAGGAGCTGATAGGTGATCTTACGCTTAGTGTCGGATTACCGATTCATTTGGAACCGGAACAATACTCCACGCAAGAAGCGTTGCGTGACCAGGGTCGCAACGCCCAGACTGACGCGTCAGCGGCGGCCATCATATTGAATAGTTTTATAACCAAGAAAAAATGATAAGTTACGATGATTTTACGAAGCTTGAGATAAAAATCGGCACCATCACTACGGTTGAAATAGTAGAAGATGCCGACAAGCTTTTAAAACTAACAGTCGATTTAGGAGAGGTCGATGAAAACGGAGAGGGAACACAGCGACAGATCGTCTCCGGTATTCGTCAGTATTTTGAAGATCCACAAGAACTGGTGGGAAGACAATGTCCATTCATTACCAATCTGGCACCGCGCGTGATTCGTGGCTTAGAAAGCCAAGGGATGATTTTGGCAGCCAGTAATGATGATCAGTTTGCACTGCTACACCCTTCTCGGCAGATGACCGTTGGTTCTAAGGTAAAATAATCTAGTGAAAGACGAACAAGCTAAAGAATATATAAATAAGGAAGTGGGCGAGCGAGGAGTGCGCTGGCTTAATTCTAAGTACGCAGAATCCATCTTTGCTTTTATTGCTTTTATTGAATCGGTAATCGCTCCGATTATTATTGATCCGTTTTTGATCGCTCTTATTTTAGCGAAACGTGAGCGTTGGATTCGCTACACAATAATAGCTACGGTTTTCTCTGTTATCGGAGGACTGGCGGGGTATTTGATTGGGTTTCTTTTTTACGATTTTATCGGCCGATTTGTTATTGAACTTTACGGATTGCAGGATTACTTCAAGGAAATAACATTGAAGATAAACGACAGCGCTTTTGCCTTCGTATTGCTTGGTGCTTTAACCCCGATTCCATACAAGCTCGTTGCTATTGCCAGCGGGTTGGTGGAACTTAATTTGATGACATTTTTAGTGGCCTCTATCATCGGCCGGGTTCTTCGGATGGGTATGGTTGGTTTTGCTACCTACGCGCTTGGTGAACGGGCGATGCCTTTCTTACGCAAACATTTGTACACGCTCGTATCTATTTTTGCTGTTCTTCTTATTGTCTATATCGCGTTGCGTATTTGGTCACCTGATTTGCTGGACACGCTTCCGTTAATTTAAAATTATTATCGACTCATTTAAAAAACGGTCGCGCAGAACGCGACCGTTTGGTGTTTGGTCTTATTGAGCAAGTAGTTCTTTGAAACGTGCGTAAGCAGGTTTCAAAGCACCCTTTTCAGTGACAAGACCGAGAGCGTGTTCAGCCGGCTCTTTGTAACCTCCAGCCGTCACTTCAATTTCTTGTTTCGACTGCGGAAGGTCGAGCAAACTGTACCAGTATGCCCGCTCGAGAATCGGATGTTTTTGCAATGCTAGAGCAAGCTCATTGAGACACTCCAGTTGAATGTCGGGGCTGCCTTCTGGAGAAGATGTAGCGCGACCGATTTCGGTAATCCAGATCGGTTTGTCTGGGAAACATTGATTGAAGTACTCGACCATGTGATCCCAGCCTTTCCAGTTCGTGTCGTTCCACATCCCAGGGAACGCGTGAATGGCCACCACCTCACAATACTCCATCGCCCCCACACCCGTCATCAGATCAATCCAGTCATGATCGATCGGACTCATTCCGCCGAGGATGGGCTTAAATCCAGCTTGATGAGCGACTTTGGTTGCCATCCGGAGCATTGATCCTTGTTTCTTCCGACCTTCTTCGAAAGGATCGAACTGCTGGTCCCATTTGATATCATTGTTGGGTTCGTTCCAGTGTTCTATATAAGGACCTATCCACTGGCCCACTTCATCGATGCAACGCGCGATGAAGTCAGCATAATCCTCCAGGCGTTGAGGCGGTCCATTAGTGTTACCGTTCTCAGAAATGCTTGGTGGTGTCAGATAAACACATGGTAGGATTTGCATCCCGTGTGAGTGCAGTTCCCGGTAGAGCCATCGGTACCACTTCCAGCCATTTGGCCTCGAGGCATCTGCCCACGAAATGTCTGTGCGAAGATGCCTTACACCCAGTTTTCCAAAATGCAAAACGGCCGACTCTACAGCCGTCCGATCTTCATAGTGGAACCACTGACAGATTCCTAATTTCTGTTTAAGCACTGCGGTGTCCTTTCTCGCTGTTTGATAGTTGAATGTACAGGTCTTTCGATAATTTAGAACATTCTAACTACTTGTCAATTAATTGTTCTGTATCTTGGCTTTGGGTCAGCCACTTTGAATAAAGCAGTTTTGGTTTGCCATCGGCGTGTTTAATACCAAGATGGTATTCACGTTCGTCATCTTGCGTGGGATTAAACTCTCGTGCCAGATCGAACATGCAATACCAATACACGCGCTCTGCTTTGGCGGCAAGCACCTCATTGAATACTGTCACCTGCATCTCTTCTTCTTCCACGGTATTTTTGAAGGTAGAGTGACCTACCTCAGTGATCCAGACCGGCAGATCAAGACCATAGTTATTTAGCGTTTGCTTTACTGCTGCTATATTCTTGTCCCAGCCTTGCCAGTCGGTTGTCCAACCAGTCATTTGAGGGAAAGCGTGTATGCCGACTACATCGATACCATCGAGCGCGCCGCGCGTATGGAGTACGTCGAGGAATCTCGGATCAATTGGACTCAGACCTCCAAGCACGACTTTTTTTCCGCGGTACTGAGCTAATCTGGATGCGCGACGAAGCATGTCTCCAAACATATGCCACTCGGGGTCAAAGCTACGGTCCCAGTTTGCTTTGTTATTTGGTTCGTTCCATAGCTCTAGGTGAGTAAAAAACGATCCGTAGCGGCTGATCATTGTGTCGATAAACTTCACGTAGTGATCCGGATGCTTGGGAGGGAAGTAGGGAGCATAAGGTACATAGTCATTTGCCTCACGATCAAATTTTTTATGAGCCTCGTGTACGGGAGTATAAACAAAGCAGGGTAAAACGTCTGCTTTGGCTGACAACACTTCAAATAACCATTTGAACCAAGCGTCGCCATGTTCCTCGTGCCAGTCGGCCCAAGTAAATCCAATGCGAACATAAGGAATATGTAGCCGGTCGATCTCATCAATGAGTCGACGAGCATGATCAAAGTCTTCGTAATGAATCCACTCAATGATACCCATATTATATTGTTTAGAATGCCAATTAACCGAAAACGTCCAACTAAATAGATAGTCAGGTTTTAAAGTCGTTCTCTCTTAAAGTATTCTAAACAAAACCAATGAAGTTCGAGTGAGACAAACGAGAGTAAGTTTGTTCAGAACAGTTATTTTGTGCCCCCGCTAGGAAGTTCGATTCTTACAGGATCAGTGCACCTTTTGGATATTTCATTTGTTTTGCTTCGCACACAATAAACTATCTCAAAAGGTTTTCGATTCCTATCGGTGGTTACAAAATATAATCACCAATAGCTCCAAGTGTTCGCTTTTGTTTCTTTATTTTGTGCCCCCGCTAGGAATCGAACCTAGAATAACGGCTTAGAAGTCCGCAGTTATATCCATTTAACTACAGGGGCAAGTGAGAGATGAAGTGGAAACTTGTTTACATTTTTCCCGAACGCAGGCCCCGTATAAATTTCTTATACAGGGGTAAACGAACAGGACAGCGCTATAACCCTAACAGATTTTCAGGTTTTATTGAATGGCAAGGGCAGGGTGTAGTGCTATTGACTTTTGTTTCTAACTGTGCTATCATTAAGAAAGTACTAATGACATCAATGTAAGGAGTAATGTCATGGAGAATGCTATTTTCACCGAAACAGGAATGATCAGAATTCGTTGGTGGCCGCTGTTTGTACCGGCTGCCTACGTAGCGCTCAACGTGGTGGCACTCGGAATGATCATGATCGGAAGTGGCGGTCGGCCAGATCCGTTCTGGCACGCACCAATCTATTGGATGTTTGGGTGAATATCCAAAGGCCGACAATCTTTTGATTGTCGGCCTTTTACTTTTGTAAAAAGGATTGGTTAGGGATAAAGAGGGATTTGACCCATAATCGCGGCTATTTTATTTCACTTCGTTCATAAAATTGACTCGCGTTCTTGGTCGGATACTCCTCATTTTTCTTCTTGGAAGTCGAAAAACATCGTCCGTATCTTAAAATCCCTACGCAACAGTGCGCAGGCACTGTTGCTCATCGCCCACAAATTAAAAACACCGCCTTGGCGGTGTTTTTAATTTGTGAGCCATCATTTTCTACCCCGAACTATTTACGAGCAAAAGACCACAATCTTGTGCTGTTTTGCTATGATATTGATAAGCAAATTCAAAGAATAGGGTCGTCACGTACTCGGTCGGTCTAAAGCATGAAAAATTCTAGCAAAAGAAAGAGCCCAGATAGAAAACCATTGAGCGATGAAATGCTCTCGGCACTTGAGCGTGACTTGGGTGTAAAGGGAAGGCTAGATATCACGATAGCCACCGAAGACCCCTCTACAGGAAAAACAGTCACCCATTACCATTACTCCAACAAGCTCTCGAAACTAAAGTTGAGGGCGGGACATGAATTATCTGTGGCGGTATCATCTATAGATCAGGAGAATCAAGAACTTTTACACTTCCTACTCCGTAGAGTGTAGTTTCCGACAATTTCCGACATTTTCTGATAAATTTCGGGGATTTTCAGACATTTACTATTTCAGAGAAAATCAGACATTTACTGACATTTAATTTTCCACGATTTTCCACGATTCTAACGTTCGAAATTACCAATTTCGTACTCGAAGCTATCCATGTGGTACTTGTCTCTATTGCCGAATATAGATAGATCCCCATGCCAGATAAGATCGTATAGACCCCAAATAAGTGCACCCAACAACATTAAAGTTATATATGCAACAATAACTATCCTGCTCGCTCGCGCGAGCCTTGTCTCTTTCTGAACAGGTGGTCGACGCTTTTCAATTGTATGTTCTTCTTCTAAAGCATCTACCAGTAATTTTTGTAGCCTTTCCGATTTTACAGTCTTTAGTTTCATACCGGATAGAAAATACGCATAATCATGCCAGAGAGTAGGGCAATAGCTGTAAGTAGGCTTAAAACGAGCAATACGCCCCATAAAAGCCGCTTTATGCCCACATGAGGCTCTGCCTTTCCACGGAAGCTCGCGAGGGCAATTAGGGCAAATACAAGCCCTGCTGTTTCTGATACAACAAAGAAATATTTTGATGTAAGTGCCCCTACAAGGAAGTCAGCAAATGCAAGACCTAGAAAGTTCGATAGCTGGTAGTAGATCTCTGGATACTGAATCAGTGCCAGACCCGCTAGCCACATAGTTAGGAACGGGAGAATGACGAAAAACGCCGACAGCGTCCCCAGTTTTTTATAATTCATTTTAATTCGCGTGGGTTTTCTTGTAATAAGTCATGGGTAACAAAAAAGGCTACACAAGACCGACGGCAGCCCCTTTCGGGACTACCCCGCACCCTTTCGGATGCAGACCCACGCGAGTAAGTGCCGGCTTATGTAGCCGTTTTTACTCGCGTGGGATTTTATTTGACCATACCTTAAGCCTGTGCAGTTTTAAGGGTTAGGTTTGTCTGTAGATTCTACACTATTTTCCGCTTCCTTTGGAAGTTCAAATACTCCTACTGTATTGAAGAGTCTGTTTTCTAAATCCGGCAACTCTCGCCCTTCCAGTTTACTTTTTACAAGGGTGAATATAGTTGCTGTAGTAATAAGGCATACCTTCCAAGGTTTGGCTTTATCAATGATGTTTACATTGAATGCGTCGTCCCTGTTTTCCGGTTTAACTTCTCTAAAGTGATTAAGGATGAATAGTCCTCGTGTTTGGAATGTGGAACTTTCAGGCTTATCGGCAAGGCGTGAAGTTAATTGATTTAAGTCTTTTTCAATAAGACCACCATTTTTGCCACGGATTTCTATAGGTATTGAAGCATCGCCTTTTTCAAAGAGACGATCCTCTTTGTTTTTTACAGCAGGCTTTACTAGAGAAATCCCCAAGAGATCAAGGCTTTTATCTACTATGTCTTCAAGAGTGTATCCATATGAGTACAGGAGTTTCTTATAGTCTTGTAACTCCGCAATCTGTGACTGAATTACAATGCTTTCCTTTTGTTTCTCGCTAATTTCTTCTTCAATAGTTTTTATTTTTTCCGCAAGCCTCTCTTCGTTACCGACAGAAATATCACCAACCCACTCCGGTGGCAATTCTGCTTCGTTGTGAAGAAGTTCTGAAAGAATCACGTCAATAGCTCGTTTCCGGTCTTTCACCTGTGGAAGAAAGACGAGGGGCGCTGTTGCCGCCTGTAGTCGCTCGTATACAGTATTAGAGGTCGAACTTTCTATTTGTACCTTCCAGTAAACTCCGCATGCAAGGTATCTGCCAATTCCGTTGGTGAGGAGGGGGGTTGTCGTGAGTTTGGTGCAAATTTCCTTTCTGTCGTTGTCAAACTTTTTTTGATCGTCGTATCCTGTGTTGTTGAGGCATCCCTCCCACAAAATCGACCAACCATCCACTAGCTTTAAATATTCCGGATAGATCTTCGAGGAAGAGGCATCAATTTTCTTTCCTTCGGGCACATTTTCAAGTAAGGGGACAATAGGTGACCATGAATAATTATTCCAAGCCATGCGCTCTTGTTTGTCACTGTATTCTGCGATGTGGACAGCGAATTTAATCGGTTCCAAGATACAAAATACCTCTAACCCTTCTTGTTGTGCCTCTACAATTTGTTTCTTTATACCATCAAGATAGTCAGGTTTTTCTTCTTTGAGTTCACTGATTTTTTC
>Ga0196965_1000836_pt1 | contig 14256 bp, 12 predicted proteins | sample S1_20metaG_FD_148668 | JGI IMG/M metagenome (GOLD analysis project Ga0196965, IMG submission 148668) | Soil microbial communities from Anza Borrego desert, Southern California, United States - S1_20 | ecosystem: Environmental > Terrestrial > Soil > Desert | place: USA: California | collected... | reverse complement strand
CGTTATGGCAGGAGCGGCCTGGCCATGCACGGACACATAAAGGAATTGTCCATTGCGGCTAAACTCGGTGTCATAGATCGATTGGCCCGCGGTGCCGTTGACTGCAGAATTGGAAACGAGCAGACTGGTAAATCCGGGCGTGGGCGTTTCGCTGAAGGTCAGGACCTCCACATCGCGCAACGCCTGCTTCGGGGCGACGGCTATGCGATTGGTCGTCGCATGCCACGAAAAGCTGGCTGCCTCCTGGATGAATCCTGTAGAGGCCATTGTTGTCGGCCCAAAACCTGTATCACTGATCAGGGTAATATTATAGTTCGTGGTCCCCGTTGTATGTGTGATCAGCCAGAAGTCTGTTCCATTGGAATGCGGGAGGATGATCATCGCTTCGGACAGACCTGCGGGTACCGTAGGCACGACAAGGTTGACCGTGTCGTTGTCGACATTACCCAGCGGGGGCTGGCCAAAATTTACAGCGTTTCCGATCTGGGTCAGATCAATGATCGTAAACCGGAGGGTACCGCCACTCCGGTGAAAGACATAGTATTTGTCCGTCTTTCCCGGAACCCTGCAAACGGCCACCGGCTGATTCTGCGCGGCATCGCCCAGTAAAGAGCCGTTACCGTTGGGCATGGGTTGATGTGAAGCATCGATCACCCGTGTTCCGTCCGTATAGAATAAAAGGTTCCCGGTGACGGGATCACTGGCCACGGCACTCCCTCCCTGACCGAAAGGCGTAAATTGATGCGTAACCATGCTGGCCGAATTCGTGGACCTGCTGAACCGGATCCCATTCGGGCTGTTTCCAAAATACCAGTTATAGGCAGAGAAATTCTGGGCAAGAAGGCCCAGGGGCATCAGCAGCCCCGTTATTAATGCAGTGATCAGTATCCTTTTGACCCTAGATGTCTTATGCATAAAAAAAATTATAGCCACCTTAACTTACGACCAGGCTCTTGGTTCATCAATCGTAAAACGCTCAAGTCCCCCTAAAGTATACAATTTGGCATAAAATTACGTTAATCGTAAACGCCACGCTTTAATCGCCGGCTTTGCTTTTTCCGCCTGGCGATTGGAGAATAACGGATAACTTTTCCTTAATTTGCCTTGATTGCATCATTCAAAATCAATTAACTCGATGTACAGAATTGTACTGTTAGTAATGTTATTAATGCTTCTGGCGGAAGGTGCGGTAACTGCCCAGGACCCTCAATTCTCCCAGTTTTATGCTGCTCCATTATACCTCAACCCGGCCCTTGCCGGATCGACCAATCAGGCACGGGCTGGTATGAACTATCGCAATCAATGGCCTGCAATCGATGCGAACTTCACCACAGCGTCGGTGTATTTTGACTACTTTATCGAGGACAAGAACAGCGGTGTTGGCATGATCCTGACACGCGACGTGGAAGGGCTGGCGGGGTTGCGGTCGTTGTCCATAGGGCTGCAGTATTCCTATGAACTGCAAATCACCGATGCAATTGGTTTTCGTCCCGGTGCACAGGTAGCGTTGTATAGCCGCGACATTAACTTTAATAAACTCACTTTCGGAGATCAGTTCAACCCAACGACCGGGGAATTCATAGATCAGCCCACGGCCGAGACGTTCAATACCCAATCCAGCAAGACCTTTGTGGATCTTTCGTTCGGTGGCGTATTCTTTACACGCAGCGCGTGGCTCGGCGTTTCCGCATGGCATCTTACGCAGCCAAACCAAAGTCTTATCGGTGAGGATAGTCCGCTTCCGATCAAGCTATCCTTTCACGGTGGATTCAAGTTCTATATGAAACCGGGTGTAACCGGTGTTGCCGGGCAGATGAGAAACACCGAGCGGAGTATCGCCCCTGCTTTTCAATACCGGCATCAGGGCAGGTTTGATCAGCTCGACCTGGGATTATACTTCACATTCGAGCCCCTGGTGTTTGGTACCTGGTACCGTGGCGTTCCGTTCAAGAATCTTGGCGGTATTGCCAACAACGAATCCATCGTACTGCTTCTTGGCTTCACCAAGCTGGGCGCGAAGGATGCCATCAACATCGGTTACAGCTTTGATTTTACCATCTCGAAACTCGGCCCGCAGAGCGGGGGTGCCCATGAGTTCAGCCTGGTTTACACCTGGCCGATGCGCAATCCGCGCAAGCCACCGAAAGACAAGCTGATGATTCCCTGCCCGGATTTTTGAGGTGTGTAGACCTGTAATACGCTACGCTTTAAAAGTTTTTTCCTGTCGGCGTACCTGCTTCTGTTTTGGGCATTGGGGGATTGGGCATTAGGCATTGGGAGATGCTTAAAGGGACGGAAGGCATACGTCCTTGTCCTCTAAAAAATCAGATCGCAGTCCGCAGCTGGAGGCTGGCAGCTTTTGTCAACGCCAATCCTGAAATCAGCCGAACGTTCTTAGTCCCTTTAAAAAATCAGCTAGCAACGCTTTACTAACTTCTGTTCGTGGTCAAGACAAAATTATTTTGAAGTTTGTTGGTCCAAAGTTTGCCATTTACCAAACTTTATCGTTTAATTTTGCATTATTGAAGAACAAAAAACAAAAACTGAATGATTTTCATCTAACGTTTAACCCTAAACATTAAGAAAGAAATTGAAAACATTGTTCACCATAGTTAAAGCGGCCAAGGCTGCTTACCACTCCAGCAGAACTGCTCAGTTCTACTCTATAGCCTGCATGGTGACCAGGCGACCGCGACCCGTGCGCTTTGCGCGTATCTGATACCTACATCCCAACTTTCTGAGTTGCAAGCGCGATGTCCAGGACATTGCGTCTTTTGTGCTTTCTGGCACAGGTGTTTTTAATATCGTAGTATATAATACTGAATCAACATTGAACAATCATAACCTTATTGTCAGGCTGGCAACAGCGGATGACAAACATTATGCTGAAACCATTACCCATGAGATGGAGGAATCAGCCAAAGCACGTGGCACCGGCATTGCCAAGCGCTCACCAGACTACATCCGGAAAAAAATGGACGAAGGCAAGGCCGTCATTGCTGTCACACCGGAAGGAACCTGGGTGGGCTTTTGTTACATTGAAGCGTGGGAACACGACAAGTATGTTGCCAATTCGGGTCTTATCGTATCGCCGGCTTTCCGCAAAACCGGGGTCGCCACGGAGATCAAACAAAAGATCTTTGGCCTCTCGCGCGAAAAGTATCCGCACGCTAAAATTTTCGGCCTGACGACCGGATTGGCCGTCATGAAGATCAATTCCGACCTCGGCTACGAGCCGGTGACGTATTCCGAATTGACCAACGATGAAGAATTCTGGAAAGGTTGCCAAAGCTGCGTCAACTATGAAATTCTCATGAGCAAGGGCCGGAAGAACTGTATGTGTACCGCCATGCTTTTCGATCCGGTCGAAGCAGAAGCTAAGATAAAGGCAGCCGCTGCTGCGAAAGCCGCCCAGCAGGAAGCTAAAACTGCGACCGTCGTCACGCCTGAAGGGGATCTTGTGACACAACGTCATCGCGCGTTCAAAGGAAATTTCAGCCTGTTCGAAAGATGGGTTCGCTTCAAGCAATTTGTGCTGCTGAAGTCGTTCCGTAAAAAAGACGACGGTAACAGCGATCCCGAGAAGAAAAAATCATTATTAAGCATATTTTTTTGGTAAGCTTGCCGCTGCTTCCACGGTAAATTAGGCTACTCCGTAGTCGGGAAAAGATGGGAGACTGGGCAAGGTGTGTAAAAGAAGATCATGAAAAAGAAAGTATTACTGGCGTTCAGCGGGGGTTTGGATACCTCATATTGTGTCAAGTATCTGGGCGATGAAAAAGGCTACGAGGTTCATACCATCACGGTCAACACGGGTGGCTTTGATGCCGACGAGATCCGTGAAATCGAAAACCGCGCTAAAAATCTTGGCGTTGCTTCTCACAAAACCGTGGATGAGACCCGGAACTATTACGACAAGGTCATACGATTCCTGATTTACGGAAACGTCCTGAAGAACAACACGTATCCCCTCAGCGTCAGTGCCGAACGGATGTCGCAGGCACTGGCAACGGCCAGGCATGCCAAAGCGATCAAAGCCGAGGCGGTAGCCCATGGCAGTACGGGGGCAGGCAACGACCAGGTCAGGTTTGATATGATTCTGAACATCCTTGTTCCCGGCATTGAGATCATCACGCCCATCCGTGAAATGAAACTGTCGCGCGAAGAGGAAATCAGCTACCTGCAGTCAAAAGGTGTTCAGATGAATTTCGCGAAGGCCATGTATTCGGTGAACAAGGGAATATGGGGAACATCTGTCGGCGGAAAAGAGACCCTTAAATCACTGGGGATGCTCCCGGAGGAAGCGTGGCCTACGCCGGTTACAAAAAAGGACAGTGAAGCGGTAAAACTGGTATTTGAGAAAGGCGAATTGATAAAAGTAAATGACCGGTCCTTCGGGCATCCCACGGAAGCCATACAGTTTTTGCAGGCGATCGCCGGACCTTATGGTATCGGGCGTGATGTGCATGTTGGCGATACCATTATCGGCATAAAAGGCCGTGTCGGATTCGAGGCTGCCGCGCCGATGGTCATTATCAAGGCCCACCATGCGCTGGAGAAACACGTGCTTACCAAGTGGCAACTAAGCTGGAAAGATCAGCTGGCACAATTCTATGGCAACTGGCTGCACGAAGGACAGTACCTCGATCCGGTGATGCGCGATCTTGAAAGCTTTCTAACCAGCACGCAACAACAGGTATCCGGTGACGTTCACGTGCAACTCTACCCATACCGCTTTCAGGTGCTGGGAATCGAATCGCCGTTCGACCTGATGTCGTCGAAATTCGGAAAGTATGGCGAGATGAACCTCGGCTGGACCGGCGACGATGTAAAAGGATTTACAAAAATATTCGGCAACCAGACTGCTATCTATCACCAGGTTTCAGAAAGCGCCGGCGGAAAATCGTTTGAATAAATAAGACTTCATTGTAATCATCATAAATTGGCCATGGGGCCAGGTTTTACATCATGGATAAAATCAAGGCAGGCATTATAGGTGGGGCTGGATACACGGGGGGCGAAACGATCCGGCTGCTGCTCAACCATCCGAAAGCTGAACTGGTTTTTGTACACAGCCGGAGTAACGCCGGCAATCCATTACATGTCGCACACCCGGATCTTCTCGGTGAAACGAATCTCACGTTTACCGACTCCATCGATGCATCAGCAGAAGTTATTTTCCTTTGTCTCGGGCACGGTGAAAGTAAAAAGTTCCTGGTGGAAAATCCTATCGATCCTGCTATCGCGATCATCGACCTCAGCCAGGACTTTCGCCTGGGCGACGGATTGCCCGGCCGCAGCTTTGTATATGGGTTGCCGGAGTTAAACCGCGAACAGATTCGCGGTGCCCGCAACATCGCAAACCCCGGATGCTTTGCCACGACAATCGAACTTGGTTTGCTTCCCCTGGCGAAAGCCGGTTTGCTGACCGACGTACATACGACGGGTATAACGGGATCGACAGGCGCCGGGCAAAAATTGCAGGAGACTACGCACTTCAGCTGGCGGTCCAACAACATCTCGGCTTATAAGACGCTCACCCATCAGCACCTGAAGGAGATCAATTATATTTTAAAGCAATCGCAGCCGGATTTTGATGCGCCCATTCATTTTATCCCCTGGCGCGGCGATTTTACGCGCGGAATATTCGTGAGTTCCGCCATCCGGACGAAACAGCCGTTGGAGGAGATCAAAAAACTGTATCAGGACTTTTACTATGGTCATCATTTTACCGTGGTGTCCGACACGACTGTTGACTTGAAGCAGGTGGTCAATACAAACAAGTGCCTGATCGGTCTTGAGAAAGAGGGCGATGTCCTGGTCGTTCATTCCGCGCTGGATAATCTGCTGAAGGGTGCGTCCGGCCAGGCCGTTCAGAATATGAACCTCATGTTCCGGCTCGAAGAAACCGCCGGCTTAAAGCTGAAAAGCATTGCCTTCTAGCGCACATGAACACACATCACATCGGCTTCACTACGGATTATTAAATCGCCCATGAAACTCTTCGACGTCTATCCCTTATTTAACATCACACCAGTCAAAGCGGAAGGCTCCTGGATTTGGGATGACCAGGGTCACCGGTATCTCGATCTTTATGGCGGACATGCCGTCATTTCCATTGGCCACTCACATCCGCATTATATAAAGGCATTGAACGACCAGCTCGTACGGATCGCTTTTTATTCCAATAGTGTTCAAAATCCATTACAGGAGAAGCTGGCCGAAAAGCTTGGGCAGGTGTCGGGCTATCCGGATTACCAGTTATTTCTTTGCAATTCCGGCGCCGAAGCAAATGAGAACGCCATGAAACTTGCGTCCTTCGTCACCGGTCGGAAAAAGATTATTGCATTTAAAAAATCCTTTCATGGACGGACTTCCGGGGCCGTGGCAGCCACCGACAACCCGAAGATCATTGCGCCTTTCAACGCAGGTCACGAGGTCGTTTTTGTACCGCTGAATGACGAGAAGGCTTTTTTGAATGCACTTGACAACCAGGTGGCCGCCGTGATCATCGAGGGCATCCAGGGTGTTGGCGGAATTCAATTACCGGAAAACAGCTTTTTACACCTGTTGGAAACGAAGTGCACGGAGAACGGTTCACTGCTGATACTGGACGAGATCCAGTCCGGCTATGGACGGACCGGAAAATTTTTCTCCCATCAGTTTGCCAGCGTGCGTCCGCACCTGATCACCATGGCAAAAGGTATGGGCAATGGCTTTCCTGTTGGCGGCGTCCTGATTCATGGTGATATCAAACCCTGGAGTGGTATGCTGGGAACGACCTTTGGCGGGAATTATCTTGCGGCTGCAGCGGGACTTGCTGTTTTGGAGGTTATTCAAAACGAAGATCTCATGCTCAACGCAACCGAAATCGGCACTTACCTGATGACCGAATTGTTGCGAATCAAGGGATTGACCGCGGTACGGGGCCGTGGCCTGATAATCGGGTTTGATGTGCCGGAAGAAAATAAAAGCGTACGCAGCAATTTATTGTTCAAGCATCATATTTTTACAGGGGAAGCCAAGCCAAACGTCATCCGGCTTCTGCCATCGCTGGCCTTGAAACGCAGCGAGGCCGATCAATTGCTCACAGCCCTGAAAGAAGAACTGACATGAAAAATTTTATCGCTGTCGAAGATGCCCCTGATATCAACGCTTTGGTACGCAAGGCGCTTGACTACAAAGCGGATCCATTCCGGAACAGAACATTGGGTGCGAATAAAAGAATGGGGTTGCTTTTCCTAAATCCCAGTATGCGCACACGGCTCAGCACGCAAATCGCTGCAGCCAACCTCGGCATGGAGGCAATTGTTTTTAATGTCGGGCAGGAGGGATGGTCGCTCGAGTTTGAAGAAGAAGCTATCATGAGCGGCAGCACGGTCGAACATGTGAAGGATGCTGCACCCATACTGGGCAGGTATTTCGATGTGCTGGGTATCCGGACTTTCCCTTCGTTGCAAAACCGTACTGACGATTACAGCGAACTGTTCATGAAACAATTCATCCGCTACGCCGGTATCCCTGTCGTAAGTCTTGAGAGCGCAACGTTACACCCCTTGCAAAGCCTCACCGATATCCTGACCATCACTGAACAATTTAAAGAAAAAAGAAGGCCCAAGATTGTACTTACCTGGGCGCCGCATGTGAAAGCATTGCCACAATGTGTAGCCAACAGTTTCGCGCAGTGGATCAATGCCTGGGGCGAGGCCGATTTTGTAATCACGCATCCCGAGGATTATGAACTTGATAAGCAGTTTGTACAGGGTGCTTCGATCACCCACGACCAGGACTATGCGTTGCGGGATGCCGATTTTGTGTATGTCAAGAACTGGAGCACGTACCAGGATTATGGAAGAATTTACTGCAACGACCCGGGCTGGATGCTGACGAACGAAAAACTTCTTCTGACGAATCACGCCAAAGTCATGCATTGTCTGCCGGTAAGAAGGAACGTCGAGCTGAGTGATGAAATACTGGACGGCGCCAACAGCATTGTTACGCAGCAGGCATCTAACCGCGTGTGGGCCGCGCAGGCAGTATTGAGTGAAATATTGAGAAGCATTTGATATCGTTCGGCAATTTCATCCACATGAAACTCTTTGTCATAAAAATCGGCGGTAATGTCCTGGACAACCCGGAAGCGTTGAAGGTTTTCCTCAGTGATTTTGCGTCGATTAAAGAACCGAAGATCCTGATTCACGGCGGTGGGAAACTTGCAACGAAAATTGGCACGCAGTTGGGAATCGAATCGAACTATATTAACGGCCGGCGTATAACGGACCGGGAGACGCTCGATCTGGTAACGATGGTGTATGGTGGTCTGGTGAACAAGCAACTGGTTGCCGGACTCCAACAGCACGGCTGTAATGCCATCGGTATGACCGGCGCCGACGGAAACGTGATCAAGGCGGTGAAGCGACCAGTAAAGGACATCGACTATGGCTATGTGGGTGACATCACCACGGACAGCATCAACACCACACTGTTGCATGCCGTACTGAAACAAAATCTGGTACCGGTGTTTGCGCCATTGACGCATGCGGAAGGAAATATATTGAACACCAATGCTGACACAATCGCATCGGTGCTTGCGGTCGCGCTCAGCAAACATTTTGACGTGCGATTGATCTTTTGTTTCGAGAAGAAAGGTGTTTTACGCGACATCAATAAGGCCGATTCGGTCATTCATCATCTGACTAAGAAAATGTACGATGATCTCCTGGGGCAACAGGCTTTCGCTGACGGCATTTTGCCCAAGCTTGAAAATGCTTATGGCGCGATCAACGCCGGTGTCCGGGAAGTGCTGATCGGAGAGGCTGTCGACCTGTTAAAAAATACAGGACAGGAAACAGCAGGGACGTTGATTACTGTCTGAGCGGTTTGAGTTTCCCTTTATTATGGAAGTATTATTTGAAAAGGCTACACATTTGCTCCAGCAGCTTATCGCTACACCTTCTTTCAGCAAAGAGGAGGATGAAGTCGCATCTGTACTGGAGGATTTTTTTGAGAAGGAGCATGTTCATTCGTACCGCAAGGGTAACAACGTGTGGGTGAAAAACCGGTTCTTCGATCCTTCCCGGCCAACGGTGTTGCTGAACTCCCATCACGATACGGTTAAGCCCAATCCGCAATACACCCGCGATCCATTCAAACCTGAGATTATCGACGAGAAATTATTCGGCCTGGGAAGTAATGATGCCGGCGGACCACTGGTTTCGCTCATTGGCACGTTTCTTCATTATTATCCCCAACAGGATTTAAAATACAACGTTGTCCTGGCGGCTACAGCCGAGGAGGAAATCTCCGGTACGGGCGGGATTGAAAGCATCTGGTCATCGCTTCCGCCGATCGATTTTGCCATTGTCGGCGAGCCCACCTTATGCCAGATGGCAACTGCTGAAAAAGGCCTCATGGTACTCGATTGTATTGCCCGGGGAAGAGCAGGACATGCCGCACGGGAAGAAGGTATCAATGCGATCTACGAAGCATTGCAGGATATCGACTGGTTCAGAACCTACAAATTTCCCGATGTCTCGGATACACTTGGCCCTATCAAAATGACAGTGACGATCATTAATGCCGGCAAACAGCACAACGTGGTGCCTGCAGAGTGTCATTATACAGTGGATGTGAGGGTAACGGACGCCTATACGCTGGAAGAACTGCTGACGGTGATCAAAAGGAATGTGAAGAGTGACGTTACACCGCGCTCGATGCGGATGCGACCATCCGGTATCGCGGATGATCATGCATTGGTGAAAGCGGCGATTAAGCTTGGGATTAACTGCTATGGATCACCCACTACGTCGGATCAGGCGCTCATTCCCACACCTTCCGTAAAAATGGGACCCGGCGATTCGGCGCGATCGCATACGGCTGATGAATTTATTTATGTACACGAGATCCGGCAGGGTATTCAAACCTACGTCAGCCTGCTGAATGAAGTCATTCTGTAACTTATGAAAAAGCCTGCCCTGATCGTGATCGATGTGCAGCACGGAATAAATGATGCAGCGCATTGGGGCGGCAACCGTAACAACCCAGCGGCTGAGCAAAACATAGCACGACTGTTAAGTCTGTGGCGCGAAAGGACCTGGCCTGTTATCATTGTACAGCATTCGTCGACGACGCCCACCTCGCCTTTTTACCCCGATAAGGAAGGGCATGCACTGATGGATTTTGTCCGGCCGCATCCGGATGATGTCGTCATAAAAAAGTCGACAGCCAACGCCTTTATCAACACGCCGCTGGATAAACACCTTCGGGACCAGAAAGCGACTACGATATTGATCACTGGTTTTGTTACCAACAATTCCGTCGAAGCCACGGCGAGAATGGCCGGTGACACCGGTTTCAACACGGTCGTCGTGTCCGATGCCTGCGCCTGTTTCGATAAAACCGGCCTGGACGGAACAAAGTACCCGGCAACGTTGGTTCACGCGATGGCATTGGCTAATTTGAAGGACGAGTACGCAGCGATCGCGAGCACGGAAGAGATCATCAACAATGCAACAGAAAGATTTTAATACCATGAAGCTTTGGCAAAAAGATAAAGCGTCCCTGCAAGAAGTGGAACGGTTCACCGTGGGTAGAGACCCGGAGATGGACATGCTGCTTGCGCCCTTTGACGTGCTGGGATCCCTCGCCCATATCACCATGCTTGAATCCATCGGTCTGCTCCAGGCCGATGAACGGAACGTGCTGGCTGGGGAGCTCAGGAATATTTACGCAAAGATCGGGGCCGGTAACTTCAAGGTAGAGCCCGGCGTGGAGGACATTCATTCCCAAGTTGAGCTCGAGCTCACCAAGGTACTGGGCGACGTCGGTAAAAAAATTCACAGTGGGCGGTCACGAAATGACCAGGTGCTGCTGGATATCAAGCTCTACCTGCGCCATGAGATCGAACTGGTCGTGGTTGAGGTGAAAACGCTTTTCGATCTGCTCATCACGCAAAGTGCCACCTATAAAGAACATCTTCTGCCGGGCTACACGCACCTCCAACTGGCCATGCCATCTTCCTTCGGTCTGTGGTTCGGGGCTTATGCCGAAAGTCTGTGGGACGATGTGATCACCCTGCAGGCCGCGTACCGGGTCGTTAACAAAAATCCCCTTGGTTCGGCGGCTGGATATGGATCCTCTTTCCCCTTAAACCGGACGATGACGACAACGCTGCTGGGTTTCGAAGGGTTGAATCACAACGTTGTCTATGCGCAGATGGGCCGCGGAAAAACCGAGCGTATCGTCGCGGCTGCCTTGTCTAACGTAGCGGCTACGTTGGGCAAACTGTCAATGGATGCATGCCTGTTCCTGAATCAGAACTTTGGCTTTATTTCATTTCCCGATGAACTGACCACAGGTTCGAGCATCATGCCGCATAAGAAGAACCCGGACGTATTCGAACTCATCCGCGCGCGTTGCAACCAGGTCATGGCGCTTCCCAATGATATCATCCTGACGACGGCCAATCTTCCGTCGGGATATCACCGTGATCTGCAGCTGCTGAAGGAAATGCTTTTTCCGGCCATCCGGAATCTCAAGGATTGTCTTGGCATGGCAAGGCTGATGTTGTCGAACGTTCAGGTAAAAGAAGGCATACTGGAAGACGAGAATTATAAATTTCTCTTTAGCGTCGAGGAAGTAAACCGTTTGGTGCTGACGGGAATGCCCTTCCGGGATGCGTATAAAAAGGTCGGCCGCGATATCGAATCCGGCCATTATAATCCTGCAAGAACGGTTCATCACACCCATGAGGGCAGCATCGGTAACCTTCAACTGGATGCTATCCGTTCCGGAATGGATGGCGCGATCACTGCTTTTAACTTTTCCGCTCACAAAAAAGCATTCTCAGATCTCTTAAAAGGGTAGATGTGTTGATGTTCGAAGGCCGGAGCAGCCGAACAATTATAAAAAGCATCTCGGGATAGGGGTAATCCCCAGCATGGTTGTCCATACTAAAAAATGAACAACCAGCCATGAGACTTTCAATCGCACTTGTTGCCGCATTGCTGATCTGCAGCAAGGCCTTTCCTCAGGAAATTCAAACCGTTTTTCGCCCCACCCATGCCTCGGGTGGTTACGGCGCATTGACCAATAAGTTTACAACGATCCGGGGCGAATATGCCAATATCGCCGGAGTCTACGGCGGCTGGTTTGTAAACCACCGTTTCCTGATCGGTCTGGGTGCGGCGGCGGTGACAAACGATATCCGTGTTCCTGCCGAATTCAGTGCCAATCCCGGCAAACGGATGAGCTACGAATATGGACAGGCCGGCATGGTGATGGAATATGTAGTGGGATCCAACAAAGCGATCCACCTGGTCTTTCACGCTTTTACAGGTGCCGGTTTTACCGTCCAGTATGAACGTTATAACCATGGCGATGACTATTCGCCCTGGGGTGATGACCTCGACCCTGACGAGAACTGGTTCTTTGTAGCGGAGCCCGGGATGCAGGTAGAAGTAAATATTTTCCGTTGGATGCGGTTAAGTCCCGGCGTGTCTTACCGTCTTGCGTATGGAAGCGATGGAAAAGGGATGACGGATGGTGATCTGAGAGATATGACGTATAATGTCACTTTAAAATTTGGAAAATTTTGATACTGGATATTGGATTCTGGAAGTGGGATGTTGGGATTGGCTGAATGGTAAACTCGCTGATACCGGATTTGGTCCAAGCGTTCTAGCGCGGAAGTGCTGCGCCAAAAATGGTTCTGAACGCTGCCCGCGTTGCGAAGGACGCAGCGCTGGCAGGCGGGATTCCTGATGTTGGATTCTGTGAAGTTTATGATCCTCAACCCCTGAACACCCGAACACCTGAACACCCGAACACCCGAACACTATTAAAAGAATTGTGCTTTATTTGCAGGATCGATTGAAATCCTTCATGACGCCACAAACTATTTTATACATCATTCTGGCCATCACCACCGTTGGCTACCTGTTCGATCAACTCCTGGAGTACATTAACCTGCGAAGCCAGCGTGCTGATATACCGGCCGAAATTGAAACATTTTACGACCGTGAGAAATACCTTCGTTCTCTTGCCTATCATCGTGACCGGACTAACTTTTCATTCATAACCGCTGCATTTGGTTTCCTGCTGTCGATCGGCATGCTGCTGCTGGGCGGCTTTGGGTGGCTCGATACGGCACTGCGCGGGTGGATCGATAATGAAATCTTGCTGGCGCTTGTATTTTTCGGCGTGCTGATGGTTGCATCCGATCTCCTGACGATCCCGTTTCAGTGGTACCGCACATTTGTCATTGAAGCGCGATACGGCTTTAATAACACGACTATCACAACCTTCATCACGGACAAGCTGAAGGGGTATCTGCTGGGCGGTTTCATTGGCGGTGTACTACTGTCAGCACTGATCTACCTCGTGATGGTTATTGGTCCATGGTTCTGGATCTGGTTTGCGTTGGTCGCATGCATTTTCATGCTGTTCATGAATATGTTCTACGCGTCGCTCGTTCTTCCGATTTTCAACAAGCTCACACCGTTGCCTGCAGGAGAATTGAAATCCGCGATAGAGTCATTTGCGGCCAAAGTGAATTTTCCGCTTGATAATATTTTCGTCATCGACGGTTCCAAACGGTCCAGTAAATCGAATGCTTTTTTTTCAGGTATTGGGAAAAAGAAAAAAATCGTGTTGTACGATACGCTGATCAATAATCACACAACGGAGGAGCTTGTCGCCGTACTGGCCCATGAGGTAGGTCATTTTAAAAAGAAGCATATTGTATGGAGCTACATCCTTTCAGTCGTCCAGATTGTTTTTATGCTGTACATTCTTTCATTGATGATATTCAGTGAAGACTTGTCCCGGTCCTTGGGTGGGACACAATGGGCCATCCACCTGAACCTTGTGGCCTTCGGTATTCTGTTTTCACCGGTATCCGGCATAACCGGTTTGTTGATGAACATCTTGAGCCGGAAAAATGAATTTGAAGCCGATGCTTATGCCCGTGAAAATTTTAACGGCAATGCGCTGGCCAACGCGCTGAAAAAATTGTCCGTTGACAACCTGAGCGATCTGTATCCGCATCCGTTGTACGTGTTCTTTCATTACTCTCATCCGCCATTGCTGCAACGGCTTGATGCCATCAGTCGGGGTTGAGGGACTCCTCCAAAACGAAAAAAAGCTGCCCTGCAGGCAGCTCTTCTATCTGAAGTGCTCAGCGATCAATCGCGATACATTACGGCTTTTACAGCTTTGACCGTTTTCTCAACGTTGGGCAGGATGGCCTGTATCAAG
>Ga0196965_1000835_pt1 | contig 14257 bp, 28 predicted proteins | sample S1_20metaG_FD_148668 | JGI IMG/M metagenome (GOLD analysis project Ga0196965, IMG submission 148668) | Soil microbial communities from Anza Borrego desert, Southern California, United States - S1_20 | ecosystem: Environmental > Terrestrial > Soil > Desert | place: USA: California | collected... | reverse complement strand
CACGGCTGACGCTCCATGTCCCAGACCTCGACGACGGGCACGTTCTCGGCGACCATCGCGAGGAGCACGCACACCGCGGCCTGCTGCGGCGTCTCGGCCCGCCGGATCGGGAACGGCTTGGCGCCCTCGGGCAGGTCGTACAGAGTGAACGAGCCGTGCGAGCGGACGGTGTCGTCGGCGGGCAGCCCGAGGACGGCCTCCGTGGTGGGCTGGCTGCGGTCGCGGCCGTGGAAGGCGCCGAGGCCCCAGGCGCCGAGCCCGGCGATGAGGTCGAGCCACAAGCTGCCCGTGACCGCGCCGAAGCCCACTCCCCCACCGACCGCGCCGGCCACCCCGGCGGTCTTGCCGGTGAAGGTGAGACGGTGCCGCAGGTACTCGGCCCGCAGCTCGGCACGCCGCGCCTTGAGCCGGGCCTCCGCCGCGACATCACCCTGCGCTTCACGGATGGCCCGCCCGGCGGAGTCGATCATCTGGGGGTAGTCGTCGTGGAAGCGCTCCAGCCAGCGGCGGCCGAGCTTCCGGTAGCCGCGCACGGTGTGCGGCAGCAGAACCATCTGGGCCACGCGGTTGGTGCGGCCGGCGGCGGGCCGGGCGGACTCGACCCACGTCGGCCGGGCCGTCTCGGTCTCGGTCTTGAAGACGAGCGGGGCGGTCTCTTCGGGGAGGTCGTTGACGAGCGTCAGCGTCGGGCGCTCAGTCCTCAGCGGAGTAGCCATGAGGGGTCAGTCCTTCTTCGGCTCGAGGCGCGCCTGGGCGCGGGCGATGGGGGCGTAAGGGGCGGTGTCGCCGGGCGTGCGGCGGGGCGGAGTGCCGCCGTTGTTGCGGCGCCCGTCGGGCGCGTCAGAGTCCTTCTTCTGACGGGGGGCCTTTTGGGATTCGATCAGGGAAAAGTCACCGATTATCGGAGTCTCCGCAGCGGCCTTGGCGCGGGCCTGCTGAGCACGGGACGCGGCCTCAAGTTCGAGGGTGATGCCGACCGTCTTGCAGCCCGTGACGCGGTACCAGGCCTCGGCCCAAATCTGCTCGGTGACGAACTCCTGTCCGCGTGCCGAACGCATGGCGTCGGCGATCTCCCACACCTCTCGGTGGTGCGCCTTACGGTCGTCGTCGCGACGCTTCTGCTCCTCCCGGGCGCGGGCCTGTGCGGCGGCCTTGTCGGCGGCGGCCTTCGCGTCGGCGGCCTGCTTCTCGCGGCGCGCCTTCTCCCGGGCACGTTCGACCTCGAGCTTGGTCTGCTTGGTGGCGCGCCGTTCCCGGAAGGAAGGGATGCCGTCGGCCTTCTGGGCGATGCCGTGCTCGTAGGCCATGAGAACGATCGGACCGCCGAGGGAAGCGATGGCGCCGATAAGGCCAGCATTGAACCCGATGGCGGGATCGCTCACCCCGCCGTACAGGTTGATCGCGGCGGCGATGATCGCGCCGAACATGATGCCGATCCGGTAGGGAGCGACGTCCCGGCGGTGCGCGACGGCCCACGTAGCACCGAACGCCAGCACGAGAGCGAAACCCTCCAGCAGGCCGGGCGCAGCAACCAGGAAGGGCCGCTTCGGGTCCCAGAAGTGCATGAACTGCACCGGCGCAGCGATGATCAGGCCGACGGCGTAGATACCGCGCGCACCCCACTTCCACCAGCGTTCCGACCGCTCCTGCTCGGCGAGCCTCTGCGCCTCGGACGCCTCCTCCTCGGCGGCGGCCTTCTGTGCCTTCTCCTCGTCAGCCTTGGCCTTGGCGGTCTCGGCGGCCTTCTTCGCGAGGTGCGCGGCGTGGTCGGCGCGTTCCTTCTCCAGCCGCATCGCCGCACGCTCGTTGGCGATGCGCTGTTTCTCGGCTTCCTCGGCGGCCTTGATCTTCTCGGCTTCGGCCTCACCCTCGGCCTTGATACGGGCGGCTTCAGCTTCGGCGTCGGCGCGTTTCCGGATCGCCTCCGCCTCAGCCAGGGCAACCGGGTCGAAGCCGGTGTCGGCCACGGCGCGGCCGTTGACCTTCTCGATCGGCGTGGCGGTCACGGATATCAGTCCCTTCAGGTGTCAGAGATGGCAGTTCAGACGGTGGTGGGGCGGTGCTTGAGCCAGGCGATGGCGGCGGTCAGCAGCCAGACGGGGCCGGGGATGGCGGTGAGGATCACGGCCGCACCGGTGGCGGCGAGGGTGACGGGAGCGGCAGCCGCCGGCCACAAGCCGACGACGATCAGGAACGCTGCGAGCAGCAGCGGCGGGAGCAGGGCACGGAACATGACGACCTCACGTAGTGGGTGAAAGAGACGGGTGGGGGGGGGAACTGGCGCCCCGGGCCGGAGTCGATCCGGCAGCCTCACGCCGGGTCCGGGGCCAGCGGGTCAGTCGATCAGCGACTGGGCGTCGAACGTCTCGCCGAGCAGCGTGTATTTGGACGTCCTGACACTCACCCTCATGACCGGAAGCGACGTGGTCGCGTTGACCTTTTTCCAGTACTTCTTCGCCGCCTCCAGGGGCGACGCCGCCCGGACCGAGCCCCTTGCCTCGGTCCCGCGGAGGGTGCTCGCGGACACCCAATACGTCCTGACCTTCTCCATGTCTCTCCTCTTCATCAGGTCTCCGGAGTGGAGACCGCGTGCCCCGGGCGGGAGTCGACCCCGCGCCCTCACGGCGTGGTTGCCGGGGCTGAGTGGATCAGCGGCGCTTGCCCTTGTAGGCGGCCTCGGCGCGGGCCAGGCGCTCCTGCTTGGCGAGGTTCGCCTGACCGGCCGGAGAGTCGATGTCGACGTAGCCGAGCAGGCCGCGGTTGACGGGGTCGTCGGCGAGCGCCTTCTTCGCGGCCCGGTACTCAATGGCCTCGGGGGTGTTGTCGGTCTTGCGGCTGAACAGGCCCATGACGGGCTCCTCTCGGGTCAGGACTCGAACTGGATGTTGGTGGCGCTGTAGCCCTTGTCCGCGTACTCGGCGCGAATCACAGCGCGGGCATCGACGGGGTTCCACGACCACGACTGCGTGACGTGACCCTTGGCCTGGGACTCCTCGTCGGTACGCCGGTTGATGAGGGTGGCGGTGAACGCCTTCTTGATGGTCATCTGGGTCCTCTCGGATCGTGAGCGGGTGTCGGGCCCGGCGGGCAGCCGGTCAGCTGGTCTTGCGCTTGGTGCCGCCGTGCCAGAACGGCACCTTCGCGGCGGCCTCGTTCGCCTCGCGGTTGAGGCGCTGGTACTCGGGCGTCTCGTGCCGGATGCCGGCGCGGCGCTCGCGGTCGGAGTTCTCGTTCAGGCGACGGTCGGCGTCGCGCATCGCGGCGATCGCAGCCTTCTCCTCGGCGGTCTTCCTCAGACCCATAACGGGCTCCCTTCGGGGTGATGAGCGGGTTGGAAGCGCTGGCGCGGTTCCCCTCACCGCCCGACACGGGTTCGGGCGGATCAGGCAGCCGGTCAGCTACTCGGGGTCCTGGACGCAGTGGCCGAGGATCCGCATCGCCGTCTCCTGCCGACGGTCACCGGAGTGGAGGGTGATGTCCCAGGCAGCGTGGTGACTGCCCGCAGTCAGCTGGGCGGCGGCATCGGCAACCTCGGCCTCGGTCGGGCGGTAACCGGACGGGGCGGGCTGGCTGTTGAACAGGCCCATCAGGAGCTCCTCTCAGCGGACGATCAGGTGGTCGGGGTGGCCGTGGATCATGTGATCCACGCAGGCCGGGCAGTCCTCACGGAGACCGAGACCCTTGTGCGCCTCACGGCCGGCGTAGGCGTGGAACCAGCACTGGCGGCACTCACCGCGGGGCGGATCCAACGCCCTCGACTTCACGCCGCGGCCGGGTAGCCGAGGTGCTGCTCGGCGCAGCTCGTCACCCAGTCGCGGTGGACCGGGCAGGTCGTGCGCTCCGAGTCCGGCACCGCGTAGGCGTCCTCCCGGTGCAGCGCCCGGTCCAGGTCGTCACCGAACAGGTCAGCGATCGTGGTCGTGGACCGGACACGCTGGCCCAGCTCGGTACGGGCAAGGTCGGCGTCAGAGATGAACGGAGACATAGCGAGATAGCCCTCTCGGGTCGATGGGAAGGGGATAGGTGGTGCGGGATGGAAAGCCGCGGGCGGCGGGACGGGGGCGTCGAAACCGCCACCCGCGGCAGATCAGGGGTCTAGCGGGGACGCTCCTCGGAGCGGCGGTTCGCCTCAGCGACCTTGCGCGACAACTACGCGCGCTCCTCATCCGTCAGGTAGAGCACGAAGCCCGACGGGCGAGGCCGAGGCCTCGTGGGCAGCGGGTCCTTCACCCGCTCGTGCTCCGCACTCACCGAACCCACCGCCCGTCCCGCATCACGACCGTGCCGTCCTTCAGCTCGATGTCACGGACCAGCCAGCTGGGCACCGACCCGTCCATCTCACGACGGTCGAACTTGGCCTCCCAAGCCTCCACGTCACCGTCCCGGCCCATGAAGGACACAGTCACCGCATACGCCGGCTCAAGAGCAGCCTCGACCTCGCGCGCCCGGCTCTCCGTGGGCACGATGATCGAACCGCAGTTGTCGTTGAACCCGATCAGGAACAGGTCACGAAGCTCGAAACCGCGCACGTCCAGCACGGTCAGGATCGGCTGCGTCGACCCGTGGGTCACCACGCCATTCGCGTGGCTCCTCGTCCACTTGCTCACCCACCGGCGCGACCACTCGCTCACGACACACCGCCGATCAGGTCCAGGCGGCCAGCCTCAGCGAGCGTCGCCCACGCATCCGCCATCAGCTCCTCGGCATGCGCCAGGCTGTCCGCGTCCAGATTCGACATGCGACCCGACTCGGCAACCGCAGCCAGCTGAGCCCGATCCGCAGCAGCCGACTTGTACTGGGCAACAGCCTGAATCAGCGGGAAACGCGACTCGACACGAACCAGCGCCTCGGCAGCCTCGGACGAAAGCCGGGCAGTCGGGAACTCAGGAGCGATCGTCATCAGACAGCCCTCCCAGCCTGCGGGGCCGTCGGGAACCCGCCGTCGCTCCACGAGAACCAACCAGAAGCGCCGTACCCAGCGCCATGCAGATCACCCACAGCATGGCCACCGACGCACGACATGGTGCCGCCCGCCGGAGTGCGCATACCGCGCGGAGTCTGGGCCGAGCAAGAGGCAGCCGGCGACAGCGGAGCAGTCAGAGACTCAGGAGCAATCGTCATCAGACCGCCCTCCCAGCCTCACGCTTAAAACCCTCCGCCAGGCCCAGCCAGAACCAACGCAGCTGCTCCGACGCGGCCCGCTCACACAAAGCCAGAGCCTCGTTGGACAGACGGACGAACGTCGCGGCACGCGCCCGCGGATCCGACGACTCCAGCGCAGTCGCCACCGGAGCCAGAAGAGAAATCGGGAACATCGAGGTCGGGGTCGGGGTCGGGGAATCGGTGGTGCTGGACATTTCAGGCCACCTCCGTGGCGGGGTTGGGGCCGCGCTGTGCGGCGCGCAGGTATTCGACGACAGCGGACTGCGGGACTCTCAGGCCGGTGCGGCGCCTCTGGCCGCTGCCGATCCGAACGGTGCGGAGCTGTCCGCTGGCGATCAGGCGGTAGACGGTCGCGGGGTGTACTTCGAGGTACTCGGCGACCTCTGCCGGCTTGAGCGCGCCCTGCAACTGGGCGAGCTCTCCAGCGAGTTCGTCGTTGGGCTTGGGCACAGAGGCCTCCGGAAATTTGGGCAGGTCAGAGTTGGGTTTCCGAACTTGTATATCCAAGTTCGCGACTGGTGTAACCGTAGCGAGTCCAGCTTGGCTATGCAAGTAGTGCGACAAGTCTCCGAACGCACAGAAGCCCCCGACCGCTGTGCGGTCGGGGGCTTCTGTGGGGCTATCAGTAGCTACGGCACATCGATCACGTACCGGAACGTGTGTCGATCACAGGGGACGATGGAGTCAAGGACTTCCAAGACACTGCCAGCTGAGTCATAGGCGGTACGCATGACCTTGGCAATAGGGACACCCGTGGGAATATCCAACTGCTTCAGCTCGTGTGGGTACGGCATCCGGATGTCGAGGTCCTCAATGAACTGCACGATGCGACGGCCGATGGGCCCATCCGGGTCCTCGATGAACGAGTTGGCCCCGCCCTTGATGAGCTTCGCCTCGGCGAGTGGAGTGCCTGCCGCCATGGAGTACTCGTAGTAGCTGTCACAGAGCTGCATCGGCTGGCCATCCACGAGGAACAGGAGTCGGCGGACGATCACAGGAGCGCCGGGTTCGATGCCGAAGCGATCTGCGATCTTCTCCGGTGCGGCTGTCTCCACGACTTCCCGGATCACCTGCTTCGGTCGCTGCCCCTGGGCCTTGGCTTCCGCGTTGTAGTTGGCTTCACCGGTCGAGCGGCGCGCGCGGTAGATGCTGCCCGTCTGCCGCATGCTCACGTGAGGCCGCTCGCGGACGAAGGCGCCCTTCCCTTGGTGGGAGGTCACGAGCCCTTCCATGCGCAGGAGGGCAATACCCTTCCGCACGGTTACCCGTGTGACCTCGAAACGATCTTTCAGTGCGTTCTCGGATGGGAGCTTGGCCCCGGGCGCAAGGTCGCCCCTGAGGATCTCCGCGCGCAACTCGTTGGCGACCCTCTCGTAGGGGTGCTCGCGTGCCGGGTTTGGTGACATCACTCTCCTTCGAATGGCTACACAAGTGAGCGTAGCTTGATGTCACCGATACACGTCTACCCCTCGCGCGCCACCCATCCTGACCAGCGCTTTACATCGACCTTGATCAACGGACCCTTGGGCCGCCGCTCGCGATACTGCTCGTACTTGTCTACCAAGGCGTCTACAAGTTCCTGACCAAGTTCGTTCTCGATCACTTGCGCATCGCCGTCCGCGCGCACCCACCAGAGGCGGTCCCAGTCATCTTCGAAGTGATCAACGAGAAGGGTGACAGCCGGATTCTCCTTCACGTTGCGGAGGCGCTTGAGGTTGGCGCTCTTCTTCGGCTTGTGGTCGACCGCGATGCCCACGACGCCGTAAACGACAGCGAAGGTGGCCGGCACGAGGTGCGGCCTGCCGGCCCCATCGGCGGTTCCAAGCCGCAGCACCTTGGCCCGGGCGAACCGTTCGCGCAGCTCTTGGTCTGTTAGCCCCATACGGCGACGGTACCCACCATCGATTTCGTCGCACTACTTGCACGCTCCGCGACAGTCGCGCTACTTTCGGATCGCCAACTTGGATATGCAAGCTGGATGATCACGAAGGGGAGCCTGTGAGCGAGCCGTCGGAGCGCACCGCGCTCTATCGAGTCCGGAACGCTGAGGGGCATCTGCTGTACGTCGGAGTGAGCGAACGCCCCGAGTACCGCTGGTTCTCTCACCGTCGCCAGCACGGTTGGTGGGATGAGGTGTCGCACTACTCACTGGAGTGGCACGATGACCGCGAAGCCGCCTTGAAGGCGGAGGCGGAGGCGATCAGGCTCGAACGCCCCCGCCACAACAACACGTACAACTACTCGGTCCAGTTCGATCCGGCGAGCTGGGGCCCCATCCAGGGCGGCATAAAGCACCAGCTTCTGGCCGAGCGCATTCGATCGGAGATCCGGAGCGGCCGATGGACTCTCGGCTACCGAATCCCGTCCTTTGAAGTCCTCACCAAAGCCGCATCCGTGAGCACGACTGTCGTCCAGAAGGCCATTGGGAACCTGCGCTCTGAGGGCGTGCTTGAGTTCCGCCCTGGCGACGGCACCTACGTCACGAGCATCCCCCTGTAACGCGAACGGCCGGGCGCTCGCAACGCCCGGCCTGTTCTTCACCAGCGGTTGCAGCCGCTGATCACCAATCCCACCGATGGAATCGGAGTGTGTCCATGAGCGTAGCAGTGTCTGAGGGTGTCGTCGTGCCTGCGCCGCGTTTGTCGCCTGCGTTGGTGAACGGCCAGCGGATCATGATCGAGTGCCCTGGATGGTGCGTGACGGATCATGTTGTCGAGAATGAGCGGCATCTGGAGGATGTGGCGCATCGGGGTGCGCCTGTCGATTTGATGGTCCCTGGTGTTGTGCCGGAGCTGCTGGCTTATGTCCGTCTGGGCGCGTACCCGTTCGACGAGGGTGGCCGGCCGTTTGTGGTGGTGGGGAACGACTCGGAGGCGGTGGCGGAGTTGACGCCGGGGCAGGCGGGGGTGTTCGCGGAGCGGCTGGAGCGTCTTGCCGCCGCCGTGCGCGACCAGGCCCGTAGCGCTCGCGTCTAGTAGGTTGACGACGGGAGTGTGCTGCATGACGGAGACCATTTCCTAGCCGCCCCTATCTCGCCTCGCCCCCGCGCTGTTTGGCGTGGGGGCGTTCGTGTGTCTGCTTCGCGCTGTCGTCGTGCCTACCGTTTGGCTGGCTGGTCGTCGTGTGCTGGGCGGTCGTCGATGACGATGCGGATGGGTTTGCCGTCTTTGTGGTGGGGGTTGTCGATGATGGTTTGTACGGCGGCGGTGATTTTTCCGTGGATGTGGTGGGCGATGGCGCGGGTGTTGAGGTTGGGGTCGGTGTGGCTGATTCGGCCGAGGCTGGTGATGGCGGCGACGATGCTGGGCCCGGAGAAGCGGACTTTGACGAAGCCGTTGTGGTCTTTGACGCGGCCGGGGATGTGGAAGTGTTTTTCGTTGCCGGCGATTTGGATGAGGATGGCCCAGGTGTCGCGGTGGGCTTCGAGGGTGGCGTGGGCGATGCCGGCGGCGGCGCGGAGGATGTCGGGGTCGGGTTCAGCCGCCGGCTCGGCTTCCTGCTGGGGCTCCGGCTCGGACTCGGCGGGCGCTGGCTCGGGCTCGGGGGCTGTCGGCTGGGTGGCGGCCTGGGCCGTGATCTGCCGGTCGAGGCTGGTGACGGCGCTTCGGACCTCGGCGAGGCCGGTGCTGATGGCGGTGTTGGCGTCGAGTCGGGCTTGGTCGATGGCGTGCTGCTGGTCAGCAACTTGCTGTTTCAGGGCGGCGAGGTCGGTGGCGAGTTTGCCGAGCTGGTTGATGATCTTCTGTAGCTGGGCCCTGTCTGCGCTGCCGAATGGCACGTTTCCCCCTCATGGTCACTGATGACCTTGAACAGGGTGGAGGGGGTGCAACTCGCCTACAAGAACGCGATTTAGCCACCGTCCGGAGTCGACTAGTTACCTGGCGCTCATGGCGCACGTCTACCTGATACGGCAAAGCCCTACCGGTGCCTGCGTCGCCCAGGGCGCCGTCAGCCCGCATACACACCTTATGGCACCCCTCCCATTGACAATGTATGGCAGGGGTGCCATAGTCGTGTTGTCGGCGGGAACGCCCCGCCACTCCACAAGGGGGACTCTCCATGCGACTGCTCACGGGTGCCGACATCATCGACTTCCACACCGGCCGCGACGACCTCCTCGTCCTCACCGAGGGCGGCGAGTTCATCACCCTCGACCACGGAGACCTCACCGGCCGAACCGACGCCTACGGCCTCACCACCACCCACGACGACGTTGAGGTCACCGTCCTCCTGGAGCGCGAGACCATCGACGCTGGCGACTGGTTCCCTGACGCCCTCACGGAAGACGGCACCCTGAGCCTTGAGGTCGCCGCAGAGATGGCCGAGATCATCAACAACGACGCCGGTCTCCATGCCCGAGTTGCTGTCCAGGAGATCCGCGACATCACGGCCGCTTGGGAGAAGGTGACCGCCGAAGCTGACCGACTCGCCACCGAGCGTGCGCGCCGCATCTCCGAGTTGGCTACGGCCTGCGGTGGCCAGTCCGCCGCCGCCCGCCTCCTCGGCCTGGACCAGTCCACGGTGAACAAGCTGGTCAGGAAGGCCGCCAGCCGATGACTGACCCTGGGCGTCAGCCCATCGACGAAGCCCCCGCTCCGGGTCGATGTCCGGGCGGGGGCTTCGTCGTGGCGTTGGCGGGTCGGGGGGTTCGGCGGGTTGGCGTGGTGGCCATGGTCCGTTGATACGGGCGGCGGGCGGCTGGTGTTCCGCGTGTTACGGACCTGTAGCCGGCCGACGGCAGAAGCTCTCGCTCGGTTTGCTCTGGGCCGCTGGTGACGGTTTGTGTCTTGCGGGTGTGCTGTGCGTGGTATTTCTGTGCGTGCGGGTCTGGTGATGGCCCGTTCACGTTTTCTTCAGGGGGTTTGTGTGCGCAGGTTTGTCGTGTCTGCTGTCGTTGTTGCTGCTTTAGGGCTGCTCGCGGGGTGTGGCGGTGACGAGGGGGCTGCTGGCGCGAAGGGTGGCGGCTCGGGTGGTAAGTCGGACGTTGCGGCGTGTGAGAAGGCCGTGGCTGAGCTGGTGAAGAAGTCCATGGCCGGGGATAAGGCGGCGAAGGAGTCGGAGGAGTTGCCGGCGCCGTGTGCGGGCTTAGATGAGGCGACGAAGAAGCGGATCGCGGAGAGGGCGGCGGGTGCTGCTGTCGCGGATGCGCTGGGCGGCGGGGGCGAGAAGGAGTCGTCGGAGGGGCCGGACGCGAAAGCCGATGTGAAGATCACGTCGTGTGGGAAGGACGAGTTCGGCTATCCGAAGGCCAAGCTTGAGATCCGCAACTCCACCAGCGAGACGCAGACGACGAACGCGCAGGTGGTGTTCAACGGGTCGGACGGCACGCGTCTGGCGGACGGGTTCGCGATGGTCAACTCCCTCGAGGCCGGTGGCAAGTCGGAGGAAGAAGCCATGGGACTGAAGGAGATTTCGGGCAAGTTCACGTGCAAGATTGGGTCTGTGGACCGCTGGCAGTCTTGATCCGGACCGTGGTCCGCGTGACTACGCCCCCGCCGGTTGGCGGGGGCGTTGCTGCGTTGCTCCAGGTCAGCGCCGTCGACGTCGGTCAACGCAGGGGACAGTGGGCCAGGCGGTGGTACCAGGGGATGCTGGGTGCAGTGCCCGGCCCGGATTGGGCGGGCCGGGCACTGCATCGGGGCCTATAGAGCGATGCCAATCCGCGGGTTCAAGTCGTCCAGCCGGATCGGCACGCCGACGATTAGAGCGGCGGCGATCAGAGCGCCGTTGCAGACGTAGCCGACCTCGCCAACGCGTTCCGCAGCGTGCTTCAGCGCGTAGCTGCTCGCAGACCGCTTGGACAGCCGTTTCTGCCATTTCTGGGTGGCCAGCCACGCCACACAGTGCCGCACCTCGCCCAAGAGCTCGCGGAGACGCTCACGGCCCGCCACAGTGTCGTAGTCGTACCCGCGGGGGCTGCCGTAACCGTTGGCATTCAGCGCCGGGTACTCGTCTAGGACCGCGTCCAGGCGCTCCTGGGTGACCGACCCGAGGGCGGTCATCGTAGCGGCGAAGTTCAGGCGGCGCTCCTCCCATTCGGCGATCCGGGCCAGGTAGGTGTCGTGGCGCCGCTTATGGACGCTGCCCTCGCGGGGGCGCTGGTCGAGGGGGTAGTCGACGCAGTTCCGGCTGGAGGCGACGAGGCAGGCGGGGCACGGCTCGTCGAGCGGGCCCGGCTCTGGGGACAGCGCGGCGAACTGGGCGGCAAGGTCGGTGGAGTTGTCGGGCATTGGGTTCCTCTTCGGGTTGTGGCCGACAGTCCGGCCGGGATTCGGTGAGTTCAGCGGGTCGGGCGGACGACGACGCTGCCGCCGTCGACGCGGCCGTTCAGTCGGACGCCGCGCTTCTTGGCCTCCTCACGGAGGAGCCGCATAAAGCCAGACGCGGTCATGAGGAAGTCGACGCCACGCGTCAAACGCCGCTCGCCCGGAGACAGCCACTCGTCGTATGGGAGTGCGTTGGAGGCCTCAAGGGCGCTGAGCGGCCCGTAATCCTGGCGCAGCTCGGCGGAGGTGAGCGCTTCGGCGGCCTGGGTGGCGTAGGTGTGCGTCACGTACAGCTGCACATGGCGCCCACTGATGCCGAAGTAGAAGCCGCCCCGGTAGCCGTCCAGCCAGAGACGCTCGATGCACGCCATGCGAGCGCGCGCGGCGATGTCCTTGAACTCCTGGGGGATGTCGTCGCCGACGCCGTATCCGTCGGCGTACCAGCCGTCGCGGTCGAGTTCGACGTCGGTGTAGTGGCGGTAGCGGGTGATGCGGATCTTCCGGGCGACGTAGCCGAGACGCTCGGGGTCGAGGTAGCGGACGACGTGCTTGGGCATGGGTTCCTTTCGTCGGGCGGGCATGCGGCCGGTGAATGGTGGCTAGTGGGAGCGGCAGGGCCCGGGGCGGTCAGGCGGGGAGGATCCAGTCAGCGCGCATTAGGACTCCGTCCGTCGGCGCCGGTTGGTGCGTGCGGCGGCGAGGTGCAGGTATATGTCGGCCTCGCGTTGTATCCGCCGGGTTTCGTGCCCGCTCCACAGGACGTAGATCAGGGCGCTGATGGTGATGGCGAGGGCGATGCAGGACAGGATCACGGCTGCTCCTTGATCCAGGTGGCGGGTTGGAGGGTGAGGCGACCGTCGGCGCGGGTCCACCAGTAGGGCTTGTTGAAGAGCCACACGACGCGGAGGGCGTCGGGGTCGTGGATCACGGCTTCTCCTTCGTGGCGGGGAGGTGGTCGGCGAGGTGTTGGCTGTAGGCGGCGAGGCCGCGGGCGAAGAGGACACCCCATCCGTCGGGGTCGGCGGGCCGGCCGGCGGCGTCCCAGTCTTCGCCGAGGTCTTGCAGGGTGTTCCAGTAGGCGCGGCAGGAGTCGCAGCGGCTGGTGGACTCTTGCCGCCGCCAGGTCATGCCGTCCACCGCCTGACGGGGATGCGGGCAGCTTCCGCGAGGTCGATGCAGCCGCTTGTGCCGTGGCTCGGGTGCGGCCGGGGCCGACGGCAGCGGGGATTGGTGCACGGGCCGATGAAGGCAAGCAGTAAGTCAGCGCCGAGGCCGACCATGTAGGCGTTGCGGCGCGGGCCGGCGCCGGGCCATGGGCCGAAGTCCTGCGTCGGGTGATCCTTCGGGGGATGCCCTTCCTCGCGGACTGTGGTGGTGAACTGCCGGGCGATCGCAGCCCACTCGGCGGCGTGCCGGTCGGCCCCTCGAGGGCAGGAGCCGTGGACGACGACCAGCAGCCGGCCCGCGACGAGCGCTTCGTGCTGGGCGTCGTTGAGGGCGGACCACACCATGCCGGACGCGGGCCAGTCGCGGCTGCCGGTGACGAGCACGCGGTAGGGCTTCATTGCCCCTCCCTGGCGTGCTTGCGCTCCCAGTGGGCGCGGTCGTCGGCGGCTGCTTCGGCGACGCTGGGGCCGGCGTTGTGGGCGGACTGCTGGAGGGCGGCGCGGAATGCGTCGTGTACGTCTTCGTCGAGACCGAGTTGGTCGGGCCGGGACTCACCTGCGAGGGCGGCGCGGATGCAGGCGATGGCGTGGGCCATGGGGATGTCGTCGTGGTCGAGGGCGGCTTGGTGCCAGTGGGCGGCGGTGAACTTGGCGGCCCGGATGATGGCGTGCGGGTCGGGCCGCTGCTCGCGTTCGGCGGCTTGTTGGCGGGCCCAGTCGACGGGGCCGCGGGGCTGCTGCTCGCCCTGAAGGCCGTCAGCGCCCTCTTGAGGCCCGTTCTGCCCCTCCAGAGTCTCCGCGTGCCCGCTCGCCCCCTCCAGGCGCTCCTGCGGGCTCTCAGGCGTCTTCTGGTCGGTCATGCGGCTGCCTCCATGGTGTGCGCTCGGTCGGCTGTCGCCTCAAGGAGGTGCGCCAACTGGTCGGTGGTGTGGGCTTCCGCCCAGCCGGTCACGGCTTGGTGGGCGCGGGCCACGCGCTGCGCGAAGTAGCCGGCGGACCAAGTCGAGTCGGGCCAGTCCTGGTCGGTGACCTGGGGGTCGACGAGGTCGCCGATCACGATCAGGGCGACCCCTTCGGCGATGGCGTGCTCCGGGGTGATGACGGCGGCGAAGTCGTCGAAGGTGGTCGTGCCAAACAGGGCCCGGCGTAGCGCTTGGTGCGGGCCTTGGTCGGCGTATCGGGCTGCCTCGCGTAGCGCGCGGGACAGGGTCGGCGCGGTGGGGAGCCCCGCGAGTTCGGTCACGGACATGCTCATGGAGTTGCCTCCCTCTGCTGGTCGGGGATGTGGATCTGGTGGACGCCTATCTCGCCGACGGCCAGCGCGATGGCGACGGCTTGGGCGCGGTCGGTGGCGCCGAGACGGCGGTAGGCGGCCGACAGAATCTCGGTGACCGAGTGCGGCCTGATGCCAAGCCAGGCGGCAATGGTCGCGTTGGTGTTGCCGTTCGCGGCGAGCAGCAGCACCTCCCGCTGCCGGACGGTGAGGCCCCTCACCAGCACTCCCCCACCGCGAGGAGGGTCTGCGCCTTGCCGTGCGGGCAGACGCCGAGGTCGGACTTCCAGCCGTGGGTGCGGCAGTAGTCGCCCTGCCAGTCGCACGGCTCGGGGCTGGCGAGGCACCGCAGCACGGACTCCAGTTCGGCGATGCGGTCGCCTGCGGCT
>Ga0196965_1000834_pt1 | contig 14257 bp, 13 predicted proteins | sample S1_20metaG_FD_148668 | JGI IMG/M metagenome (GOLD analysis project Ga0196965, IMG submission 148668) | Soil microbial communities from Anza Borrego desert, Southern California, United States - S1_20 | ecosystem: Environmental > Terrestrial > Soil > Desert | place: USA: California | collected... | reverse complement strand
ATGTGATCGATGAATTGTCGTATGACCGATTTCACGCGAATCTCGACAGACTCTATCGCGTCGAAACTTCATTCTTTAACACCGCAACGGGTGCAGATGGCGCAATGAATGCTAACGGATGGGGAGTGGGGAATGCATTGAAAAATTATCCGGAGGTCGAGGCGGTGCTTTACAGCAAGGGTGCTTCGTTCATGACAATCAATCACAACGGTAAGCGTATGAAGGAGGAGCTACATTTTGCTTCACCGGAGTTCCTAACGATGTTCTCGTTCCCCCTGGTGAGCGGTAATCCCGAAAAGGCGTTGATTGATCCTTATACAATTGTTCTTACCGAAAAGACAGCCAAAAAATATTTCAAGGAAGGCGATGCATTAAACAAAACACTTACAATCGGTGACTCGCTTCAGTTTCTGGTGACCGGTATCTTAAAAGATCTTCCTGCAAATTCTCACATCCAGGTCGATGGCGTCATTTCATTCGCCACGTATACGACAATGTTTCCTTTTGATTACAACGGTGGCTGGGGTAACATCAACGTCAGAAATTATATTTTAATAAAAGAAGGAACGGATGTTTCGCAGCTCTCTGCAAAGGCTCACAACATTTACATGGAAAGGGCAGGAGAGGCAATGAAGAACTGGGGCGTGGAAGCATACGTGAAACTGGCGCCAATGTCAGACCTTTATCTTACGGCAAAGAACGGAAACACATGGGGTCCACTTGGCAGCATGGAACGGATCTATCTGCTTTCGGGCATTGCTGTTTTCGTAATCATCCTCGCGTGTATCAATTTTATTAATCTCACTACAGCACGTTCTGTTTACCGCGGAAAGGAAGTAGGGCTGCGTAAAGTTGTGGGCTCAACCAGGTTTTCGATCATAACGCAGTTTTTGAGCGAGTCGTTTGTACTGGTGATCATTGCGTTTATCGTATCGCTGGCTTTCGCCGGATTATTATTCCCGTTGTTTAATCAACTGGTCGCGAAACAATACTCATTTAACTCGTTGTTGCATCCGGCAATTATCGGCGGGATGGTGATGCTGATTATTGTGATCTCTGTACTCTCGGGATACTATCCAGCCTGGGTAATTTCTGCGATGCGCCCGGCGGAAGTGTTGAAGGGTAGAATGCAAAGTGGATTTAAAGGTGTGCACTTGCGCAGGTCTCTTGTAATCTTTCAATTTTTCATTTCTGTTGTGCTCGTATGCGGCACGTTGGTGGTGATCAATCAGCTTCGATATATGCAGAAGCAAAGCCTCGGCTTTGATAAAGAACAGGTGATTGTCGTAAACGCATCAGGAGCGAAGAGCAGTTATGGTCACAACGCATTTGTCAACGAGCTCCGACGCCTGAGTATCATTGACAATATCACTTATGCGAATGCATTGCCCGGTACTCCTGGCTGGCTTGGGCAAGTTTCATATGTTGAAGGAAAGCCGGCAGACGAATCGATTTCTGTGGAGTACATGGCAATCGACGATCAGTACATTAAAACATTAGGACTTGAAATCATTGCGGGATCTGATTTCTCCACGGATAGGTTAACCGAAGCGGAAGACGGACTGATCCTGAATGAAACCGCCGTGAAGATGTATGGGTGGAAGTCACCAGAGGAAGCTATCGGTAAACGGATCGCATCTCCTTCCGGTTACCCTGCTGGTAAAGTCATCGGTGTAGTGAAGGATTATCACCAGTTTGGACTGCAACAGCATATCGGGCCGATGGCGATGGATTACAATGCGCGAAGCAGCTACCTTTTCGCCATACGATATAAAGCCGCGAATACAAGCGACCTCATCGCCACACTCGGCGATGCATGGAAGAAACACTACGACGGTTATGACTTCAACTATTATTTCCTCGACGATGATTTCGCGAAAGAATATCAGACTGAAGAAAGACTTGCGACGGTGCTTGCAATTTTTGCAGTGATCACAATCATCATCGCCTCCATTGGTTTGCTCGGTCTCGTCTCCTTCATGGTGGTTGCAAAAACGAAAGAGATCGGAATCAGAAAAGTATTGGGAGCCAATGTACTCTCTGTTACAATGCTGTTGTCGAAGGAGTTCATTACTCTGGTAATGGCTGGTACGCTGCTGGCGTTCCCGCTCGTCTGGTATTTCGGACAACAGTGGCTCGCTGCTTTTGCAAACAAAGCTCCGCTTAATCCGATGTTGTTTGTTGTGACGTTCGTGATTGCTGTGGCCATTTCCTTCATCACGATCAGTTTTCAAACCATCAGGGCCGCGATGTCGGATCCGGTGGACACACTCCGATATGAATAAAAAAAAGGAGAGCCGGTTAGGTTCTCCTTTCGTTTGGCGAATACGTCAACGTTTTATTCGTTTACGTTTTCGGAATAATCATCAAAGATCATATTAACAGCCTGGATAACTGTGCCTTCCTCTTTAATGAATTTATCATCTTCGATAAGTCCTGAAGCAAATCCATGCCATACGATTTTTCCACTTTCGCGATCAACCAGCGATATCATCAATGTTCCTGCGTCAACATCGTAGTTTGTGATTTCTCCAACTGTTGTATACGAAACTGAGCCCCAGTATCCTGGTCCGTAATCCTCGGCGGATTTTAAAGTGGTTGGTTTATCGAACACGCGAAAGTTTACAACTAGATCGGCGTCATTGTCACTAAATTCATATCCTACACCCAACATTTCGTTTCTGATCGCTTCACGGACCTGTCCTTTAAAAACCAAGTCGTTCAGAAAGAATATTCCGGCATTCAATTCATTGTCCACCTGATCGGCAAAATTGAAAGTCTTGAATTCTGAAAAATCGGTATCGGGCGCCTCCGTCGACCTTACTAATATATCCTGTGCGAACGCGCCGGCAATACAACATACCATTAAGAGAGTTACAAATAATTTCTTCATCACCATTTCATTTAACTTTAACCATAATTCGTGGCAATGGGAATATTTTCATGCCCGCACGGAAGCGTCAGCGATACATTTACGAACCGCCGGGCGTACTTGATCTCTTGTAGAGGCAATTAAACCAACCCGTTGTAATACAGGTTAAATTCAAGCGGGCTTGACGGTGCGAACCCGTCGTGCGTTAGATCTTCGACAATGTGTTCGTCGAAGTCCAGATCCCGGACCTCCGAACGGCCGTCCTGATGAAGTGTGATTTCAGTTCCTTTATATTGAATAGGATTAACCCGGACGATGATGGTAAAGCTATCGAACTCTTTTTTGAAATACTGGTGAACGATATTGCTGTCTTTACCCATTCTGTTTTTATTTGATCTATGGACCGCCTGCAGATTCCCGAAACCGTTGTTACCGACAGGCTATTTCTTTCGCGGCTAAGGTACGAAGACGCCGAGGAAATATTTTATACCTATGCAAGTAAGCCGGAAGCGACGCGCTTCGTTTCATGGGCGACGCATACGACAGTGGAGGATAGCCGGTTGTTTCTCGGATATGCCATCGCGGGTTGGGAAGAGGGAACCGATTACAGCTTTTCAATTCGTTTACAACATTCGGCGCAGATGATCGGCAGTATCGGTTTAATAAACGACAGCGGAAAAATTCAATTCGGTTATATCCTTTCGCCGACACATTGGGGACAAGGTTACGCAACTGAAGCGTGCATGGCAGTGATGAATCTATTGAAAAGTATACCAGGAATCTATCGCATCCACACTTTCGTGGATATTGAAAACATCGCATCTATCCGTGTGCTTGAGAAAGCGGGATTTGTAAAAGAGGCGACGTTAAAAAACTGGTTTCGTTTTGTAAACCAGCACTACGCGGTGAAGGACTGCGTGATGTTCTATTTGCCGTTAGAGATCAAATAAATTCGAAATCCCTTTTACGCACACGTTCGCGTTGAATGATCTCGTCTTCGATCATTTCCGCCCATTTTGTCAAATACCTGATAACATCACTCTTTTGATTCCGTTGCAGATTTCTATCCGCCACCGGAAATCGGTCGAGGATTTTTGGATCAGACAACATTTCAAGATGTTTAAGTTCATCACCGTCGAAGCCAAAGGCTATCATTTGCGTGATGATATCATCCATTAGAAGTCCGCTGTCAGGGCAATAGTCCCTGATCTGTTCTTGCCAGTCACCGTGCTTTTCCATCGCACCGTTATGAATCTGATCTTTTGAGAGTCGCGTGACTTCCTGGGCGAGGAAACCGCAATTACAACTTCCCATGTGACCCCATTGATAGTCGACCGTTGATTGCAGTCGTTCCGCCGTATTTCTTAGTGCCAACAGGATGTCAATCGTTTGCTTAGCCATATCCTTTTTATTAAGCGATAACAAAAAAAGAGGGACTTAGGTTGGCAATAATGCCGCATCATTTGGTAAATTTTAAACGCTTTCTTATTATTGCCTCACTAAAGTTAAAACAACTCATGGGAAGAGGAGATAAAAAAACTGCAAAAGGTAAACGTACTAAAGGTTCTTTTGGCGTTTCTCGAAACAAGAAAGCAATCAAAGTTCAGTTAAAGCGCTCTGCAAGCAAGAAAACGGTTGCGCCTGCCGCGGCTGCAGCACCTGCGCCTAAGAAACGCACTGTTAAGAAGAAAACAGAATCGTAAGATTGAAATGATAAGATTTACAAACATGGCATGGTGGTGGCATAAGTCGGATCCCGATTTGTGAACAGCCTTGTTATGACTTATTATAAGCGCGAAGGCCTGCTGTTCACAGCAGGCCTTCGTTTTTTTATGCAAATCCAATTTTCCGGAAGGGCTCAAGATGAAAACCGATACAACATATAAGATAACAACACGGACAAAAAAGCTACTGGCGGACACGTTGACACCCGTCAATATCTACCTCAAGCTTCGGGACGTTTTTGCCTGCAGCATCCTGCTCGAAAGTTCCGACTACCACGGCGATGAAAACAGTCTCTCCTTCATCTGCTGCGACCCGCTCGCATCGTTTGAAGTATCAGGTGAAAAAATCACTCAACAACTTCCCGGGGAAGAGGGTTTGACTTCTTCCGTCAGGGAGAATAACCCGGTTGACTTACTTGAAACGTTCCGGTTAAGTTTTACGGTTGATGGCGAGAATCACAAATATCCGACTGGTGGATTGTTTGGGTACATCGGTTACGATGCCGTGCGATTCATGGAAGATGTTCAGGTTACGAAACACGAGCAGCCAATACCAGATATCATTTACAAACTTTACAGGTATGTGATTGTAGTGGATCATTTTTCCAATGAGCTTACGATCTCAGAAAACGTAATCGACGGTGTTGCCGCAAGTAAACATCCGTTTGATAAGGTGGAGCAGATCCTTTTCAGCAACAAATTTTCTACCTACCGTTTTGCAATGACAAATGGGGAGGAGTCGAACTTTACCGATGATGAATTCCTGAAAGTGATAGAGAAAGGCAGGGAGCATTGCTTTCGGGGTGACGTGTTTCAGATAGTACTTTCACGGCGTTTTACAACTACTTTCAAAGGCGACGAGTTTAATGTGTACCGCGCGCTTCGGTCTATCAATCCATCACCGTATCTTTTTTACTTTGATTACGGTAGTTTCAAACTGTTCGGATCGTCGCCGGAGGCGCAACTGCAAGTGAAAGGACAACATGCGCATATCTATCCCATAGCCGGCACGTTTCGCAGAACCGGAAACGACCAGGAAGATGCGCAACTTGCCGCAAGCCTGGCCGCGGACGAAAAAGAAAACGCCGAGCACGTCATGCTCGTCGATCTTGCGCGAAACGACATGAGTCGCAATGCCGGGAATGTGACCGTCGAGGTTTTCAAAGAGATCCAGTTCTATTCGCACGTCATACACCTTGTGTCAAAGGTTACGGGAACGGTAAAAGACCACACTTCCGTCGTAAGGATCGCCGCTGACACTTTTCCCGCGGGCACGCTTTCCGGTGCGCCCAAGCACATGGCCATCACGTTGATCGACCGATATGAAAATGTTAACCGGAGTTTTTACGGTGGCGCGATCGGGTTCCTTGGCTTCGACGGCTCTTTTAATCATGCGATCATGATCCGGACTTTTCTCAGTCATCAGAACAAACTCAGCTACCAGGCCGGCGCAGGTGTGGTGGCGAAGTCGAAAGCGGAAAGTGAACTCCAGGAAGTAAACAATAAACTCGCAGCATTGCGTAAAGCAGTATCAATGGCCGAAACGATTTGATTGTATCAAAATGAAAATACTGATCCTCGATAATTATGATTCTTTTACCTATAACCTGGTGCATGTAGTCCGGGCGTTAGGATTTACACCAGATGTTTTCAGAAATGATAAGATCACGACCAGTGAAGTCAGCACTTATGACAAGATCATGCTTTCGCCCGGGCCGGGCATTCCCGATGAGGCTGGCATTATGAAAGACATTATCCGTCAGCTTGGACCAACGAAATCCATTCTCGGCGTTTGTCTCGGTCATCAGGGAATCGCCGAAGTTTACGGTGCAGAACTGTTTAACATCCCGAACGTGCTTCATGGCGTCACTTCACAATCCGAGGTGGTTGACGATGAAGAGTATCTTTTCAAGGGCATCTCCCCCAGGTTTCAGGCAACACATTACCATTCATGGGCGGTGAAACCTGAGACGATCAAGGGAGATTTGAAAATTACAGCGCGCAACGAAGAAGGGTTGGTGATGGCGCTTCGGCACCTTGCATACGATGTTCGCGGGGTTCAATTTCACCCGGAATCAATCATGACACCGGAAGGTCCTAAAATAATCGAAAACTGGTTGAAGCATTGAATCCCGATAGGGTGATAGTTATATGAAAGAAATTCTAAATGAACTGATAGAGCATCGGTCACTGTCGAAAGAAACAGCCCGGAAGGTGCTTGTCGATCTCGCTTCCGGAAAATTCAATCCGAGCCAGGCGACAGCTTTCATGACCGTTTACATGATGCGCGCCATAACGGTTGATGAGCTTCAGGGATTTCGTGATGCGATGCTTGAACTCTGCATTCGCGTTACGTTCGAGCAACCTGTTATGGATGTATGCGGAACAGGAGGGGACGGTAAGAACACATTTAATATGTCAACGCTTGCTGCTTTTGTTGTGGCGGCTGCCGGGCAGGCGGTGGCAAAACATGGAAACTATGGTGTGTCATCTGCATGCGGATCGTCCAACGTGCTTGAACATTTTGGCTACCGGTTTACCAACGACGTCGATTTATTAAAACGGGATATGGAGCGTGCGAATATCTGCTTCATGCATGCGCCATTGTTTCATCCGGCGATGAAGAATGTTGCACCCATCAGAAAAGATCTCGGTGTAAAAACATTTTTCAACATGCTTGGACCGATGGTGAATCCGGCTTTTCCAGAAAAACAGCTTGTTGGCGTTTTTAACCTGGAGCTTGCCCGGCAGTACGGATACCTGTATCAAAATACTACGAAGGATTTCGCGATCATTCATTCACTTGATGGCTACGATGAAGTCTCCCTGACCGGTGCGATCAAATTTTTTGATAATGAGGGGGAACAGATCATAATCCCTGACGCGTTTGGCCTCGCGACTTTGGACCCGGCTGGAATAAGGGGTGGAGATTCGGTTGAAACATCGGCGAGGATTTTCCTGAACGTTCTCGAAAACAAAGGTACGACCGCCCAAACGAACGCCGTCATCGCCAACGCGGCGATGGCATTATATACTGCGAACCGGAAGGACGGCCTCGTATCGGCGACCGCGCACGCACGTGAAGCGCTCGAATCAGGCAAAGCCATGACGGCATTTAAAAAACTTATCAACTCCTGATTTTATGAATATCCTCGAAAAGATAGTTGAACACAAAGGGAAGGAAGTCGCGGAAAGAAAAAGTCTTTACCCGACGCGACTGCTCGAGCAGAGCATCTTCTTTGCATCCCCGACGGTGTCGCTGAAGAAGTATGTTCAACGAAAGGACAAGACGGGAATTATCGCCGAGTTCAAACGGAAGTCGCCGTCAAAGGGTATCATCAACGCCCACGCGCCGGTTGAGCGAACCACGCTCGGCTACATGCAGGCAGGGGCTTCGGCGCTTTCTGTCATAACCGATAGGACGTTCTTCGGTGGCTCAAACGACGATCTGCTCGTGGCAAGGAAGTTTAATTTCTGTCCGATTCTCCGTAAGGATTTTACCGTGGACGAATACCAGATAATTGAAGCCAGGTCTATCGGCGCAGACGCGATCCTGCTGATCGCCGCCATTCTCCGGCCGGAAGAGGCGAAGACGTTGACGGACTTCAGTCACTCACTCGGGCTGGAGGTCTTGCTCGAAGTTCATGATGCGGACGAGCTATCGACGCATGGCGACATCGGCGCAGACCTGATCGGGGTGAACAACCGAAACCTCAAAACCTTCGAAGTCGACATCAACATTTCCAAAGAACTGGCGGGCCGGATTCCGAACTCGGTAGTCAAAGTTTCTGAAAGCGGGATCACGTCGGCGGGCACCATCGAAGAGCTTCGCAGCTACGGGTTCGAGGGGTTTCTGATGGGAGAAAATTTTATGAGGTGCAGTCGCCCGGAACATGCGGCAATGGAGTTTTCCCGGGAACTCACTGCACGACCGACATCATCAAAAGTCCGGACTCTGATCGCGTAAAAGTGATGGTATTGAAACTGAAAATTTGCGGAATGCGCGATCATGAAAACATCATGAATGTGGCCGAAGTCGCGCCGGATTTCATGGGCTTTATTTTCTATCCTTTATCGCCAAGATATGTTGGAACAGACTTCACAATTCCACCTGACTTTCCGTCAGACATGAGGGTAGGGGTGTTTGTGAATGAATCTGTCGAATCAATCCTGTTCCAGGCCGAACGCCACGACTTGGATTTTGTTCAGTTGCATGGGTCAGAAACAGTTAAAGAATGCTGGGAGATAAAACGTCATAACATCAAGATTATTAAAGCATTCGCTATCGATACCTTTTTTGATTTTGAAGTACCCAAATTTTATTTGGATGACGTTGATTACTTCCTTTTTGATACAAAAGGCAAAAAACCCGGAGGCAATGCGGAGACTTTCGATTGGTCATTGCTCGACCAATATCGTGACGAGAAGCCCTACTTTCTGAGCGGCGGAATCAGTCCGGAAAATGTAGCTGAAGCAGTGTCGATAAACGATCCGAGGCTTGTCGCTCTGGACGTAAACAGCGGCGTTGAACTTCATCCGGGTGTCAAAGATCCAGGGAAAATAAAGCGAGTTAAAGACGTGTTAAACCAGCAAAAATTATGACGAAGTATGCCGTTAATGATCGTGGATATTACGGGCAGTTTGGAGGCGCATTTATTCCGGAGATGCTTTATCCGAATGTCGAAGAGCTCCGCAATAAGTACCTGGAGATCATCGGCGATGATGGCTTTCAAAAAGCTTTCGATGAGCTTCTCAGAACCTACGTCGGCAGACCGACGCCGTTGTTTCACGCAAAGCGTTTATCCGAAAAACACAGCGCGATGGTTTACCTCAAACGCGAGGACTTGTGTCATACCGGTGCGCATAAAGTAAACAACACAATCGGCCAGATCCTGCTTGCCCGGAAGCTCGGGAAGAAAAAGATCATTGCTGAAACCGGGGCCGGGCAGCATGGCGTGGCAACGGCAACCGTATGCGCCCTCATGGGGATGGAGTGTACAGTCTATATGGGCAAGGTCGACATGGAACGACAACGACCGAACGTCGAAAGGATGCGGATCCTGGGAACCACAGTAGTCCCTGCGTTGAGTGGCAACATGACGTTGAAAGATGCAACCAATGAGGCGATGCGTCATTGGATCAACAACCCGACCGATACTCACTACATTATCGGATCCGTCGTCGGCCCACATCCATACCCGGATATGGTGGCTAGATTTCAATCAGTCATCAGTCGCGAGATCAAAGCACAGCTACAGCGTGAAATCGGTAATCCGTATCCCGACTACGTTTTTGCGTGCGTGGGCGGCGGAAGTAATGCAGCTGGTGCATTCTATCATTTTCTTGATGATGAACATGTTAATCTCATTGCAGTGGAAGCTGCCGGAAAGGGAATTGATTCGGGACAGTCCGCGGCAACGACCGCGCTTGGAAAGCCAGGTGTGTTACATGGAAGCAAAACGTTGTTGATGCAAACAGAGGATGGTCAGGTGATCGAGCCGCATTCAATTTCGGCGGGACTGGACTATCCTGGTATTGGTCCTATTCATGCACATTTGTTTGATGTGGGTCGCGCGCAGTTCGTCAGCGCCACGGATGATGAAGCCATGAATGCCGGCATCGAACTCAGCCGACTCGAAGGAATAATCCCGGCGATCGAATCGGCGCATGCCATAGCAGCGCTGGACCGGTTTGATTTTAACCCTGATGATGTTGTCGTTGTCAACCTCTCTGGTCGCGGCGACAAAGACCTGGAAACGTATATCAGGTGGGGGAAATATTAAAATTTAAGAAGTAAGATCATTGTGTCCGGTTAAAATAAAAGAATTGATAAAACCTCGTTTCACAGATGAGTTCATCGATTTCTCTACGGTGCTGAATAGAGGCTGTGTGATGATAAGGCTACTGGTGTTACTTTTCTTTTGCTCACCCAAAAGAAAAGGTAACCAAAAGAAAAGGGAGCCACGAAAACCGAATTTGCTTCCCGCGCTAGCCGCACCCTTGCACATGCCCGCAAATTCCGCTCTTTTCGTGGACAGCCAGCCGCACTCGAAACAAGAGAGAAAGTTATGGCATTACCGTGCGACCGGGTAGTGTCAAACACGAGGCTAGCAAGAAAATTTCGTCGGACACTAATGAAGTAAGATTTAAGAATAAAAGGGTTTCAGGTTTAAGGTTAAGATCAATGAAAAACCGGATTACGGATTTGTTTAAAAAGAAAAAGGCAGGAATACTTTCGGTCTTTTACACCGCGGGATTTCCCAGACTCGAGAGCACAGTTCCGATAGCTGTTGCGTTGCAGGAGGCCGGGGTCGATATGATCGAGATCGGTATTCCATTTTCTGACCCGGTTGCTGACGGGCCGACAATTCAGGCGAGCAATAAGGTGGCGCTTGAAAATGGAATGAATCTGAAACTGATCCTGAGCCAGGTAGAGGAGATCCGCCGTCAAAAGGTGACCCTCCCCATTATTCTTATGGGATATTTTAACCCGGTCATGCAATACGGGGTGGAACGTTTCATCCGCGATGCTGCCAGCGCAGGCGTGGACGGGCTCATCATTCCCGACATGCCGGTCGATGAGTTCGAAGAATCCTACCGCGAATTGTTTCAGGAGGCCGGGCTTTGCAATACATTCCTCATTTCTCCGACAACGTCACCCGATCGCATTCGCAGACTTGATGCTGCGACCCACGGTTTTATCTATGCTGTTTCGGCTTCGAGCACCACGGGCGCGAAATCCGGCTTCGACGATGGGCAGCTTCAATACTTCAAATCGCTGAAGGAAATGAAACTCGCCAATCCATACCTGATAGGATTTGGAATATCGAACCATCAGACATTTAAAACCGCAGCTTCATTCAGTGCAGGCGTGATCGTTGGCAGCGCCTTCATCAAAGTACTTGAACGCACGCAAGATCTGACAAAAGATATCACGCAGTTTGTTAACGATTTAAAAGGCTGATTCGACATGATCATTCAACTTGAAAACCGCATAACGGCACAACAGAAAGACGCCATTGTTCAGAAGATTGATGAACTTGGTTACAAGGCAACGGAGGTGAAAACACAGATGGGTAATTATCTCGTGGCGATCGGCAAAAAGGAATTTGACATTCGTCAGATCGGCAGCATGGCCGGCATTGTTGATGTTCACCGCGTGTCGGATGATTACAAGCTTGTATCACGCAAGTGGAAAGTCGGGCGTTCTTCAATTGATCTTGGTGATGGTGTCGTCATCGGCGAAGGGAACTTTGCAATCATGCCGGGGCCATGCTCGATCGAAAATGAAAACCAGGTTGAACGCACCATCGCGCACCTGAAGGAGAACAATGTCAGGATCATGCGCGGCGGCGTCTTTAAACCACGAAGCTCGCCGTATGCATTCAGAGGATTGGGGATCGAAGGTTTGAAGATGTGGCACACACAGGCACGCGCCGCTGGAATCAAGATCATCAGCGAGGTAATGCAGGTGAGCCAGATTGCAGAGATGTACGATTATGTTGACGTGTTCCAAGTTGGCGCGCGCAACACGCAAAACTTCAACTTACTCGATGAGCTCGGTAAGGTTGACCGCGCGGTGATGATCAAACGCGGGATATCCGGCACGCTCGAAGAGTTGCTTTATTCCGCAGAATATGTTTTTTCGGCAGGCAACGAAAAGCTGATGCTTTGTGAGCGCGGCATCAGAACCTACGAGCGGGCAAGCCGAAACACCATGGACATCAATGCCTTTCCGATCCTGAAAGAGAAAACGCACTTACCGGTGATCGCTGATCCTTCGCATGGCATCGGCATTCGCGACTTTGTTGAGCCCATTGCGCTGGCGTCTGTTATGGCTGGTGCCGATGGCGTTATTTACGAAACGCACGAGAGACCGGATGAGGCAGCATCGGATGGTCAGCAGACGCTTGACTTCAGTCAGTCGTCGAAATTGATACACCGCCTAAGGTTAACCTACGACTTGACCAGGCGTTTCTAAAATGCGTGATTTTTAGTATCTTAGGTTTCTGAATTTCTGTAAAGAAATGAGGGGCCTGACACTAATCTTTCCTGCATGAACAAGCTTCTTGCGTTCCTTCTATGCTTTTGCTGCATCCAGGAAATTCGTGCGCAGACTCAAACAGATAGCCTCTTTCATTTATTGAAGGAAAGTCCCGTTGAGAAACGGATTGACGTTTATCAGCAAATCATCCTGAAGCTCTGGCTCAATCATCCCGACTCGGCAATGACAGTTGCGAAAGAGGCTTTGGCTTTCGCCGATAGCATCGACAACCTGCGGGCAAAAGCAATAGCTACCAGGCTCCTCGGCGGTGTTCACTACTATAAAGGCAATTACGATTCAACCATCAAGTACAGCCTTGAAGCATACTCACTTTCTGAAACGCTTGCTGACTCCGCGCTGATGACGAGTGCCATGAGCAACGCCGGACTTGCCTACTACAATCTTGGAAGTTTTCCGGAAGCGCTCGAATTTCTTTTACGCGCGTTGAATCTGAAACTGAAGATCAAACAGACGTATGGGCTTTCGCAAACGATGAACAACATTGGACTCGTCTACGGAGAATTAAAGGAATTCGACAAGGCGCGCGCATACTTCCAGGAGGCGATCAGACTAACCGAACTGACGGGGGATGAGGACCAGCTTCTTTATTCATTGAACAATATCGGCTTTACCTATATCGATCAGCATGAATTGGATAGCGCGAAGCTTGTTTTTAATCAGGCGCTCGCCCTGGCCGAAACCATCGATAACGCAATATGGCATGCCGCTGCTTATCAGGGTGCAGGACAGGTTTACCTCCTACAGGATTCGATCATGGATGCAAAACGCATGTTCCGCAAATCGCTGGAGATGAGCGTCATGATCCGCGACAAGAGCGGGGAGGCAAAGGCGTATTCGTTCTTCGGGCGCATTTACCACAGGGCCGGAAGGGCTGACTCTGCGCTTTACTTCCTTCGCCGCAGCCAGGCGATTGCAAGAGGGCTGAGCGAAAGAGATGTGATGATGTCGAACTATGAACTGTACAAAGAGATATTTCTGAGAGCAAGACGGTACGACAGTGCATTCTTTTACCAATCACAGTACGGGGCTTTAAAAGACAGCGTGTTTGGTGTCAACCTCGCACGTAGTATCAAGGACATTCAGCTACAGATTGAGCGCGAAGAGTCGCGTAGCATGCTGGCGGCGAAAGATGACGAGATCAGGAAGATCACCACGCAAACGTATGTGCTTGTTGTAACGGTTGCCTTGCTGATCATCGGCTCATTCTTCGTTTATAAGTCGTATAAGCTTGAGCGCAGGTTGAGCAACGACTTGGCGAAAACCAACCAGGAGATACTGAAACAAAAAGAGGAGATCCACTCGCAACGCGACGAGCTGGCGTTGAGTCATGCTGAGCTCGAGGAAGCGAAGGAGGTCATTCACCGGAAAAACCTGGAACTTTCGCAGTTGAATGCACAGCTCCAGACAACGGTTGATGTGCGCACACGTGAACTCGAAGAGGCAAACAAGGAATTGAAAGTTGTAAACCTTGAGCTCGACAACTTCATTTACCGCTCCTCACATGACATCCGGGGACCACTCGTACGACTGCTTGGTATCTGTCACGTGGCGCTGCTCGACCTCCACGACGAAAAGGCAAAGGAGTACTTTACCCGA
>Ga0196965_1000833_pt1 | contig 14280 bp, 12 predicted proteins | sample S1_20metaG_FD_148668 | JGI IMG/M metagenome (GOLD analysis project Ga0196965, IMG submission 148668) | Soil microbial communities from Anza Borrego desert, Southern California, United States - S1_20 | ecosystem: Environmental > Terrestrial > Soil > Desert | place: USA: California | collected... | reverse complement strand
GACATTCCACGGTCATGAAGACAAGGCGCGCGTATGGTACCGGGGATATTCCGCCGGCTCAAATTGCCCATGGATGAACGGATGATTTTTGTGCAGAAACTTGTTCGCCTGCACCTGCGGCCCATTCCCCTGGTGCGCGAGGTAACCGACTCCGCGGTCAGAAGATTGCTGTTCGAGGCGGGCGAAGATACCGATGCACTGATGAAGCTTTGCCGCGCGGATATTACGTCGAAGAACAATGAAAAGGTAACACGCTTTCTGAAGAATTTCGATCTTGTTGAGCAGAAGATGGCTGAGGTCGAGGATAAGGACCGCGTGCGAAACTTCCAGCCGCCGATCACCGGCGATGAGATCATGCGGATGTTTAACGTCCCGGCCGGCCGGATCATTGGTGATATCAAGGAGCAGATCAAGGAAGCGATTCTTGAAGGTGAGATCCACAATGACCGTGATGAAGCGCTGGAACTGCTGACGAAGATCGCCAAGGAAAAAGGGCTTGTTAAAGCAGACGACGTGAATGGCTGAGCGGTTTCAGGGAAAGCGGGCTGCCCGTAACGCCGTTTGTTGTTTCATGCAGATAGCTGTACTTTGGCTGACGACAAAACCTGCTACTATGTTAAAAGAATTCAAGGCCTTTGCCCTCCGGGGGAATGTAATGGACCTGGCAATCGGTGTCATCATTGGCGCGGCATTCGGAACGATTGTCAATTCCATTGTAAACGATCTGATCATGCCACTGGTGGGAATTGCTTTCCAGGCTGATTTTAAAAACATCTATTTTCCATTATCAGAAAAAGTAAGAGAGGCGCTCGCGGCGAACCCGAACCTGTCGCTGGAAGAAGCACGTAAAGCCGGTCCCGTTTTCGCCTGGGGAAATTTCCTTACGGTTGTTCTCAACTTTCTCATCCTCGCTTTTATTATTTTCCTGATGGTAAAAGGCATGAACGCGCTGAAGAAGAAACAGGAGGCAGCGCCCACACCGACGCCCGAAACGCCCGCCGATATTAAGTTACTGACAGAAATCAGGGACCTCCTGAAGCGGTAGCCGTTAAAATCCGATGAGGATGAACGGCGCCCAGTAGTAGGGGGCAGCATACTGTTTTCCGCGGATGAGACTCAGTTTTGACTGTCGCAGGTCATCGCTGAATCCCGGGTTAGGCGACTGCAGCATTTCCCTGTAAAAATCCTTCATCAGGGCCGCCGTTGACTGATCGGCCACACTCCAGAAGGAGACGACAAGGCTTTGCGCACCGGCATATACCAGGGCACGCGACAATCCGATCACTCCTTCACCCTTGGATATTTTGCCCAGTCCGGTCTGGCACGCAGATAAGGTAACCAGTGTTGCGTCAAGATCAAGGTTGTAGATTTCACCCGCGAACAGGTTGCCATCTTCGGCGCCTGTGTCCGACTGTAAAAAGATGCGTGATAGTTCAGGATTGGATTCGTCCACTACACCGTGCGTTGCGAAATGGAGGAATGCATAATTCTTCAGTTCGCCGGATTTGATCCTCTTTTCGTCCGCCTTTTCATGGGTAAAAAGGCCACTGCCGAGATTTTTGCTGGTGAACAATGACGCGATCTCCCGGACCTCGGATTCGGAACCCGGCAATTCGGCGAGGGCGTCTTTTTCCGGAAAGGTTACCGGTGCGCAGAGAAAAATGGCGGCGTTGGAAGGCAAAGGTTTTTGCCCCGCTTTCTGAAGGATCAGTCCTGCGGAAAATTCATAACGGATGCTATACTTGTTCAGGAGATAAGGGAGGTCGCTGTACGTCGTATGCTCATCAAACTTACCCGTCAGCAAAGTTTCAAACGGCAGGATGCCCAGTCTGCCCACGGGCAGTATGACGAGATCGCGAATGGCTGCAGGAATGCGGGTGGGTAGCAGGACGCCCGCCAGACTACCGGCGACCTTCGTATAGGTCTTCATTTCATTGAAGAACAAACTATTACGCAGGCCGGTAATGTATCGGTCGAACGCCGGTGGCAATCCCCGGTCTTCGACAGCAAAGGCCTTGTGGCTGATTTGAAAAATATAGAGGCGCTTGTTTCTTTCGTCGATAAAGTAGCTGATGATCGCCGTTTCCTCATTGAGACGGGACTGCAAATCTGGTATCGACGGTGCCTTTGCGTTGAACTTCAGGTTAAAGTATTGTGGAAATTCCTTTTCCAGCTTCCGGGTAAAAGCTTCGAACTGCATGTTGAGGCTAAACGAAGTTTCGCGCAGATAACTTTCTTCTTCGGGCGAGGGTTTTTGCGCAAGCTGCTGCGAACAGTGAGCGATGGCGGATTTCAGATTGTTTTCTTCTTCGAGCAGGTCATTCGGAATACCGGCAAATGATTTTGCATTGGCATCCGAGATCGCATCGAGCAGGACAGCCGATTTACTTTTCTCTGCAAAATAGAATGACAAGCTCAGATATTCTTTCCTGCGCAGCGCAACCTGCGCAGTTTCATACGCAATACGAACCCCATTGGCATATACCTCGCTGGCGATATTGCCCAGTGTGATTTTGTCACTTTCGTTGGTGATCTGCTGCCGGAGTTTGTCAATGAGCGTGTCGCAGACCTGGAGCGTTTGAAGGGCCAGCGTCAGATCCTGGAATTTCAATGTTTTGTTTACATACCTTGACTCCAGCGCCTCGGCTTTTGACACCAGGGTGAACAACAACACGTTCCCGTCGTAAAAATCTTTTGATGCAGGGTTGACCGCGAGGGCCGTTTCGTTAAAACGGCTCACATTCGCCGATAGCGCCTGCTGGTAGGTGCCCAGGGCGGTATCATACTTTCGCTCCGCGACATCCAGGTCGCCGATTGCGTTCAGGACGCGCGCGATGTCGGGATGCTTCTTTCCATAGCTCTCACCGTACATGGCCAGCGCCCGGTCATAATAACCGCGCGCAGCCTTGTGGTCCTGCATTTTCATGTACGTCTGACCGAGATTAAACAGCACGAACGCTTTGCTGGCATGCGGCTGATGATAGACCTTTTCCCAGATCCTCAGCGCCGACTCAAAATTATTGACTGCATCGCCATAAAGTTCAAGTGAAGCATAAATAAACCCGACGTTGGTATTGGCGATAGCAATCTTGGGATGGTCACCCGGGTGAAGCGCTTTATAAATCGCCAGCGCTTTTTCATAATAATCCAGCGCTTTATCGGGGTTCGTCATTCCGAAGATCAGGCCGAGGTCGTTGTAGGATGCCGCGACATATTCGCTGTTCGGCTTCAGCAGTTTCAGGCGGATGGAGAGTGCACGATTCAACTGTTCCTCGGCCTGCGTATATTTCCCCGTCGCGCGATACAGGTTTCCCAGGTGAGCCAGTGCCTGGGCGGCTTCGAGTGATTCGGCTTTACCGGACTGTTCAAAGTAATCGCGCGCGCTATGGAGTGCATCCAGGGCGAGGTCGTTCCGTCCCAGGTTAAGGTGCAGCAAACCATAATTGGACTGTGTCAGGGCCGATTGAAACAGCGACCCGGACTCGGCAGCTTTTTCTTCCGCTTCCTGGAGGATCGTTGCCGCCTGATCAAGCTGCCCCAGCCTGATGAGCGCTTCGGCTTTTTTGTTTTTCAGGGATGCCATCATGCCAGGGTCGCTGGTCTTTTCAAGCATGGTATCGGAAAGCTTCAATACTTCATCATAGCGGGCATCGAGTAAAAGCACATCAAGCGATTGTACATCCTGTGCCCCGGCAAGGCGGGCGATAAGAAAGAGGAAGAGGAGGAGATGTTGTTTCATGTCAGAACCTGTAACAGTAGCTTATGGATGAAACAAACTCGCGTGTAAGCCCGTCGGCATTTTCATCGCGTTGCACGATCTTGTGGCCGAGCAGAAGTTTGATTCCAGATCGTACATTGAAATTGTAACCGGTGGTGAAGATCCCGGACAACGCCATCCCTGATGCGCCGTCGGGTTTAAAACGTTCCCCTGTAGCATCAGCAATTTCATCTTTGGTCACCCTGAAGATAGGGAGGAGACCAATGGAAAAATTCAGTCGGGAAAACCTGAAATTCCTTTCTACACGCAGCATGACGTCGGTGCCGCGTTTTAATTCGCGGGCATTGTCGTAGCGGTTGACATACTCAATATTTTCTGGCCCGTTCTGCCATTCGGTCCATAAGAACTGGTTGTTGTTTTTATTAAAGGGATGCTGTATGCCGGTTGCAAACAACCACTTTCGGGTGATGACGGATACGCCCGTGATAAAATCGTAGGTGCCAAGACTGGTCTGATAATACATCGGCAACGGAAGTCCGTCAACAGCTTTATCAGACCGTCCTGTCGGAATTTTTGTGCCTACTGAAAGCTGCACATCGAATTTTTCATGGCTGTAGATGTTCCGGGTGAAGCAGAGGGAGATATCACCCATGCCGGACGTCTTTCCCAGGGTGCCCTCCACGGCCTGGTAAGGCAGTTTCAACTGGAAGGATGTCCTGCTGTTCAGGCTGAAATTAAGGTCGGCCGTCGCGACATAGACAATCGGACTCAAGGTGGTGGTACCCCGGTAGAAGCTGACTTCCATCGACCGGAGTTTAAGCGCTATCTTTTTGTTGAAAGGCTGGTCGGGCTTCATGGCGCCCATGGTACAAAAGCCGGCGTCGCTGCAGCCTTGTGCCCAAACATTCATACACGACACGAGGAGCAACAACGTGCAGGGGTAAAATAGATGTTTTAGCATAGGACAGAGGGTTCAGCACAACGAAGTTAATTATAAAAACAAAACCCCGGCGTATCCGGCCGGGGTTCTCTCAGGTTAAACCTGTTAATTATTTCGTTACATACCGAGTGACTGATTTTCAATGGAAGCCAGTTCCAGTACTTTTTCATATTCCGCCGGAGAAAGATCGTTGTAGAAATAATGTACCGGATCTACGTGGTCGCCATTGATGAGCACTTCATAATGCAGGTGCGGCGCCGTCGATAATCCTGTATTGCCGACATATCCGATCAGGTCGCCGCGTTTTACGTTTTGTCCTTCACGTACGGCAAAATCGTGCATGTGAGCATAGCGTGTCCGGTATCCGAAACCGTGGTCAATGACAACCATTTTACCATACCCGCTGAATTTCACATCCACGGTTATCACCTTACCATCCGCGGTTGCATAGATGGGTGTACCAATGGCTGCGGCGAAGTCAATGCCGCTGTGCAGTTTTTTTACTTTATAGATGGGATGGGTGCGCATTCCAAACCCGGAAGCGAGTGCCATCAGTTGCTTGTTGGAGATGGGCTGAATGGCAGGAATGGCGGCAAAAAGTTTTTCCTTGTTTTCAGCGAGCTTCGAAACTTCGTCCTGTGATTTCGATTCGATGTACAGCTTGCGTTTCAGCAAGTCGACCTTTTCGGAAATTTCAATGACCAGGTCACCGTTGACCAGCTTTTTGTCGCGGATATCCGCGTAACGGTCCGTTCCGCCGATACCGGCATCGCGCACCGATTTGTCGATGGGCTCGGCGCCAAGCACGACCCTGTAGATATTATCGTCGCGTGTTTCAATGCCTTTGAGCGTCTCCTGCAGCGACACAATCTGCCGGTTCAGTTCTGTCAGGTAGTATTCCTGGTCCACCAGCTTGTTGCGCAAAACCAGCTCTTCCGGCGAAGGGAAATAGGCTTTCCAGAAATACAGCATCCCGGATGCAACAATCAGGAGCAGCGCAAAAAGCCCCAGGGCGTTCAGGACGACATCGCTGGTTTTTGTTCTAACCCGTTCATACTTACAGGTTTCGGTGTCGTAGTAGTATTTTATGCGTGCCATAAACTTACAATTATACTGTTTGCGGCCTAAAAGCCTTGATCACTGTCTCGTTGCATTCGATAAACGGTCCTTCCAGCAGATCAATGCAATACGGGATCGCCGGAAATACCGCGTCCAGGCACTGGCGAATAGCCCTGGGCTTGCCTGGTAAATTTACGATTAAAGTATGGTTGCGTACCCCGGCGGTCTGGCGTGAAAGAATGGCCGTAGGTACGTATGTAAGACTTTTGGCCCGCATCAATTCGCCAAAGCCTGGCAACATCTTGTCGCAAACCGCTTCAGTAGCCTCCGGAGTTACATCCCGCCGCGCGGGACCTGTTCCTCCCGATGTGATAATCAAACAGCAATGTTGGTGATCAGCCATGGTAATCATGGTATTTTCAATGATTGGCTGCTCATCGGGGATCACCGCGTATTCACGTTCCCAGGGGCTTTTGATGTATTCCCCAAGGGTTTCAATAATCGCTTTTCCCGGAATATCCTCATAAATGCCCCGGCTCGCCCGGTCGGAAACGTTGATAATGCCGATCCGGATGATCTTATTGCTCATACGCAGAATATTTAGATGGTAAATTACGTGCCACCAGCCGGTCAGGAAGCCTTATCAGGTCTTTCTGACCTGAATTTCAACGTTTCGGATCTCCCTTTCCTGAATACCTGCCGGCCTTTGTTGATACCTTTCCGCATTTCTTTCTGCGCTTCGGTTGGCAGCGATATAATTTCCCGGCACGCTTCGGAGCAGCATCCCTGGTATTTTTCGGCGCATACCGTACACTGGATGAACAGCAGGTGACAGCCGTCGTTCTTACAATTCGTATGATCATCACAAGGGGAGCCGCACTGGTGACAGGCGGCAATGATATCCGGGGTGATGCGCTCGCCAAGGCGCTCATCAAAGACAAAGTTCTTTCCGATGAACTTATTCTCCAGGCCTTGTTCTCTCACCTGCCGTGCATACCGGATAATGCCGCCGTCGAGTTGAAAGACATTTTTAAAACCGACGTGCTTCATCCAGGCGCTGGCTTTCTCGCAACGGATGCCGCCGGTGCAATACATCAGGAGGTTCTTGTCGCGCTTGTCCTGCATGATACTCTCTACCACTTGCAGTTCTTCACGGAACGTATCGACATCGGGGCAGATGGCGCCCTTGAAGTGTCCGACCTCGCTTTCATAGTGGTTGCGCATATCCACCACGATGGTGTTGGGATCCTCGGCAAGCTGGTTAAAGGTTTGGGCGTCGACATGCACGCCGGTGTTGGCGATGTCAAAGGTGTTATCATCAAGGCCATCTGCCACGATCTTTTTGCGCACAAGGATCTTCAGTTTAAAGAACGATTTCCCGTTGTCATCTACGGCTATATTCAAGCGGACGCCGCGCAACCAGTCGACCTGGTCCAGCAGTCCTCTGAACACGTCGATGTTTTTTTCCGGCACGCTAACCTGGGCGTTTATGCCTTCATGCGCGACGTAGATCCGGCCAAGGACGCCGGCTTCATCCATTCCCGTGTAGAGGTTGTCACGAAATTCGCCCGGGTTGTCGATGGGATGATATCTGTAAAAAGAAATGGTTACCCGTTTTACGGGTTCGGACCTCATCTTCTCCTTGAGCAGACGGCCGTCGAGGCGGTTGTATAATGGCATAAGCGCTGATTAATTGCAGGTTAATCGTTACTTTTAAGCGGCCCCAGTGGGAATAACAATCTTTAACTGAACCGCAAGATGCAAAAGTAAGAAAAAGCTGCGAGCCACGAACTCACCTAACCTAATGCCTAATGCCTAACGCCTAATACCCACTGAATGCCTAATGCCTAACGCCTAAGGCCCAATGCCTAATACTGTTGCTTAATTTTTAGCTTTCAATTCACCCCTGATCAACTGGTTGTATTCTTCGCAGGTGAGGATACCGTGTTCGTTACAGTATGGACACGTTTTATACGCATTGCCAAGGGCGCCTTTTTTTATGACGACGTGATCGCCTTTGCAGACGGGACACGTTACTTTACCGGTAGGGCCGCAGTCGATATCATAATCGATGGAAAGCACTTCGCCTGCTTTCCGGACGTCTTGTGATTTTTCCTGGAGAAAGGCTGCTTCCCCTTTTTTCTTCAGGGCGATGGCCTCTTCATAGAATCTGCCGCCGGTACCCTTGAGCTGTATGTACTTATTAAGCCAGTCGATGCTTTGCTTGTTTTTTTTCAGAAAAAATGAATTTTTTCCGAAGTAGAAGGTAAGATCGGAGGGAACGCCCTTCAGATTGTCGAGCACGTACCGGAATTTTTCATCGGCAGCAGTATACATACCGTTGTCCATATAATAAACGCCGGAATCCAGCTGTTGCATGACCGCTGCCCGCTTACGCTGTTCCTGTTGTTCGCGGTACTCCGATACACGTGTCTTTTCATCCGTCTGCTGGGCGCGAATCATTAAGGGCAGTAGTACGAGCAGGATACACCCTGCCATTTTAACTTTCATCCCGCAAACCCGATGTGAGATAGACATCATACGCATCCTAATTATTAAATCTTTCTTTTGTAATGTTCAACCAGTCCAGTGCCGCGCCGTGAAAAATATCAGCCTTCGTTTCAGGAGGAAGATCCATATCCTCGATGAATTTTCCGATCTCGAGGTCTCCCAGCGGGAACGGATAATCGGTGCCCAGCGTAATTTTTCTTGAGCCGACCATCTTCAAAACATAATGGAGCATGTCGGCGTCATGTGTCACACTGTCTACCCAGAATTTTCCGATGTAATTCCGCGGCGGAATACGGTTATCGATTGCCACCAGGTCAGGCCGGCATTCGAAACCATGCTGGATACGCCCTATGGTCGATAAGAACGTTCCTCCCGCATGGGCGAAATTGACCCGTAAGGCAGGCAGTCGTTCAAATATCCCGCCAAAGATCATCGAACAGATTGCGCGGGACGTCTCAGCGGGCATTCCGACAAGCCACGGCAACCAGTAGCGCTGCATGTGTTTCTGGCCCATCATGTTCCAGGGATGTACCAGTAGGGCCATGCCCAGTTTCTCGCAGCTTTCAAAAACAGGAAAGAAACGTTCCTCGTTGAGATTCAGATCGTTGACGTTGGAGCCGATCTGGATCCCCTGCAAACCGATATCGCGGCAGCGCTCTAACTCCTGAATTGCCAGATCCGTATCCTGCATAGGGATGGTTCCCAGTCCTAAATAGTTTTTCGGGTACTTATGAATCAGCTCCGCGATATGGTCGTTTAAAAAACGGGAGACGTCAAGGCAATCCAACGGTTTGGCCCAGTACGAAAACATTACCGGTATGGTACACACGACCTGTACCTGCGTATTGTAGTTTTCGTATTCCCGTATCCGCAATTCGGCATTCCAGGAATTTTCCCGGATCTCCCGGAAGAACTGGTTGCCCCGCATCATTTTCGCAGTTCCCTTCTTGTGATGCTGCAGAAAAATAAAATCGCCATAGCCAAATTTGTCACTCCAGTTCGGCAGTTTTTTGGGAATAATGTGGGTGTGGGAATCGATCTTCAGCATCTTTAACAATCAGCGACGAATTAAACTATCCCCTCGGGCGATTTTTGCGTGGCCCGGGCCAGGGGTACTTTTTGGGTGAAACATGCTTCGGCGTACCTTTTATTTGTCTTTTCCGCGCTTTCTCCGTTTTTTCAATATCAACATAACGCGAGAGTCCGATATTCACCTGTCCGAAAAGGTCGCGGCGCCTTCCCGGCACATCATACAATGTTTCGAATGCGTCCAGTCGCTGGAGGTAGCCGGCTTTCCGGGGTTCAAGGACGCCGTAATTAACGCGAAAGTCAAATGATACCTTCCATTCTTCGGACAGTTCCCAGTCGGAGCGGATGCCGGCCTGCACAAACAGCTGGATGCTCTGAAAATCGTTTTTTGACGATATCACATAACGGTTCATTTCGGGCACCAGGACGCCGTCGTAAACTTCTGTATAGCCTGGCACATCGAGCGGCAGCAGCGACGGCGGGAACCGCAGTTTAGTTGCGTTGTGTTGGACGACCTCTTCGCCGTTTATGAGATAGGCGGGGCTGATACCGCCAACCGCGCTCACTTTCAGGAACGACATATCGATCAGGTGAAATTTCAGCGCAACAGGCAACTGGATATACTGAAGATCTATTTTGCGTAAACCCTCATGGCCCCCGGCAGTGTTCACCACAAAATAATGCTGGCCGACGTTGATAAGTCCCGGGCTGAGGACAAACCCGAAGTTGGTGTAGTCAATACCGTAGTTAATACCGACCGGCGCGAACTTGATGTCATAACGCGCGCGGTACCGGGCGTCCTTACTGATGCCCTGGTCCCAGGTGTGGGATGACGTGATGCCCGTAAAAATGCCCAGCGTGACCGTGCGGGTTTGAGCCGGTGCGCAGTACCCGAAGGCACTAAGGATCAGAAGGAAGGACAAGCGCCACATCTGGGACAAATTCGGTATTGTGAGCAAAATAAGCATTAATATGAGAATCAAACACAGACCTTACGCGGTGCTCGCCGGAAAACCGCGACATCGATGTTAAGATTCTGTTATCTTTACTTAATTCGCAGGTTAAAACAGGCGTATGGTGAGGAACCCGTTACAGCTATTCAGCGGACTGAAGCTAAAAGGCAACATTTATTGGGTGTTGACCCAGCGATTTTTGATCGCCATGCTGTTGTTTACCCTTTGCCGGCTGGGCTTTTACATCTTTAATCTCAGCTATTTTCCCGGGATGAGCCTCCCCAAGTTCCTGTATATCCTGCTGGGTGGCATTCGTTTCGACCTGACGGCACTGCTGTACACGAACATGTTGTTCATCGTGCTGATGTGTATTCCGCTCCCGGTCCGGTTTAACGACACGTATCAATCCGTGGTAAAGTGGATATTCTATGTTACCAACGGGCTGGTACTCGCGGCCAACGTCAGCGACTTTATATATTTCAAGTTCACGCTTCGGCGGACCACCGCCGACATCTTTCAACAGTTTGAAAACGAAACGAACCTGGGCGGCCTGTTTTTCAGGTTTCTTATCGACTACTGGTATGCCGTGATCTTCTGGATCGCACTCGTGGTGCTGATGGTGTGGCTTTACAACCGCACGCGTGTAGCCGGACCGATGGTTAAGAACAGGCTGGCTTTTTATGGCAGCGGAATCCTGGCCTTCCCCCTGATTGCATTCCTGGTCGTGGGCGGCATACGGGGAAATTTTTTACACAGCACGCGGCCGATTACGCTCAGCGACGCCGGCAAATACGTGAAGGACCCGGGCGATGTGTCTCTGGTCTTGAACACGCCCTTCGCCATGTACCGGACACTGGGAAAAACTCGGATCAAACGTGTTCATTATTACGATACACCCCAGGCACTGGAAACGGCATTTTCGCCGGTGCATCATCGCCCGGATACCGGCAAGCTCAAAAAACTTAATGTTGTCGTGATCGTGCTGGAAAGTTTTTCGAAGGAGTTCTTTGGTTTTTATAACCGCGGGAAGGACAACGGTACGTATACCGGATATACGCCGTTCCTCGATTCGCTGATAACCCATAGCAAGACCTTCGAGTATTCATTTGCAAACGGCCGGAAATCGATCGACGCCCTGCCATCGATCGTCGCGAGTTTGCCGTCCATGGGATTACCCTATGTGTTGTCACCGTATTCGGGTAACCGGATCAACAGCCTGGGCAACCTCCTGAAACAGGAAGGTTACCGGACAGCCTTTTTCCACGGCGCGCCCAATGGCTCAATGGGCTTTGAAGCGTTTATGAATATCGCCGGAATCGATGAGTATTACGGAATGGATGAATATGACAACGATGCGGATTACGATGGATGGTGGGGTATTTGGGATGAGAAGTTTCTGAACTTCACGGCTAAAACGCAACGGGATTTCGAGGAGCCGTTTTTATCCGTGTTCTTCTCCGTTTCGTCGCATCATCCGTTCAGCATTCCCCGCGAGTATGAAGGTGTATTCAAAGGCGGGAAGGAACCCATCCTCCGTTGCATCCAATACACCGACCATGCACTGAAAAAATACTTCCAGGAAGTTTCGACCTACCCCTGGTATGCCAACACGCTGTTCGTGATCACGGCTGATCACACCTCGTCCAATGTTTTGTTTGATGAAAGCCGCACCGCGAAAGGATTGTTCTCCGTGCCCATCATTTTTTACCGTCCCGATCACAGTTTGCGTGGTGTGGATACCGAAATTATTCAGCAGGCGGATATCATGCCGACGGTGCTCGGCTATCTGGGGTATGAAAAGGATTTTCTTGCTTTTGGGCGCGATGTACTGAACAATGAAAAGACGCCATGTGCCTGGAATTATAAAGATGACGTGTTCCAGTTTTATGAAGGCGACTACCTGCTGCAATTTGACGGGAAAAGGAGCGTGGCGTTGTACAATTTCAAAACCGACCTGATGCTGAAACACAACCTGGTCAAAATACCCGGGAACAAGGCGCAGGTGATGCACATGGAAACCCGCATCAAAGCTATCATTCAGCAATACAACAACAGGATGGTGTCCAATAACCTCACGCTGCAGCCGACGGCGATGACTTTTTCACATTAGTATTATTGGCGATCACGCAAGGTTATGATAGACCTGCTGTACGTCTTCATCACCTTCCAGCGTCTCGATCAGCTTCAGTACTTCGTCCTGTTCGCCTTCGGGAAGTTCTTTCGTCGTCGTGGGAATATATTGCAGTTCTGAACTTTTGACGTCGAGATGTCTGGATTCCAGGAATTTTTGCATATGGCCGAATTCGGTGAATTTGGTATAGATAACGATCTCCTCGTCATTCCGCTCGATGTCTTCCGCGCCGGCATCTATCAGATCAAGCTCCAATTCGTCCAGATTGATCCGGGAAGGGTCGAATTTGAAGACACCTTTTCGTTCAAAGAGAAATCCTACGGTGCCGGAATTCCCCATGCTGCCGCCGTTCTTCGAAAAATGCAGCCGGATATTAGCAACAGTACGGGTAGGGTTGTCGGTGGCACATTCGACCATGATCGGCACGCCATGAGGTCCGTAGCCTTCATAGGTCACTTCCTGAAAGTCCTTTTCCTCCTTCGAGGATGCACGCTTGATGGCGGCTTCAACGCGGTCCTTGGGCATATTTGCGCCCTTGGCATTCTGAATGGCCATCCTGAGTCTGGGATTGTGCTCGGGATGGGGCCCGCCAAGCTTCACCGCAATAGCGATATCTTTCCCAATACGTGTGAATGCTTTTGCCATCCGGTCAAACCGCGCAAACATCTTGTGCTTCCTTTTTTCAAAAATGCGCCCCATATATATTCTGTTAGTGCGGCAAATTTATGCGAGAACTGCAAATAGGCAAAAAATAGCCGCGTGCTATGAGATGATCGATTAAAAGACTGGATTCTTGATTCTGGTTACTGGCTGAGTTTTTAAACCATAGAAAATATTCATCGATTAAAATTTCCTCAAACGCCCAAGGCCTAAGCCCCAAGGTCCTAATACCTATTGCCTACATCGCTGCGCGTTTTGACTTTTCCCATACAACAGATTGCCTGCCGCGCAGAAAACGTGCGAGACCTGCGTAGACCGACAGGTTCATCACGAGGAAATAATAGGGAACAAAAAAGCCTTTGATGGCAATATTCCTGTCGCGCAGAAGATATCCAGTCAGCGCCAGTGCATAAAAACCGCATTGGAGTAAAAGCAAAGCTTTGTAAAAGAAAATGCCATTCAATGCCAGTACGATATTGCTGAGCAGGATAAGCGGAAGGAACAGGGGAGCGAGCGTCCAGCGAAGAACACGGTGGGAGAGGTATTGAAAGCTGAGGACGCCGTATTTAAAGGGGTTGAGCAGAAAACTCAGCTTTCCCATCGCCTGGAACCCGCCGGCGCAAATGCGCACTTTTCGTTTCCACTCTTCTTCCACCGAAGCCGATGCTGTTTCGATTGCGTACGCATCGGGCTCGTACGCGAAACGATATCCCTTCGCGGCGATTTTTAGCGAGATATAGAAATCTTCAATGATAATATCCTCTTCAGGACGCTCATAAAGCTCGGTGCGCACGGAAAACAGTTCGCCTGCGGCGCCGACGATGGAGTATACTTCGGCATCTTTGCGTTTGAGGAACGACTCGTATTTCCAGTAGATACCTTCACCCGATCCGGATGCGTTATCAGCGGTTCTGCTGACGATTCTCTTTTCGCCGGAAACCCCTCCTGTGCCCGGATCCTGGTAATGTCTGACAAGAAGCCGGATCGCTTCTTTATTCAGCGTAGTGTTGGCATCGCAAAACACCACCACCGGGGTTGTCACCCATGGCATGATCCGGTTGACAGCGTGAATCTTTCCTTTGCGTGTGGGCTCGTGATGGACCTGTACGCCGGAATACTGCCGCGCAATTTCCGGTGTCGCGTCCGTGGAGCCGTCTGTCACAATAAATACGGTGAGTTTTGCTGGCGGATAGTCCAGGGCAAGGGTATTTTCAATTTTCTCCCGGATGAACAGCGCCTCGTTGTATGCGGCTACGACCAGGGTTACGGCGGGACGCTC
>Ga0196965_1000832_pt1 | contig 14295 bp, 22 predicted proteins | sample S1_20metaG_FD_148668 | JGI IMG/M metagenome (GOLD analysis project Ga0196965, IMG submission 148668) | Soil microbial communities from Anza Borrego desert, Southern California, United States - S1_20 | ecosystem: Environmental > Terrestrial > Soil > Desert | place: USA: California | collected... | reverse complement strand
CACAGATGAATTCATTTAGTACATCTCTGTTTAATTTGGTTCTTCTGAGTGGACACTTTGAGCATGGGGATTGGATAGGAGTTTCCATTATTAACGGGGTTAGGGTTGGACAAAAAGCGGAGGGGCTTTTTTGAAGGATTCTAAATGTAAAAGTTATAACACACAAACACACTCCCTGGTTTTGGGGGTTCGTGAAACCAAAAAGTTGACAGGCAGAAGAACAAAAACAATTAAACAATAAAATGAAAAATTCAGCTTTAATCTTGATCTCGATCCTTGCATTGGCCTGCTCGGATGACGAAACGACCTATTCAGTTACCCCCGAACTTGACACTTATGTAACCTCTTTTTTTACAGAGGGCGAACAACGAGGTAAAACAATTCCAAAAACTAACCTAATTGTCCATCTTAATTCGGAATGCCAAGCCATCACTCAAGTAAAACAGGAAGCCGGGCAATGGATCTTGGAGTTCGACAAGGAGGCATTTGAAGCCATGTCTGCTCAGGGCAACCCAAACAACAAAATAGAGTCATTTCTATTCCATGAGCTGGGACGTATTGTCTTAAAAAGGGAATTATCTGACGGTCATTCTATTATGAACGGAGATATTAAGGTAAATGGTTTTTCAGATGACGAACGCGAGGAACTACTTAACGAACTATTCAAGTGAAACTGTTAATTTTAACGTTGGTATTACTGCCGTTGTGTGCGCACTCACAGGTAACTAAGTGTAAGTATGATGTTAACGAGGTAGACTCCTTCACTGGGTTAAGGATAATTGAAACCAAGTTCTTTAAAATTGGCGATACTGAGAAAAGAGACATTTCTATTCAGGCCGCAGCCCGAAAGGTTGACTCGACCTACTTCTTATTTATCACCGGCCTCCCGGGCCAGTGTATTAGCGACCATGATACACAAGTCTCCTTTAAAACCGTTACTGGGGAGATCTACTCCTTGAAACACATAGGTGAGGTGGAATGTGGTAAAACAATTTACGTAGGAGGGGCATCAGCGCAGACAACACCTACAATATATCTTAAAGTTGATAAGCAGGAAATCAGGCAATTGGCGATGTCGATGATACGGATAACAGATGGGCAGACATACACAAACGTAGTTTTGCCTCTGCCTATTATCTTCAAACAGTTATTTGACTGTGCAGATAGCGCACCTATAGCAAGAAAGAAATAATTTCGTAAACTTTGTGATATGAGACAGCATCTTGTAAAATTTTTCTACCGTGAATTGCTCCGCCTTCAGGAGTACGATAAAACCGTATTGCTCTATACTAAGGGTCGGGCGTTTGCTGCCGCGAAGGATTCAAAGGTCGATATTGTTAGCAGTAAAATCACAACTACGGGCCCTGATGGGGATTACGAATTTCCAGGGCATCAGGAAATTAGCATTGATATTCCCGTGGTTATGACTTTCGATGGATATGATCACTTCCTTAATGAATTAGGATACGCCTTTAAAAACCAGGACTTAACTATCCGGTATACTGAAGGGGATGGTGAAGAATATTTTGAGTGTGAATCTTTACCGACATCATTCGTTGTGCCGGCCTTAAATGAAATTCCAAAACTTGAATTAACAGCGATGGTAAAAAGGTTAGACTATATCAAATAAAAAAAGCCGGGAACCACACCCCAAGGCTTAAACCAAATATTCTTACTTGTCAAACCTACCGGAAAACTGAATATGAGTATAAAAATCAATGATTTAGAGAAAGAAGCAGCAAAGGACTTCTGGCTATGGATGATTCGGGTAGTTAAACCTGAGGTAATTGACGGAAAGGAATTTATAGAGTGTCACGGTTTTGGATCAGATGGGATGGTGCCTGTTGCATCATTAAAGGACCTAATAGATAGGTGGCATGAGGAGGCACGCCAGGAAAAAAACGAAAAAATTAATGACAACATAACCGACTTGCTTGCCATGAATAAGACTCAGCGTAAAATTATACAAATTCTAAGCGCCGGTATTAGGTCTTCTTTAGAAAATAATAATACAAAGTGGCTGCATGAGGCCTTACATGAAGCTGGCAAAATTGGTATAGACACTAATAACAAATTCGTAAGCCCATCTAAATAAAAAAAGCCGGGAACCACCCCGGCTTAAAACCAAATCTTTATGGAGACCATCCAAGAAAAGTCCAATGAAAGAAACCGCTTTGATATTTCCAAATGACTGGCTTGCTGTGTCGGTAACGTGTCGGTAAAAATGACACAAAACGGAGTTTCCCCTATGACAATATAAAACTTTAGTAGTCTGTACGGGACTCTATGGTATGTGACTATAAGTGACTAAAGTTGCTTAATGCGTACAAAAAGAAAATATTTTCATTATCAAAGTAATCACAACTCACTTAGTTTCCTCTTCAGTCACCGCAAGTGTGTCGGTATGGTGCCTGCAAGTTAATTAATACCAATATTTACATCAGGCAATGGCTACCATAAAATTCTATCTCGAAAAACCGTACCTCCCAAAGACTAAAACTCTAAAGTCTACAGCGTGCAGCATTTATTTAATGTTCACCATAGACAGACAGCATCGGTTCCCTATAACGCTGGACGAAAAAGTTGAACCAAAGTATTGGGATTTCAAAAATCAAAGAGTTAAAGCAACGTACCGCGGCAACTTCGAGATTAATAATTTTCTCAAAGATGAAGAGTACCGACTAATGACGCTGTACAGGGAAAACCGCAACATTCCATTTGACAAGTTCAAATCCTTAGCCCAGACAAAGCCCTCACAAGAAAAAAAAACTTTATTCATAGCCTTAGAACAGTTTCTTAGTCAGTATGAAGCCGAAAAAGACAAGAAAACACTAGGTAAGTACAATGTGATGGCAAAACAGCTAAGGGAATTTGACAAAAAACATAACATCGACTTTCCGGATCTGGACTTTAAATTCTATGACTCCTTCAAAAAACACCTTTATGCAATCCCTAATCCTAATTATCGAAACGGTTCTTTGCGGCGTATTGGGATGGACAGTGGGGACTATCAGTGGGTGCCTGATTTGGCGGGTGAATCTGTTGGATTATTTGACGACACAGTATACAAATACATTGTCAATCTCAAAACATTTATTTCTTGGAGCGAGAAACGCGGTTACAAGGTTAATCCGTCACACAAAAGCTGGGAGATAATCGAAAGGCGCTACCCTCCTATTTCCTTATCACTATCTGAACTTGAAAGACTTGAAAACTTCGAATTTACCTATGAGTCAGTAAAGCCATTTTGCAAGAAAGGAGCCGAACCCGGGAAAGTAGCCAAAGCCCTTGACATAGCCCGGGACTATCTGGTATTCGAATGCAGAACCGGACAAAGGATTTCAGATATTAAGAGGTTTCATTTCAAAGACTACAATGATTTTAAGTGGACGTTCACCCCTAAGAAAGGGAACAGGCTTTCATCAAAAACGAATACAGTTCATTTTAAAGGATTCTGCGCTCCAGCCTTGTTAATACTCGAAAAACATAATTGGAAGATGCCTGAGGTCTCAGAACAGAAGATTAATGACAATATAAAGCTAGCCTGTAAAATAGCCGGAATTACACAGGAAATTTCGATATTCAGGTGGGCGCAGAACAAGCGGATCAGGATAACCGGGCCAAAGTATTCATTCATCAGCAGCCATATCGGGCGCAAGAGCTTTATTACGATCGCGCTTCAGTTCATGCCTCATAAATTGGTAATGACACTAGCAGGAATAGACTCTTATGCTACTTTAAAGCACTACGAAGGTGATTCTGAAAGCGCTACTATAGAACAGGCATTGGAGAAGATACCGACAAGTAAAACACTTTTAAGGAAATCTATATGAGTATTGAAATGGAAAATCCACAAACTATCGCTGAAAAGATAGACGCTGCCGCGAACCTCGTAGAGCAGATGTATCTGTCACACATGATACGGGACGAAAAGAAATTCAGGGAATCGCATAAACAAGCCGGTGATTTACTTTTTGCTGCCATGCGTCAGCTTGAGGATACTGAGGAGGATGTTGAATGAAACCTCGTAAACCATACTCCAAAGAAGAAGAAATCATTAAAGGGAAAACAAAATGAGAATCATGCCTATGTATTATTACGGACATGTTGAGCCAGAATCATTATTGGCGCTTTGGATTGTTTTCAATGGCTGCTTTATTTTCGTCGGGCTGCTTCTTACGGTTAGGCATTTAATATTTCGGGACGATTCGTTTATGGAAAATGTGGTATTTGGCGATAACATGGTACCCTCCATGAATACACTCCTTTTTACCATAGTGAACGGAATGGCACTAATAATATTTCTATCCATGAAAGTAAAAGCATTACTATGAGCAAAAACCTTAACCGCGCAGCTTCCTGGATTCAGAAGCAGATAGACGAGCTAAGAGCAGAACGTGATGCTGCCTGGGCTGAATCTGCTAAATTAAAAGAACGAGGAGAAGAGCTTGATATTCAGATTTCAGAGTTATTCCAAGTCCTTGAAAAGCTACCTGTAGAAGAAAAACCTTTAGTATGACTTTCGATAAAGAAGGCGCTGAATTAAAGAAGCTAAGGAAAAAGCCATCCTGGAGCCGGTATTATTTTAATCTTAAGACTGGCCAATACGCCCACTTAGAAGGATCACCATTAGCGATAAAAGACATTGAAACCCGACAATGGAAGCGACAGAAAGTAAGAACTAAGCGCATATCAAAAAGTGAATATGATGAAAAACGTCCTAAAGGCGTCTTATTTGGTTATGGATGTCCTTACAGTCCGACAAGGCAAAGATTAGGCAAAAAGAGCAATGCTCCAGCTTTCCATGAAGTTACATTTGTGTATTGGGCTGTAGAAGAAAAACCACTTGTATGAGCGATTTAATCATTTACGTAGATGGTAAACCTGTAGGTGTGACCACAGGTGAATTAACCTTACCTGAAAACTATGAATCATGCACAGAATCCTTTCCTAATTATGAATTTAAATGTGAAGGATTAATGAGACTTGATGATTTTAAATTGTCTCCTGAGCAAGAGTGGACTTATCAGTGGTTTAGGTCAGTAGAGATGCCAAGAAAGAAAAAGAAAGCATTTAGGAAGTATTTGAAGTCGTTTTTAACGATACCAGAAGTCAGGATACGTATACGAAGATGATAATTAAAGACATCAGAGTAAAATCAGAATCCCACCGTCATAACCACAGAAATGACCGAGGATTCAATTATCAGTCTCGAGCATGGACTTCTACCAGGAACGCGTTTATAGCGGCTAATCCTAAATGTTCATGTGGAGCACCGGCAACAGTAGCTGACCATCGTACGAGGATTCGCGATGGAGGCGATCCGTATAATTGGGATAATCTTCAACCAATGTGTGCAAAATGCCATAATAAGAAGGATAATAACACAGGAAAGAAATGAACATACCAGAACACATGCTTGATATAAATATAACGCTAACCCAAAGTGAGGCCAAGCGATTGTTAAAAATACTTAGAGATATGGAGGATGGATATGGCGAATGGGGAGATGGGACCACCCAAGGAACTGAGTTCTACCTTGAAAAAGGGGATAAGCAATTCATCCAACAACTTATTGAAGTGATTACCCATGCGAAGTAGCTGTAGGGACAACAAAACATAACTGAAGAAACGATAATGATGAAATGGATTTGCTTTGGGCTTAGCTTGGTTTACGTGATTTTAGCGGTAATACTAGAATCCGCGAACCGTAGTAATTCTCAGTATTTTGCCTTAACAGCGACCATGTTTCTTTGCGCAGGGATGATCTGCTATAAAATCGACTTAGCCACTAAGGAAAGCAAGAGAATAAGGATGAAGAAAAGCGAATTCCAGGATTTATTCAATTATCTACGAACCGAAAGAAATGGCGGCCATATTTAAACCTTATCGCAATGACTGAAAATCAAGTTGCTTCATTTGTCTTGTCCAACGGGGGAACAGTTGAGAAAAAATATTGCTACGACGAAGAGGGTGTTGAGTGTTGGGAGTGGGAATTTGAAGGTCACGAATGGACGGAGTTAGGCAGTCATGATGAACCTCCACCTGTTCCAGAGGATTTGATTAGATACGTTTATTGGCAAATATCCATAAAGAAAACAGTATTCAATACAACAGAAGAAAATCAATCTTTCGAACCAATATACCAAAGACCGTGTATGAAGACACCAGGAATATTAAATAAGAAAGAAGACGGTTCATTTGAATATCAAATCATCAACGAATGGCAGCTATGTCCACTGTGTCATGGCACTGGATTAATATGGCAAAAGGGATGGCCTAATGCATACGCTACTATTAGCACAGCGCCAATAACATGTGACTTATGTGAAGGAGAAAAGATAATATCTAAGGTAAATGGCAAACCACCTATCTAGGAATGATCGTGTATGAAGTATAGAATTATAGTAACTAATCCTAATTCAGTAAGCGAGGCCTATGAGGTTCAGAGTTCTACTGATGGTAAAAACAGATGGGATCGTGTATACCAGCGTAGTAGCCTATCAGAAGCACAAAGGCTATACAATGAATTGGTAGATCAACATACTCAGACCTATGGCTATAGAGTCATTAAAGAAAGCTAATATGAATAACCTATACCCTACTACGGTAGCTTACATTAAGAAAGCGTACTCTAAAGAACAAGATATTAATAAACTAATTAAGAAGATAGGTAATAAGTATTGTATCAGTGAACAGTCAGCCAGGGCATGGATCAGACAGACGGTAGGGGTGGGTTAAGAGTCTGGGGACGAGCCATCCAAACCGCGCCTTCGAGTTTTTTTGTTCGCTACAATTTTTAATAAGGGGGGTTAGAATATGGATTTTTTAAGTAAAAACGGGCTTTTAGTATTCGAGGAGATACAAAAGCATTGTAGAAGCAAGTTCAAAATGTACGATGTAGACAAGTTTGAAATGGCGATGCTGGCTAATAGCTTTGACTTGTATTCGGAGTCGGCTAAGGTATGCAATGAGAAGGGTGTAAGTATGAGTTTCATGAATGACAAGGGTGGTATTTATGAGCAAATCAGGCCAGAATACACGGTTATGAAGAACGAGTACGGTAATATATTGAAGCACTCCGGTAAGTTCGGATTAAACCCAGGGGATAGGGATAAGATCTTCAAAGGGTTAAAGGATGAGAAGAAGAAAAAAGGGTTCGACACGGATAATAAAATGAAGGTGGCTTAATTTTAAAATTTTGCAAAAGATGCTGTGTTTTTTTAAAGCGAGGCTGTCTTGCCTCGGGAACGAATTATGAAATTTCGAATAGTCAGGCGTTCGTATAGTAACGGAAATTCTGGGTATGTTATTCAGTGGCGCTTTATGTGGAGATGGATTGATTATGATTTCCTTGATGACTCAAATTGGTTCCCAACTATCGAGAAGGCGAGGGAAAGAGTGGATGTCTACAGTGTTGATCATGTAAAAGACGAAGTAGTGGAATGAGCGCCGCTGAACAATACGCCCACTGGGTTCTCTCCCCTTCCAACGCTGTCAGAACCGGGCAGTACATTAAGTTAGCCGCTAAAAGATTCCTATCAGATTTAGAAAGAGAAGATATTTACTTCGATGAGGATGAGGCTAACCGCTGTGTTAACTTCATTGAAAGGTATTGTTTGCAGTGGGAAGGAGCCTGGAAAGGGCAGCCGTTTACCTTAGAACTGTGGCAAAAGTTCGCCCTGCAGAACATCTACGGATGGATCCGAAAGAAAACCGGGAAACGTAGATTCACGAAAGCCTACATTCAGATTTCTAAGAAGAACGGTAAAAGTAGCTTATCAGCGGGTATTTCTTTGTTTCACTTGCTGGCCGATAAAAGAATAAACACTCCTAAAGTATTCACCGCGGCCAACAACGAAGACCAGGCTAAGATATGCGTCAACATCGCAGGCCGGATAGTGGAAGAGTCACCGGAGATCCAGGAGGTTTTAGAAGTCCGGCTGATGCGATACAAGGAGAATATAACAGAAGTTTTAGTCGAAGATCCTGACCGTGGTAGCGGTTTTATAAAGGCATTATCGAAAGAAGGCGGGGATAAAACAGCGAAGACTTCTGGCGGGAAACATGGTATTAATGCAAGTCTGGGAGTGGTTGACGAGTTCGGGATGTCACCGGACCATGGGGCTAGTAAGACGATCGACTCTTCAATGGTTTCCAGGCCCGAGAGGTTAATGCTTTACATCACTACGGCGGGGTATAACCTGGACGGGCCGTGTTACCGGGAGTTAAGAGAGTCCGGAATTAAAGTATTAGAAGGTACGATCGAAATGGATTCTTACTTCATGATGCTCTTTGAGATTGACAAACCGATCGTAGATGACAAACCGCAGGAAATAACCGTAGGCTGGCTTTTAGAACATGAGGATCACTGGCAGCAGTGCAACCCGAATATAGATGTATCAGTCCAACGAGACGCATTACAGGACGCTTTAAAAGAAGCCCAGCAATACGGCGGGACTACGGAAGTTGAGTGTCTTACGCTGAACTTTAACCTATGGGTAAACAGCGCAGACGCTTTTATCCCTGCAGACATTTGGGACAAGAACACCCACGGGCTAGAAATTGAACTAGGCTCTGACTGTTACGGCGGTTTAGAAGTCGGCCCGTCCGGCGAGATTACCGCTTTAGCTTTACTCTTTCCAGGGGAGATTGTAAAGATTAAAATGCTATGGATTATCGCAGAAGAAGCCTTAAAGAACAACGACTTCTACAGGGATAACCGGAAGTTAATAAACGTTGATCCTGGGAACGAGGTAGAAAATTCAGTGGCGGTAGAATGGATCCTGGAAGAGTTTCAGAAGTACAACATGCACTCCTTTTGCTTCCCACAGCCACATAAAAGTAACTCAATCGTACAGGAGTTAATAAAATCAGGTTACCAGGGCAATCCGATTTCACAAGGGATGAATGGAATTTCTAACGCTACGGTGGAGTGGGAAAAAGCCTTAAGAGCCGGACAAGTTGAGCACTTCGGCGATCCGATTTTAAAGTATCACAACTCCAATTGTCTGGCTGTACGTAAAGAACAGGGAACGAGGATAGAAAAGAACGGAAAAGTACTAGGTGTTTACGCTTGCTTGAATGCGTGGAGTCAGTGGTTGACAATACAGGCTAATGGAGGATCAGAAATAGGAATACTTTACATATGACACTCGACGACATTAACGATGATCTAGCACTAGCTAAAAAACCCTTTCGGGTAGTAGCAGCCCTCGCGGTACATGGCAGATTGCCTTTACTAGAACATACTATCAGAAGACTATACCAAAAGAACGGATGTGTTAAAGTCATTTGCGCAGGGGATAACCCAGAGGATAAGGTTCTATGTGAGTCTTTAGGGGCTGTGTGGGTTCACATTAAGAACAGATTCCTAGGGGATAAGTGGAACGCGGCCTTTAAGAAAGCAAAAGACTTCAATCCCGACGCAGTTCTGTTCGTCGGGAGTTCAGATTGGGTTTCGGATAACTGGTTTTCAGTAATGGAACCCTATGTAGAGAAGTATGGCTTCGCCGGTGTTCCGGGTTGTTTCCTTGCAGACTTGGGGGAAGAGGTGAGATTATGCCACTGGTCTGGCTATGCTTTCTGTAGACCAGAGCGTGCCGATGAGACTATTGGGATAGGGCGCATGCTATCCAGACGGTTACTTGACGCTCTTAACTGGGAGCCTTTTAGCCCCATTTTAAAGAACTCTTTAGATAGAAGTATGAAGGACAGGGCTAAGACGAAAGGGTACGTCGATCATATGGTGATGGACTCGAGACTTAAGGCGATGTCTCTTTCTACCAGCTTGTGGCCGAATAAACATAGATTTTCAGACCATTGGGAACCTAATGGCCGAGCCAAAAGTGCTCGGATGTTGCCCGATGAGTTCCTACGATACAACTTCCCGGAAGCGATAGAGCTTTATGAAACCCTTAAACCGATGATAGATGAAAAAATTGACCTTGAGCGCAGAACTTCAATCGAAAGTTCACACGCTGCAGAAGATAGAGTGCAAAACCTGCCTGTTTGATTCGTCGATCGTAAAAATTCACGACGATGGCGAATGCGATCTTTGCAAACTCCATTGGAAGCAGCAACAAGCCCAGCGCGAACCCTGGGAGAACGTCTTAGCGAAGATCCGAAAGAAGGGAGCAGGCAGGAAGTACGATTGTCTTATAGGAATTTCCGGCGGTGAAGACTCCAGCGTATTGCTTTACTTGGCTGTTAAAGTCTGGAAACTACGGGTTTTAGTTCTACACATCAACAACCGAACAAACCGGCCGGAAGCAACGAACAACATCCAGATTTTAAGAGATAATCTGAACGTAAACTTTGTAGAGTACTACCCAGCCAAACAGGAGTACGACGATCTAACGGATAGCCTACTGAAAGCCGGTGTTCCAGATGCGGATATTTCAAACGACATTAATATGTCGAAGATTACCTGGGACTACGCAAAGTTCTATGACATCAAATGTACCCTGAACGGACACAGTTACCGCGAAGAAGGATCTAGCCCGAAGGCGTGGAGCTTTTTAGACACCACCTACCTAAAAGACATTTACAAACGTTTCACGGGAAAAGAATTGTACTGGTATGATACACTTACTCTGTGGGATCAGATACACTCGGCCCTTACAGGAATGCTCAGAGTGTCACCGTACCATTATCACTATCACAATAGGCCGGAAATCATAAAGGAGCTTAAGAAAATGGGATGGAGAGACTACGGCGGAAAACACAATGAGAACATTTACACCGCTTTTGTTGGGAACTTCCTACTGCCTAACAAATTCGGAATCGACAAACGGAAAACATACCTGTCAGCGGCAATCCGTGAGAATAAAATGACGAAGGAATACGCCAGAGAAATTCTAGCTACTCCGGCAGAGTTTAACCTCGATGACTTAGGAGAAAGAAAGGAACATATTTTAAGGCTGGCCGATTATTCGAAAGTCAAGCCGAGAAGCGACTACAAACAAACCGACTACAAAAAGTTAAAGCCTGTATTTTGGCTGCTTGTTAAATTGAATGTCGTTCCTCAAAGCCTTTATCAAAAGTACTGCTTATGAAAAAGCATTCAACAATAATAATCGCATGGGACAGCGCCGGGGTCGTGCAGTATTGCCGGACTTTCGACTATGAAGAAGAAAAAGAAGCTGCGCTAAATGTATACTCTTTTGTTAGTCAGAATTATCCACGCTGGGTGATGTCAGATGTAGGACATTATCTACACATGGACAACTTCAAAAACGAGAAAATAACCAGGTAGGGGTATTATTAATAGCATAGCACGATTTTTGACTATCTTTGCGCGTTCTTTTGACACGCTATAAAAAGAAAGAATAAGAAGGCCTCCGATTGCGTCTAGTTAGGAGGCTTTTTTATTTTTTACGCCTTAACTGAGTCCGTCTGGCTTTGAAGGTCTCAAAATTCGAATACGGGGACACTCCTACTTTCTCCACAAATACATCACTGGCCGCATGGAATGCAGCTCTGTAATTTTTAGCTGAGGGTAATTGCTTTTCAAATTCGGAATTGAATTTTTCGAAAAAGGAATTGCGCATTTTTAAAAAGCGGGTTTAACAAAGCTAAGGAATTTAGGGTAATTGGATTAACGAAAATATTACAAAGTTAATTGTATTACCCGCTATGGCGGTATAAAATAACCTCATTCGCATCCGATGGGGTTAAAGCAATTCTTTCGGGATCTTTTTTCTGAAAAAACCGATGTCAATCAAGACAACGAAAAGCGTTTTCAGCAATTCCTAACACAGCTCAACTACGGGACTATTACAAATCAGTACCCCTACATCAACAACCTGGGCACCTACACGCCAGGAATAGATTACGACATCGGGACCAATAACGCCATGCGCATAGCCACGGTGTTTACATGCGTTCTCGTTCGGGCTGAATCTCTTTCCTCTCTTCCGGTTAACGTGATGCAGAGTACGCCAACAGGGTCAAAGGTTGCCTACAATCATCCGGTCTACAGGTTAATCCACAACAAGCCTAACCCCTTTCAGACAGCTTCATCATTTTGGAAGTCTGTCTCGGCGCATATCGATCTATTCGGTGAGTGCTTTTGTCATGTAAGGTATTCAGGACGCATCCAGCCCGTAAGAATTGACTTAATACAGGATCCTAACTCGGTTCAGATACTTGAGACCGAAGGCGGGAATGCGCAGTACGAATACAATGGGAAGAAGTACGCAGACTATGAGATGCTCCATTTCAAGGATCTTTCCTTAGATGGATACCGCGGATGCTCGAAGATTTCCTACAACGCCCAGACGATGGGTTACGCGCATAAGCTAAAGACTTACGGTAGTAACGCCATTGGTACTAAGCCTCCGGGATACTTCACGACAGCGCAGAATTATGACGTAGTAAAAAGGCAAGAAGGTAATTTGCAAAAGGGATGGAGTGATAACATCGCTGAAGGCAAAACACCTCTCCTACCGTTTGGGCTAGAGTACAAGAACTTACAAATCTCTCCAGGTGATGCGCAATACCTTGAAGCTGTCGGAGCTACCAAAGAAGACATCTACGGCATTTTTAGAATACCTCCTACCCTAGCACAGAACTACGAACGGGCAACTTTCGCCAACGCCGAGCAGCAGGATTTAGTCTTCGTGAAGCATACGATGCTTCCTATCATCACCAACATAGAACAGGAATGCAACGCGAAGCTATTCGCAGAATCAAACACTACTTCCCAAACGCCTTACTACGTCAAATTTAATATCAACGCCTTTTTACGTGGAGACTTCGCGACTCAAACACAAGGCTTTAGAACACTGTGGGAGCGCGGCTTAATATCGGGCAACATGGTAGCCGATCTAATGGATTGGGATCGCTTCGAAGGCGGCGACGAACGGTGGGTTCCTATGAATATGATCCCATTGTCAAAAGTAGAAGAGTTTATTAACAAACTCACCAAGCCTATCGACTCCAACGCAGGCAATGAAGGCGGCGACCCTGATAATAGCCAGCGCAACGGAGTGGATATACTATTAAAAAAGAACGGACACAAAGTAAACGGTCATGCAAACTGATTACATAAAAAATATTGACAACGCTGAACGCAGGATGATTTCCGAGCAAGTAGAGCTACGGGAAGAAAACGAACAGCGATTTATGGAAGGGTACGCTTTCAAGTTTGGCGCTATCGCTGATTTAGGAAGTTTCACAGAGGAGATTGCGCCGGGTGCAGCGGATGGAGTAATGAATGACGATGTGCGCGGACTTTTCAACCATGATCCCAATCTCGTATTGGGCAGGAATAAAGCCGGAACCATGACGCTTAGCGTCGATGCGGTTGGGATGCGGTATGCTATCAAACACAATCCGAATGACCCTGACCATGTGAGCGTATCGGAAAAGATCAAACGTGGTGACGTGACACAAAGCTCTTTTGCCTTCAGGGTGAAGGATGACAAATGGGAAACCAGAAACGGGAAGGAACATAGGACCATTTTGAAGTTCTCCCGTCTAATTGATGTCTCACCAGTGACTTACGCGGCTTACAATGATGCAACTGTAGCCCTGCGCTCACTTTCAAATATTGTAAACAACAAAAAGGACTTGGCTGAAATGGATCAACAGATCATGAGGCAAGAATTAAACTTAAAATGAAATGAACAGATTAAAACATCTTAAAGAAACACGCGCTGCCAAGGAGCTAGAAATGAAGGCTATCATGGATCTGTGCGCAACTGAAAACCGGAATCGTAAACCGGAAGAAAAAACGAAATGGGACGCTCTTAAAGTTGAAGTCGATGGAATGCGCGACGAAATCACAGCTTTAGAAGAGCAGGAAGCTATCGACGCACGCAGCGCAAAGCCTGTAGGTAACCCTGCGGCGGCTGCAAAGCCTGCTAAACCTGAGTCTACATCTATGCGTGATGTTATCACAGCATGGAAAGAAAAGAATCAGGATGCTATCGATGCGGTGAGAACCAAAACCGAGCAAAGAAACATTCCTGCATTGGAGTTTCGCGCTGTAGCAGATTTGACTTTAGCCAAATTGAACGCTGGCGGTTCTGCTTTCCTTCCGAATGCCGGCGTACAACCTGGCATCGTTGACTTGGTAAGGAATCAGCCTACTTTCTGGAGCCGTCTTCCTAAGAGACGTACAAACCTGAATCCGCTTATCTGGACTTATAAAACCAACAAGGAAGGCGCGGCTAACTTCATCGGTGAAGGTGTTTTGAAGCCTCAGGTGTCGTTCGAACTTGCTACTGAACAGTCAGTACCTAAGAAAGTTGCCGAGCGTATGAGAGTATCTACTGAAATGCTCAATGA
>Ga0196965_1000831_pt1 | contig 14296 bp, 14 predicted proteins | sample S1_20metaG_FD_148668 | JGI IMG/M metagenome (GOLD analysis project Ga0196965, IMG submission 148668) | Soil microbial communities from Anza Borrego desert, Southern California, United States - S1_20 | ecosystem: Environmental > Terrestrial > Soil > Desert | place: USA: California | collected... | reverse complement strand
GAGATCACAAAATCAGACAATAGGTCTAAAACCTTGAACCGGAAAGGTGCATCTCTGCATCGGTGATGTGCCAAATAAAATTCTGAAATTTTATTTAATTGTAATACTTGTCAAACTTAAAGGAACCGTAAACAGTGAGAATTTTAATCGACGGAGCAAACTTTTCTACTTCCGCTTGCCAGTTAAAAATAAGCGAAGTAGGCACCACAATGAGGTTTACATTGTGTTGTGTTTTTTTTCTTTGAGAAAGAATGAAGGCAATAATTTGAATTGTTTTTCCCAATCCCATATCGTCGGCCAGACAACCGCCGAAATTAAAATCATCCAGGAAATTCAACCAGTTCAATCCTTGCTTCTGGTATTCTCTCAGGTTTGCTTTTAACTCCGTCGGAACCTCCACTTGGTGAATGGCTTCAAAATCCGAGGTTTTAGATTTATACATAGCCAATTGGTTTTTCACCTCCTGGGTCAGCGCTTCCTCATCATATAGTTCGGCAATTTCCGAGAAATTGGTTTTGGGGGTTCTGAGCACTTCACCGACAATTTCACCGGAATAAAAAAACCTCGAAAACCTTTCGATCCATTCATCGGGTAAAATACCCAAAGTACCGTCACCCAACTGAACGAACTTACTTTTATTTCGCAGCGATTTGTGCAAATGCTTCAGCGAAACTTTTTGATCACCATACTTTACATCTATGGTAGTATTAAACCAATCCAGTCCACTGCTGACGATAATGGAGATTTTTGCTTTGTTAGGATTGCGTTTATTGTTATTTAATTCACCGAATCCTAAAATAGTAATTCCATAATTATTCCAATCTTCGAAAGCCTCCAGAAACCAATTTTCATCAAGAAACCTGTCCCTATGAAGGTAAAAGTAATCCAGGGAAAGCTGATCCTGAAAATCCGGATGCTGCCGTAATAAAATCGAGGTAAACTGCACTTCCAGTTCTTCATCCCGCTCTAATAAAAAAGCATTTCCTTTTTGATCTATTGCGTAAAGTTGTTTCTTAGAAAGCACAGGAATTTCGACGCCTCCATACCGCACAACTGGCGTGATTACTACATATTCCTCCGAGTCCGACAAGTAAATAATCTTTTCGACCGTTTGATCAAAGCCGCTATCTTCCAGTTGTTTTTTGGTTGCCGCTTTTAAATAAGAATAGGTGATCTTGATTTTATGCTCCAGTTCGGAAAGAATATTTTGCCTGAATGCGTCAAATTTCGAATGATGGATGACGAGGATATTGTTGTTTTTCCTGAAAAAATCAATGACACGAACAAGATCTGTATTATCGATTAAATGAAGGGTATTTTCAACAAGAATAAAGTAGCCATATCTGACTGTAAGATTTTTCAAGTCATAAGGTTTGTCATTTATAACCAAATGTCCGCAAACTTCATAAAAAATATCCTTCTTATCTACGGATAATCGCAGATCCATTTTTAAGTTTTTAAGCTGAACCGGCACAATTGAGGTTGAGGTAATATTAGCCGAAGTCTTGCCGTCGTGATAAAAAACCTCCAGTTTAAGCGGATTTTTAACAAGGGCTTTTAAACCTTCAATATCAGATTCGGACTGAACATAGTTATTTTGAAAACTGGAGATTCCCGTATAAAATTTAATTTCATCATTATTTTCTGCCTTCCAGATCAGGTCCAAAGGGGCAATAGACTTTAAGGGATTTTTCACCTTTCCATCCAATGTTGTTTGCGTTTCAAAAAGCTCAATATATAAATGGTTGTAGAACTTGTGGTGCGCAAGAACAACAATCTGTTTTGTGTTTTCTTTTTCACCTTTTGAAGAAGGTAAATGAACTCTTTGTTTGGGGATTAAATGCTCTTTTAAATACTTATCCGTTTCTTTATTTATTGGAAGAAGTTCCTTTATTTTCGGTTTAATTTCAACCGATTTATTATTGTATTCCAGTTGAAAGAAATTGTCAGGGTTGCTTTCATGTTCAAGGCCATAATCCACCGCCACTTTCTTCATTTTCTCGTGACGCAGTTTTTCATCAAAGAAGATGCGAAACTCTTTTCGGTCCATAATGTTAAACAGCACCTGAGCCTGATGTTCACATAATTTCCTCTTTGGAGTACTACATTCACAAGAAAGCTTCAACTCACGTACTCCTTGAATTACTTCAACTACTGGAGAATCAATGCTACCGGACAAGTTGATAAATGTTCCGAAATTAATTTCTAAAGTCTGTGGGTGTATGTCAAGGAAATTCCGGGAATCTATTTCTAATTGGGCAGAAGTATGCTTTAAAATATAGCTGAACGACAATGCTGAGATATCAAAATCCCTGAAAATATAATCATTGGGATGATCCTTCAATTCATTGGACTGTTGATTCAAATTTTGTCTTTTGAGCATTCTTCCTTCTTTTTTCAAAAGGTCGAATTTACTCAGAAAGTTGGTCAGGCGACGGAATTAAATTTGGTTAACGCCTCTAATATCGAAAACTGTTTTTAGTCAATCCCTCTCGGTTCCTTTTAATCAAACCAGTGTCAGGGAGGGGTTACTTTCGTTTCTTAGACGAAGCCTTCGCTCTTTTATTGAAGTCGAGCGCAAGCGATACCCAATAATTAAAATCAGCTTTGCTTTGAAGGTTATCATCGTTTACAAAAACATATCCTTTGTATTCCCTACCTTTCATAATTACGGTACGACAGCCATCTCTCCGCACCACTTCTTCATGAAGGTCGGGATCAATACGGCACATCATCCTATCATCACGCGCAGTGAGACACATTTTACCCTCAACCATAAATGCTATTCCGCCAAACATCTTTTTCTCTTCAACATCTGGCAAATGTGCAAGAGCTAGCCTGATTCTGGCTGTCAGGTTTTCATTGTAAGCCATTGAAATTTCTTTAAAACATTGTTGTCAAAACTATAGAACTAACCTCATCATTGCCAATGATTTATTAAAAAAAACAAGAAAAAGAATCTAATTCCTGCAACCTCGTGTTACAAAAAAAGGGAATTATATTCCTTTGGACAGAAATACCATTCCCTCGAAATTATTATTTTATTAAAGCTCCTGAATCTGGCGGATCATCTGATTGGTAAACCCCCATTCATTATCGTACCACGCCATTATTTTTACCAGATCTCCATCTACAACCCTGGTCATTTCCAAATCAACAACAGATGCAAATGGACTTTGGATAATATCTGAAGAAACCAAAGGCTCATCGGAAACAGCCAATACATTTTTATACCTTCCTGTTTTTGACTCTTCTATCAGAATGGCATTGATTTCATCGGCAGAAGTGTTTTTTGAGGCTACAAAAGTAATGTCGGAGATAGAGCCAACCGGCACTGGAGTACGAATCGACACGCCGTCAAACTTATTCTCCAATTGAGGCAAGGCTTTGGTAGTAGCAATTGCAGCTCCTGTAGAAGCTGGGATCAGACTCAATGCTGCAGCTCTTCCCATCCTGGGTTCTTTTTTTGAAGGACCGTCTACAATGGATTGGGAGGCAGTGTATGCATGTACAGTATTGAGGATGGCTTTTTTTACGCCTATTCTGCGGTCCATAATTTCTACCACAGGACCAATATTATTGGTGGTACAGCTTGCACAGGAAAAAATGGATGTTTTGCCATCGGCGGTGTTTACTCCATGTACCACTGTGGGCGTGTCTTTACTTTTGGTTGGCCCTGAAATTACCACCGTTTTAGCGCCTGCTTTGATATGCTTTTCTGCATCCTCCCTATTAGTAAAAAAACCGGTACTTTCTATTACCACGTCTACATTCAGCTCTTTCCAGGGAAGTTGTGACGGATCTTTCTGTGATAGAAATTTAATCCTCTTGTCTCCAACATGTAAATAATCATCCTGGAAATTTACTTTGGCACCATATCTTCCGTAAACGCTGTCGTATTTTAGCAGATAAGACGCATTCTCAATACTCATTAAATCATTGATGGCAACGACTTCCAATTCCGGAAGATTCATAATCACTTTTAAGGAAGCTCTTCCAATTCTTCCAAATCCGTTTATTGCAATTTTCATCATTTGTATTAGTTTTAAAAGGTCAGATATTTCAAAACTTAAGGTATTCAGGGTATATTTTATCAAACTCTTTTTTGAGTTTCTTGTTTAATTTTTATCATAAAAAATCCATTCATCCAACCCTTTATAATCAAAAAAGCCATGAGGTTGTCATGGCTAATGTTCATATCCTACAAGTTCCTCTATCAATTCAAACTTTTCTCCAGTCCTATGGATTTAGGGAATAAAATATTATTCTCTAAATGGATGTGAAGGTGCAGATCGTCCTCAAACTCCTTCAATAAAGCAAAAGTAACCTTATAGGTATTGCAAGCATCAGCAGGTGGATTATAATTATTACTAAGCGCTGCAATTTTTCTAAATCGGTCTCCTTCTGCATCGTGTTCATGCATCATCATTTCCACAGGATTTTTAACTGATCCGAAATAGGGCGCTTTCACCGGCTGTTGTTCTTTCCCTGACTTCACCATTTTTCTTATAAAAGGGAACAACACCAACTCTTCCTTTTTCATGTGCTTTGTAAACTCACCTATTGATTCTTTGAATAACTCAGCTATTTCAAACAATTCGGTATGATGGTCGCCATGTACGCTGCATATCTTTTCCAAATACTGACGGATGACAGGTGTTTTTTCTTCTACGTAGCGATGGTGCTTTTTCTCGATATAATCTGCCAGCAAATCCAGCGGCCATGATTTATAATCTATCGATTGATAATCAGAAGCGTTTACTGCTTTGTTTAAACCCTCTAATAATTCATTCGGCGTTATGTTTTTACTTTCACAAACTTCATGAATTGTCCTGTTGCCTTTGCAGCAAAAGTCAATGCCGAATTTTTCAAAAACGGAAGCTGTGCGGTAGTCTTGCGCTACCAGCTCACCTACAATATTTTCTTCTGTAACGGTCATAATGGTACTTTTAAATGTTGGCTTTCCCCCATTCATTAATTTCAGATTCAGTCCACAACGAGGGGAAAAATTTACGTTGCTGGAACTGCGGGTGTAAATATTTTTTCCATTCGGATCCTCCTGTTGCTGCCTGGTTTTCATTTTTGCTGTCCAGATAATATTTGGCCATATTGATATGAACCATGGGCCACTCAATATTGTAGAGGCGGTCAAACTCCCTTAATTTCTCTTGTAACTGAGGGGATAGGTTTTGCAATTGGAGGACTTTATCTTCAACCGTATTTCCTTGTACTTTTTTTGCATAGGAAATAAAACTTTCCATATACTTTTCTTCAAAAAGCCGCAGGGTTATTGTTTTTTCGCCTGTTTCGCGATGGGTACCTGCATCCTTCCAGTAGATGTTTTCAAAGTAATCTTCAATGGTAGGATTGGCAGGCAAGCGCTTTTTTCCTTCTTTGTTTACAAGGTTTTCAAGTCGGGTACAGGATAACTCTATGAATCGGAATTGAGCGCTTTGAAAACCGCTTGCAGGAGTTAAAGTAGACCGAAAAACCTGGTAGTCATCATAATTTAGCCCATCTTTCATTATATCGAAAGATTCAATAAGCATGGTCGTATAACGATTGATACGTTTAATTTTGGTAACCAAATATTCTTCAGTTGGTTTGCTTTCCTCCACGATCTGTTTGATCTCGTGGAGAGCCATTTTCAACAACAACTCGGTTACCTGATGATACATTATGAAAATTTCTTCATCCTTAAAATTTGTTCTTGGCCTTTGCAAAGAAAGCAAGGTATCCACCCCTATATAATCCCAGTAATTGATCAGTTTAGATTGAAGCAATCCTTTAAGATAGACCTCCGGATTTTCTCCGAGGCTTTTATATTTATCATTAATGGCTTGAATAATATCTTCTTGTTCCATAGTAGCAGTTAGTTAAAAAGCTTTATTCCGAAAATAAACAAGCAAACCACCTTTGTCAATTCCATTCCGATATAATAATAATGAAGTGTAGATCGCGGAAGACTTTTTCCCTGGATATGTAATTCTGCAATAGCATCCAAGGCAGGAAGCAACCAGAATGTCTGAATGCATAATAAAATTAAAGGAAGGAAATACAAACTATTTTCGATGGAGACAACAGGATCGTTTGAAAAAAAAATAGCTGCAAATACTGCAATGGCAAATACCCATTCTATTTTATTAAGCGCATTAAAAACCAACCTGCCAATACCCAAACCAAGTGAAACAGTAATGCCTGGTGCCCTGAATTTCAGCCAGGCTTCTAAGAAAGAAATGGCACAAACAAAGCCTATCCATAAAAACACCAATATCAAAACTATCGGGTATTTTACTTCAGCAATCATAGTATTGGCTTTTCGGAACTGTTTCTATAAAATTCAATTTTATAATGAAACATTTCAGCCATTTTAGCCGCCCTCCATTTAGCTTCATCTGTTACCTGTCCTTCGAAGTTTTCGTCTAATGTTTCATAGAAAAGCGCAATCCAGCGGTTAAAATGCTCAATGTTTACAGGCAATCCTGCGTGAGGCACAAAAGGACTTCCAAAATAGGTGTGATCTTTCAGTAAAACGGTTTGCCAAACCTTATACACTTTTTCCAGATGCTCAGGCCAATGATCCTGAATAACATTATTGAATATATCAGCAAGCAACTCGTCTTTTCTAACCTTTGCATAAAATGTATCAACCAACAATTTAATGTCCTCTATCCCTTGTATATCGTTTTTTGTATTCATTCGTAAATGTTTTTTAATCGTCCCGTCAAAAATATACCCATACAAAAATACATTCCGAGCCGTACAGAAAAGAGTTAGACAATCAAAAAAAAAATGATATTTATCACTTTTTATGAAAACACATGAATCTTCGTAGGAGATTTTTTTGGCATAAATAAATAATTTTCCTGCACAAATTTTGACTTATACGGCTATTATCCGTCGTTTCTGTTGAAACTTATCTTGACGTTATGAGCCCGGAAAAAAACTCAGCTTGATCCAAGAATATCAGAATGCTTTGAATATCCGGCAGACCCGGGAGTCTATTCCTTACTAACAAAAATTACAAACTTAATTCTCCTATCTTAATGACCCTAAATTTTCGTTATCTTTATTAGTAAATGTTAAAAAATGCAGATAGATAGAATAAATAATGACAAGATCATGATAACTGTTTCATCCAAAGTAGACAGTTTCGGCCTCCAAAGACTTATTGACTATATGAAATATTTGGAAGCAACATCAAAAAGTAAAGTTAGGCAATCTGATGTGGATAAATTGGCAGACGAAATAAATGCCTCATGGTGGAAGACAAATCGTAGCCGTTTTATAAAGTGAGAATTATCGTTGATGCCAATATTATTTTTAGTGCAATTCTAAACTCAAACGGCAAAATTGGAGATTTGCTTATTAATTCAAAAAGGCATTTCAACTTTATTGCCCAGACTTTCTAAGAGCCGAAATCAGAAAACATTATTCCAAAATAATAAAGATTTCAGGATTAGAAATTGAAGACATTCAAGAATCAGAATTTCAACTCTATAAAGACATTATTTTTATATCTGAAGAGCAGATAAGTTCAAACTCATGGATAAAGGCGGAGGAATTAGTTATAGATATCTACCCTAAAGACGTTCCATACGTCGCCTATTCCAAACAATTTAGATAAAATATGGGAGCGGTGATAAAGCTTTAATCAAAGGACTTGAAAGAAAAGGATTCACAAATTGCATAACAACAGATGAGCTTTTCAAGCTTAGGGAACAAAAAAAGAAATAACCGATAAAGCAAGGATGTGCCCAAAGATATTCTTTTGTTCACTTAGATATCTTCGAACTACCATCAGTATTTAAAATTAATCCACTTCCTACCTTCCCAACGTCTTCAGCATATTGATATGTGAACCAATAGCATTTGAAAAGGAGGATTTATCATTATAAGGTATGTTGTAATCTCTGGCAGTATTTTTCACGATTTGTGAGATGGACTTGTAGTGAACGTGACTGATGTTCGGGAATAAATGATGCTCAATTTGATAATCAAGACCGCCTACAAACCAGGAGAGCAACTTATTTCCTGAAAAGTTAGCTGTAGTCTTCATTTGATGAATGGCCCAGGAATTCTCAATATCGCCGTTGGGTTCAATAACAGGATCACTCACACCCTCTACGATATGGGCAAGCTGAAATACAATACTCATGATCAGTCCGGCGGTGAAATGCATTACAAAAAACCCAACAAACCATTGCCCGATGGTAATATCCGTCAAAAGCAGTGGAAGCGCCAGAATAAAGAAGAAGTATAATATTTTGGTAGAAATTAAAATGATCAACTCCTTCCTTGGATAGGATTTTACCGAGGGGTTATCAGATCTTTTGAACCGGAAGATTTGTTTGAAATCCTTTGCTAAAAAGGAAAAAGTCATCAATCCATATAAAAGAAACGCATAAATATGCTGATACCTTTGGATTTTCTTTTTCTTATCAGCCAGGGAAAGTCTTAAAAGAAATTTCCCGGTAATGTCTTCATCCAGCTCATGGATATTAGTATAGGTATGATGAAGCGTGTTGTGCTGCAATTTCCAGTTGTAAACATTCCCACCCAATAGATACATTGTCCATCCGAAAAACTGATTTAATTTTGCATTATTTGAAAATGAGCCGTGATTGGCATCATGCATTACCGACATCCCAACTCCGGAAACCCCAATACCCATTATAAAAGCGAGCAAAAGCATTCCGATAGGAGAAAAAGCGCCTGTTAATATCAGGATAAAAGGGATCACATAAAAACTGATCACCACAATTGCTTTGGTAATTAGCTTTGCTCCACCAGTTCTACAAAGACCATTTGATTTAAAATACTGATCTACTTGCTCTTTTAATACCGGATAAAAATCTGATTTATCTTTGTTTACAAATTTTACTTTCTTCATTAATACTCTATAAATAAGTCTGATGGATTCTTTATCAAATCTAACGCTTAGGAAGTTATGATTTATGTTAATGTAATAAACTAACTTATTCAGAACGCGTGCTTTTGTTCAAATTATCCTAAGAAATATAAAGTATAAACAGAACGTAAAAATTATTTCCCGCGTTGAAGAGAACATCTGAACCGTCATACGAGGCAGATTAACTATTTCACTAAGAATATACCTCTTTTTCAAACTACAAGTAAGCAAGAAATCTTCCGCAGGATAAAACACCTATCCAAAATAAAATGGACAATATGGCTGTAACTTTATAAGAAATACTTGAAGAAAAGCGGTCCTTTGCCGAAGGATAGGAAAAACGATGAAAAACAGCGGCATTTATAAATGCAGCCAATATCAAAAATAATTTCAGGTAAAAAACAGGATTGCTCCCTACAGAAGTGGCGTTGGCAATAAAAAGCAGGATGCCACTGGGAATTACAAGGACAAGGCTTCTTCTGGACCATGGCAACAGATGCTTTGCCAGATCTGTAATGGAAAGTTTTTTCGACAGCCCTAGTAACCGCAGGTCAAACATAAATGCAGCACCCACCAGTATTACAAACCCAACGATATGAATAATCTCAATTATCGGGTAAAGTAAACCGGAACTTCTTATAAAAGCAGCAAGGTTTGAACTTTCAAGCCATTCCAGCATTTTTATCGTAACTCAGTGGTTTTCTTGCTTATGGTTATTCGCTCGGCTCTCATTTCACCAGCCACCTCCTTATGCGGATACCCGACAACTGTAGCCGTTTCTCCCACTTTTAGCATTTCCATGGTCAATCCCCTGTTTTCCATTCTAGAAGGAGGGGCAAGTATGACATTCCAGGTCTTGTCTTCGGCTTTTAACTTGATACTACCATGCGGGTTCTCATAAGAAGAATTCAGAATTTCTCCGGTGACATTCAGCACCTTCTTTTCGTCGTAACTGCTCCAGCCATGATGGAAAGAAAAACCGGAAGTGATCAAAAGGAGCAGGCTAAAGATTATCCAACTAAATGGTTTTTTAAATACTATTTTTAATGATTCCATGGGGCAAAGGATTGATTAATAACAAAAAGGCGCAATTGAAATAATTATCAAACTATAACTTACTACGTATTTTATCAAATAAGATTCAATGTTGATTAAGGGTTTTGTCTTGTAATTGTTATCTATACCCGTGATTTAAAGTCAACAAAGATCTTATTATTATCTTCCAAGGGGATATATTCAAAAAGTACGTTTTTCCGTTTTGATAATTTTGCAGCACCTTAATATTTATCAGGAAATGAACTTAAAGACCCCGAAATAAATTCGGAATGACTTGTAAACAATCTCTTTAAGGGTTAAAACTTTCCTAAACGTCCTATCTCAATTATTTGGACTCGACACTAAGAGATGCTTTTTTAAAAATAAAGGGAGCCTTTGCAATTAATATTTTTTGACCATTAAGGTACACGCCTGAAATGGCATCATCTTCACCAATTTCAATAAAATCGAACTGGTTAAAAATACTTTGCATGGTGGAATAATTGAATTCATTTGGGGTAGAAAATAATTTTTTATCATTGGCATCTGTGGCTGCACTCCAATCATAATCTTCTCCAAAGGACTTCACTTCGTTAATTTGAATTTTTATTATTTCCATAGCTAGTTTTTTTATTTGCAAATTAACGAGAAGCTTCGGATAAAGTGTTTCAATGATCACCAGAACTTACATATGCCTTTTTTCATAGTTGGTAATAACAAAATACTTTGGCGCCGATTTTAAATAAAGCTTCCCAAGGTGGGAACACCGGAAAAAGGAAATTTTACTAATTGAGGGACTAAAAATTGCTTTGAATTTTATTCACTTCAGACTAAATAGGTACAGGAGATATTCTTGCGTGTGCAATTAAAAACGACTCAAAGAAAATGAACGAAAGACACGCAAATCAAGAAGCATATCCAGCGATCCACGTGACAAACTAAAAAAAATATACTTATGAGAGTACCTACCCGGTTATTAATTAAAGTGAGCAGGAAAAATCGTGATCAATAGGGCAAAGAAATGGAATCTGGTTCTATTATCTCATTACTGTATTCACTTTCCAGGTAACTGATAGGAGGATTGGGAAACGCGATAATTTGATCAATGGTAAGTCCCCAGGGCTTCCAATAAGTTGCCAGCACCTGCCCAAACATATTGTCATCCCACTGGGCGAATAAAGATTTGTTGGGTGGAGCAGTTAAGGGAATTGGCTCTATAATGACTTTCTCTTCCATTGCCTGCACATTGTAGTCGGCATAGCTGTTTAATAAATAATTAGCATAGATGAACCTGCCACAAAGTTCTTCGAATTGGGCCGGATGGAGAGTCTTATCCCCAATCTTCCTGATAATTCCATCCTGATTGATACCAACTGCGCCATTGTCCTGCAAGCAAGCCACAATACCAAAACCATTCATTCCCAGGGAAAAATTAAGGTTGTTGGTTTCGTCTTTGTAATTAAAAACATCTTTGGAATACTTTACTTTAACAATCCGAATTGTCCAGGGCTTAACTCCTTCAAATTCCATTGGAACGACCAAAGATTGCAACATTAAATGAAGTTTCCTGAACCTTCCCTGCAAGAATGGGGACAGGGTAAACCTCTCACCTTTCAAGGTCATTTTTCTTTTGGCAATATTCAAGTCCTCATATAAAATCCCGTAAACCAACTTGGCAATCCACTGAAACAAGCGTTCTTCCGGAATTTTTACTACTTCTTCATAGCCTGCTGCAAAGGCCTTTTCTATTTCTTCTTCCAGAGGGTTCAGTACGTTTTCTTTAATTGCCCCAGAACAAGGCACCTTCAGTTCTTTGTATTTTACACTACTCCCCTCCTCCAGCATCTTAAAAGTTTTATCCCTTAGAGAATACCTATCCAATACCCATTCAGGAAAAACCGAGATCTGTTCTTCTGTTGAATTTAGCGCCTGTCCAGTCAGGTAACAGGTTTTCGGTTCAAAAATCAGGTTTTCGAAAGGATCGTAAAGTTGGATTGACATGGCGTAAAATTAGGATTAAATGTTTAAAAAGGAGTTGAGAAAATCACAACTAACTTCTATTTCCAAACCAACTCATTGAAATGTTGGATATTAATATTGTACGGAGATTTTTCAAAGACTATGGGATCTTTAGCCAAATTAACTGGTTTGCTCATTTAAGTTGGGTTTTTCAAAAGGGGGGACAATCCACAATTTTTATTAGAATTAATGAATAATAATATTGATTCTACAGATAGCTTCTGAGATGCAGTTCCGACCCAAGCTATCTGATAGATGGTTTTGGTAATTTCCTTTTACCCCACCTAATTCTCATACCCTGTCAAGGGTCAGGACACTATGTAAAATATTCGATATTGAGTTTGTAAAATTTGAAAATAATACAGAAGCAAGACGTTTTATACTCTCACGCTTATTTTCGATATCTGAACGATACTATGATCCTGCACGAGTAACGGCAGGAGATTGAAACAGATTTAATACGCGAGATCTATACGTTAACTACGCTATTACTAGGCGTTAACTATACGTTAACCACGGATGAAACACGGGTGAAATACGGGTGATTTGCGGATGAATGATGGATGAAGACCGGCAATAAAATTTCTAAACTGAGCCGAAAAAAATCAAAACCGTCGGATATGTGAAGATAATCATTTACTCAGTGGGTTTGAAAATCTTTCTGGTTTAAATTTTCTATGGCAAAAAATAAAGGGTTCACGGCAGTTTTATTTCTTTCACCGAATTTTATCTGTTAAGGAATATTTTTTTGTATTGCTTTATATAAAGTGTAGGAGAAATGGTTTTTAATGCAGGAGAGAAGTAACTATTAGGGCTACCTTGAATTTTTGTGTTGTATTTAACTTTTTTTGTAAATACCCTGGGGAGATGTAATTGGCAATTGCATATAGCCAGCAGATTTTGGTATGCTATACGCAATGGGTGTGTCAATAAACAACTTAGCGTAATTATAAACAATACAAAATGAGACTAACCAACCAAGTATATGGTGTATCAAATGAAGTAATTGATACTTACATTGAAAGACCAAAAGTAGATAAACTTTTTACAGAAGGACTGCAAAAAAACAAACACATAATTATCTATGGCGCATCTAAACAAGGTAAAACATCACTGACGAATAAGCATCTCAATGAATCTGATTATGTAAAAGTTAATTGTTCTCCTACTTCTACGACACTTGATTTATTCAATTCAATTGTAAGACAATTAAATATAGAAATACTAGAATCGACAGAAACCACAAGTACAATTGGGGGTGAAATAAAAGCTGGCTTAAAAGCAAAAGTGAAAATTCCTTTTTTTGGGGGTGCAGATGCAGAAACAGAGGCATCAACTTCGTTGGAAAAAGAATCTAGTAAAAATTACAAAATCATTGATTTTAATTTGGCACTTGCTCAAGATTTATCTGAATTATTAAAAAGTGTCCAATTTAAAAAGCGAATAATAATTGAAAATTTTCATTATCTGAATGAAGAAGTTCAAAAACAATTATCCATTGATTTAAGAATTTTCGAAGACTACAATATTTTATTTATAATATTAGGTATATGGCGTGAAAAAAACAGACTCGCCCAATTTAATGGTGATTTAGTTGACCGTGTAATTGAAATTCCTGTAGAACCTTGGGAACGTGACGATTTGAAAAGAATTGTTGATGAAGGTTTACCTTTATTAAATACTAGTTTTGATAATGTTGTTGACTATATAATTGATGGATGTTTTGACAGTGTAGGTGTTTTTCAAGAAATTTGCAAAGAGGCTTGTTATAATGCTGGAATAAATGAAACTCAAGAAACACTAAAAGAGATTACAACTGAAAATGTGGACGAAGCAATATTAAAAAAACTTGAAGATTACTCAAGTAGACATATTAGATGCCTTGAAACATTTATTGAACAAAAAGGTAAGAGTTCTGACGACATACCTCTTTATATTCCATATTATTTCATCAAAATTTTATTAAATGAATCTTTTGAAAACATAATTCCGGGACTTAAAAGGAGGAGCATTCAAGAGAAAATCAAAGAAATACATCATCGACCAGAAAGCGTACGAGCATCAGACATGGGTTACTTTTTAACGAGTTTAGTACCGACTCAAATTAAGAAATTAATTTCACCTCCTTTATTTGACTATGATAATGGAACTAGTACTGTAAAAGTTATCGACTCAACTTTCTATTTTTTCTTAAAAAACTGTAACAAAGAAGACATAATAGATAATTTAACTGTTCCACAAGGAATAGAAGAATAACTACTGGTAACAGCACCTATCAAAAGTGGCGGTTCAGTGGTTAAATCAAGCTTTGTGCTCCTATCAAAGTGTGTG
>Ga0196965_1000830_pt1 | contig 14303 bp, 13 predicted proteins | sample S1_20metaG_FD_148668 | JGI IMG/M metagenome (GOLD analysis project Ga0196965, IMG submission 148668) | Soil microbial communities from Anza Borrego desert, Southern California, United States - S1_20 | ecosystem: Environmental > Terrestrial > Soil > Desert | place: USA: California | collected... | reverse complement strand
ATCAATCGCCATTCAGCGCCCCGAAAGCACAACGCTATGGCTGGCAGCTCCTTTAAATGTTTTTTACTGGGTATTCCGACCGTTTATTTTTGTTCTCAATGGATTCTCTAATTTTATCCTTCGACGTATTGGCATAACGCCGCTGAAGGAAGCAGAAGTGCACTCGCCGGAAGAGCTTCGGATGATGGTTGAACAAGGGAAGAAAAGTGGTGTGATCGAAGCACGCAAATACGAAATTATACGCAACGCATTTGATTTCGCCGAACGTTCGGCCCGACAGGCCATGGTTCCGAGAACTCATGTGTTTGGCGTCAATAAAGCAGTTGCTGTTCGTACCAGCATCGAAAAGATTCTTGAAAACGGATATTCGAGGGTTCCGGTTTTCGAAGGAACGATTGATCATATCGTAGGGATCATCTTTACAAAAGATTTGCTTCCAAAGCTTAATGCCGGCGGAGATTTTGTGATTGAAGACATTATGCGGCCTGCGCATTACATCGCTGCAAATAAGAAGCTGATCGATATCATGCGTGATTTTCAAAAGCAGCATATCCAGTTTGCCATTGTTGTTGATGAGTTCGGGGGAACGGAAGGCGTGATCACGATGGAAGATATCCTTGAGGAACTTGTCGGTGAAATACAGGACGAGTATGACTCTGAAATGCCATTGATCGAAAAGACGGATGTAAACAAATACCGCGTACAGGGAGCCATCACATTAACATCTTTGAACGAAACGCTTCCGAGACCGCTACCTGAAAATGAAATTTATGTCACCCTTGCGGGGATGCTGATCGACGTGGTCGGAAGAATACCGAACGTTGGCGAGTCGATCAATTTCGATGATTATGTTTTTACAGTGGTGAAACGGATCAAAAATCAGATCATCCTCGTTGATGTTGTTGATCGGTATGTTCCGCAAGACGAGGAAGACTAGATAAGATTTAAGATTTAACGATTTATGAATTGAAATCAGTTAAATCATAAATCTCAAATCTTACTTCTCACTTCTTAATTCTAAAGCCACTTCTTCCATTTGAAATAACCGATCATCGCGAAGACGAGCCCGATCATTAATCCCCACACATAAAAATATCCATAACGCCATTGCAACTCCGGGAAGAACTCGAAGTTCATGCCGTATACGCCAACGATGAATGTTAAAGGAATGAATATCGTCGAGATGATAGTAAGCATCCGGATAACTTCATTCAGTTTCTGGTTCTGCATGTTAATATGAAAATCGGTGAGGCCCTGGGCGAGGTCCCGGTAGGTATCAAGCAGGTCGATCATGTGCACGACATGGTCGTTGATGTCGGAGAAGAACCGCGTATTTTCTTCTCTGATAAAAGCAGTCTCATCTTTAATGAGACGGTTTATCGCTTCGCGCAATGGATACAAAGCCTTGTGCAGGAAGATCAACTCCTTTTTCAGGGTTTGCACACGTTTAAATGTGTCTTCAGAGGTGTTCTTTTGTCTGATCTGGTCTTCGATCTCTTCGATCTGTTCACCGAAATGATCGAGAACATTGTAATAGTTTTCCACACTGATTTCGACGAGCCGGTATAAAAGGTAGTCAGCTTCTTTCTTTCGCACGCGTCCCTGATCGAGCCGGATCCTTTCGCGAAATTGATCAAAAAGGTCACCTTCTTTTTCCTGGAAAGAGATCAGATAATTCTTTCCAAGCACGAAGCTGATCTGTTCATAATCTATTTCAAGCCCGTTGATCTTGTACAGCATCTTCATTGTTACGAACAGGTAGTCGTCATATTCTTCAGCTTTTGGCCGCTGATCCTGCTGAATATCTTCGATAAGCAGCGAGTGAAGCGAAAACGCGCTTTGTATTTTTTCAATGACACGCGGATCTGTTAGCCCATCCAGGTTGATCCAGTTTACCCTGTCAGGCTGCATTTTGCGCAACACTTCATCGATCGGTGCATCATCGCAGCGATCATATTTTTCACGGTTATAACTGATAAGCTCGAGAATGATTTTTTCGCCAGGCTTATGCGGGTGGATCTCGTTTAGTAAATGGGTGCTCATAAAGCCAATGGGTTACTGATAGGTTCTTTCATCTCGACCAGGCGATAGGGAACGGCAATCTGAATATGCTCACGGTCGAAACGCGCTTTGATACTTTTGAGTAAATCGCATTTCATTACGAATCCATCACCCGGCGTTAGGGCCCACGCATACCCACGGATCTGCTGCCCTGCTTCGCTCAGCATGATCAACCGAACCTGTACTGGTGATGAGTCCTCACTTTTCTCCTCTGGCGTTCGGTTGTCTAAACACGATGGGTGCTTGATGGCTTCATCCTGGATAATAGCCATGGCCCGATCCAGGTCGCTGCTCAGACTGACATTGATGTCGATTAATATGCAGACTTTTTCATCTGTGAGTGTAGAGTTGATGATCGTTTCATTGTTCATCACGCTATTTGGGATAACAATTCTGCGATTTTCAAAATCTTTAATGATGGTATGCCGCAGCGTGATGTCTTCTACATCGCCCTGGTACAGTTGTCCGATCTTCACACGGTCTCCCACACTGAAGGGTTTAAACATGACGATGAACACGCCGCTGACGATATTTGAAAAAGCAGACTGCGAAGCAAAACCGACAATGGCGGCGAGTACGCCGGCACCGGCGAACAATGCAGTTCCATAGACCTTTAATTCCGGGATTGTGTTGAAGAAAACAATCGTCGCAATGATGTAGACGATGAATTCAACCGAGTTCTTTAAAAAATTGAATTGCGTGTGGTCAACGATCTTGAGCTTCCTGCTGGCCGCCTTTACCGCCAACCCGATGATTACACGGAGAATACGCCCGACAATGAAGGCGATACCGAAAACAAGGATGCCGAAAACTAAATAGTCCCAATGATTGCCCCAGATTTTCATCTTGCGTGTTGACTCGCCGATGACCCAAGGAAGTAATCCCAAGGCATGGCGCATTTCAGGTCGAAAATACTAAAATACTCATCCGGATGGGGATGAAGGATGAACTTGTTTCCCGACCACTTTACATAACAATTCCTTCACCACATAAAAAACTTGCTGTATTATTGCGGTTAATGCCGTTGAAGCTAGACGATATCAAGAAGCCGATCGCACGGGAAATGGAGGAGTTCGAGCCTAAATTCCGCGCCTCCATGAAGACAAAAGTGCTCCTGCTTGATAAAATCATGAGTTATATCGTGAAAAGGAAGGGAAAGCAGATGCGGCCGATGTTCGTCTTTCTTAGCGCGGGCACTGCAGGTACAATCACTGAAGCTACATTTCGCGGTGCGTCTTTGATCGAACTTCTTCATACGGCTACGCTCGTTCATGATGATGTTGTTGACGAGGCGAACTATCGACGCGGCTTCTTTTCGGTCAATGCACTTTGGAAAAATAAGATCGCGGTACTCGTCGGCGATTTCCTTCTTTCGAGAGGTTTAATTCTCTCGATCGAGAATAAAGACTTCAGTTTACTCAGCATCGTAACACATGCTGTAAAAGAAATGAGTGAAGGTGAGTTGTTGCAGATGGAAAAATCCCGCAGACTCGACATTACCGAAGATATCTATTACGAGATCATCCGGCAGAAAACTGCTTCATTGATCGCTTCGTGTTGCGCAGTGGGCGCAAGCTCGGCAGGCGCCGATGAACAGACGGTCGAGAAGATGCGCATGTTCGGAGAAAAGATAGGGATGGCATTCCAGATTAAGGATGACCTGTTCGATTACGGGGAAATGGAAATCGGTAAACCAGTCGGAATCGATATCAAAGAAAAGAAAATGACGCTTCCGCTGATCTTTGCGCTTTCGAAATCAGGCTGGCTTGAGAAACGCAGGATCATCAGCATCGTAAAGAATGAAAGCGATAAACCAAAAAAGGTTAAAGAAGTGATCGCGTACGTGAAGGCGTCTGGTGGAATTGAATACGCGATCCAAAAGATGATCGAGTACCACAAAGATGCTATCCGGATCTTAAACACTTTCCCGGATTCGCCTCACAGAAGATCGCTTGAACAACTTGTTCAATTCACGATCGACAGAACCAATTAGGTTGGAACAAAAAAAGAAAATCCCGCCTTCTAGAACGGGATTAACTTAACCTAAATCTATGAGAACTAACTAACTAAGTGCAATTCTTGTACGTCCGGCTTCCATAACAGCGTAATCTTTCACCGACTGTAACGCATTTGGATCTAACGCAACGGTTGCTGGTCCAGAATTATCCGGTATAAAGTTTCCAGCAGTTTCCCACCACTTCTTTGCAAATTCGCGCGCTGATTTGCGATCGATGTTTTCGAAAAGGTTGATGCATGAATCAGAGATCATCCACGGCTTTTCAACGTTGCTGTATTTTTCGAAAATCAGATTACGCATTTGCGTTCCACTCTGTTGATTTTTAAAGTGCGAGACCGAGTACGACATCGTTTCCGGTTCTGTCATCACCATGTCCCAGTACTTCTTCGATGCAATCACCTGGGCGGTGGTAAGCAGGTACCCAAAGCCGCTTTCAATTTGTTCTTTTGTGATCGGGCAACGGGCTTTCAGTTCCGGTTTCTTCTTTCCAAGCAGTTTGTCTAAAAAAGCCATATTGTATTAATTAATCGTTGGTCTTTGTATACATCAATAGATACTCCATATGTGATGAATAGTTGCGTATAAGACTAAAAAAAACTTGAAATGTTACAGAAGGTGCTCTATTTCAATGTCTTTGGTCTAATTCGCAACATGAGCGGTTTGGTCGAAAACCAGCTTCACCCACTCGGTTTTGTACAGATATGAACGACATCTGTCCGCTTTTGTGCTGCTGGCTGCTACAATTTCTGCGACAACCGTGCTTTCTCGGTACGTTCGTAATGGGTCAGGAAGTCCAGCACCTTCTCTGCCGGGATCTTCTTGCCAATGATTTTCTTTCGGTTATCGAGAATGTATAGCGCAGGCGTTGTGGCCGCGTCGTAAAGATCCTGGTAGCTTCCTACATAGGAGCGGGGACCGTTCACCGTAATCCACGGCATTTTCATGTCACGGATGTAATCGCGCATTTTTGCCATCGACGTGTCGGCGCTAACAGCGAAAACTTCAACGTCAAATTTCTTCTTATTCGCATTGTAGAAATTAACAAGCTTCGGCGTTTCCTCCTTGCAATGTCCGCAGTCAGGATCGAAGATGAACAGGATCGTGTACTTGTTCTTCAAATCGTAAAGTGACTTCGCTTGTAAATTGTTATCAAGCATGATCAGGTTTGCACCCGTCTTCCCGATCAGACTCTTCCGGAAACGTTCCGCCTGATCTTTCAGATTCTTTTTTAGTTTGTCATTCACCCAGAAATCCATCTCGCCGTTGGCGAAATACTGGTCGTACAGGTTGACATAGACTTCATCAAGTCCCATGATCTCATGTGCCTGGTATTTCACGACACACATCCAGACTGCATACTTATATGTTTCCTGGGTTTTTTTCGCTTTTGAGACAATGAAGTCAATAGCTTTCTTAAGCGAATCCGGATGTGGAACGTAGAGCTTGTCAAGGTATTCGTTGATCTTTTCCTGGTACACAGGGCGCGGCATGCGGATCAACGCGTCATCAGCCAGATCGAAGTTGTCGAAGAAATGTTCGCGATACCAGCGAAGTTGAAACGTCGAGTCTATGCTGCCGTCTGCTTTTTTAGGAGCATCCGGAATTTTCACCTGCTTGTTGGCTTTCAATAACCGGGCGGTGATAGTGCCAGGATGCTTTGCGATTATTTCATCCTGGTATGCAAGCACTTTCTCGTTGACCTTGTTAAAATTCTCGCGCGCTTCTTTTTTCTGATCTTCGTTTGCTGTGCTGTCCTGTAATACTTTCAAAAATGGTTCTGCCTCTTTGTGGCGCTCCATGTTAAAGGTCATGTTCTCATAAAAAAGCTTATTGTCCACATCGTTCTTTACAACCATGTTCTTCACATAGTCTTCGGTGTTTGTCTGAAGGGTGAATTTCTGGTTGCCGCTGATCGGGAACTCGAACAACTTAATCTTGTTCAGAACGAGGAAATACACGCCATGAGGCAGTGCCTGCTTTCCATCGAACGAAAATTCGCCGCTCGCATTAACACGGGCTGTGTCTTTAATGAATGTGCTTTCACCGTAATAATATCCGAGATAAGCGGTTGTGTCTTTTAAGCCATCGACTTTAAAATCAATCTTATACGCTGGCTGGGCCAGAAGGAAAAGCGACTGAAGAATAAGCAGGAGAGAAAGGGTATAACGCATAGTTATGTTAGTTATAGAATTTTCAAAGGTCGGAAATAATTGGGTGCAATTCAACTGACATTAATGTTGAAATCTTACGTTGCGTGACCCGCTGACGGTTGATTTAACAAACTTTAACATACGGGCGGTTGGAAGAGTTTAAAGTTTAAGGTTTTAAAGTTTAAAGTTGAGGGCCCACCGCCACTTACCCACGCTGTTTCAGGTTTCTTGTTGGTGCGAGCTATCGATCGCAGTTAGCCTGCGCCGCTAGCGAATATTAGAACAAATAAGCAGCAGAAGCGGTAGTGCCTTCGTGTCGTTGCGACGTTTACTATCCTGCCGACAGGGTACGACGTGTTCACTAACCCAAGCGTTGTCAGTCCTGAGGCGCCAGGCCTTGTGCGCTGCACCGAAGGATCTCAACTCATATTGGCGGAGTTGATCCGGGCCAAGGACCGAACTCATGAGTGGAGATGCTTCGCCACCCTTCACATGCCCTTCACGGCTCTGCATACACAACGCGTAGGGTGGATAACGTGCTTCGGCTTAACGTCGCCTTTTCAGCGCTCAATCCACGACGCGTAACTCAATCCAATAGCCATTTCAACTTTTCCGATACGAGGTCGCAACTTTTCCTGGCGACGCTTGCAACCGAACCGGTACGCGTGCCCAACTTTTTCCGGTGGAAGTCGCAAGGGAACTGGTGCGCATGCCCAGCTCTTGCTGTTCACATACCCATGTTTGCATGGCCGCGTTTCATGTTTACCTCATGGCATGCGCAACTGGCGGGTGCGAGGTCGCAAATTTCCGGTACGAGGTCGCAACCGAACCGGTAGTCATTTCAACTTTTCCTGGCCGAGGTCGCAAGTTACCTGAGTGGTTTTGACAGGACCGGTACGCATGCCCAACTTTTCCTGGTGGCATGCCCAACTTTTCCCACACGCATTTCATGTTGGCGGGTACGCATGCCCAACAATTCCGGATGCCATTTCAATCTGTCGGAGTGGAGGTGTCAACAAAACCGGTAGCAAGTTTATTTTGACCGATACGAGGTCGCAACTTTTCCCAGTGAAGGTCGCAACCGAACTGGATGGAGGTCGCAACTTTTCTTGGTGGAGGTCGCAAATTACCTGGTAGACGTTGATGCGGGCGGATACTACATTGGCACTAGCGTGAAGCTCGGCTGTTTTGTTCACGTTAGGAAAAGCAAGATGCGGAAACGTAAGTGGAACGTGTGGGATAGGCCAGACGTATTAGCAAGGTCGGCGTCGGTAGAATCGCCAAGCACATTTATCGCATCAAGTGCGCAACGCACGAGATAACTGTCCGAGATAGACGAGCAAGCAGGTATGCCGCAGAGAAGGTTTTGACGAGGAAAGAGGATTTAAGTAGTTTTGGAGGGGTTCGCATATCACTAGTTGCCGGCCATTTATTGGACAGGTTAAAAACGATGAGAGAAATGGATTGGACACGTATCATTGCTGCAATTGTGTTATTTGCCTGGGGAGTATTCGCGGTGATATCTGGACTGAAGAACGATGGAAATTCAAGGTTTTTGATTCTTGGAATTGATCACCTCTTTCACAACAGTGAATACAGATCGACACTCATAAGAATTAAGAACATTGGATTTGGGCTGTTAAGCATTGGGCTGAGTTTGGGTATTTGTTACATTTTACTACAAAAATGACAGTTGAAGCTCTTCCAAAAGGCTATCGTCAAGGGTTGGGGTCGCTCAGGCGCTGGTACATGATCCTAACTGTCGAGCGTATTTCTTTCGAAATAATGAGAGCCAACAAATAAAATCCCTGACAAACGTCGTGGATGTTTTTTTACAAACGGATGAGACTAAATCAAATACTCGGGCTTTTCTTCATTGGATTAATGTCCTGCGAGCACACGGGTGACAAGAAGGATACTCTTGTAAACGCAGCTTCAGCCGAGAGACCAGACACTACGATTGGCCGGAGGACGATCACAAATGAGATTGCCGGAGCAGCATATCGAAAGCGCGCTATTGAGTACTTTGTAATAGCGAACTCAGATACATCGATTTTTACTTGCATTTCCTTTGAGGCAAGCGAGGGAAATCGTATTTCAATAGACATGAGATTTCCAAGAGGGGTGCGAAGAGAGGATGATGATGTGACGTATCGGCGACGCATGGCTGAGTTGAGTAAGATACTTGAAGAGGTTGGGAAGGACTTTAACCTCGATTCTTTACGTGGTATCTTTTTAGGACGCCTTGTCGCAAACGGCGACCTTGCTGTAGTCGTGACCAAAGAGTTATTTCTAAAATTTGGGGCCGACTACAGTATTAAAAACTATCAGGAAGTCCGCCAATTCTTAAAAGACTCGAAACTAGCAACAGACCTGAACAATATTTTCAAAAAGCACGCTCTTCAAGTAAAGAGAATATCAGTTGAAAAAGTATTTTTCACTTCGAAGAGAGATTTGTTTTGGTCAAGCGCAGTTGCCACGGACACAACTGAAATTCCAAATAGGATTCTAGATTGTATGATATGGGTAGAAATGGAGAAAATTTGAGGTGTGGGAGGTCCAAGCCATTGCCTAAAATGAGAGCTATTTTAATAATTACATTCGCCTTAACAACTCACGTCCTCCGAGGACAAGAAAGTCGACTGAATTTTGGATTCAATGTTAGTATAGTTCAGAGATCAAATCAGTTGTCGCTTAATCATGACTCTCAATTTGATAAAGTTCATAATTTAAACCGATGGGGTTTTGACCTCGGTTTAAATTTCTATTACGAAGTCAATGACAGATTTGAGATTCGAGTGGCTCCTACAATGGGATTTGAAGAGGACGAAATTGCTTATACAAGATTTGGAACAACTCAAGACCTACTATTTGGGCCTATCTTCGTAAAACTACCCGCACATTCAATTGTTGAAATCAGTGATAGAGTCCCTCTAGGAATCATAACGGGTATCACTCCATGCATACAAATTTCACAATCAGAAGATGCTCCTTTGGATAAAATCAAGCTCAAGAAGTATGATTTGACGGTGGACGTAGGATTGAATTATCCGATAGAATTCCCATGGTTTGTTTTATATCCGGAGGTGAGATACTCGAAGTCTCTAATCAATTCTGCTGGAGACGACAGGACGGAATACGGGCAAGCTATCTCCGGTTTTTACAGGGATAGATTTGTGTTTGGATTGTATTTTCGCGAAAGACTTGAATAAGGGTAGTTATGACCAGTAGCATTAACACGAGCACGATGGAATCCCCTGGCTATAATATTTTATTCCACACTTTCCCCACGACCCCCATTTCAAATCACCGTCAACCTATTAGTTTTGCCTGATGTCGTTACGTGTTGATCGTCTTACGAAAGTTTTTGGTTCCCAGAAGGCAGTGAATGACATCAGCTTTTCAATTGAAGCTGGTGAGATCGTCGGTTTCCTCGGTCCGAATGGGGCGGGTAAATCAACTACCATGAAGATCGCCACCACTTATTTGTCGCCCACATCGGGCACGGTGGAAGTGGCCGGTTATAATGTCCTGGATAATCCGCAGGCAGTGAAGCGTTCGCTTGGTTATCTGCCAGAGCATAATCCGCTTTACCTTGACATGTACGTACGCGAGTATCTTATTTTCATTGGTAAGTTGTACGAACTGGGATCATCGCTGTCGGCCAAAGTTGATGAGATGATTGAAAGGTGCGGGTTAACAGCCGAACAGAATAAAAAGATCGAAGCGCTTTCAAAAGGCTACCGCCAAAGAGTGGGCATCGCGCAGGCTTTGATCCATGACCCAAAAGTGTTGATCCTTGATGAGCCAACGACCGGTCTTGATCCTAACCAGATTCTGGAGATAAGGAAGCTCATTCGCGAAGTTGCTGTCAACAAGACTGTAATTTTTTCGACGCACATCATGCAGGAGGTGCAGGCATTGTGTGATCGTGTGATCCTGATCAACAAAGGCGAGATCATCGCTGATGACAAGTTGGAGGTATTGCTGAATCAAAGCGGCAGTCAGTATGTTTTTGTTGTTGAATTTGAAACGCCGGTAAGCCGCGAGATCTTCAGCGGAATCGACGCTGTTTCAGACATAACGGACTTGAGCCCAACCACCTACAAGATCACTTCCAGCAAGGATATTCGCTCGGATCTGTTCAAGCTGGCATCCGAAAAGAACCTTTCCCTCATTGGACTGAAACAGGAATCAAGCTCGTTAGAGTCTATTTTTCAGGAGCTTACCCGCTAGCGAACGTTTTATTTTTAATGATAATTCATTATCTTACTTCATTGATTCTTAAACAATCCAACAAACAAAAATCCGGATAGAACTATGAAGAAAGTATCAGACATTCTCGCACGCAAGGGCGCAAGTGTTATCTCTGTTCAACCCTCCACTTCAGTTATCGACGCATTAAAGATCATGTCAGAGCGTAACATCGGTTCGATCATGGTCATGGAAGGAAATGTCTATCATGGTTTACTTACCGAGCGCGACTATGCCCGCAAGGTTATCCTGAAAGGAAAGTCGTCGGCTGACACGCTCGTGTCTGAAATCCTCTCCAACGATCTGCCACGTATTAATAAAGACACATCTATTGAAAGCTGTATGCAGCTCATGTCCGACAACAACCTGCGATATCTGCCTGTTTTTGAGAACGAAGTGGTGATGGGCATCATCTCAATCAACGACGTGATCAAGGCTGTTATCGCCAATCACCAGGATACCATCGCGCAACTCGAAAGTTATATCCACTCATAATAGTATTTTGCGGACCGGTTTCTGAAATTTGCGACACTTTGCCGCATAATTTTTATTTTGCCGCGTTTTGGAAACATGCTCCACGTATTAGCAAAAGAATTTAACAGCTTTCTTAACTCGCTGATCGCGTATCTGGTGATCGGTGTGTTCCTGACTGGCATTGGTCTGCTGATGTGGTTTTTCCCGGAAACCTCTGTGCTCGATTATGGCTACGCGGACATGGATACGCTTTTCTCATACGGTCCGTATGTTTTCATTTTTCTGATCCCCGCGATAACGATGCGAAGTTTTGCGGAGGAAAAGAAAGCCGGAACACTTGAGCTGCTGATCACGAAACCACTCAGCGACTGGGACATTGTGCTCGGAAAATTCTTAGCAAGCTTCTTACTCGTGTTGATGGCACTGTTGCCAACACTGATATACTATTTTTCTATTCGTGCACTCGGTAATCCCGTCGGTAATATCGACACCCCTGGCGTAACAGGTTCATATATCGGACTCGCACTGCTGGGGGCCGTCTTCTGCGCAGTCGGTGTTTTATCTTCATCGATCACGAACAACCAGATTGTGTCATTTATTCTCGCTGCGTTCTTTTGTTTCATTCTCTTTACAGGATTTAATTCAATTGCTGCGATTGATGTTTGGTCTGAGAATGCTTTACTCATCCGTCAGTTCGGGATCCTTTATCATTATGAATCCTTAAGCAAAGGGTTGATCGACTCGCGCGATGTTGTGTATTTCGTGAGCCTAGTTATTGTTGTATTACTCGCAACGCGAACCATCGCAGGATCCAGGTCATGGTGAATTGGAAATCGAGAAAAACGGGTGATATCCTGCTGTTGCTGAACGGGCTTGTGCTCATGGTGTTGGTCAATCTTTTTTCTGCTGATTTTTTTTTCCGGATCGACATGACCGAGGAAAAACGTTATTCAATCAAAGAGCAGACAAAGGATGTGCTGAGCGATCTTGATGAAACTGTGTATGTGGAAGTCTATCTCGAGGGAGATTTGAATGCTGGGTTTCGACGCTTCAGAAAAGCCATCGCTGAAACACTTGAGGAATTCAGGATCTACTCAGATAACAAAGTTAAATTTTCATTCATCGATCCATCCGCAGCGAAAGGAACAAAAGCGCAATCGGAGTTTATGGCGGATCTCGCAGCAAAGGGAATTCAGCCGAAGAATGTTATTGAAAATCAGAACGGTCAGCGCATTGAAAAACTGATTTTCCCCGGTGCCATCGTTTCGTATGGAACAGCCGAGCGTGGCGTGATGCTGCTGAAGGGAAACAAAGCGCGGACGGCCGAAGAAGAAATCAATCAGTCAATCGAAGGAATCGAGTTCGAATTGGTGAACGCTATTTACAATCTCACCAGTCTTGACCGAAAGCGCATCGGACTCGTGACCGGACACGGCGAATTGACTGGCGCGCGCGCCGCTGCGTTTCACAATACAATAGCCGAAGTTTACGATGTCACTGATGTGGATCTGTTGTCAGATGACCTTTCGGGAATCGATGCAATTGTCATTGCAAAACCAACCGGGCCATTTACAGAAACTGAGAAATATAAATTGGATCAGTTTATTGTCAAGGGTGGAAGGGCATTGATGCTTATCGACCGCCTTGAAGCAAGTATGGACAGCGCTGCAGCGGATGGTTATTTCGCGTTTCCGTATAACCTTGGTTTGGATGATCTGCTGTTTAAATATGGGGTACGGATCAACAATGATCTGATTCAGGATCAGAATTCCGGTGTTTATCCCATCGTGACTGGAAACCAGGGAAGCAGACCACAGGTGCAACTGATGCCGTGGCCATTCTTTCCGCTGATCAATCGTTATGCTGATCATCCGGTTACACGAAATCTTGACGCGGTGGTAACGCGCTTCGTAAGTTCAATCGATACGGTGAAGGCGGAGGGTGTTGTAAAAACGCCGTTGATGTTTACGTCGCAATATTCCAGAACGCTGACCGCACCAGTGAGCGTAAGTCTGAACGAAATGAGGCGGAACCTTGATAAAAGCGCTTTCAACGAATCGTTCGTTCCTGTTGCGTACTTGCTTGAAGGACAATTCACATCGCTTTTTAAAAATCGTTTTCTTCCGGACAGCGTTGATGGTAAATCATTTGTCGAGCAGGGTCAACCTTCGAAGATTATTGTTGTCGCTGATGGCGATATGGTAAGAAATGAAGTAAACCCGCGTACGGGCCAGGCGCAGGCGCTCGGTTACGATCCTTTCACAAACTACACATTTGCGAACGAAGATCTGCTGAGAAATATGCTGGCTTATCTCACTGACGAAAACGGACTGATTAGCACTCGTAACAAAGAAGTTAAGATCAGACCACTGGATCGTAACAAAATCGCCGATGAAAAGACTAAGTGGCAGCTGATCAATTTATTGCTTCCGCTGATTGTACTTGCTGCATTCGGTATGGCAAGAGCTGTTATCAGGAAAAGAAAATATACACGCGCGTGAGTCAAGAGAAACGAAATAAGATCCTGGCTATAACGCTGGTCGTGTTCACACTGGCAACGATCTGCGTAATGTTTTTTGACGGTGACGCAAATGACAAGGCGATCGATAAAAACATTTTTCGGTTTAGTAATCTTGATGAAGTTGACAGGATTGTTCTGCAATCTCACAAAGATACCATCGTGCTGTCGTTCAATGGCTCTTTCTGGATGGTGAATGATAAATACCGGGCTGACAATAACATGATCCGCGTGTTGTTTGCAACCTTGTCACAGGCGGAGCCGCGTCGTGCGATAACGGGGGAGAGCCAGGATTCGATTTCACTACACCTCGACTCAACAGCTACATCAGTTTCTGTGGGTGTGAAAGAAAATCTAAGCAAACAGTTTGATGCCGGTGGGAATACATCGAAAACGATGGCATACTTCCGGGACACGAACGGGGAGATCTACATCATGCATATTCCGGGATACCGTGTATATGTATCAGGGATCTTCGAGCTTAACGAAAGTGGTTTCCGCGACAAGCTTGTCTTCAACTTTCGCTGGGAAAACTTTAAAGGATTGAAAGCAGTTTTTCCTTCAGATCCAAAGGCAGGTTTCGATGTTGCGATGGTGAAGGACTACTTTACAATCATTCAAAATCCGTCAACGGACACAACGAAGCTTTACAATTTCCTGGATGAAGTCGCGCGATTAACGGTGGAAAGTTACGGCAAAGAACTTCCTCCTGAGGTAATCGCAACTCCGCCGATCATGGAGCTGACCGTTGAAGATATTGCATCGCGAAAGTATACATTAGCATTATTTGCAGGCAAACAGACGGGTGTTATTCCGGCGCTCGTCAACG
>Ga0196965_1000829_pt1 | contig 14316 bp, 8 predicted proteins | sample S1_20metaG_FD_148668 | JGI IMG/M metagenome (GOLD analysis project Ga0196965, IMG submission 148668) | Soil microbial communities from Anza Borrego desert, Southern California, United States - S1_20 | ecosystem: Environmental > Terrestrial > Soil > Desert | place: USA: California | collected... | reverse complement strand
AAGTCGAAAGAAAATTATGTTTAGTGAAAAAAGCGTTCATCATTTAACAAAAGTATAAATGTAAAACGAAAAGAATACCTTAAGCAAGGAGGTGTAATATTTTTATGTTAATAAAATGAATAGGTTTGCTGCGAATGATCAATAAGGTATTTAGTACAAAAATAGAAATTGTCAGAGAAGGAGAGCCTCTGTTAATTATATGACCTCGAATCTTTTCCTGATTGCTCTTATAATAGATATAATTTATGATGGGAGAAAATAGTCTGAACCGCAGATGAAGCAGATGTACGGGATAGGATTAGTATCTGGTAAAATCATAGCATATTGAAAATCATTTATACCAGTGGTTTAGACATCGACACGGGAAATACCAATAAGGGGAGGAAAGAGCAGGAGTATCTTACATACATTATTCATGCCTTATCTCCCATCTGCCCCTCATTTACTTCTTCATTTTACCCGATGCCGGTTTTCCATCTTCGCTGTTGTCTTATCACAAACACTTGCTAATGCAACAATCCCTACCTATGGTCTATTATCAGACAACAATTCTTTACAGTTACAACTAATAAACAGTATTTTTGTAAAGTTGTTCATTATATTCATGCCAATCCTGTTCATCATGGATTTACAAGTAAAATGGAAGATTGGAAGTTTTCGTCTTATCAATCCTTTATATCAAACAATCCTTCCAAAATAAAAAGAGAAAATGTATTTGAAATATTTAATGGCAGGGAAGAATTTGAAAAATACCATAAGCAACGGATAGATAACAAACTTATGAATATGGACTTTTAGAATTATTAGAACTGATAAAATATTCTATTAACTTAATTATTTTGTCATAAGACCTAACGGGCCTTTAAGGCCTGTTAGGTCTATCTTTAAATAAAACACCTTATCCTATGCAACCAACCCTTAACAAATCAAAAACTTACCTTTCTTTCCCAGTATTTTTCTTCTTTTTAATAAACTTCAATTCCACCGCTCAAAAATCAATTCTATTCAAAGTCTCTGAAACAGGAATAGTTGATGAAATTGCTATTGAACTGGAAAATGGAATTTTTGTGAATGTAAGTCCAACCGGAAGTCTTTATGTTTCTTCCACACAAAACCTGGAAATGGATTATTTTACTTCCTTCGATAGTGATGAATTTCATGGAAAACTTTCAAAAATCGGCAATGTGGAGCTTGAGTACTATCGCTCATTTAAAGGAGATGAAATAAACGGAAAACTTTCTAGGGTAGGCAATGTAACCATTCAGTATTTTAGAGATTTAACTACTCCGGAAGTTTCAGGAAAAGTATCCAAAGTAGGCGGAATAAACCTCGATTATTTTAGGCCTTATGACGGAAACAGCAGGGCAGGAAAAGTCTCAAAAATAGGAAGTGCTGAAATTGACTATTATTCGGGAGGTGAAAGAAACGGCAAAATCTCTTCTTTTGGAAAGGTTCAATTTCAATACTTCACGCGGGTAGATGGCGAAGGAAAAGAAGGAAAACTTCGAAAGGTGGATGGTCAAATGGACAGGGTGAACATTTTAATTAATTATTCACCCATCCAATCAAGGTAAAAAGAAAAGGGATTACTTCCCTTTTCCTTCATAGAAATTATTATAATATTCCTTTTGCAATTCAAGTGTTTTTGTGTCTTCTTTAACTGCTTTTATCGCTTTGGCAAAAGTGTCAACTTCATGGTCAAAAAGCAATTTTCCCAACTCTTTTGTTGCCTTCGCACCCTCTCCGGCATAGTGATTTGGATAGGCAGCAAACCACCAGATCCCCGTATATACGTTAGGAATAGCCCATCTTTTTTGATTTTCTCCTGACTCGTTAGTAGCTCTATCCAGTTTCATCAATTCGGGTCGTAAGAAGTATAAAATGGAAGTTTCAGTCTCCCCTCCATGTTGATCACCCGCCGGATCCGTTTTTCGCATTTTGTTGACCTTTTCTGTAAATGCTTTGTCTTGTTGAGGATTATAAAAGAAAACAGCGTAGTCTTTTTTATTTTCCAATCTGGTTTGAATAAAATACCTGATTAATTCAGGGTTTCCACCATGTCCGTTCAGGATAAGAATTTTCTCGAAACCATTTCTTGCCATTTCATCACAAGTAGCTTCTAAAAGATCCCAAACTACTTTGGCTGGAAGTGCAAAAGTACCTGGTTGCTGTTTCGCTTCATTTATCTGCCCATAGAAATAGTCTGGAAATACCACGGCATATTCTTTTTCAGTAGCTTTTGCGGCCCATTCTCTCACATGGATTAAATCTGTTCCCAATGGAGAATGCAGTCCATGCTTTTCAAGGATTCCAAAAGGAAGGATACAAGTTCGCTTTGATTTATCGAGAGCCGCCTGCCAATCACTTGCCACAAGTTCATCCCATCGGGTAGGTAAATCCTGAGCAATAGCAAAAGACACGGAGAATAAAAAAATTATTAATACTTTCATAAAAGGATAATTTTTAAAGTTAGACATCAGTTACAAAAGACTTGGATAGTTGTCAAGGTAAATTTAAATGACTTCACTTTAAAATTTATCTACTAAAAAATGTTAGACATTAATATTATGTACTTTTAAAACCAATAATCAGAATATCATCAAGCTGTTCAACCTTGCCTTTCCAATTTTCAAAAGTTTTATTGAGAATGGATTTCTGATTTTCAGTTTTCTCCATTGCAATTTTCAGTAGTACTTCCCGGAACCTATTATACATAAATTTTTCATCTTTTTGAAGCCCTCCTATCTGATCTGCATAACCATCAGAAAAAAGATAGACCATATCATCCCCTTGAAGATCGAACTTATTATTGGTAAACCGCTTATTATTACCAAAATGACGACCAATAGAAAATCTATCTGCCTTTACCTGAATAATTTTTCGCTCTCGAATGACATACAATGGGTTATTTGCTCCCGCAAATTGTAATTGGCGATTTTCTTTATCAAGAATAACAAGCGCAATGTCCATCCCATCCATTATTGCATACTCATCATCTGACTGATTTAAACCATTGATTATTCCTTCATTGAGGCGGTCCAAAATTTCAGAAGCTACCAAGTGTTGATACGGTATAATCGCCTGATTCAAAAGATGGTGGCAATTAATGGATAAAAAAGCGCCACTTACTCCATGGCCGGTACAATCGACCAAAGCCATAATTATTTTATTGTCTTTGACATGGAACCAGTAAAAATCTCCGCTCACAATATCCTTTGGCTTATTTAGAATAAAGGAGTCAGGTAAGTGTTTTTTTATTAATTGTTCGGAGGGAAGAATAGCCTTTTGAAGAATTTGTGCAGCCTTTATACTATCCTTAATTTCTCTATAATATTCCTGAAGTTGATCTTTTTGATCAAGAATTTCTGTTTTTTGCTCCAGAATTTCCGCTTTTTGTTTCGTTAGCTCTTCATTTGCTAGTTGTAGCTCATTTGTTCGTACTTTAACTTGCTTTTCAAGAGCTGTCTTTTGTTTCTTGATATTATTTATCCTAAGCTTAAAAAATAGAAAGACAATCCCTACCATTAATACGATCACCAACAATTTAAACCCACCAAGTTTGCCAAAAGGTGGAGTAATTATTATTTTTATCGAAGTGCCTTTTTTATTCCAAATCCCGTCATTATTCGATCCTTTTACTTTAAAAAGATATTCCCCCGGATCAAGATTTGTATATGTTGCAGTATTCTTTGGGCCTATTGCACTCCATTCTTTATCGAAGCCTACGAGTTTATAGCTATACAGATTTTTTTTTGAAGAAATATAGTTTAAAGAGGCAAATTCAAAACTAATCATAGACTCCAGGTACGTAAGCACAATTTCTTTTGAAAGACTAATATGTTCTTTAAGAGGAGAATTTCCACCTATTCCCGGATTCTTATTGAAAATTTTAAAATCAGTAATTACAATTTCAGGAATCTTTCGGTTCTCTTTCAAATTCTCAGGATTAAAGACATTAAACCCGTTTATTCCTCCAAAAAACATATCCCCATTCTTTGCTTTATAGTAGGAGGAATATATGAATTCCTGGCTTTGCAAGCCATCTCCTACATCATAATTTCTAAATACTTTCTTTAGGGGATCAAACCTGGATAATCCATTATTGGTGCTAAACCAAATGTTCCCAGACTCATCCTCCATAATTCCATGCACTACATCGTTGGGAAGACCATCCTTTATTCCATAAGAAATAAAAGTACGTGTTTCAATATTAAACATAACCAAACCACTCCCCTCTGAACCTATCAGTAGATTCCCCTTGCTGTCTTCGGAAATGGCACGAATAATAATATCATTCTTGAAAACTGAAGAATTCTCTGATTTATAAGGATAATGGGTAAAAATTAATTTATCTCGGTCCAATAAGTTCAAACCTCCATCCCGCGTTCCAATCCATAAGTTCTTTTTCGTGTCTTCGTAAATGGCGGTAACTACATCGTTACTTATACTATTGGTATCCTTATCATTATGTTTGAAGTGAGTAAAGGTTTCCTTCTCCCGGTCAAACAGGTCCAAGCCTCCACCATTTGTCCCAATCCACATATTTTTCCTACTGTCTTCAAAAATTGCCCAGATGTTATTGTTTGCAACGCTATTAGGATCATTAGGATCATGGAAGTAGTTTTTAAAACGATTTGTTTTTCGATCATATTTATTTAGGCCTCGTTCAAAGGTTCCTATCCAAAGATATCCTCCACGATCTAAAAAAATGGATTTGACTACATTACCACTAATAGAGTTTTTATTAAAAGGATCATGTTTGTAATGAGTAAAACTATCATTCTTTCTATCAAATAAATTTAGGCCACCTCCATCAGTACCTATCCAAATTTTTTCATTCTCATCTTCCAAAAAACATAAAACCAAACTATAATTTAGGCTGTTAGAATTTCCATAATTGCTATAGTGAAAAAATTTGAAATGGTCTTTATAATTGATATTAATTCCTCCAAATATATTTCCAACCCAAAGTATCCCCATTTCATCCTCATAAAAGGCATACACTGCATTGGTGCTTATGCTGTATTGATTGTCGGGATTATGAAGATATCTATAGAAACTTCCGGAATTTTTATTGTATAAATTGACCCCTCCTCCATCCGTGCCTATCCAGAGATTCTCATCGCTATCTTGAAAAAGAGCGGTGATGATATTATTGCTAAGACTCGATTCATCGGTCTCGTCATTTGTAAAGCGTTTAAAAGTATTGCTTTTTCTGACTAAAAGATTTAAGCCCCCTCCTTGGGTGCCTATCCAAAGATTTCCTTCCGCATCTTCTAACAATGCCCTCACAAAATTACCACTAAGGCTTTGGGGATTTTCAGGATCGTTTTTATAATGAATGAATTTCCTGGTTTCAGGATCAAGTTTATTTACCCCTCCTCTTAATGTTCCAACCCATATAAAGCCTTCTCTATCCTCACAAATAGCAAAAATATTATTATCATTGATGCTATTGGAATCCTTTTCATCATGCTCATACCTCAGAAATTTTTTATTCTTCCGGTCAAAAAGATTTAATCCTCCTCCTTCCGTACCCACCCAAAGTCTCCCTTTACTGTCTTCAAATAATACCTTAACATTATTATTGCTCAAGCTATTAGGATTATGCTTATCATAAATGAAGCTTGAAAAGCTTTCGGTTTTTCGGTCAAACAAATTTAATCCGCCCTTGGCTGTACCGATCCAAATATTTTTTTCCTTATCCTCCAGGATAGATAAAATTCGGCTGCTGCTTATACTGCCGGTATCTTTTGAATTCTTTTGGTAAACCGTAAACTTATTGCCGTCATATTTGTTCAGGCCATCATTGGTACCAAACCACATAAAACCTTTGTTGTCTTTTAAGATACAATTGACACTGCTTTGGGAAAGACCGTCACCAGTGTTTAAATGAGCGAACCTTAACGTTGGTTTTTGAGAATAGCTGGAACATATTCTTAAAAGAAATATAGAGAGCAGTGAAAAAAATAAGGTCTTATTCATTGAAAATTTTGATCGAACGGCTAGTAAACCCGAACAATGTGATAAAAGAGAATAATTGATTTATCAGTATTCAAGTTACAATTCTATATAATTAAAAACTGTCTATTATTAGAAGAATAGCTACATGGACACGCTTGTCTTTTAAAATACAATACTTTATTGATAGAATGAGTAATTGAGAGGACTGAAAACCCATTTCAAAAGAGCTACTTAACGTACTACCTGACAAAATCGAGGTGCGCTTATTTTCGTATTTTATCTCTATTCTGTATATTTTAAATTTGTATTACATTTCAAACAAATGTCGAAAAAAAACGATTGGATTAAAATTTAAAATAAATATTTAACAACTTCGTCCTTCATATAAAATAAAAATTCCTTCATGTCGGAAATACTCAAAGTAGAAAACTTAACGAAAACATATCAAAGCGGAAATAAATCCCTCACAGTCCTTAACAGTGTTTCTTTTACCCTAAATGAAGGTGATACTTTCTCTATCGTAGGTCCTTCAGGAAGTGGAAAAACAACCCTTCTCGGATTATGTGCCGGATTGGACCGGGCTACAAGCGGTTCGGTTTGGCTCAACGGAATTCAGTTGGATAACCTTAATGAAGACAAACGTGCTGAAGTTCGAAACAAATATGTAGGCTTTATTTTTCAAAACTTTCAATTGCTTCCCACCCTCACAGCCCTTGAAAATGTGATGGTGCCTTTGGAATTAAGAGGCGAAAAAAATATAAAAAAGCAATCCATAGAATTGCTGCAAAGGGTCGGACTTGGAGCCCGGTATAATCATTATCCAGCCCAACTGTCAGGAGGAGAACAACAAAGGGTTTCGTTAGCTAGAGCCTTTTCCAACCGTCCTAAAATATTATTTGCAGACGAACCTACCGGAAACCTGGACACAGAAACCAGCGAAAGTATGGTGAAGCTAATATTTGATTTGAATAAAGAAGCTGGAACTACGCTGGTATTGGTAACACACGACCTGGAGCTAGCCCAGAAAACCCAAAGAATAATCCGTATTAAAGGCGGGCATAAAATAGCAGACGAGAAAAAGGCAGCTTCAGTATTTTAGGTTTTAAAAGATGGAATCCAATAAATTTAATCTTCCCTGGCTATTTTTGATGGCCTTAAGAGACAGCAGAAAAAACAAATCCAGGTTATTTCTATTCACTTCTTCTATCATCCTGGGAATAGCTGCATTGGTGGCGATCAATTCATTTGGCGATAATTTAAAGGAGGAAATAAATCAGGAAGCCAAAACGCTGTTGGGGGCCGACTTGGTTATTTCCAGTAATAAACCTGTCTCTGAGAAGGCGCAGGCCATTATTGATTCCATTGGAACGAACCGCTCTGAAGAACGAAGCTTTGCCTCAATGGTAACCTTTAATAAAACAGGAGAAACAAGGCTTGTTCAGGTAAGGGCATTGAAAGGTCTTTTCCCTTATTACGGCGAAATTGAAACCACTCCAAAAGAAGCAGCGCAAACGTTCAGAAAGGACAAAAAGGCTGTGGTAGACAATACCCTGCTTCTCCAGTTTAACTCTGAGGTAGGCGATTCAATAAAAGTAGGCACCCAAACCTTTGCGATAGAAGGCCGACTTAAGAAAATTCCGGGGCAGGCAGGAATTGCAGCCTCAGTGGCACCCGCCGTGTACATTCCGCTAGATTATCTTGCCTCTACCGGTCTTGAAAAAAAAGGAAGCAGGATAGTTTATCGATATTATTATCATTTCCCCAAACGTAAAAACATTGACGCAGCCTTAGCCGAAATTGAAAAAAAGCTGGAAGGAGAAGGATTAAGGTATGAGACAGTAAAGGAGAAGAAAAGTGATACTACAGAAGCATTTGGCAACCTGACAAGTTTTATGAATTTGGTAGCCTTTGTTGCTTTGCTTTTAGGATGTGTAGGCGTAGCCAGTTCTGTCCATATTTATGTAAAGGAAAAAATACCGGCAGTGGCAATTTTACGATGCCTGGGACTGTCAGGAAAACAAGCTTTTTTTATCTACCTGATCCAGGTGGCCAGTATGGGACTAATTGGTTCAATACTGGGCGTAATATTAGGAAGTTTGCTACAAACAGCAATTCCTGTCGTATTGAAAGATTTTCTTCCTTTGGAAGTAACCTCTTCCATTTCTGTACCAGCCATTTTAGGAGGTATAATTATTGGCGTGAGCATGGCTATTCTGTTTGCGCTTATACCTCTATTATCCATTAGAAAAGTTTCTCCGCTGCTTACTTTAAGATCTTCTTTTGAAGAGAAAAGGAAAAAATCAGATCCGGTTAAATATGTAGTTTACCTGGTAATTCTCGGCTTTATCCTTTTGTTTGCTTACAATCAAATCGAAGGATTTAAAGAAGCTTTGATTTTTACAGGAGGACTGATAGCCGGAATGTTAATTTTGACAGGAGTGAGTTTCTTAATCATGTTCCTTGTAAAAAAATTCTTCCCTGGCAATTGGAGTTTTATATGGAGACAAGGATTGGCAAATCTATACCGGCCAAATAACCAAACACTCATTTTAATTACTTCGATCGGATTAGGAACAGCATTGATCACCACCTTGTATTTTGTTCAAAATATGTTGGTAAACCAGGTGTCTATTAATAATTCCGGCAATCAGCCGAACATGATTTTATTTGATATTCAAACACCACAGAAGGAACTTGTTACGGAGATGACGAAAGATTTTGGTTTACCTGTCATACAAAGAGTGCCTATTGTAACCATGAGACTGGAGGAAATTAATGGGAAAGATAAATTTGAGTCAGAAAAAGATACAATCAAAAATATAGAGGACTGGGTCTTCAACAGAGAATATAGAGTAACGTTCCGCGATACACTTTCATCTTCCGAGAAGATTGTTGAAGGTGAATGGCATGGAGAAGTCGGAAACGATGGAATCGTATATATTTCGCTTGATCAGCGATTTGCGGACAATATGAAAGTGAAAGTTGGCGATGAACTGACTTTTAATGTTCAGGGAACGCCAATAAAGACCATTATTGGAAGTTTTAGAAAAATCGACTGGAACAGAATTCAAACCAATTTTGTAGTATTATTTCCTAAAGGAATCCTGGAGCAGGCGCCTCAGTTTCACGTGATCGCTACAAGGGCAGATAGTCAAAATAAATCCGCAAAATTCCAACAAGCATTGGTAAAAGCTTTTCCAAATGTTTCCATTGTCGACATTACCCTTATTATAAATGCAGTAAAGCAGATTGTAGACAGGGTCTCTTTTGTGATAAGATTTATGGCTTTATTCAGTATAATTACCGGATTGCTGGTATTGGTTGGGTCGGTATTAATAAGCAAATATCAAAGAGTAAACGAAAGCATTTTACTCAGAACTTTGGGAGCAAGCAAATCACAAATATTGTGGATAACAGCCATTGAATATTTCCTACTTGGGAGTCTTGCCTCTTTGACCGGGATTTTACTTGCAATAGCCGCGGGTTGGTCTTTCGCTTATTTTAATTTAGATTCTTCTTTCACTTCAGAGGTCTCTCCAGTTTTGTTGATATACCTTTTCATTACCACTTTAACAGTAATCATAGGTCTCTTGAACAGCAGGGGAATAATTAATAAACCTCCACTTGAAATATTAAGAGCAGAAGCTTAGGACTGACAAATATGGGGAAATGACAAGTACGAATGACGAATTACAACGATCGGATTTTAAAAGAAAAATTGAAGGAAATCTTCCATCTTCGTATTTCTTAATAAATGTCTGCTTTGATATTAAAGAATAGAAAGCTTTTTCCTTCTTTGTTCATGGATCCCTCTATTCTTAAAACCAAATCATAGAACGTAACTATATCTACACCAAAGCCACCGCCTGGTAAAAGTTTATTGATATATCTTTGATTTTCAGGATAATTCATCTCATTGTGTACATAACCCAAATCAAAATAACTTTTAAGGTATATAGCAAAAGGGACTTTATTAAACTGGGTCCACCTCAATAATTTTTCAAAATTTAATGATCCCTTGATAATTCGCTTTCTCAGTGTATTTTTCGTTAAAAAATATCCTTGGCCTTCGATCACATTTAGATCATAACCTCGCACGTAATCTTGTCTTAAGCCTAATCCTCTTAAATTATAGTAAGGCTGGATTTTAGGAAATGAAAATCTTCCCTTTGCCTGATTAGCAAGATAAAATCCTGAACCTAGATCCGAATACTTTATATAATCCGCTGTAAAATCCCATTGATCCAAATCTTCATATTTAGTAAATCCCAATTTTTCAACAGAAAAAACTACGATACTCCCTTTAAGAGGATATGAGATAATGTCCCTGTAATCATATCTGAAATCATACCTTAAACTAAAGTACCGTTGGGAGGTCTTACCATCTCCAAAATAATTGGGATTGATTTTGGCAACGGTATCTTCTACCTGTGTATAATAGAAATTCGATTCCAGTCCATGTGTGGTATAAAAAGCTTGCCGGTGTGTCCATTTCACTCCTCCCCTTAATCTTTCCCTTACCCTGTTTTCCAGCTCAAATGGCTGAAGAATATGTTCTCTTGTTTTATAATAAATATTATTATTGGTAGCATAAGAGGCAAAAAAGCGAATTCCATTCTTTTGCGACCTGTCAATATATGGAATACTATAAAGCAATTCATATCTTTTAGTAAACCCAATTTGAACTGTAGCGCGTAGCTCTTCATTTCTCCCCCTGAAATTTTTCTGGTTAAACCTTAAACCATATTCAATTCTGTTTAAATCGCCATTTCTTTGTCTCCACCAAATATTGAAATTGGGATCTGCCAGATCAAAAATTAAGAGAGGGAATAAATACCAGCGTTCTTCCAACTCAACATGAATATCGGCAATACCCATATTTGAAATTGTAGAATAAACCCTTACGATATTAAAAAGCCGGGTATTGTATAGCTTGTTCCTGTCTTTGATTAATACCTCTTCCAGCTTCCAGACCCGCACTGTATCGCCGCGTTTAAACTCCAGTTCCCTTAATATTATTTGCTCTTTTGTTCTTTTGTTCCCTGAAATATAAATCTCTCCGATCATTACTAATCGTAACGAATCGGACGTTAATGTATCTGACGCTACTTTTGTATGTACTTCAAAAGAATCCGTAGGGGGAATCTCTCGGGAAAAGGTAAATAAAAAACTAATAAAGATTAATAACATTTAAGGGTCTCTTCATAAGGATTTGCGCACACATTTTAAAATCTACTGGATATTTGCAGAAATTATTTCTAAATTGTGCAGGAAATTTTCTTTTAATTTCGGATTATTTTTAAGATTGTTAAAAAATTAACCCATCAAAGTTACTGACAATGTTACCAAAAATTGATTCCTTCCAACAATACGAAAAAGAGTATAATTTAAGTATAGCTAACCCTGAACAGTTTTGGGCAGAAAAGGCCGATTATTTTAAATGGAATAAGAAGTGGGATAAGGTATTGGAGTGGGAATTTAATACTCCTTCTGTAAAATGGTTTGTTAATGGTAAATTAAACATTGCGGAGAATTGTATCGACAGACACCTTGAAAAGAGAGGTTCGCAGGCTGCCATTATCTGGGAACCCAATAATCCGAAAGAAAAGACAATTACAATTACTTATAAAGAACTTCATGAACAGGTATGTAAATTTGCCAATGTTCTAAAGAATATCGGTGTAAGAAAAGGCGATCGAGTTTGTATTTACATGCCTATGGTGCCGGAACTTGCGGTTGCATTACTGGCTTGTGCGAGAATCGGGGCTATCCATTCGGTTGTATTTGCTGGGTTTTCTGCTACCTCCCTTTCAGATAGAATAAATGACGCGCAGGTAAAATTTGTAATTACCTCAGATGGCGGCTATCGTGGAGCAAAGGAAATGAACCTTAAAGAAGTAGTGGATGAAGCATTGGAGAGTTGTCCGACAATTGAAAAATGCCTGGTACACAAAAGAACAGGAGCTTCTGTTAAAATGACGGAAGGGAGGGATTTATGGTTGGCAGATGAATTAAATAAAGCCGATTACGAATGTGCTCCTGAAGAAATGGATTCAGAGGATATGTTATTTATCCTTTATACTTCCGGCTCTACGGGAAAACCTAAAGGAGTGGTACATACTACAGGAGGATATATGGTTTATTCTGCCTATACTTTTATGAATGTTTTTCAGTACAATGAAGGAGATGTTTATTGGTGTACGGCGGATATAGGATGGGTAACGGGACATACTTATATTGTATATGGCCCATTGTTATGTGGCGCCACTACGATGATGTTTGAGGGTATACCCACTTATCCCGATGGAGGACGATTCTGGGAGATTATTGATAAACATAAAGTAAATATATTTTATACTGCACCGACAGCCATCCGTGCCTTGGAAGCGTTGGGCCTGGATTACGTTAAGCCTTACAAATTGGATTCTTTAAGAGTATTGGGATCGGTAGGCGAACCAATAAATGAGGAAGCGTGGCATTGGTACAATGAAAATATCGGTAAGAAGAAATGCCCCATTGTAGATACCTGGTGGCAAACTGAAACCGCGGGAATTATGATTTCCCCATTGGCAGGAATTACTAAAACAAAACCTTCTTATGCAACCCTTCCGCTTCCAGGAGTGCAGCCTATATTGGTAGATGCTGAAGGAAATGAATTAAAAGGAAACAATGTAGAAGGGAATTTATGTATAAAATTCCCTTGGCCCGGAATCATAAGAACTACTTATGGGGACCACAATCGTTGCAGGGAGAATTATTTTGCTACCTACAAAGGACTTTATTTCACCGGCGATGGTTGCAAAAGAGATGAAGATGGATTGTATAGAATTCTTGGAAGAGTGGATGACGTAATTAATGTATCGGGTCATAGAATGGGAACCGCCGAAGTGGAAAATGCCATTAACGAACATGAACTGGTTGTAGAGTCTGCTGTAGTTGGCTTTCCACATGATATAAAGGGACAAGGGATCTATGCCTATGTAATTTGTGAGAAAGGGATTACGGACGGACAAGCCTTAAAGCAGGAAATTATTGCCAAAGTAAATAAAATAATCGGGCCAATAGCAAAACCTGACAAAATCCAGATTGTCCCTGATCTTCCCAAAACACGCTCAGGGAAGATTATGAGAAGAATTTTAAGAAAGATTGCAGAAGGACAAATGAATAACCTGGGCGACACCTCTACCCTATTGGATCCGGGAGTGGTCGAAAAGATTGTGGAAGGATCAAAAGAGTTGGCTTAAATAACTAGTCATTCGACGGTATTGAAGAAACTCGAGCCAAAAAGCAAGGCTACTAAGGGCGTCTTGCTTTTGGCTGAGAAGTTTACCTTTTATTAAACTTTGTTCTCTATGAATTCTCTACCGGCAGTCCGGATTCCTTCCATGATTTAAGGCCGCCGTCCATATGCGCCACGTTATTGTAACCCATTTGCTTTAGGGTTACAGCAGCTAAGGCAGAGCGCCCACCAGACGCACAATGCAAGATGATCCTTTTGTTCTTATCAAATTCCGGTTTATGATAAGGAAGAGTATTGTCTGCATAAAATTCGAGCATTCCTCGCGGCGCACTTATTGAACCGCTTATTTTGCCGTTTTGCTTCAATTCTTCGCTTTCACGAAGGTCAACAAGGGTTACATTATCTTTTGATAATTCGTCTTTTACCTGTTGAGGGGTAAGATTTTCGATTTGCTGTTTGGCTTCCTTAACCAAATCAGTAGCAGATTTTGTTGTCATAGGGTTGAGAATTTTTTAAATAAAAGAGTGTTTAAGATCAGCCAGAAAAGTAGTCGCTGATTTCTGCTAAATAACAAAATGTTAAAGACTCCATCAAGGGTCAGTAATTTGATAATCAGAAAAATAAGATATAAGGCGGGGTGAAATCTTATTAATAATCTTTTTTTAAATTTTGAACGCCTAACATAATATTTCACTTTATTCATTAACCTGATCTACAGGATCTTAATGTATAAAATGAGCAAGTCCTTGGCAATTGAAAAAATTATATTAAAAAATATTTCAGGCATTTTGTCCAATTTTAAAAAACGGATTGTCATTCGGTTTTAACACTAAATTAAAATCAAATGGAAAAGAGAATTAATGTTCATGCAAAAGGACAGAATGCTTTGAAACAGCTTTATGGTATCGGGGGCTATCTTAAAAAATCACCTGTTGAGGACAGCCTATTGGAGCTGGTATACTTCAGGGTATCGCAAATCAATAATTGCGCTTTTTGCCTCGACATGCACTCGAAAGATGCACGCGCAAGGGGTGAGACGGAGCAAAGGTTATATGGCGTAAGTGCATGGAGGGAAACTCCTTATTTCACTGACCGGGAAAGAGCCGCCTTTG
>Ga0196965_1000828_pt1 | contig 14320 bp, 12 predicted proteins | sample S1_20metaG_FD_148668 | JGI IMG/M metagenome (GOLD analysis project Ga0196965, IMG submission 148668) | Soil microbial communities from Anza Borrego desert, Southern California, United States - S1_20 | ecosystem: Environmental > Terrestrial > Soil > Desert | place: USA: California | collected... | reverse complement strand
GGAACTGGACAATAACCCCGTGTTGCAGGAAGCCTTTTCGTATGCAAAACAATATCAAAAGAACGTCCATTTCATCGGTCTGGTTTCCGACGGTGGAGTACATGCCCATATCGACCATTTGAAAGGGCTGATTACCATCGCCTCAAACAGCGGCGTCAAAAAGTTGTTTGTCCATGCTTTTATGGACGGCCGGGATACCGATCCCAGGGGCGGTGTCAATTATTTAAAGGACCTGCAGTCCCATCTTTATCAAACGGCAGCGAGGCTTGCATCGGTCATCGGCCGCTATTATGCGATGGACCGGGACAAACGATGGGAGCGCGTGAAACTTGCTTATGACCTTCTTGTAAGGGGCGTGGGCGAACCTACCATGGATCCCATCGCCGCGGTACAGCAGTCGTACGATAACAATGTGACCGACGAATTTATACAGCCGCTTGTAGTGGTTGACCAGGACCGGCGGCCGGTAGGTAGTATACAGGAAGGTGATGTCGTGTTGTGCTTCAATTTCCGGACGGACCGCGGCCGCGAAATAACAGCGGCACTGACCCAGCAGGATTTCCCCGAACAGGGAATGAAGGCATTAAACCTGCATTACATTACCCTGACCAATTATGACGACACCTTCCGCAATGTCAAGGTCATCTTCGACAAGGATAACCTTGAGATGACACTGGGTGAAGCCGTATCCAAAGCAGGCAAAAAACAGATCCGCATCGCGGAGACAGAAAAATATCCGCATGTTACCTTCTTCTTTTCGGGTGGGCGTGAATCGATTTTCGCAGGAGAATCGCGTATTCTTTGCCCATCGCCCAAAGTAGCGACCTATGACCTGGCCCCGGAGATGAGCGCGAACGACATTGTGGAAAAGATCATCCCTGAACTGAACAAGCGGGAAGCTGACTTTATCTGTCTGAATTTTGCGAACCCGGACATGGTCGGTCACACGGGAGTTTTTGAAGCAGCTGTGAAGGCCTGTGAAACGGTCGATGCCTGCAACGAGAAAGTTACCACGGCGGCATTGCAAAACGGCTATGCAATCATCATCATTGCGGATCATGGAAATGCAGATATGATGATCAATGACGACGGATCGCCCAATACCGCGCATACGACAAGCCTTGTTCCCTGTATCCTGGTGAGCGATTCCTACACCGGCAAACTGAAGGACGGCAAGCTTGGCGATCTGGCGCCTACGATCCTCACCTTGATGGGCGTGGAGATTCCCCGGCAGATGACCGGCAATGTTTTGCTGTAAAATTGGTCTGCACGAATGTTACTGCGGTAAAATGGCAATGAACAATAGGATTACAAGAATATTCAACCGGCTCCTGTTGGGATTACTCGCGGGCTATTGCCTGGCCGCATGTTCGGGCGAGACGGAAAAAAGCGCAGTGCTTTTTCCCATGGACAGCCTGATTACAAGCCAGATAAAATATCTCACCGAGGCAAAGGCAACCGTACAGAAAACCGCCATCCTTGGCAATGCTGTCGACCGGCGCACTTTGACGCCACCCGATTCAACACCGCTTGCGGTATTCCGCGAACTGGAAGCGATCAATAAACCTATCAACCGGGATGCCTATATTATTGATGACGGGCTTACGGACGTGCGCAGCAATTTAAAGGTAAAGGTATTTACAGCGAAAGTCGATGAAGACGAAGGCGGCAGCTGGATCCAGTCAAACCCGTTTCCCATCACCTCGCTACGGATCTATTACCGTGACGTTCCGAAGAACATCCGGCGAATAGAAGCAGCCGTACAGGAAGAAAACTCCCTTTTCACCAGTGCCCGGCATTTCCTGCTTGAGTTTCAGGAAATCCACGGCACCATTGTGCTCACCTCCTATGCGATCACCGGTGGCCAGAAAATGTACCTGGGCGATACGGTGCGGTATTCGGTGAAGGGTTCCATTACATTACCCAATTAAAGCTATGGCAAAGAGAAGTAACGCCGAGGCGTTGCGTGAAGAAGAAAAAAGGCCTCTGAATAAAACTAACCTGAACAAGCTGCTGGGTATTTTCAGGTTTGCGCTGCCCTACAAGTGGTGGTTCATCGCGGGTTTAATTTGCCTTTTCTTGTCGAGTGTCATGCTGCTGGCTTTTCCCTATCTCGCCGGCGAGCTTCTCGACGTAGCTTCAGGAAAACCCGTTTCTTATTTTTCGACGATCAATGAAGTGGCGTTATCCCTGGTTGCCATTCTTTTCATCCAGGGAATATTTTCATTCGTCAGGGTATTCACTTTTTCATGGGTAAGCGAAAATTCACTCGCCGATGTCCGGAAAGCGGCGTATGAAAAAATCATCTGGATGCCCATGAGTTTTTTTGATAACAGGCGGGTAGGTGAACTGATGAGCCGGGTAACAACAGACGTAGGAACCCTTTCGGAAATGTTCTCTGTCACACTGGCGGAACTGCTCCGCCAATTCATCACCCTTATCCTGGGCACGGTCCTGATCTTCTTTCTCGCCCCTGAACTGACGGCATTTATGTTGCTGACCTTCCCCGTACTGGTTGTACTGGCTATTATTTTTGGAAAATATATCCGTAAGCTATCCCGCAAAACGCAGGACCAGCTGGCCGATGCCAACGTCATTGTCGAAGAATCCCTCCAATCCATCACCGTTGTGAAGGCGTTTACCAATGAAATGTTCGAACTGAACCGTTATGCACGGTCACTCAATACCGTTATCCAGGTGGCTATACGCACGGCACGGGCCCGCGGGCTTTTTATTTCATTTATCATTTTTGCTTTGTTCGGCGGTATTGTAGCCGTGGGATGGTATGGCGCCTTGCTGGTACAGTCCGGAGCGCTTACGGTGGGCAAGTTGTTCTCATTTGTGATCTACACCTCCTTTATCGGCGGTTCTATCGCCGGCCTGGGCGATATGTTCTCACAGCTTCAGCGGTCGATCGGTGCCTCCGAGCGGCTTCTTGAAATCCTAGAAGGAGAGGACGAGCTACAGACCGAAGTAGCTGGGCGCTTAAAGCTGAACGGGGAGGTCACGTTTTCAAACGTTTCATTTTCCTATCCCACACGGACGGATTTCAAGGTGTTGAAAGATCTTGATTTCACGATCCGGCCCGGTGAAAAGATCGCGCTGGTCGGTCCGAGTGGTTCCGGAAAATCAACCATCATCAACTTGCTGATGCGTTTTTACCCGCTTAACAATGGTAGGATCATGGCAGATGGTAAGGACATCAGCGACTATAATCTTACCGCGTACCGAAGGAACCTCGGTATCGTACCACAGGAAGTAATCCTGTTCGGCGGAACGATCCGCGAGAATATCGGTTATGGTAAAAACGATGCGACGCCTGAGCAGATCCGCGAGGCAGCCCGCAAGGCGAACGCCCTGGAGTTTATAGAAAGATTTCCCGAAAAGTTTGATACGGTGGTTGGCGAAAGGGGCATGAAACTTTCTGGTGGACAACGCCAGCGTATTGCGATCGCTCGCGCCATTTTGAAAGACCCGTCAATCCTCATCCTGGACGAGGCAACGAGTTCCCTGGATGCGCAATCTGAAGTGCTGGTCCAGCAAGCCCTGGAGAAGTTAATGGAAGGCCGCACAACCATTATTATCGCGCATCGCCTGAGCACCATTAAAAAAGTAGACCGTATCTTTGTGATTAAAGACGGTGCGCTGGCAGAAACCGGGTCTCATACGGAACTCACAGGCGTCCAGAATGGTATCTATAGTAACCTTTTAAAGTTGCAGCTTCACTAGATCATGCATGCTACTTCTGCACGATTGCTTAAGACATTCAGGCTGAGGTCTACGCCAAGCCGACAGGAAATACTGTATCTGTTTCTCCGGAAGGACCATGCACTTTCGCATAGTGATATCGAAAAGGAGATCAAAAACGAGCTTGACCGCGTAACGGTGTACAGAACGCTCAAAACGTTCCTGGACAAAGGGTTGATTCATAAAGTGCTGGATGATGAGGGGAGCCTTAAATACGCACTTTGCAATGAGGCCTGTTCAACTACCGGCCACCACCATGACCATGTTCACTTCAAATGTGTCCGTTGTGGCCAGACGAGCTGCCTGGATGTCGAAATTCCCGCCATCAGACTTCCCAAGGGATACCTGCATAACGAAATCAACCTGCTGATCCAGGGAACGTGTGACCGTTGTGCGCAATAAGCCGCCAGCAGGGGTGTCGTAAATAAATCGACAACGGACGTTTTTCGGGATTCAAATATATTTGTAGTTTTGGCATTCACAGATTTCCAAAACTGTGTTTTTTCGATGTTTTAAAGGCTTTTTAAACCCCGACATTCCCCCTTGTCTTCTGCATTGAACATACTCCTATTCACAATCTTCGGAAATCAAAGTGAGCGGGAGACTATTCTTTTTGGTGTCTTCGCCTTTATCATCATCCTTTTCCTGGTATTGGACCTGGGGCTTTTCCACAAACAAGCCCATAAAATATCCACAAAGTCGGCATTGTATCAGTCGATGTTCTGGGTTACAATCTCCACCATCTTTGGCTTTTTCATCTACAAATATGATGAGAGCGGTGCCGAGGGTGCTATCGAGTATTTCTCGGCTTACCTCACGGAGTACGCCCTGTCCGTCGACAACATATTTGTAATCCTGCTCATCCTCCGGTATTTCAACGTCAAGGAAGAGTATTACCACAAGACCCTTTTCTGGGGCATCCTGGGAGCCATCGTTTTCCGTGCCATATTCATTTTTGTGGGCGCCATGCTCATTGAAAGATTTGTTTGGCTGCTGTATGTCTTCGGCGTGTTCCTGGTGTATTCCGGTATCCGCATTTATTTCGAAGACGGCGACGAGAAGATCGAGCCCGAAAAGAACCCGATCATGAAATTCTGCCGCCGACACTTACCGATGACGGCAGATGAACATGGTGGGAAATTCGTAGTGAGGGAGTCAGGCAAACTGTTTTTCACACCGCTTTTTCTCGTGATCGTGCTCATCGAGACGACCGATCTTCTTTTTGCAATGGATTCGATACCGGCGGCGTTCGCCATTACACGCAATCCTTTCCTCATTTACACTTCGAATATTTTTGCGGTGATGGGACTGCGGGCAATGTTCTTTCTGCTGGCCGGGATTATGGACAAGTTCTACCTGTTACAAAAGGGCTTGTCCATCATCCTGTTCTTTATCGGCGCCAAGATGCTGTTGGAAATCGGTGATATTCACATCGGCGTATATACATCGTTCTCCGTCATCATTGCAACACTGACGCTCTCGATCATTTTCTCTATCCTGGTGCCGCGAAAAAGCACCGGAGAGGAGGAGCCGGAGGAAGAAAAACAGGCGTAAGCTCCCTATTCAGGAACGCCTTCTGCAAATAGATTTCTGGGAAGTATCTTCAAGAGAATCGGCAGCGTCAGAAATTTCTGCGGCAACGCGATGATCACGAATGTCGGGATGGTTTTCAGCATATGAATCAATTGATCCCGCATACGCTCCTTTTCCGGCAGCGTCAATTCGTTGGACCGCGCTTTTTTAAGGAGATTCATCACGTCCTCATTGCTCTGCATTTCCCTGATCAGGCGGCTCTTGTTTTTCTCGGCAATCCTCGCCACCCTGCGGATAAACTGTTCACTCACCTGTTGATAGTCCTGCTTGTTCTGCAGGTACTCCAGCTGGACCCAATGTTCCAGGATAAATCCTTCGATGGCCACCATACTGTTCTCCAGGTCTTCGTCCGAGAAACCGAGATAGTGACAAAAGCTTTTCAGGAAATCAAGTTCTGACTGCTCAACTTTCTTATCGGCCCACAGGGTGAGGATCGCCACCTCCAGAAAGAATTTCTTGAGTATCCACGAGTTCTCGGAAGGCAGGTTAATATCCTCCACAGCGATCCCCTCTTCGAAGATCCGTAACGCTTCCCGGCGACGTTCGGCGGAGAAGTCCGTGCTCTGCAGAAAGTATTCAAATAACTTTTTTTCTTCGAATACCACTTCCTTGTTGGCATGCGCCGCCGACGCAATTACCTTGATTACGGAAAAACGAAGCTCTTCACGTTCGTACCGGAAAAAGTCGGCGACGATCTTATCGGCATTGGTGTGTATCCATTGGCCAAAAATGAAAACGTCCAGGAAGAGTAACGTGTTATGAAAGAAGTAGGTCCAGAAGTTACCGTCGAACGCACTGGTGTGCTCGATGCGCTTGCTCAAAATGATCTCCGCTACTTCCAGCGGTGATTTCTTTTTGCCAAACAAGGTCTTTGACGGTGTGGCCAGTTCCGGAAAAATATTGTTGTAGAAGTTACCGATGCTTTCGACGGTCTGAAGAAACACTTTCGACAGCTCTTCGGCATTGCGGACTGGTTTGTCGTAAAAAAGCAGGGAGCTGCTGATCAGGCTTTCGGCGAGCAGGATCTTCATTCTGTCCTTTTCGTTCCATTGGTCCTGCTCCGGCAATTCCACATCGCCGACGGATTGTCCGTACATCAAACCGGTGGGTTGAATGACCCGGTACAGGGATTGTTCGGGATGCGACCCTTTATGCCCTGCTTCTGTCGTCAGGTCCTGTAAAAGGTCTTTCCGGAATTCGAGGTACTCTTTGAGCCAACCTTTGTCGCGTGGTTTCATAGCCGCAATTATGCAAAATGAAGGTACGGAATTTAATTTCAATCTGGAAAAGTCCAGCTTATAAAGCGTTTCTCCAGCCTTTCGACGCAATGTTTCTGGCGGCCGATTCCACTTTCCTGTTCAACGCAGTTTTAAATTTATCGAGGCGTTTGCCGATATCCTTTCGCGATGCGCCGATGATCTGGGCGGCCAGTATCCCGGCGTTACGCGCACCATCCAACGCGACAGTTGCCACGGGCACACCGGCAGGCATCTGCAGGATGGACAGCACCGAGTCCCATCCATCAATGGAATTGGACGACTTTACCGGAACGCCGATCACGGGCAGCGAGGTAAGAGACGCCACCATGCCGGGCAAGTGCGCCGCGCCTCCAGCGCCTGCAATGATCACCTGGAGTCCTCTTTTCCTGGCCGTGCTGCCATAATCAACCATGCGCAGCGGCGTACGGTGTGCTGAAACAATTGTCAGCTCATAATCAACGCCGAGCTCTTCCAGCACTTCAGCAGCCTCTTTCATGATTTTAAGGTCAGACTGGCTGCCCATGATTATTCCGACTAAAGGTTTGGCCATATCAGGTGATCACTTTTAAAGTTTGCTTCACAAAGTTGGCGTTCTTTTTCAAACGCTCAACATCTTCATCGACAATTGTGACGTGGCCCATTTTCCGGAAGGGTTTAGTCAGGCGCTTCCCATACAAATGCACGTGTACGCCGGGAATCTTCAATACTTCACCGAATCCAACGTAACGTGCCGGTCCGCTGTGTTCGGGTTCTCCCAGCAGGTTCACCATGGCACTGGGTTTCACCGCAGCCGTATCGCCTAACGGAAGATCAAGGATGGCCCGGAGATGCTGTTCGTACTGGGATGTAGTATTGGCCTCGATTGTCTGATGACCACTGTTGTGCGGGCGCGGCGCGATCTCGTTGACCAAAACTTTTCCATCGCGGGTGACGAACATCTCCACCGCCAGAATTCCAACCATATTCAGTTCGCGTATAATCTTTTGGGCAAGGGTGTCCGCTTCCTGAACAACGGACGAAGCGATTGCCGCCGGTGCAAAAAGATACTCCACCAGGTTCTGGACGGGATGAAATACCATCTCCACCGGCGGGAAAGTTTTAATCTCACCGCCGGGATTCCGGGCCACGATGACGGCAATCTCTTTTTCAAAATCAATCAGTTTTTCCAGCAGGCCGGGAGCATCGAACGCTTTGTCGAGGTCTTTTTCAGCGCGCAGGATCTGAACACCGCGGCCATCATACCCTTCCCGGCCCAGTTTATTCACTGCCGGAAGAAAGTCGAGATTTTTTCTGACGTCATTGGCGTTTCCGGTCAGTATGAAATCTGCCGTCGGTATACCATGTGCTTGATAAAAGCGCTTTTGCGTTCGCTTATCCTGGATAAGCTCTATTACCTCGGGCTGCGGATAAACGCGTTTACCGCGCCTGGCAAGTTCCTTCAATGCCGCCGTGTTGACATTCTCGATCTCGATAGTGATGATATCACACGTCTCACCAAACTTCATGACCGCGTCAAAATCCGTGAGCTTTCCGTGGTGGAATTCCACCAGGGTTGAACAGGGTGCGTGCGAGTCGGGATCCAGTACGGCAAAGGGAAGATTGAAATCCACGCCGGATTGAATCAGCATCCTGCCCAGCTGACCGCCTCCGAGAATACCCAGTTTGAAATCGTGTTGAAAAGATGCGTTCAAGACAAAAGATTTGTGCGAAGTTAAAAAACGAAGCGTTAATCAGGCATGATAGCCTCAATCTTGTCATCAAGAACAAGAGAGCGATTACGTCACGGCAAAAACCCCTGCGCACCCTGTAAGCCGCCGGTGTGCAGCACAAGTATCGTAGCGCCCCGCCTGAACGTGCCCTTCACAACCTCCTGTTCGACTGCCCAGAGTAACTTGGCCGTATAAACCGGGTCGAGCGGAAGGTCATGTTCTTCGCGGCAATGCCTGATGAACGCTGTCAGTTCGGGGGAAACTTTCGCATAGCCACCGTGGTGGTAGGATGTAAGTACCCTCCATGGAAGGTTAATATCGTAAAGATTCCGGCTCAACATGGCGGCGATATCGGCTTCGAGGAAATCTCCCTGCAGAACGCTGACGCAAAGCACTTCAGCTTTGTCACCAACAGCGGCGATAATGCCCGCCGCGGTTCCGCCCGTACCTGCGGGTAAGCAAACATAATCGAAGTCCAGGGCAAGCAACGACTGGCCGAATGCATAGCATCCGCGAATAGCCAAATCGTTGGTACCGCCTTCCGGGATCATGTAGAAATTTCCGAAATGTTGGCGCAGATCGTCCAGAAAAGCTGCATCTGTCTTACGACGATACGCTTCCCGCGGAATATGATGCAAATGCATACCTTTTTCCCTTGCAAAGGTCAGCGTCGGATTAAGCGGCAAAGCTTCCTCGCCCCGGATGATGCCGATGCTCTTCAATCCGAGTTGTGCTGCCGCTGCAGCGGTTGCATAAATATGGTTAGAATAGGCACCGCCAAAAGTAAGGATGGTATCGTGTCGTTGTTCCGCTGCTTCCCTCAGGTTGTATTTCAACTTCCACCATTTGTTGCCGGATACGAAGGGATGGTTCAGATCTTCGCGCTTAACGATCAGGCGAACGCCGGCCTCGGCAAGAAAGGTTGCCTGTAATTCCTGGACAGGCGTTTGGTGATAGACAAGCTCTTTCATCCTCCGCAAGTACTGGCAAATGAACGGGTTATAAAACAACAATTTTTTCTAATAATATTGGTTTTTGCAACTAATATTATTGGTTAAATTGTTGAGAATTTCGAATGAACATGAGAGACGGGGAGACCGACGACGGATATTTTAAAGGCCGGGGCGCCCAGATAAAATCTGAAAACAAGTTTTTGAAGGCGCAATACGTCACAGATCATATTGAGGGGCTTGACGAGGCACTGGTCACTGCGCCGACCACGCAGGTCTTTTATGAGAGTCCTAAAAAGATCGTGAACAAAGTAACCAGTCCTGACCTGGGGATGATGTATTCCACCAATCCTTACCAGGGGTGCGAACATGGATGCATCTATTGCTATGCCCGCAACAGCCATGAGTACTGGGGTTTCAGCGCAGGGCTTGATTTCGAGAGCAAGATCATTGTCAAAAAGAATGCGCCTCAACTTCTGGAAAAATTTATCCTTCATCCGGAATGGAATGCTGTACCGATCAGTGTTTCAGGGAACACGGATTGCTATCAGCCCCTGGAGCGAAAGTTTGAGATCACCCGGAGCATGCTGAAAGTGTTTGCGCGTTATCGCCACCCCTTGGGCATGATCACCAAGAACAGCCTCATACTTCGTGACATCGATCTTTTAAAAGATCTTGCGCAGGATAATCTTGTGCACGTTTACCTTTCCATTACAACACTGGATGAAGAACTTCGCAGAGCGATGGAGCCTCGTACGGCCAGTGGCATTAAACGATTACAGACCGTTGAAGCGCTTGCGAAAGCCGGTGTACCCGTTGGCGTTATGAATGCGCCGATCATTCCGGGATTAAACCATCACGAAATTCCGAAGATCCTGCAAGCAGCTGCCGACCACGGTGCGTTAAGTGCAGGTATGACCGTTGTGCGGTTGAATGGTTCTATCGGTAAGATCTTCGAGGATTGGCTGCGGAAGAATTTTCCAGATCGTTTTGATAAGGTGTGGAATCAGATCTGTTCGCTGCACGGCGGGAACGTGAACGATTCGGAGTTCGGCAGGCGTATGACAGGTGAAGGTAATTTTGCTGAAATGATTCACCAGCTTTTTCGTACATCCAAGAAAAAATTTTTTGCAGGCAGGTCAATGCCCCCGATTGACCTCACAAAATTCAGGAAGGGTGGTAATTTGAGTTTATTCTGACGACAAACCTTCCAGCGGGTCGATCATAATTCCCGCCATCTGGTCATATGGAATAAATCCCGTGTATCGCGAATCGAGCGCATTGTGGCGGTTATCGCCCAATACAAAATAGTAGTCTTTCTCGACAACATGGGCGGTGCCTACAGATGGCACTGGCTGTCCTTCATACTCCGTCATGATAGTTTCATATTGCCTGATATTATGCTCCGTGATGAGAATATGATCACCTCTTTTGGGAACTTGTACGGGTCCCCAGTTATCCCTGTTCCTTCCTGTTATCCTTAACGCATTCGATTCGTCTTCCTCACCATCATATACGCCGGGTGACACGCTTAGCACCGCCGGATTCTCCTTCAGGGTTGCAATTTCATCGCGCGTCGCATTGAAATTATACTCGTTGAAACTTAGAATATGATATTCAAGTGCCTCAATTTTTTTTTCCGCCAGCGGCATTTTTGTTTTTACCCGATAACTGTGCCTGAGGTCTATCCTGAATGGATACGTTCTGCCATTAAGGAAAAGAACGCCCTTTTTCATTTCAATAATGTCTCCGGGTACAGCAATCAAACGATGCACCCATATTACATCAGGATCATCCATTCTGAATTTCTTCGGGGGATAGTATGCTGCTATCTGGTTGGTTAAAAAACTATCCGCATCAATAACGGAATAGACTTCGCCCGGCTGCAATGCAGGCGCCATGGAAGTGGTGGATATTCGGAACCTGTTAAAAACTATGTCTTTCGACTTCTTTAAGCTATCGCAGGAGAAAACGCAACACGCCACAAAAATAAAGACGAATGCCCTGCTATGTTTTCGCATAGTGTTTGTAGAAAGCGACGATGGTTTCCACGCCAAGCATGAAATTCTTAACACCGTAATGCTCATCCGGTGAATGTATCGCATCGCTGTCAAGACCGAAACCCATCAGCACGGTGTCAAGACCAAGCTCTTTGCGGAATAGTGCCACGATCGGAATACTGCCGCCATCGCGCGTAGGGATCGGCTTTTTACCCCACACTTCCCCGAAGGCTTCGCTTGCCGCCTTGTACGCATGGGAATCAGTCGGCGTAACGGCTGGTTCGCCCCCGTGATGCGCCGTCACTTTCACCGTCACATATTCTGGCGCGATCTGTTGAAAATGTTTTGTGAAGAGCGCCGTAATCTCCGCGCTGTTTTGGTCGGGCACCAGGCGCATGGAAATTTTTGCATGTGCCCTGGAAGGCAATACCGTTTTCGCACCCTCGCCGGTGTATCCACCCCAGATACCATTTACATCGAGCGTAGGACGTACGCCTGTGCGCTCCAGCGTGGTATAACCTTCCTCACCTTTTATTTCACTGATGCCTAGCTCCTTTTTGTACGCGTTAAGATCGAAAGGCGCTTTGTTCAGCGCTTCGCGTTCCGCCGCAGACAATGATGCTACCTTGTCATAAAATCCCGGGATGGCTACCCGTCCCTTCTCATCATGCAATGATGCGATCATGCTGCACAGCACGTTTATGGGGTTGGCTACGGCACCGCCATAAACACCGGAATGAAGATCGCGGTTAGGTCCGGTTACTTCCACTTCCATATAGCTTAGTCCCCGCAGCCCTGTGGTGATCGATGGGTGATCAAGGGATATCAGGGCGGTATCGGAAATGAGAATGATGTCAGCTTTGAGTTTGGCTTTATTGGCGGCGACGAACGTGCCCAGGTTATCCGAACCCACTTCTTCCTCCCCCTCAATCATAAATTTTACATTGCACGGCAACAGATTAAACTTCATCATTGCTTCAAATGCCTTGACGTGCATGTACACCTGGCCTTTGTCATCGCAGGACCCGCGCGCATAAATCTTTTCATCCTTGATGACCGGCTCAAAAGGCGGCGATGTCCACAGTTCGACGGGATCGGCCGGCTGAACATCATAGTGTCCGTACACCAGTACAGTCGGTAGTTTCGAATCGATAATCTTTTCCGCATAAACAATCGGATGTCCCTTCGTTTCGCACATCTCCACCTTGTCAGCGCCCGCGGCGATCAGCTTCTCCCGAAGGAATTCAGCAGCCTTCCGCACGTCGCCTTTGTGGCGGCTGTCAGCACTGATGGATGGGATTCTCAGCCAGTCAAAAAGTTCTGCCAGGAAACGATCTTTGTTTGAGACGATGTAATCGCGGATCATGCGGTAATGTGTTAATGAGTTATGCAAACATAAACGATGATATTAATTGTCCTGCATCTCATTCCAACTTTATCTTCATGATCACGGATTCGTTTAATTTTTCAACATCCTTGATTTTGCCGCCGGTCCCCATAATCTGCAGAAGCTGGCTGTTGGCAATAAAATAAAATTCATCTCCTACAATAACACCTGTGGTAGGTGTATCCATCGCCGGATGCCCGTGTGCAATGAATGCCACCGTTCCCAGTCCATTCCCGCCAGGCGTCATGGTCATACTGATTATCGCTTCAGGGAATGTGGTATTCTGGACACCAATCAGCGAATGCTTATGGCGGTATAAACCATCAAGGCCAATGATAAGATACCGGTCATTCCGAAGCGGGTTAATGCTGCGCGATGCCATGTCAATACTGACGACGCCAAGCGCGCTTCCGGTCGCCACCAGAATTTTGCTCTCATCCTCGGTTGCCGTGATGCCGTTTGGAAAAGCGAGACTTCCCGGTTTTGTGAATGCTTCGATGTCATTCCCCCCTTTGCGGATCACCCACAACATTCCCGCCTGCGTATCGGTGATGTATACGTCTCCCGCTTTTGTAATGTAGAGATCATTAAAAAGATGAGGTCGCCCATCAGTAACCTGAAACCGTTTATACAAAGACCGGTTTCTGGTGTCGTACACGTGGACGTTCGAAATTCTGCGCATAGTGTCGTGCTCCGGTGTGTTGTTACAGGCCCACAGCAGGCCGTTCTGGTCGACCTTCATTCCAAGAACCTCCTCCACGCCATCCGCAGCTGACGCGATAAAATCCCGCACTTCACCTTTTGCCGAGATCCTGACAATTTTTTTCTTGTAAATACTGCTCAGGTAAAAAGCCTTTTCACGGGAATCGTAAGCGATGCCCTCAGGAATAAGATCTTTTTCGGCAACCGTGAATGCAATCTCCGGCTTGAAAGGCTGCGCTGTAGCGGAAATGGTGACGAACAGAAAAAGCAGTGCGAGTTTATTCATCGGGTTTCGGGTTTAAGGTTTCGGGTCTCGGGTTTTGAGTTCGTCCCTAGTTAAAGGAGCCGGGTTTCGCAGCCTGTCGGGCTTGGGGCCTGCCTCTGGCTTAGCGAGTAACATTCCGGCTGGCGGAATACGCGATGCTGCCGGCGACTTTTACGCGTTACTTAAAACGCAACAATTTCGGCACCGCGCGGATTGGTCAGATAGGAATTGATAAGATTCTGAACAGTAGGCGTCTCAACACTGGTGCGTACATAGTTTTTAGCCGATTCAAAATCGCTGATGGATACGTCCTTGTTAAAAAAACCAAACCCGCGATACGTTCCGTTTTCAACCAGCACGAGTGACTGTTCCTCATAACTCCGTCCCTTCCCGATGATGGCGACTGAACCTTCCTTAGCACGGAAGGCGTGAACGGCCTTCTCGACGCGTTTGTTGTATCGTTTAACCGATTCAACGCACATGCAGGCGCCGCGGCACTCGCCCGTCTGATAGTTGAAACACAAACCCTGGGCTACCTGCAGTCCGCACAGCTTCGGACATAGCTTATACTTTCTTACCTTTTCCCACAAAAAATTCCAGGCATCGCCTTTCGTACTGAATCGTATCAAAGGCCTGGTACCTTTCACGGCGAGGTTAACTGAAAAACGCAGGTAACCGTTCCGGTCCTCGTAATCAAATATACCCCAC
>Ga0196965_1000827_pt1 | contig 14323 bp, 8 predicted proteins | sample S1_20metaG_FD_148668 | JGI IMG/M metagenome (GOLD analysis project Ga0196965, IMG submission 148668) | Soil microbial communities from Anza Borrego desert, Southern California, United States - S1_20 | ecosystem: Environmental > Terrestrial > Soil > Desert | place: USA: California | collected... | reverse complement strand
CGCCGCTGGCCCAGATCGCGGCGCCGGGCGCGCGCCTCCCCAGGGCGCGCTTCGCCGCGTCCTGGGACGTGGTGGCGCCGTCGGCCCGGCCCGGAGACCTGGTGCGGCTGGAGATCCCGGACGCGGTCTACGGCACCGCCCGGGACGACCTGGGGGACCTGCGGCTCGAGATGGCCGGCCGGCAGATCCCCTTCTTCCGTTGGTCGCCGCCCGAGCCGGCGCCGGCCGGCGCGCGGGAGGACGCGCGGCCGGCCGAGAGCGGCGAGGAGGGGGAGAGCCAGATCGGGCTCTCGCTGCCGGTCTCGGGCCTGCCGCTGACCGAGCTCGACCTGTGGATCGGCGCCCGCCCCCTCCGCCGTCCGGTGACCGTGCGCTCCGTCGACAACCGGCGGCGTTCCTCTCGGCAGGAGGAGACCCTGGCCCGGGAGACCTGGGAGTGCACCCCCGAGCCGCCGCTCCCCTGCCGGGCGCTGCTCCCCCTGTCGCCGCTGCCGAGGACCGCGTCGGGGCTGCTCACCGTGCGCTTCGAGGACGGCGACGACCCGCCGCTCTCCGGCCTCGACCTCGAGCTGTGGCGGCGGCGCGACGTGCTGCTCTTCGCCTGGCCCCCCGATCAGACAGCCAAGGGGCCGGTCCGCCTCCTGGCCGGGGCCGAGAGCCTCGGCGCGCCGGACTACGACCTCGCCGCTCTGGGAGACGTCTTGCTCTCCCGCGCCTGGCAGCCGGCCGAGCTCGACCTCGCCGGCACCCTCGGACCGGGCGAGGCCCCCTGGTGGAGCCGCTGGGTCATGCCGGTGGCGCTGATCGTGGCGGGGACCTTTCTCTTACTGCTGCTGCGGCGGATCCTCTCCAACTCCTGAAGCAGCGAAGGGGCCACCCGCGCGGCGGGCAGCCCCTCCACCTCGATCCCGGGACGGGATCAGCAGGCGTTCGAGGCTCTGAAGATCGGATAGGAGCAGCTCCCCCCCACGCGGGACTGGCAGGTCCGCGAGGAGTACGAGACGTTGGTCTCCTGATAGGTCACGGTGCCGTTGCAGGATTCGGTGCGGCGGAGGGTGTAGTGCTTGAACTGGTACGTGGTCGACTGGTACCACTCGCCCGACTGGAAGTCGTTCTCCCACAAGCTCTCCAGGCACTCGGAATACCCGTACGTGATGCCGATGATGTCGGTCTTGTTGGTGCTGGTGATGCTCTTGGGCTCGTAGCAGACGGTGGGGCAGGACGAGAGGCAACCCTGCCACTGCGCATCGCAGCGGCTGCAGTCGCCGTAGTCACAAGGGCAGGCGTCATAGTCGGCCGAGCACTGCTCCCAGCACCATTGCTCCGGATGGAGCCCCTTCTGGAAAAGAGGCGCCAGGGGATCCGGAGAGGCGGCGGGGGTCATGGTACCGGTCAGGTCCCGGACCTCCGAAGGCGCCGCGGCCGGACGGAGCGAGCGCTTGATGCCCCGGTTGTAGCGCAGGAGCTCCCCGAACGAGGCGAACTCGCGGACCACGGCGCCATCGACGACGACCTGGACCGTCAGCCGGTTCGAGCCTTTGCGGCCCAGCTCATAAAGCCTGTCGCGCAGGTCGGGGCGGGTGGCGAGGATCTCGAAGGCGGCGGATTGCGCGTCCGGCACCTGCCGCAGGTCCAGGGTCTCCTCGACGAAGGGCTGGCCGTTCAGGTCGATGCGGAAACCCAGGGACTCCGGGGTTCCGGCCGCCTGCTCCGGGGTGAGGGCGAAGAAGAGGAAACGGCTCGCCAGCGCCTCCTCCATCAACGGAGAGTCCTGCGCCTGGAGAGTGGGCAGGCCGGAGCGGGGGGTCGAGAGACCCGCGGCCTGCCGGGTCTGGGCGGTCAAGGGAACGGCGCACAGCGCCAGGGCACAGAAAGAGAAAAGCTTCACAGCTCGCATCGAGTGGCTCCTGTTGAAGGGGGCGGAGAGGAATCCTCCGCCGCTTGCACCAGATAACGTCAGCGGGTGCGCAAGAACCTCACCCCGGCGCGAGGCCTGAAGCGAGGAGGGCCACCCGCGTGCGGGTGGCCCCCTCGTGGACCGTGATGCTCCCGCGCGGGGATCAGCAGGACCAACCCGAGAAGCGCGAGGGCGGCATGTAGCAGCTCGCCCCCGTGGGCTGCCAGCAGGAGCTGTTCGAGTACTGGGTACTGAGCACCGTCTCCGTCACCTGACCGTTGCAGGACTCGGTCCTGCGCACTCTGTCCCGCTTGAGGGAGTAGCTCACGTGCTGGTAGTAGGTGCCCCAGAGGAAGTCGTTCTCCCACCAGTTCTCGTAGCAGTTGTAGGAGCCGTAGATGGTGCTGATGGTCTGCCAGGGCGTGTAGTACTCGGTGACGCTCTTCGGCTCCACGCAGATGATCGGGCAGGACTCCAGGCAAGACTGGTAGAGGTCCTCACAGAAGACGCAGCTCGCCCCGGCCTCATAGCAGGGTCCGCTGATGCAGTACTGATACTCGTACTGGCACTGCGAGAGACAGGCGGGGTCGGCTTGATAGCCCTTCTCGAAGAGACGGGCGAGAGGCGCGGGCTTCGGGGACTCGCCGGCGGCCGGGCCGTAGACCTCGGAAGGCGCGGCGGCCGGGCGGAGGAAGCGCTTGATCTCACGGTTGTAGCGCAGCAGCTCCCCGAACGAGGCGAACTCGCGGACCACGGCGCCGTCGACGGCGACCTGGACGACCACGCGGCTCTTCGGGTCGCGGCCCAGCTCGTGGAGCCGGTCGCGCAGGTCCGGCCGGGTGGCAAGGAGCTCGAAGGCGAACGACTCGGCGCCGCGGACCTGCCGCAGGTCGAGGGTCTCGACGAGGAACGGCTGGCCGTCCACATCGATCCGGAAGGCCAGGGACTCCGGCGGCCCCGCCGCCAGCTCGGGGGTCAGGGCGAAGAAGAGGAAGCGGCTGTCGACCACGCCGCGGGGAGCGGGAACCGCACGGTCCGCGGGGAGGGACGGGGTACGGGGCTGCGCCACCAGGGGAAGAGCGCAGAGCGTCAGGACACAGCTGCAGGACCAGAGCTTCAAGGCACGTTTCATGGTTCTCCTCCTGAAGACGGGCGTCAAGCGACGTCTTATACATCGACAGGTGTGCATGAAACCTGGAGGCGAGCCGGAGCCGGCCGGGAACGTTGCGAAGGGAAAGGGTAGGAATGGCTCCTGGGGAGGGATTTGAACCCCCGACCAATCGGTTAACAGCCGATCGCTCTACCGCTGAGCTACCCAGGAGTGTGAACGAACACGCCTCCGGAGGGTTGCCCCTCCGAAGGCCGGAATCTTAGGCGGATCGCGCCGCCCTGTCAATTCCTCTAGACGGTGTTGTCGAGGAACGGCTTCAGCTTGGTCGCCCGGCTGGGGTGACGGAGCTTGCGCAGCGCCTTGCTCTCGATCTGGCGGATGCGCTCGCGCGTCACGTTGAACGAGCGGCCGACCTCCTCCAGGGTGTGCTCGGAGCCGTCGCCGACGCCGAAGCGCATCTTGAGCACCAGCTCCTCGCGCGGCGTCAGGGTCTTCAACACCTTGCGGGTCTGGTCCTTGAGGTTGCCGAAGATCACCGAGTCGATGGGGGAGACGGCGTTCTTGTCCTCGATGAAATCCCCGAGGTGCGAATCCTCCTCCTCACCGATGGGCGTCTCGAGCGAGATGGGCTCCTGCGCGATCTTCATGATCTTGCGCACCTTGTTGGCCGGCAGGTCCATGCGTTCGCCGATCTCCTCGGCGGTGGGCTCGCGGCCCAGCTCCTGCACCAGCGAGCGGCTGGTGCGGGTGAGCTTGTTGATGGTCTCGATCATGTGCACCGGGATGCGGATCGTCCGGGCCTGGTCCGCGATGGCGCGGGTGATGGCCTGGCGGATCCACCAGGTGGCATAGGTCGAGAACTTGTAGCCGCGGCGGTACTCGAACTTCTCCACCGCCTTCATCAGGCCGATGTTCCCCTCCTGGATCAGGTCGAGGAACTGGAGGCCCCGGTTGGTGTACTTCTTGGCGATCGACACCACGAGCCGCAGGTTGGCGACGATCAGCTCCTCCTTGGCGCGCTCGCAGAGCGCCTCGCCCTGGTGGATCTTGCCGATGGTCGCGGCGATCTCGGCGTGCGTCGTGCCGTAGCGCTCCTCGAGCTCCCGCAGGTGGCCGCGGTATTTGTCGATCCGCCGCCGGTGCAGGGCCTTGAGCTCCTCGTTCGACTCGCGCTTCAACGCCGTCTGCGCCCGCTTGATGTCCTGCTCGTAGCGGGAGAACTGCTTGTCGATGTCGCGCAGGAACTCCACCAGGCGGTTGCGCGTCTGCACAGAAAAGTCGATGGTGCGGATGTCCTTCGCGATCTTGGCCACCAGCCGGTCGACCTCGCGCTCGAACTCCAGGTACTTGTCGCCCCCCGGCTTGCAGCGCTTCTGGCGCTTGCGCAGCTCTTGGATCTCCTGGTCGTTGGCGGCGATCTGCTCGAAGATCTTGAGGTTGCCACGGATGCGGTCGGTCGCCTTGGGGTCGAGCGGCTCGTCGGGATCGGCGGCGAGGAGCTCGCGCAGGATGCGCTTGTCCTTGGCCGCCATCTCGTTGAGGCGCAGGAGCTCCCGCAGCACCACCGGGTTCTCGCACAGCGCCTCGTAGATCATCCACTCGCCCTGCTCGATGCGCTGGGCGATCTCCACCTCGCCCTCGCGGTCGAGGAGGGGGACGGTGCCCATCTCGCGCAGGTACATGCGGACGGGGTCGTTGGTCTTCTCGTGGGCGGCGAGACCGAACTCCGTGGTCTCGTCCTCCTTCTTGTCGAACTCGCTCGCGCCGGAGGACTCGAAGTCGTCCCGGTTCTGGTACCGCTCGGGACGGTCGATGACGTCGATGCCGAGGTCGGCGAAGCGGATGTAGATCCCGTCGAGCTCGTCCGGGAGGCTCACCACCTCCTCGGGCAGCATCTCGTAGATCTCATCGTAGAGAAGGTAGCCCTTCTCCTTACCCAGCTCGATCAACTGCTTGACCGAGGAGTACTTCTCTTCGACGGGTGCCAGGCTGGAAATGGTCAATGTGCTCTCCTAACGGCTTGCACCGAAGACCCGGTGAGGACACACACCTCCACCGGGTCATCCGCCTGCGCCAGGACGGGTTGCCCCGTAGTACTGGCGGTCTAGATCTCTCTTCTCATCCGTGAGACGATTGGCGAGCGCCTCGTCCCCCGAGCGTACGGCCTCGTGGATCCTTCGCTGGATCTCCTGGCGGCGCTGTCCGATCCATCGCCGCTTCAGCTTTTCGAGGGACTCCCGGAGCCCGTGCGTGCGCGGGTCAAACGACTCTTCTAACAGAATCTCGGCCACCCGGTCAACTGTCGCCCCCTGGGAGCCCAGCTCGGCGAGGACCGCCCGTGCGTCCGGAGGGGCGCCTGCCCCTCTTGCATATAGATCGGAATAGGCCTGATAAATATTCCTGCATTCCGTATCGAAGAACCAGCCGGGGCTCGGCAGCTCTTCCAGGGGGGGCACGGTCCCCTCTCCCTGTAACAAGTACTGCAGCACCTGCTCCTCGACGTTGCGGGTCTCCCGCGGCGCCCGCGGGACTGGGCGGCGCGCCTGAGGGGAGGGGCCGCCCGGCTGGGCTGCGGAGCGGTCGCCCTCCCTGCGCCCATCCCGCCCGTCGCGCCCGCCGCCGGCCTGCTGGCCTCCCTGGCCGCCGATACGCCGGCCCAGCATCTCGACCGGCAGGCCGAGCCGCTCCGCCCCCAGCCGCGCATAGCCGAACCGCAGCACCGCGTCGGGGATCGGCCGCAGCAGGTCGGCGACCGCCGAGGCGGCCTTCGCCTGGACCGGCGGCTCGCGCGGCGCCTCCGGGGGGATCAGGCGGTGGAGCTCGGCGACCACCGCGTCCTCGGCGGCGTCGACGGCGGCGGCCACCGCCGCCTCCCCCTGCTCCAGGCGCAGGGAGTCGGGGTCGTGCCCCTCGCCGAAGCGGGCGCGGCGCGCCCCCAGCCCCTCGGCGAGGAGCAGCGGCAGGGCGCGCCGGAAGGCGTTCTCCCCCGCGTTGTCGCCGTCGTAGGCGACCACCACCTCCTCGGCGTAGCGGGAGAGGAGCTTCGCCTGCTCGGGGGTCAGCGCGGTGCCCATGCCCGCCACCGCCCCCTCCAGGCCGCAGGCGACGGCGCCGATGACGTCGAAGTAGCCCTCGACCAGCACGGCGCGCCCGCTCTCGCGGACCTCGCGCTTCGCCAGGTCGAGCCCGTAGAGCAGGTTGCCCTTGTGGAACTGCTCGGTCTCGTTGGTGTTGATGTACTTGGCGGCGTCGTCGCCCAGGGTGCGGCCGCCGAAGCCGACCAGGCGGCCCGAGGCGGTGCGGATGGGGAACATCAGCCGGTTGCGGAAGCGGTCGTAGGGGTCGCCGCCGCGCTCCGGCCGGGCGACCAGGCCGGCGGCCTCGAGGTCGGCCAGGGAGATGCGCGGGTGGAGCGCCTGCACCAGGTTGCGCCAGCCCTCCGGGGCGTAGCCGAGGCCGAAGCGCTCGATCAGCTCGCCGGGGATGCGGCGCTTCGCCAGGTAGCCCTGGGGGAGCGGCGCCTTGCGGAGCTGGTCGGTGAAGAACTCGGCGGCGGCGCGCAGCGCCCCCTCGATGTCGCGCTCCGGCCGGCCGCCGGCGAAGCGCGCCTCGTTGCGGGTGGGCAGCGGCACGCCGTAGCGGGTGGCGAGGGCCTCGATGGCGCCGGGGAAGTCGTCGCCGGTGGCCAGCATGTGCAGCTTGATGGCGTCGCCGCCGGAGCCGCAGCCGAAGCAATAGAAGAGCCCCTGCACCGGATCGACGCTGAACGAGGGGGTCTTCTCCTTGTGGATCGGGCACAGCCCCTGGTAGCGCCGACCGGCCTTGCGCAGGCGGGTGTGCTCGGAGGCGATGGCGAGGATGTCGACCGCGTCGCGCACCGCCTGCACGAGCTGCGGGGTGAGATGGATGTTGCCCAGGGCCATGGCGGCGGCGATAGCGGCGATGTCGGCGATAGCGGCGATGTCGGGCGCGGTGCGGCGGTCAGGCGCCGCGGAGGACGACCACGGTGGCGCCGTTGCCCCCCTCGTCGGGGGCCCCCGGCCGCTGGGCGGTGACCCCCGGGTGGCCGCGCAGGTGCTCGCGCACCGCCTGCCGCAGCCGGCCGGTGCCGTGGCCGTGGATGACCCGCACCTCCTTGCGCGAGGCGAGGAGGGCCTGGTCGAGGTAGGCGTCCAGCTCCTCGAGCGCCGCCTCGACCCGCTGGCCGATCAGGTTCAGCTCCTTCGGCACGCCGGCCTCTTCCAGGTCCCCGCGCGGGCGGTCCCGTCCAGGCAGGTCCTGGGCCGTCCGGTCCTGCCCGGTCCGGTTGGCGCCGGCGATGGCCGGCTTCCCCTCCCGCGCGCGGGTGGACGGGGTGGCCCGGTTGACGGCACTGCCGCCGGCAGCGCCGGGCCGGGCGGGGGCGAGCTCCTCGGGGCGGCAGCGCACCCGCTTGCCGCGCACCAGGACCTCGGCGCGGCCGGCCTCCAGCTTCTCCAGCACCCCCTCCCAGCCGAGGCCGACGTGGCGCACCGGCTGGCCGACGCTGACGGGGCCGGCGGGCTCCGGCTCCTCCTCGCCCAGGACCGGGGCTTCGGCGAACAGGCGCTCGACCGCCTCGGCGGCGAGGTTGCGGCGCCGCCCCTCCTCGAAGCTCTCGCGCAGCCGCTCGACCTCCTGGCGCAGGCGGTCGCCGGTCTCGCGCCGGAAGCCGTCGAGCTCGGCGCGCAGCCGGCGCCCCACCGAGCGCCGCTCCTCTTCCAGGGCGGCGCGCTCGTCGGCGAGGCGGCGGCGGAGCTTCTCGGCGTCGGAGGCCTCGATCTCCAGCCGCTCCTGGGTCTCCGCCAGCTCGCGGCGCACCCGCTCCACCTCGGCGAGGAGGCGGCGCAGGTCGCGGTGCTCGGAGCCGAGGCGGGCCTCGGCGCGGTCGAGCCACTCGGCGGGCAGGCCGAGGCGGCGGGCGAGGGCCAGGGCCTCGCTCCCTCCCGGCGGCCCGGGCAGCAGCCGGAACGTCGGCCGGCCGGTCTCCGGGTCGAACTCCATGGCGGCGCACGAGGCGCCGCCCATCTCCAGGGCGGCGGCGGCGAGCTGCGCCAGGTGCGTGGTGATGACGGCGAAGCTCCCCTTGGTGAGGAGCCCCTCGAGCAGGGCGATGGAGAGGGCGGCCCCCTCCTCCGGGTCGGTGCCCGAGCCCAGCTCGTCGAGCAGCACCAGGCTGTCCGGCCCGGCGGCCTCCCAGGCCTCCTTGAGGCGCAGCAGGCGGCCGCTGAAGGTGGAGCGGTCGGCCAGCAGGTCCTGCTCGTCGCCGACGGTGGCCACCAGGCGGGTGACGAACGGCACCCGGCTGCCCGCGGCGGCGGGGACCGGCAGGCCGCACTGCGCCGCCAGGGTGAGGAGGCCGGTGGTCTTGAGGGCGACGGTCTTGCCGCCGGCGTTGGGGCCGGTGACGACCAGGGCCCGCCGCTCGGAGGTGAGCTCGATGTCCAGCGGCACGATGGTGCCGGTGTGCCCGGCATGGCCCAGCGCCTCCTCGCGCAGCTCGGCGAGGCCGGGGTCGAGAAGCGGGTGGCGGGCGGACAGCAGCCGCAGGTCGAAGCGCGGGCCGATGTCCGGCAGGGCGGCGCCGCAGAGGTCGCCGAAGCGGACCATGGACTGCAGCAGGTCGAGCTCGGCGAACAGGTGGGCGTGGGTCTCGAGGGCGGGGAGGGCCGCCCGCGCCTCGCCCATCAGCTCGGCGAGGATGCGGCGCCGCTCGGCCTCCTCGTCCTCCACCGACTGCTGCAGCGTGTTGTTGGTCTCCACCACCTCGAGCGGCTCGAAGTAGAGGCTCTTGCCGGTGGCCGATCGGCCGTGCACCAGGCCGCCGGAGCGCCCCTTGGCGCCGGCCTGGAGCATCACCACCAGCCGGCCGCCACGCAGGGGGACGGTGTCCTCGGCCAGATCCTCGCGGTGCCCTTCGGCGTAGGAGCCGAGCTCGCGGTAGATCTGGTCGCGCACCCGGCGGATCTGCTGGCGCAGGGCGGCGAGGCGGGGGCTCGCGTCCTCCCGCACCTCGCCGCGGCGGTCGAGGGCGCGGTCGATACGGTGGAGCAGGGGGGAGATATCGGGCAGCCCGGCCACCAGCGCGCCGAGGGCGGGGCAGGGCGGGTCGGCCTCCTGGATGCGCGCCGCGACGGTACGGCAGGCCTTGCCCAGGTCGGCCAGGCGCACGAGGTCCAGCCCCTCGAGCGGCGGGCGGCCGGTGATCAGGCGCTCCAGCAGGGCGCCGACCGGCACGTCGAACGAGGGGGCGACGGGGCCGTCCGCCAGCAGGCGCGACACCTCCTCGAAGCGGCGGCGGTGGGTGCGCAGCCCCTCCTCCTCGGCGAACGGGCGGAGGGAGAGGGCGCGCTCCCGGCCGAGGTCGCTGGCCGCGAGCTGCGCCACGAGGGCGAGCAGGCCCGGGAACTCCAGCGCCTGGGAGGTCGCCTCCGAGAGGATGGGCGAATCGATAGGAGGAAATGCGTCGTCCACGAGGTCCAGTCTATCTCCGATGCTCGTCTCCGTGCCGCCCCCTATCTAATAAGGAAGCGGCGCCTTGTCCGCCGGGCCCCGAATGAAGAGAAGAGGGCCTCAGCTCACCCACTGCAGGGGGCGCATGGAGCGGCGGAGCCGGGCGGAGCCGCCGAGGAACCTGGCGACCTCGATGAAAAACGTCAGGTTGCCGGGCTCGAATTCCGCGGTGCGCTGGAAGACGATCAGGGCCGAGACCACGTCGCGGGTCACGCCCTTGGCGAGGTAGACGGGGGACATGTCGTCCGACAGCCGGCGCATCTCGGGGTCGCGGCCGCGGCGGGCATAGACCACGGCCAGCTCGAGGGAGACGAAGGCGGCCTCCGGCCCCATCCGCTGGCGCAGGAAGCCGGCCCGCGCCTCCATCAGCGCCGCCTCGGCGTCGTCGAAGCGGCCGAGCGCCTCGTCGGCCTTGCCCTCCAGCCAGCGCAGGCGGGTGAGGGCGAGGGCGTCGCCGTCCTCCTCGTGGAGCCGGCGCAGCTCGCGCAACGGCCCGCCGGTCTCCTCCGGCCGGCCGGCTTCGAGCAGCATGGTGACCAGCCCGGCGAGGGCGCGGGCGCGCAGCGGCCGCTCGAGGCCCTCCCCGGCGAGCGCGAGCCCCTCCTGGAGCGCCGCGACCGCGGTGAGCCCCCAGCCGGGCTCGCCGAAGACGGCCTGCTCGAGGGAGGACTGGCGTAGCGCCTCCTCTCCCAGGGCCATCCCCTTCTGGATCAGCAGCCGGCCGCGGAGGTGGCGCTCGCCCGCGGCCCGGTAGAGGGCGGCGGCGCGGTCGAAGCGGGCCGCCGCCTCGTCGAGATGGCGGGGCTGCCGCTGCTCGGCATGGAGCTGGGCGGCGAGGGCGAGCACCTCGGCCTCCTCCAGCGGATCGGCCGGCCCGACCGTGCCGGCCGCTCCGGCCGCTCCGGCGGCGGCCTGGCCGAGGAGGAGCTCGGCGGTGTCGAGGGCGCGCCGGGCGCCTGGGAGGTCGGCGGCGAGCCGGCGCGCGTTGCCCAGCCAGGCCCAGGCGCGGGCCTGAACGCCGCGGACGAGCGTGGCGGTGCCGTCCAGCTTCCCGTCCAGCTTCTCGGCGACGGCCAGGGCGAGCTCGGCGGCCTCGAGCGCGCCGATGGCCTGGGCGGGCTGGCCGGGATCGGCGTCGCGGACCCGGTCGAGCAGCAGCTCGCAGAGGGGGAGGGAGCGGAAGCGGCCGTCGGCGTGCACCAGGGCGACCCGGCGGGAGGGGGGCTGGCGCAGCAGCTCGCCGAGCAGCCCAGGGGCCGCGCGGCGCTCCGCCGCCAGCCGCTCCAGGGCGGGGCCGTGGCGCTCCAGCAGGCGGTCGAGGACGGTATCGTAGGCGATGTCGCAGGCTTCCGGGGACGGCGCCCGCTTCCAGAGCCGGCGCGTCTCGGCGATGCAGAGGGGGCAGCCGGTGACCAGATGGCGGACGATCCCGCGGCTCTCCGCGATTTCCAGCTCGCCGCGGACGAACCGTTCCAGGAGGTCCGTGTCAGGGTGTAACTCGGGCATGATCTCCCCCTTTTTTGCGATCCGGAAGCACCGAAGACCCGGCGAAACCAGTTTGCTGAAAACAAAATTCGAAGTGGCTATCGAACACATCTTGTCGCGGAAAACAACTGTAGCGGACATATCGCCCCGGCGTCAAGCAACGGGGGAGCTGGAAAAGAGAATCTCGTGTTCGATCTAAGTCATTGATCTAGAAAAGCTTGCGCTTGCAACGAGGGCGTGGGAGAGGATACATTTCCGCGCATGTCCATCTTTCATGGCCTTGGAAGGGCCCTTCGCTGGCTCCGTGACAGGCAGGGCAAGAGACAGTACCAGGTGGCGGACGCGGCCGGAATCACAAAGGCCATGCTTTCCGCTTACGAGACCGGCAAGCAGAAGCCGTCGCTCGAGACCCTGGAAAAGATTCTCACTGCCCTGGACTGTGATCTCAATGACCTCCACAACGCTCTGCAGATCGTGAACGAGCGTCCGGAAGCGATCCGTCGCCCCGGTGCTCTGCAGCAGGGTGGCGGCATGTGGCCGCCGTTCCGCACCGGTCTGCCCGAACCCGAAGGCTTCGACTCGGGTCCGGACGTCTACCGCGTCCTGGGCCTCAGCCGGGCACTGCCTCCGAGTGCGGAACAGGCGCTGAGCGAGATGCTGGACGGCTTCCACAAGTTCCTGCGCTATCTCCATGGCAGGACGGTCGGAAGCTCCGCTCCGGTGCCTCCGCCTCCGCCGCCGGTTTCGGACGACAGCGAGCCGTTCGACGAGGCTCCCTGACTCCCGGGCTCCGGAGCTTTTCTCCGGTCCCGGCTCCCCTCGCAGGCGTCCTGCCGTAGAGGGGAGCGTGCCCTGCGCACAGATCTTGCACTGTGCCCTCCGCGTGCCGTGAGATCCACTCACGGCCCGCGGACGCACGGACGCGTCGCGAGTATACAGGCGAGGCGGAGATCATGGAGCCGAGGGGTGCTGCGAGCTATCGGGGTGGTTCAGGCGAGCCCGCCTGGTCCAACGGAAGCGCGAGCCGTCGCGTCCACGGCGACCTCGAACGCCGCGTGGCCCGCCTGCGCCACGGCGACCACCTCTGTCTGATCTACGACGCGGTCCAGGAGCAGACGGCGGCGCTGGTCGCCTTCGTCAAGGGGGGCCTCGCCGCGGGCGACCGCTGCCTGTTCGTCGGCCATCCGGTGAGCGGCAGCCGCCTGGAGCGGGCCCTCGCCGAGGCCGGGGTCCGGGCCGGCCGCGAGGCCGAGCGCGGCGCCCTCGTCCTGCTGTCCGACCGCGAGATGTGGCTGCCGGCCGGCCGCTTCGAGCCGGGCGCGGTCATGGACCTGCTGCGCCAGGCGGAGCAGCAGGCGCTGGACGACGGCTTCTCCGGCCTGCGCGCGAGCTGGGACCTGGGCTGGGTCCTCGAAGGGATCCCCGGCTCCGAGCAACTGGCGCCGCCGCTGACCGACCGCCTGGTGGAGCTCGAGGCCCACCTCAACCGCTTCCTCTCCGGCAGCCGCACCGCGGCCCTCTGCCGTTACCCCCGGCGCCATTCGCCCCCCGAGCTGGTGCAGGACATCCTGCGCACCCATCCGCTGGCGCTGCTCGGCGACCAGCTCTGCCCGAACGTCTTCTACGAGCCGTCGGAGATGGTCCTCGACCACCCGACGTCCGGCGAGCGGGTGGACTGGATGATCGCCCGGCTGCGCAGCGCCCGGCTCAACGAGCAGAAGCTCGAGGAGGTCAATTTCCGGCTGTCGCAGAGCCGGGCGGCGCTGGCGCGGGCGGACCGGGCCAAGGAGGACCTGCTGGGCATGCTCGCCCACGAGCTGCGCAACCCGCTGGGGACGATCAGCAACGCGCTGCAGATCCTGCGCCTGCAGGGGGAGGGGGACGAGACCTGGAAGCGGACCCTCGACGCCGCCGAACGCCAGGTGCTCCACCAGGCGCTGCTGGTCGACGAGCTGCTCGAGGCGTCGCGGGTGACCCGCGGCGAAGTCGAGCTGAACTGCGAGCAGCTCGACCTCGGCCGCCTGGTGCGCGAGACGGTGGAGGGCTACCGGGAGACGCTGCGCAACTCGGGCCTGCATCTCGAGCTGGAGCTGCCCGAGGGGCCCCTGCCCGTGCACGGCGACCGGCTGCGCCTCTCCCAGGTGCTGGCCAACCTGCTGCGCAACGCGGCCAAGTTCACCTCTCCGGGCGGCCGCGTCTGGGTGCGGGCGGGGCGCGCCGCCGAGGGGGGGCGCGCCGAGGTGACGGTGCGCGACGACGGTGTGGGCATCCCGCCGGAGGTGCTCCCGCACGTGTTCGAGATCTTCACCCAGGCCGACCGCAGCCTCGACCGGTCCGCCGGCGGGCTGGGGGTGGGGCTCGCCGTCGTCCGCGGCCTCGTCGACATGCACGGCGGCGAAGTGGAGGCGCGGAGCGCCGGCGCCGGCCAGGGGGCCGAGCTCACCCTGCGCCTGCCGCTCGCGGCCGGCGCCCAGGTCTCCCGGCCCGCCGAGGCCGGTTTGCCCGCCGAGCCCGCCGGGCCGCTCTCCGCGCACGAGGAGGCGCGGCGCATCCTGGTGGTGGAGGACAACCCCGACGCGGCGGCGACCATGCGCGACTTCCTGGAGCTCTCCGGCCACCAGGTGGCGCTCGCCAACAACGGCACCGAGGGGGTCCAGGCGGCCCGCGACTTCCATCCGGAGGTGGTGCTCTGCGACCTGGGGCTGCCCGGCATGGACGGCTTCCAGGTGGCGGCGGCGCTGCGCAGCGATCCGGCGACCGCCTCGGCGAAGCTGATCGCGGTCACCGGCTACGGCCGCGACGAGGACCGCCGCCGCTCGCGGGAGGCGGGCTTCGACGTCCACCTCACCAAGCCGGTGGACCCCGCGCAGCTCAAGCGGGTGATCCAGGAGGAGGTGCCCGTCGCCACCGCTCCGCCGGAGCCCGTCCGTCAGGCCGGCAGCAGCGCGTAGCGCAGGACGAAGAGGGCGGCGAGCACCGCCATCAGCCAGTGCACCTCGCGCCATCGCCGGGCGGCCAGCTTCACCAGCACATAGACGACGATGCCGGCCGCCAGGCCGTGGGAGATGTTGAAGGTGAGCGGCATCAGGAGCGCGGTGAAGAAGGCGGGGGCCGCCTCCGTGGCGTCGTTCCAGTCGATCTCGCGCACCGCCCGCACCATCAGCGTCCCCACCACGATCAGCGCCGGCGCCGTCACCGGCGTCAGCCCCTCCGCCGTCGCCTGCCCCATCCATCCCACCAGCGGCGCCAGGAAGAGGCTGGCGAGGAGCAGCACGCCCGTGGCGAGGCTGGCGAGGCCG
>Ga0196965_1000826_pt1 | contig 14340 bp, 19 predicted proteins | sample S1_20metaG_FD_148668 | JGI IMG/M metagenome (GOLD analysis project Ga0196965, IMG submission 148668) | Soil microbial communities from Anza Borrego desert, Southern California, United States - S1_20 | ecosystem: Environmental > Terrestrial > Soil > Desert | place: USA: California | collected... | reverse complement strand
CCTGGCGTGAAACATTGCCATGCCTTGCGTCCTTCGGGATCCTGCTCCAAGACGGCCTCCAATTCCTCGGGAAGGTCAACCTTTTCAGCATCTACCATGTGAAAAGAAACGCGAACCTTATCTCCTGCTTTAATTTTCGCAGCTCTTCGGAGCGGCGCGCTTACCATAAAAAAGCTTTGCCCTGATTTTCGATATTGCACTGCAAGTGAGAACGGAACGTCATTGATCGTGCCTTTTACGCGAACACGGCGAGGCGGCAACTTTGAAAGAATCTTCCCGGGTATGTAAACTACCGTGTGTACGAGCATGTCCTCGATATGCGAAAGCGGAGCTGTGAATATGTACTCAGTATTTTGTGCCATGAATCGGGCCCTAGTTTACAGGCTGTGGCGCGGCAACTGTTTCCATCCAGGCGCGGGCTTCGTCAAAACGAGAAAACGTTCTGACGGATATACCGTGTTTTTCCGAAAGGAGACCAAGCAGTTCGAAATAATGATTTTGAGGACGTCCAAGCAGGGAAACGTATTTTAGTCCTGCACCTGCCAGCTGTGGAAGTATTGTTTCCGTAAACCAAATCTGATCGCTTTGTGGTATCTCGCCCTGATTCCGCACGTCCGAAATCCAGCCCGGGCAATGATAAACATTCAATGAACTAAGTACAGCATTGAAAGCCTGCCTGTATTCGTCAGAAGTTACTTGACGTTTCCAGTCAATGACAATGATATTGAGGTTACCATCGAAGTAAAGCATCGCGGATTCGTGGTCATAAAAAATCTGACGGTCAACCTGCTCAGGTGGGGAAAGATCGATCGTAAACGTCGTTCCCTGATCCAACTCGCTGGCTACTGTAATCGAGCCACCCAAAGTCTCAACCTGCGTTTTCACAAGGTATAACCCAAGGCCCTTGCCAGCCACATGCGTATGGAATCGTTTGTATAGTTTGAATAAATTTTTTCCCTGTGCCTTCAGGTCAATCCCTAGTCCGTTATCCGTAATCGTTATCTGCGTGCTATTGTCGGATACCCTTCTGGAACGTGTAATAATGTGAAGCTTTCGTTCGGGTGATTGGTATTTAATTGCGTTGCTGATGAGATTGTAAAATATGCTTTGGATCATTGGGCGAACACCAAAAACATAAGGCGCATCCGAAAAGTCCACATCGAGGCGGTGCACTGTGCGAACACTATCGCCCACAAGGCTCACAGCTTTCTTCCATTCTTCCTGCAAATACACCTTTTCGCGCACGCTGTAAATATCATTTCGGATATCAATGATCAGGCTCAGATCCTTCAGTATTTCGTCCAGTTCTTCACTCGAACGCAAAATAAGATCTTGCAGCTTTTCGCGTTCCTCTGCATCAGGTTTATTTAATAAACGTGTCAGTCCCAACAGACGGGCTACTGGCCCACGCAGGTTATGAGACACCGTGTAAGAGAATTGCAACAGCTCATTGTTATACTTGACAAGCTCCTCATTCGTGGAAATAAGGTCTCCATTTTTCTCTTCAACAAGGGCTTCGAGCGTATCATTATGGCGCTGAAGTTCGTGCTGCTGATCAACAATGAGCTTGTTTGCCTGTTCAAGCTTTTCGGCGCTGGCCAGCATTTCTTCCTGGTGCTGTAACAATTCTTCGTGCTGTGCTTCAATTTCGTTTTGCTTTTCGACAAGCTCCATATTCTGAGAAAGAACCTCACGCTCTGACCGCTCAAGGACAGATCTCAACAATAAAATCCCAAACAATAAAACACTATAAGTGACGCTGACGATATAATTGACGTACTGATACGACAAGTCGGTGAATCCCTGCTGATAATATCCGGCGCCCAGCAGTTGATGGATCGGGTCGAAAAAAAAGATAAAGATTGAAATTGAGCCGACGCACAAAAAGAGTTGCAAACGCTCTTCTAACCTGAAAACGATGCCCGGTAGGATGGTTGCGGCCATGAGAATGAACCGGCTGTCGAAGTAACTAATGGCGATAAGGGTCTTATCAATGTTCAGTTTAAAATATATGCTCACGAACATTGTCAGCCATACAGGAATCAGGCAAAAAGCAACTCTGCCAATTTTATGGCTGATCCAACGATTGAAAGCCGGGATCATTAAAAAAAGTAAGGCAATTGCCAACACGTAGGGCAGTGGTGTTATCCAACCAAAAATGCTGTATAAAATACCGAGAACACCGATCGTTAATCCAAAGAAAATAAAAGAGAGCACATTCGTGATAAGAACAGGTTTCTCATAATCCCGGTGTAATGAAGCGGAGGGTTTGAGATAAAACAGTACTGCTGCCACGTCTGAATTAGTTTTCAATCCAAGAAAGATAACACTTGCTTCAATGAATAACAACGTTTAGTACCCTCACGCGCAATAATAGTGGACCGTCTGCAACATTTTTGAGGAGAGTCCAATAAGACGCAAGTACCAGACAGCGGCGTTACCGTGGCCTGGTCATTTTATTAAGAAGAAAGAATCGACGAGTGACCCAAAATATGGCTGGCACAATAATTTGAGCGACTATTATCGACTATAGAAGATAGTCACCTAATCCAAGAAAAGTGAGTATGATTTGCAGGGTATGGATGGCGGTTTTCGTAACCGTTACGAGTGGAATGTTTTTGCCTCTCTTTGCGCAAAAAAGTTATTATGTGGTGGTGGGTGCTTTTAGCACAGATGGCAATGCTGATGAATTGATCGCGCGTCTTCCTAATTCAGCTACAGATACAGCTTATGCAGTGAATGACGACAATCTAGTTCACCTGTATGTATTAAGAACAGGCGACAGGCAAACGGCAGCAGAAAAATCAATGCTTCTACAAAAAAGCATTGAAGAATTAAGACAGGCTAATGATTCGTATGAATCAGTAACGATCAGTAAGGCGGACGAAGAAATCGGGATCTCTGTTAAAAGTGAAATCGCCAGTTACAACCCCAACGTAACAATGACTGAAGCCTCGGGCGCCCGCGGCTCCGAAAGCGAAAGTGCTGTTGGTAACGTACCGGCGGGTGTGAAGTCTAACATGTATAAGTTTACAATTTCGAATAGCAAGGGAAAAGAGCTTCCTGGAAAAGTTCACTTCATCGACTTTCAAAAACAAAAGGAACTCGCTTCCTATGATGCCTTTACTTATAACGACATCATGCATGTGGCTAAGAGTAGTGACGTAGCAGTCGTGTGCGGGATTTTTGGTTATAAAGAAATTGAAACATTCCTGGACGCTAGTAATCCTTCATTACTCGAAGGCGCATATCGCGATGGCAGCGGCGCCTGGGTTGTTCCATATGAGCTGAAGCGTCTCGAAAAAGGAGATGTCTCCGTAATGTACAATGTAGCATTTCACAAAGATGCCGTCCCAATGCTTCCCCAATCAAAATCAGATCTTGATGAACTTGTTACAATGATGTATGAAAATCCCGGTTACGAGATCACGATTCATGGTCATTGCAACGGAAAGCAAAACAGAAAGATCATAGCGATGGGACCCGCAACAAATTACTTCGAGTTAGCGGGAACAAAAAAATTTCATGGCACAGCAAAAGAGTTAACGGAACTTCGCGCCGCAGCGATTGAACAATACCTGCTCGATCATGGTGTGAATCCAAAACGAATCAGAACTTTTGCCTGGGGCGGGCGCTACAAGCTCGTCGATGAAGAAAGCACGCATGCTTCTCTGAACGATAGGATAGAAATCGAAATCCGTAAAGACTAGAAAATACACAACGAAAAGAGAGAGGCTTGAACAGCCTCTTTTTTTATGCAGAAAATGCAACAATAATTTACCCTACCCGTCTCCGTTTACCAAAATTGTTAAAATGTAACGGTTTGAAGACCGTTACAGCGGTTGGCCGATGACAGGCCGCCCTTCCCTTTAATGGCATAAGAATTTATTTCTTACAACCAATTAAGTAAATGACAAGCCGGAGGGAAAAGCGTCTGCTTGCCACTGAAAGGAGGACGTATGAGACAAGTAAGATTTAACGAATTGCCGATAACAGATAAGGCCTTGCTCGTGGCAGAGTTTGGAAATTTCCTTCAGTCCATTGAATTCTATGATTACAGGGTTCACCTGTACTCGCTTAACAGCCACTTTATTGAAGTTTACTACAACATCCTTACAAGACAGGTTGAAAGAATATCATTGGCTGATTACAACGAACTCGATAAATATCTTTCACGAATAATACTGCCAAGTCTGAGAAAGTGTTGATAAACAGATAAACCTTGTTAGCGTTTATTTTGATTTACACCACGGGTATGAAGGGCTTTAACAAACTTGACATCGACTCAAAATCGATCATGCTGCACTACAATGGAACAATGTTGGCGTCAGTAAAACATTACAACTTCAGGGTTACGCTTTACGCGGTAAGGAATTCGCTTATCGAAGAATACTACGATACTGCCTCAAGCGAAATCACGAGAATTTCGATCGCCCACCGGCACGATCTGAAAAAATATCTCGACAAGGTCGACATTGGTTCATTATTCAATGCAGGGCGCTAGCGCTGGTCAGGCGGAGGTTGCTCATCAAACGTAACAACATTTCCCCGAGCATCGAACCCAAAAATCTGCACCATAGAATCCACCGGGATTGCAACGTAATAGCGGTCGTTCACTTCATCAAAATAAAGTAATGAATCCCGCCAGCCGCTGAAACGACTATTGCTTTGCAATTCTTCCTGCAGTTTCTGCGGAAGCGCTTCAAATTTGATTTTATTGTAATGATTTAGAGGCTCAAAATCTACACCTGGAAAATTCGTTACGGTGTCATCTTCCGAAATAGGAAGGCCGTTTCTGTAGATTGTCGACGTATCAGAATTGGTCTGTCCAAAACACATAACAACAATAAGCGTAAACCACGCTGCAGCTACGATTCTTTTCATATTAATGAAAAGGAAACAATTGTGCCCTCCATTTCACCGCGTAATTCAATCGAATAAAGCGGGCATAAGATTATTATAAGAATATACAGCCAACCTTCCTGACTCTCCTATCACCTTAACATGTGAAGTATGAAATTAAGTGTTTGGGCATTGGTATGCCTCTCGTTTTTGCTTTCTCAGTCCTTCAATAGCAACGGACAAATAAGTCTCGCCGCTGATTCGTGTGCAACGACAGTGAGGTATTACAAACGTAATGAGCTGGCTGTGGTTCCAGTAATGATAAACGATACATTACAAGTCAACATGCTCCTCGATCCAAGATGCAAAACGGTTGTATTATTTGGAAAGCGATTTGAGAAACTCATGCGCGAGAGCATCAAAAATGGCAATGGCACTGAAAAAATGAAGGGAGAACTTTTCCTTGACAACACAATCGAGGTCGGGCAGGTGAAAGCAACTAACATTCGAATTGCTGTTGTACCGAACCGTGATCCTATGAATTTTTTCTTAAGCATAAATGGGGTCATTGGCTATAATGTTTTCAGAGATTTTCAGATTGTCAGGGATCAAAAACATCAGATCCTGACTTTTATTCCGAAAGACGACCAACAGATTTATACACTACTTCCGGTGGAAGAGGATGATCGTGCTCACTAGTTAGCGCAGGGCAGAATACAAAATATATCCTAGCATAATGATCGCAAGCAAGACTGCAATCCATCGCAAAGAACGGGGTTGTTCAGGAAACTGATAGCTGCAAACCGGGCATACCTTTGCCGAAGCATCGATTTCCATTGCGCACGAAGGACATTCTTTTTTCGCCATATTCAAATTGAACGTGGATAGCGCAATAATAGGAAAGAGAGACATGAAGCCTCCCTTTTCTTTTGCCGTTTATAAATTTACTTAGTTAGCTGCCACCGTCATCGCAGGCGAAAATTTCACAACACGATTGTTGATCGGTTTCACTGAACGCAGGTAGGCATAGATAGCAGCCAAATCTTGCTCCTTCATTGAACTATACATCGTCCACGGCATAATGCTGTTAAATTCTCCTGGTTGTACATTTGGCAACACATATGATGAGTCAGCGTACATTTTGAACCGCTGTACAAACATTTCTTTGGTCCACTTGCCCAGACCGGTTTCATCTTCAGGAGAGATGTTAGACGAGCGGATAGTAGATCCATCAGGAAAATTGAATTCGCGACCACCGCCAAACGCCAGTTCTGGAATAATTTGTCCCTGATCAACCTGCGTATGACATTCAATACAGCCGGAAGCATTCACCATGTAGCCACCGTATGCTACCTCATCGGAAGGATCGGGTCTCTTTACATGCGATGGTTTTTCCGGAATGGTGTTGATGATAATATTCATCGGAAAGTCAGACTCGGATTCGGCCACTTGATTTTCAATCGGCTCAAGTGAACGGATATAGGCGATGATGGAATAGATATCCTCCTGGTCCATTTTACCATAATAACGGTACGGCATGACTGGAAACATGGCTTTTCCTTCTTTATTCACACCAGTCGTGATAACCCGATACAGTTCTCCGTCGGTGTATCGTGATATCCCGGCAGGAGTAATATTTTTTGCATGATACACACCCGGAAATCCCACGCTGTGGTCAAAGCGATCTCCACCTTTACCGAATGTACCGGGAATAATAGGCCCGGAGAATTTACTCCAGTCGCGATTGGAGTGGCAATCCATACAGATTGTCACGGAATTTGCGAGGTATCTGCCGCGTTCAATTCGCTCGGCGGTTAAATCAACTTTCAGTTCGGGAGCTTCGCCAACATCTGGAAGTGCAAGCTTTACGTAACCGATGAAGCCCGTTATTCCAACGGCGACAACGACTACGAACAACAAAATAATTTTGATTACTTTTTTCATGGGGATAAAAGGTTTGGTCTGCTGAATTTAGTAAAAAGCTGCGCGACTTTCAAAACGATCACAAAGCGCGGACAGATGCAGCTTCACCGATTTCAGATCGGAACTCCTGAATCAATTTCCCAAGCACAGCCTCCATTGGCTGAATACTTTTGACTTGTTCAATGGTTGGCCCCGCACACCAGACGCTTTTGTAAGTTGCACTGAACGCAGCTTTTTCGACAGCCTTCATTCCCCTGAATGCAATAAGCATTTTCACGTATTTTTTCAGCGTTTTATTATTATGTAACAACCATTCAAGGAAGTTAGCTTTTGTGCCGAGTTCTTTAACGTACGGTGTATTGATGACCGTTAACGCCGAGCCCGATAGTTTGGTTGTCTTCACGATATCTTTTTCGCCATAATCGACCATTGCCTGTTTGTAGTCGGCCGACACGTCTGATTCATTTGTGGCGATGAAAATTGTTCCGATTGAAACCCCTGCGGCACCCCACTCCATAACTTCCCTGATCTCATGCCCGAAGGCAATGCCTCCGGCAGAAATAATGGGAATCGAGAGTTGCTCCTTCAACATTGTAATAAGTTCGCGAGCGGAAACAGATCCGGCGTGACCACCAGCCCTGTCGTTGACGGCGATCACAGCATCGGCGCCAAGTGACTGAACCTTTAGCGCATATTTCAGGTCAACCACATCGCAAAAGACTTTAATGCCAAGTGGTTTGCATTGATCGATTACTTCTTTGGGGCTGCCTAACGAAGTAATGATGTAAGGCACCGTAAGCTCCGTCAGTGTTTTTAGCTGCGGCTTGTATCTGGGATTTGATTTGTTGACAATCAGGTTAACACCAAAAGGTCTGTCACTTGCCGATCTGATCTCCTGAATTGCATTCCTCAGTTCCTGGTCAGTGCGGTAATTGAGAGCGGGAAAGGCAGCCGTGACACCTGCGTTGAGCGCGGCGATCACCATTTTTGTATTGGAAATCAAAAACATCGGCGCAACGATGACCGGATAATCAATATCAAGAAGTTTGTCTAGTGTAACAGGCATTTATCGCAGGTTGGGAGAAACCGAAGATAGCGATAAAAAAATTCCGAATGTCGTCAGGTATAGTTTTTCTCCCAAAGCATCTTGTTCAGCTGTTTCTGAACATCGAATATTTCATTGAGTGGAAGTGAAAGCTCCTTATGATATATTTTGTAGATGAGTTGCCATTCTGAGCGTTCCATAAAACCATCGGCGTTGGCCAGCACACAAAGCCACGCCACTGCTCTCACCTGGCGCACTCGGTCGAGTTTCTTTAAAGCTGAAATTGTTTCGTTATAAAGAGAATCATTACTACGTGACTTAAGTAAGGTCAGTTGTGCAGCGAAATCTGCCTCCTTCATCCCTTCCGACTTTGTCATTTGTCTGGCTAGCGCAAGCTCTTTCTCATTTGCATCACCATCTGCATAGATGAGCAGGTAATACAGCCTGGTAATGATCGCATTATAATTCATAGCCAACTAGATCGATGCGCACCAACGCAGGAAAATTGATGCCAACTTTTAACAATCAAAATTATAAAGCAATATCGGCTTTTTTATGCATTGCTTGTTCCAAACTGGTAAATTAATCTTATAAAAAAAATGCTCTCCGGAGAGAGCCATTGTCAGCTTACATAATGCAAAATCCAAAACTTATCTGCGTTGCAGTTTGCTTTTTGAATTCTTCATGTTCCTTGCCTGTAATCGACTCGGCGCGAAGGAAGATTGCGGTATGCGTATCTCCATCTCCTGCATCACCGAAGATCAGTCTGCCCTCTGCACGGAAGAAACTTCCATCGCTTTGACGACCATCTGTGGAGATCAGGCCCTTGCCAAATCCAACGGTACCCATAATGTTTTTGAATCGAACCGACGGCATAATGGCAGGCTTAGAACCAAAACCAAGTCCATCACCCATATTTGTAAAATAGTTTCCGTGGTAAAGTAATTTCACACCGACCTCAAGGTCATCGTCCACGGAGTAGGCTGCCTTAAGTCCGTATTCAATGCTTAACTCTAATGCGTATTTTATATCGTCGGCAAAGCCATTGATGTACCCGACGCCGAAACCTGCGCCAAGATGATCTCCGATGAAGAACTTCCGTTCGGTGTCTTGAAAGAACAACGATCCTAGAAGGGAGTAGCCGCCACGAAAATCAACCGTCCACCCTGAAAGCTTCATATTAATTTCATCCCCTGTGGCCTTTTGGTTGATATAGTTGATGTTGCCCGAAACTTCACGATAATATCCAAGCTTCTGAGCACTGGCTGAAAAGGAGCAAATCGCCAATATGCAAAAACAAATAATGATCTTATTCATAGGGTAAAGGGTTAAGTTATTCCAAAATTAACCCAACCCAAGCCCCCCTACCATACCGTTGATTTGGTAACTTAATCCGTACTACTACGGACTAAATCACGGCTTTAGCTTTTGACGCAGCTTCTTTTTATCAGAATGTGATTTCTTGGAATCGAGGCGCTTTTTAACAGAAGACTTCGATCGAGTACTTGGCTTCCTTGACTTTTTCTCCTTCAACGCCTCTTTAAGAAATAAGTCTAGTTTCTCTAAGACTGCCTGCTTATTGTCACGTTGAGACCTGCTATCCTGCGATGACAACATTAAAACGCCATCCATGGTCAGTTTACTTCTGCGCTTTTTTAGAATAATTGCTTTCTCGTGATAGGAAAGAACTTCCGAATCGACAATATTAAAATGAAGGGTGACCTTGCTGTTTACTTTATTGACATTCTGGCCACCTGGGCCACTGCTTCGCGCTGTGGTGAATGTAAGCTCACCACGCAGCATTTCTGAATTGATAATTCTTTGATTCATTCTCGTTATCGGGAAACCTTAACGCGAACAGCGTTCAATCCCTTTGGTCCGCGCTCAACTTCAAAAGTCACTTTGTCGTTTTCAACGAGGAGTCCGTCAACCTGGTTGATGTGCACGAAAATACTTTCCTGTGTGTCCTGATCTTTGATAAATCCATAACCTTTGGAATCATTGAAAAAAGTGACGCGTCCCCAGCGGACGGTGATCTCTTCCTTGCGTTGAGATTGCCGTGGTACATTGATTTCAATGTCTTCTTCTTTGATTACTTTTTTTCTGGTGGGATCGGGAGGAGTCGAAGTAATGTTTCCGTTTTCGTCCACGTAAGCAATCATGTCTTCAAAACTTGTATTGCCCTTGGCAGCCTTGCGTTCCTCGCGCCGTTGCTCTTTTTCTTTGCGCTTCCGCTCCTTGTTTTTTTCGTTGTCTTGTTTGCTGAAGTTTTCTCGTGATTTTGCCATACAATAATTAATGCGTTTTTCTAAAAGCTTTATTCGCTTCCTCCTTTCTGATATTTCAAATTTAATACTTTATTTTCTTTTTTCGGACTACTGGAAACCGTGGCGGATGTTGTGAAATAATTGTTAAACTCACAATGTTTTGTTGGGTTGCTCCATTGATAAGCAACCATTTCCAGATACTCGCGTAAACACACAAAACCATTATCAATGCATCGGATCAACGTTATCATTATCGGGTTATTCGTTTCAATTACAGGCTCGTTTGCACAAATCAAACCTGAAATATTACAACCGGGAAAAATCTCAAACAATGGTGTTTTCGGCTACACACTATCTCCCGACGGACAGGAAGCATTCTGGGTACATTCGAATGGCGGCCGTGATACTCTTCAGCTGATGCATGCGAGAAAAGTAAATGGCGACTGGCAAAAGGCGGGCTTCGCGACTTTCTCTGGAAATTATAAATGGAAAGATATCGATCCGATGTTTAGCCCGGATGGAAATAAAATTCTGTTTCAGTCTACAAGACCTGTACCTGGACAAGTGGATCGGGAAGGTTTCGATATTTGGGCAGTTGATAGAACTAAGACCGGTTGGGGTGAGCCATATCATTTGGGTGAGGGCATTAATACCGACGAATCTGAATCGTTTGCTTCTATCACCTCCTCGGGCAACATCTATTTCATGAAACGTTCCGGCGAACAAAACAATTCAGATATATGGATGTCAAAGCCCGTTGATGGAAAATATCAAACACCTGAAAATATTGGCACACCGATCAATACTTTGTTTCGCGAATCAAATCCGTTCATCGCCGCGGATGAATCGTTTATAATTTATTTCTCAAGTGACACGACTGGCTTTGGCCAGGTGGATTTATACATAAGCTTCCGCGAAGATGGGAAATGGACAAGCCCTGTAAACCTGGGCGAGAACATTAACACAAGTGACGCCGAATTTTGCCCGGCATACCATGCTTCAGAAAAACGGCTGTATTTTTCACGCATTGTGAGAGGCGGCCCGCGAAATATTGAGAATATATTTTCCGTCTCCTTCGATCCCAGCGAATACAGGAAGCGTTAGCACATATACGGGTTTGTAATGCTCGCGACCATCTGCGTTGACATAGGTCAATTACTAACGTGACGGCTAACGGATCGGCGTTTACTCAGAAGCAGTCAATTGCCGTAACGTATCATGAAGATTGGTAAACGTAATTCCGAGCCTTGCTTTGATCTTGTCGCAATTGATGATTTTTCCTCGCAGCCTGTCATTGGTGAAAGTTGGAGCTTCTAATCCGGCGAGCTGAGCAGCCTCGATGTAGAATTCTCTTCGTGATGGGTGTTCGTCTGCACATGCGTTGAACAGTTCATGCCAGGCGTTTCGATCTATGATCGACGTAATCACATGAATACAGTCATTGCGTGAGATCAGGTTAACCGGCGCATCTGGTAAGTCAACTTCAGTTTTCCCTGCAAAAAATCGCCCCGGGTGTCTGCCGGGGCCAATCAACCCTCCAAATCTTAAAACTGCGGTTTTCACATCTTGCGATTCCATCAAGTATCGCTCTGCAACGACCAGCGGATGTTCTGGCAACGCTTGCTCTTCGGTAACAATTGAATTCGTGTTGGGATATACAGCAGTAGTGCTGATAAGTATCACTTTTCTTATCGGCGTTTCTTTTAACGTCGCTGCCAGATGGTGGATTTGCCTTTTGTATTGTTCGCCGCCATCCAAGCGGGTTTTTGGGGGGACAGCTATAATCAGTATTTCGGAATCAAGGAAATGTGACCCGCTTTCGTACGGAACCGAAAGGTCAAAAACATGAGGCTCGATTCCATGCTGGTGGAGCAACGGGAGTTTCTCCTCGTGGGTAGTCGATCCCTTAACCAGAAAACCAAGTTTCTTTAGCGCAACCCCCAGAGGCAAACCGAGCCATCCACATCCAAGAATACTGACCGAATGCATTCCTATTTTTGATGCAAACTAATGCTACCGGCGCGCTAAGCATCATCGCGGCACAGATATTTTTCGCACAGTATAAAACTTGGAACCATGAAAGCTACTACCGTGATCTACTTCGCCATAATTTCATTATTCTCTTGCGATGGTGGCAAACAAGACAGCGTCAGGCTGGCACATGAAGAAAACCTGAATTCAGCAATAGACGAACGGATTTCAGAGTTTATGACACAGGCGGCGGATGCACACATGCTCGCCCTTCAGCAGGCTGAACTGGCAGTATCGAAATCTTCATCACCGCATGTCACCGAATTCGCAACATGGATGGCTGCCGAACAGAAACGGTTACTACAAAATCTTCGCATGCTTGCCGCGCAAAAAAACATTATCCTCCCGCAAGCGCCTGGAAACAGGAGCGCTGAGAATCTTGAAGACCTGAAAGAGGAGGAAGATCTTGACAAGGCATTTATCAACGCAATGCAAAAAAACTACAAAGATGTGGTTGATATTTTTGAAGATGGGACGGACGTCCGGGATGAGGATGTACAGCTATTTGCGAAATCAAACTTGCCTGTCGTCGAATCACATCTTGCTCGCATTGAAGAAATGGAGCAAAATACACCAGCCAACAATCCGGTTACCGAAGACAACGAGAGCAATTAATCCTTGATTTTGGGACGCAATCGAATTTAAGAAGAGAAAATAAGGCCCGCATAAATAAGCGTCAAACTTGTCCATGAAGGCCTGGAAATCCCTATTCGGATTTTTTTGAAAAAATTGAAATGATGTTATCCTTCAAACTTGTCTTTTGTTCGGCTGGCTCGTTCGAAGCTTCTTCATTTACCCCACCTTTCTCAGCAATTTTCGTGAGCAGCACATCGGCCTTTTTCTCTTCGTTTAACGTTGTATTGAGAATCTTCGCGATGTCGTTCTTCTTCATCGTTCTTGCTAACTGAACAAGTCCGCCATAGGTGGCAATCTCGTAATGCTCCACTTTCTGCGCAGCAATAATAAGTGCTGCGTCTTTTGTGGAAGTGTCATCTTTTGTTTCCATCATGATGGTTTCACTTTCTTCAATCAAGCCCTCCATCGCGTCACATTTCTTTGATTGGACTTTTTTGCCAAGTTTCTTAAAAACCAGTTCAAGTCGTTCAATCTGCTTTCGGGTAACAGCCAGGTGTTCATTAAAAGCTTTCTTCAAATCAGAAGAGGTAGACTCCTTCGACATTTTCGGCAATGCCTTCGTCAGTGCCTTTTCCGCACCGTAAATGTCCTTAAGCGCTTCAAGGAAAAAGTCGTGAAGCAGTGAGCCATTTGCCTGCTCTTTTTTGTTGCTCGCGCGTTTTGTCAGTCGCGATGCTGTTCTTGCCTTCTTCTTAACCGGGACTCTGCGCGTTGACGATTTCCTGGCTCGTCCTGTTTTCGAAGCTTTCGATCTTGTTTTAGTTGTTGCCATAGTTATGTTGTTAAACAGAATAAAAGAGCGTAAAAATGGTATGCCACCCATATCTTTATCCTCGAAAGTATTTTTTCTGTGACAGGCAACGAAAGAGTCCGCACGGGCATTATTAGGTTGAAAGCGTTAATGTGAAAATCTCCGAGATTGTCAGAAAGTGTCAACGGGCCGACCCACAAAGCCAGCGATGTCTTTTCGACATGTATGCGGATATGCTGTTTCGCATAGCATTACGATATGTGCGGGATTCAGCCACTGCCGAAGATCTAGTGATGCAGGCATTTATGAAGATCTTCGGCAAGATCGCGTCATTTGAACATCGTGAAGGCCCGACGTTAGAAGCATGGATGAGGAAGATTACCGTGAATGAAGCGTTGATGCACCTGCGAAAAAGCAACAATTTTAACCTGATGGAATCAATCGATGTCATCACCAGGTTGTTGACGAACGATGGGTCGTGGATGTGGACGGAGAGGATCTGGTGAAAATGATTGTCGAGCTTCCCACAGGGTATCGGGCGGTCTTCAACCTTTATGTTGTCGAAGGATATACCCACGAGGAAATTGCGAAAATGCTTGGGATCTCTGAGAATACTTCGCGCTCCCAGCTTTTCAAAGCAAAAAGTTTATTGCGAAAGAAAATTGAAAACGAGAACAAAAGATATGGAACCTGATTTTGACCTGCTTGTCCGTGATCGCGTCAGATCGGCTGATAGATTGCCATTGCAGTGGCGAAAGGATCTCGTGTGGCAGATGTTGAGTGGCACTCAATTGACAAAACATCGGACTATCGGCAGGCGTTCGCTGATGATGGCTGCGTCGGTG